>Ga0153916_10001055_pt1 | contig 19368 bp, 25 predicted proteins | sample Opewatmetagenome_FD_109642 | JGI IMG/M metagenome (GOLD analysis project Ga0153916, IMG submission 109642) | Freshwater wetland microbial communities from Ohio, USA - Open water 3 Core 3 Depth 4 metaG | ecosystem: Environmental > Aquatic > Freshwater > Wetlands | place: USA: Ohio, Lake Erie... | reverse complement strand
CCGCTGGTCCGAGGCCACGCCGCCTGGGCGCTTGGCCGGATCGGTACTGCTGAGGCGCTCGCCCGATTGCGCCGACGGCTGGGCATCGAAGATGATGTTCAAGTCAAAGCGGAAATCGAAGAAGCACTTCGTGAAGTCGAGAAAAGTTGCTCGTTGGTGCCAGGCTAAAATTAATGGTGTCTATCGTGACGCCGCTGAGCCGTCATTAAGAGAGCGTCGTTAGCGTATAATCCAAGATTATCCGCTCACAGCGACGCATTTACTCTTCCTGGCCGCTCTCGGCGGCAGCGCGCACGGCCTCAAGGCAAATGGTGCAGATGAACCCGCGATCGGGAACGGCCGATAACTCCTCGCTGGGTTTCCGTAAATGGCAAAGGGCGCAGCTTGCTTCAAGATTGAACATCGTGCCCTGTCGCGGCGGTTCCCCGGCCGAGGTTTCACGCTCGGATTCCTTTTCGAGGATTTCGTTACAAAGATCCACGCATTCATCGCAGATAAAGACGGAAGGCCCCGCAATGAGCTTGCGTACCTGATCCTGGTTCTTTCCACAGAAGCAACAGTTCAGCGTCGGTTCGGAATCAGATTGTTTATCGCCTGGGTGGAAATCAGTTGGCATCATGTCACCCATTTCGTGATTCGGTCAGACTATCCCAGTACAGCGCGCTGAGGTTTGGGATTCATGTTCCAAACGCCGCGAGGGCATCGTGCAATATCTTTGGCATTCTGGCCACGCGGCCGGCGTGGTCGATGCAGGCGTGCTTGGTGGAGCCGGTTGCGAGAAGAGTATCGTCACCTTCGCCGTGGATTCGATGGCGGCGGGTCATGTGACGGAGCCTGTCAGGCCGCGCTTTTCGGACTCCCACTTCTCCGCTAGAGCCTTGAGTGCCGGGCTCGACTCGGACCAGTTGTGAAGAATTGCAGGATCAAAGTCTGCGCCGTTCGGCCAAACGAGCGTGTGGACCTCCGGATCGATTCGAACCTGATCAAAAAGTGCGGACTCTTGCAAAGGGCCATACAGTTGCCCCTTCAGTACAGAACGGAAATCGATGACTTGAGATGTGCCGTCGTCGAAGTGTATGCGCAGGGTGAATGGAGCTACTTTCTGGAACGAGACGACCCGATGAATCTCATGAACCATAGGCGCACCTCTTACTTTAGTGGTTCAATCTTAATGGGCGGGCGGCCCTGTTGCAACGTCTGCCAGTTCGACAGCAGTTCTTCTTGGTGAAGCTCTGCCCAGGCCAGAACCAAGTGCTCTTGGCGCCTCGGAAGCGAACCGGCCAAACGCTCGACCTTTCCGATATCATAGATTCCCACTTGATCCTGATAATACGCGTGAAAGTGCGGCATGTGATGCGCTCCACCAGCTTCGACATACATGCGGATGATAATCCCGAAAAACCTAGAGACCTCTGGCATCACGTATCCATTTCCTAGACGACAAGAATAATGCGTGAGTAGATCAGTCTATTCGAACCACGATTTCTTCATTACGAACAATCCTATAATCCTTTTCGCCGCTTAACAATGAAAAATCCGCCCCGACAAACGGTGCGCGATTTTCAGCCTATACCGGCTTTAGTTTGGTGAGAGTAGAGGAGTCTAGCTCGTAAGCGCCGCGATCGCATCCTCCAAAATCTTGGGCATTCTCGCCATGCGGCCGGCGTGGTCGATGCAGGCGTGTTTGGTCGAGCCGGTGGCCAAAAGAACATCGTCCGTTTCGCGCGTGATTCGGTAACTGAAAGCCAGCGACGCCCGGCCCAGTTCGGTGAGTTCGGTTTCGATCTTCACGACCTCATCGTAGCGCGCCGACTGGGCGTAACGGCAATTGACTTCGGCCACGGGAAAGTGAAACCCCCGTTGCTCGATCTCGCCGTAGGGCAGGCCGATCTGCCGCAGCCATTCCGACCGGCCCCTTTCGAACCACCTGAGATAATTCGCGTAGTAAACGACGCCCATCTGATCGGTGTCGCCGTAGATGACGCGGTAGCAGGTAACCTGTTTGATCCGTTTGACCGTCGGCTTCATCGTTCGCATTTGTAAATCTTTTTCGCGCCATTCTCAACGCAAATTTTGTCGGCGCCCCTGCCTTGACAAGGTAAAGCCACCTATGGTTAAAGAAATCCATACTTTTATTGTGAATCATTGACCTAATTAGCCGCAACGAGGCTTGGTTTTCGGCTTAATTAAGGAGGAAAAATATGAAAGGGTCGGTCAACTATTTAATTGCAACAGCCAGCGCATTTCTATTGGCCATCGTGGTAGTAGCATGCACTGCGGTTCAAGAGCAGCCCCCGCCGCCAGCCCCCGCCGCGGCGCCCAAACCGGCCCCAGCCGCGCCGCCGGTGGCTCAACAACCGGCGAAATCGGAAGGCGTGAAGGCGGCAAAGACCAAGGCGGTCGAAGTGGAAGGGGTGATCAGCAGCGTCGGACAGCGCACCATCACCTTCCAAGTCGAGCGCAAGGGCAAGGTTCGCGAGGAAGTCGTCGGCGTTGATGAAAAAACCAAGATCGAAAAAGCCGGCAGTAACGTCAAGCTGAGGGATTTGCAGGAAACCGACAAGGCTTTGATCAATTACGAACCGGAGGCTTATACGCCGGCTCTGGCGATTAAAGTGACCGGCAAGGGCAAGCTTCAAAAAATCGGCGGCGACGATTAAGAGCGGTAACGCTCGGCCCGGTCCCCGCCGATCACTTCCAAGTCGAGCGATTGCTCGTCGCGTAAAATTCTAAACGAGATCCGCTCCCCCGGGCGCTTTTTCCACATCGCCTCATACAGCTCCGGGCGCGAGCGGATCGTTTTTTTCTCGACGCTCAAAATAATGTCGCCTTCCTTGAGGCCGTCTCTTTCGGCGGGTCCGCCGGGCGTCACGCCGCCGACGACGATGTGGCCGGCGAGGGGCTGAGGATAAAATCCCAGCCAGGGGCGAGGGGGACGGCTGCGCACCTGCCCATGCTGTTTCAACTCCTGTTCGTATAGACGATAGTAGTCCACCGGAATCGCCAGGGAAAATTTTCCCACCTCGTTCAAGTTCAGCGAAACGACACCGATCAATTCGCCGCGAAAGTTCGCCAGCGTGCCGCCGCCGAAACCGGGGTTGAAAGCGGTGACGCGAATGGTTTTATCGATCATGTATTCCCATTGGCCGTCGTAGCCTTCGGTCGAGGTTACATAACCGCCGCTGACGCGCCGGCCGGCCTCCCCGCTGCTGGCGACCATGATAACCGCTTGGCCCAAGGCGACGGAGTCGGGGGCGGCGAGCCTGAGAAACGGCAAGCCGTGGGCGGGAATCTTGATCAAGGCGAGACCGGTTTCCTGGTCCAGCGCGGCCACCTGGCCCGGATATTGTTCGCCGTCGGCAAGGGTCACGGTGACGGAGGAGGCGCCCACTACGACGTAATGAACCGTCAGGATATAGCCGTCCGAATCGACGATGGTGCCGGAGCCGACCCGCTCCGAGCCCAAGTTGCGCGCCGATGGATGACTCTCCGGAATGGCAACGCGGATATCCGCCGTCGCCGGAAGAATCGAATGGATCAAACCTACGTGACCGTTCACTGAGCTGCTCCTTGGGCGCAATCGGAGATCGCCGCGTCGATGGGTTGTACCTGATCTCGATACCGGCGGCCTTGCCAGGTGTCGCGTTGATCGAGCTCTTTGAAAATCGCGTTGTGCACGCCGATCTTGTCGACCGACCAGTCCGGCGCGACCGTAATCGCCCGGTAGGTTTCGCCGGTGAGCCGGTGGATGATCATTTGAGGGTTCAATCTCTCAAGAAAATCAGCGACGAGGGAGACGTATTCCTGCCGGCTTAAAAGCGGGAAATCGCCGGCGTAGTAAAATTTTTCCAGGACGGTATTTTTGATGACGTGCAGGTTGTGCAGCTTGACGCCGTCGACGCCGAGCCGGTTGAGCAACGCCGGCGTCTCGAGCATGTCGTCGCGCGTTTCGCCGGGAAAGCCAAGGATCAGATGGGCGCACACGCGCAGTTCGCGGCTTTTCGCCCGTTCGACGGCATCGATGAATTCCCGCAGTCCATGGCCGCGATTGGCCCATTTGAGTGTCCGGTCATGCATCGATTCCAAGCCCAGCTCCAACCAAAGATAGATACGGCGAGAAAACTCCTGGAGAAGGTCGAGCACCTCCGCGCCGATGCAGTCGGGGCGCGTCGCGATGGAAAGTCCGACCACTCCCGGAAAGGCGAGCGCTTCGCGGTACAGCCGCTCGAGCGTGGCCGGCGAGTCGTAAGTGTTCGTGTAGCTCTGGAAGTAGGCGATAAAGCGATCGGCGCGATGGCGCTTTTGTTGCGCCGCGGCCCCCTGCGCCAACTGCTCGGTGACGGTGGCGCGGGGGCGATAGTCCTGGGGCGTGTGGCTGGCGTTGTTGCAGTAGATGCAGCCGCCCACCGCGACCTTGCCGTCCCGGTTCGGGCAGGTGAAATCCATTCGCAGGCCGATTTTATAGACTCGCGCGCCGAAACTGTCCTTCAGGACGCGGTTGTAGGAATTGAAACGTTTGCCGCGCCACTTATTTTGTAAGGAAATGGGAAAATCCATGCCTGAGACTAGGAAAAGGGTTAACAAAAAGCCATCGAATACACAAGCCAAACGCGCGCGCGAAAAAATCGGCGCCGCATTTTCACCGCCGCCGTATTCGCCGCCGATCCAATCCCGCATGGGCTTTTCGCGGGACTTGGAAGTGGTTAATAAAGCACGGGCTTTTATGGCCCGGGATTTCGTCCGCTGGCTTGACAATGAGGGTGGTTTGTCTATATTCATACACACTGAACGGCCCGCTCCCGCGCCGATGAAAATCCCCGTCGACGATATTCCTCAGTCTCCTAAAGAGATAAATTTCTCCGAGCGAATTGAGGAGCTGAATGAGATTTACGCCAAGGGAAAGGCGCGGGATTTTCGTTTCCCGTCGGCGATGGATGTCGCTCTGGTCTATTATCGATCGGGCCGGGAGCTGTTCTTTCATGGGCGGTTCCAGGGCGTCGTCGAGGCATGCTGCAGCCGTTGCTTGAAAGACTATTCGTTCAATATGGACCGGCAATTCGAATTTGCTTTGCTCCCCGATCCTGGGGTGACTGCGCGCGGGGCCGAGGAACTGACCCGCGCCGATTTGGGGCTGAGTTTTTATGCCACCGAAGAAGTCGATCTCGCACCGCTGATCACGGAACAGATCATGCTCGCGTTGCCGACTCGTCCGCTCTGTTCGGAGGATTGCCGTGGGCTTTGCGGCGGCTGTGGCGCGGACCTTAACCTTGGGCCTTGCGCTTGCTCTGCCGCCGGGGGTGATCCGCGAATGGAGATCTTTCGGACGCTTAAAGTCGGCCGCTGATGGTGAATTAGATATTTTGCATCCGCCCTCGGTGGGCGGGGAAAGATGGGACGCTGATATGCCGGTACCTAAAAGAAGAACCTCCAAGAGAGTCAAAAATCAACGCCGCGCGCATGACGCGCTGACCAAGCCGCAGTGGAGCAGTTGCGCCAAGTGCGGCGAAACGGTTTTACCCCACCGCGCCTGTGCCAAGTGCGGCTATTACCGTGGCCGCGCCGTGCTCAAGGTCGCGGAAAGCTAAAGCGTGTTTTTCTTGTATGGCTAAAATCGCCGTTGACGCGATGGGTGGTGACCATGCTCCTGGGGTCGTGGTGGAGGGAGCGCTGCTGGCAACCCAAGAACTCGGCGTCGAGATTGTTTTAGTCGGACAAAAAGACGTCGTGGAGCGGGAGCTGGCACGGCACCCCCAGCGGACCGCCATTGAGGTTGCGCCGGCCTCACAGGTCGTGGCGATGCATGAGTCGCCGAGCAGCGCGCTCAGAAGGAAAGACTCGTCGATGAAAGTCGCCTTCGAGATGATGAAGCGCGGCGCGGTCGATGCGGTGGTCAGCGCGGGAAATTCCGGCGCCATGATGGCGACCGGCATGTTCGTCATGGGGACGCTATCCGAGGTGGCGCGCCCGGCCATTCTTATCGTCGTGCCCAGCGTCGCCAAGGGAACCGTGATCATCGACGCTGGCGCCAACGTCGATTGCAAACCTGGGCATCTCGTGCAGTTCGGCCTGATGGGGTCGATTTATGCGGAGCGAATCCTGGGAATCAAGGAGCCGCGCGTCGGCGTGCTCAGCAACGGCGAGGAAGACGGCAAAGGCAATGAGCTGACGCGGGCGGCGAGCGCGGGGTTGGCGGTCACCGCGCTCAATTATATCGGGTACGTTGAAGGGCGGGATATTTTTAACGGCAGGGTCGACGTCATCGTTTGCGACGGTTTTACCGGGAACGTGGTGCTCAAGACCATGGAAGGGGTGGCGAGCTTCGCCGGCAAGGTGCTGAAGGGCGCTTTCGAAAAGAACCTTCCCAGCCGTTTGGGTTATCTCCTGAGCCGCAACTCCTTGCGCCAAGCCTATCGCTGCTTGGACTACGCCGAATACGGCGGCGCGCCTTTGATCGGACTGGACGGTGTGGGAATCATCGCCCATGGCGGCTCCAACCCGCTGGCGATCAAAAACGCCATTCGCGCCGCCAAAGACGCGCTGGAGCAGGACGTCAACCGCCATATCATCGATGTTCTGGAAGAAATCGGTGGCACCGACGGAGAAGCGGTGGACGGTTTGCCGCGTAAGATCTGGCGCCGGATCAAGTCGAAGCTCGAAACGATCGGCGAAAAATAGGCGCGGGATTCCTAAAGAAAGAAAGAAAGGACTAAGCAGGGTGGCGGAGGTGGGCGCAATCGCATTTGTTTTTCCCGGCCAAGGTTCCCAGTACGTCGGCATGGGAAAGGAGTTGTGCGCGCAGTTCGCGGCGGCGCAGCGAGTTTTCGCGGCGGCCGACGAAGCGCTGAGTTTTTCGCTCAGTGGACTTTGCTTTTCCGGTCCGGAATCGGACCTTAAGCTTACCGAGCACACCCAGCCGGCTATCTTAGCGACGTCGATTGCGGCCTTGCGGGTTCTGGAATCGGAAACCGCGCTTAGACCGAATTTCGTCGCCGGCCATAGCCTCGGTGAGTATAGCGCGCTGGTGTGCGCTGGCGTGCTGACCTTTGGTGACGCGGTGAGAATCGTGCGCGAACGCGGCCGCCTGATGCAGGCGGCGGTTCCGGCGGGCGAAGGGGCGATGGCCGTCGTTTTGGGCTTGGCCCCCGATGTCGTCGCCGGGCTGTGCGAAGAGGCAAGCGGCGGAGAGGTGGTGGCGCCGGCGAATTACAACGGCGGCGGTCAGATCGTCATCGCCGGCGCTAAAGAAGCGGTTGCCCGCGCCAAGGCGCTGGCGGAAAAAGCTGGCGCCAAAAGAGTTTTGGATCTGCCCGTCAGCGCTCCATTTCATTGCCAACTGATGCGTCCCGCCGCCGAAGGGTTGAAGAAAATTTTGAGCGCGGTGGAGTTGTCGCCGTTTTCGGTCGGCGTCGTCACCAACGTCGAAGCCGAGGTGAATCGGCAACCGGAGCGCGTGAAGTCGCTGTTGACCGAACAGGCGGTGCGGCCGGTTCGTTGGGAAGAGTCGGTGCGCAAGCTGGAGGCTTTGGGCTGTCGTCGCGTATGGGAGGTCGGCCCAGGAAAAGTTTTAAAGGGATTGATCAAGCGCATCGCACCCGCTCTCGAAGTCGATAATTTTGAGACTCCCCAAGACCTCGCGAAAATGAAGGCGAGTTAGGGCCTTGAGTCTCGAAGGACAGATCGCGTTGGTAACCGGGGGCGGGCGGGGGATTGGTCGGGCAATCGCCCATAAGCTCGGGCGGCTTGGGGCATTCGTCGTTATCAACTATCGCGGCAACCGGGAAGCGGCGGAAGGGGCGTTGCAGGAGCTGCTGGCTTACGGGGGCAGCGGCGAGTTGAGCCCGTTCGATGTCGCCGACGAGCAGCAGGTCGAGGAGGCGGTGAAAAAAATCGTTGACCGGCACAATAAAATTGATATTCTAGTCAACAACGCCGGCATGACCGCGGACAGTTTGCTGTTGCGCATGAAGTCGGAGGATTGGGACCGCGTCGTCGGAACCAACCTTAAGGGGACGTTACTGTGCACCAAGGCGGTGTCCCGGTTGATGATCCGCCAGCGCTATGGGCGGATCATCAATATGACGTCGGTGGTGGGGCAGATGGGCAACGCCGGTCAGTCTTTATACGCGGCAACCAAGGCCGGGATCATCGGTTTCACCAAGGCCATGGCCAAGGAGTTGGCCGGGCGGGCGGTTACGGTGAATGCGGTGGCTCCCGGTTTCATTGAAACCGCGATGACCGCGGCGCTTCCGGAGAAAGCTCAAGAGGAGTATCGTCGAGCGATTCCGCTCGGCCGTTTCGGCGCGTGCGATGACGTAGCGGAGTTGGTGGCGTTTCTCGCCGGGGCGGGGGCTGGGTATATTACCGGCCAAGTGATAGGTGTTAACGGCGGACTTTACATGTGAGGAAATCGTAATTTGTAGGAGGTGAGATAAGATGGCATCATCCGTGCAGGCCAGGGTTAAAGAAATCGTTTGTGAGCAACTTGGAGTGAGTGAGGAAGAAGTCACTCCGGCGGCATCCTTTATTGAGGATTTAGGGGCGGATTCTTTGGATATCGTGGAATTGGTCATGGCTTTGGAAGAAGAGTACGAAATGGAGATATCCGACGAAGACGCGGAAAAAATCAAAACCGTTCAGGATGTCATCACTTATATCGAAGGCCATCGCTGATTTAGCGGGGGCGCGGGGAACGAAACCCAGGGCTCGGTGATCGTCCGCAGCGATCACGCCAAATCTATTCGGAAGTCGCAGGGGTTGTGGGGCGAGCGCCCACTCTTCTGCGATTTTCTTTATCTCCCGTGAGCCTCGCTTCGGCGTTGAGGTTGAGCGGAGTAAAAATGTTATGATCGCCATCGGCAGCGACCACGGCGGCGTGGAGCTGAAGGATTACCTGGTCGGGGTTCTGGGCGCCAAGGGAATCGAAGTGCGAGATTTCGGCACTCAGGGTAAAAAATCGGTCGACTATCCGGATTTTGGCCGGGAGGTTTGCTTGCGGGTTTCCTTGGGAGAGGCGGAGCGCGGCGTGCTGGTCTGCACCAGCGGCATCGGCATGTCGATCACGGCCAATAAATTTCCCGCCGTCCGCGCCGCGCTGGTTCAGGATTTGGATGGCGCCCGTTCGAGCCGCGAACACAACGATGCCAACGTCCTCGTGCTCAGCGGGGCGAAAACCGAACCGTCGTTGGCGAAACAAATTTTAGAGACTTGGCTTGCGACCCGGTTCGCCGGCGGGCGGCACCAACGGCGGATCGATAAGATTTCCCAAATCGAGCGCGACCTGGGGACGCAAATCAACGGCCAGGGAAAGTTTTAAAGGGACGAAGGAAAGATCATGTCGTTTTTGCAACAAACCGATGCGGAAGTTTTCGCGGCGATTCAAAAAGAGACCCAGCGGCTTGAACGGAATCTCGAGCTGATCGCCTCGGAAAACGTCGTCAGCGAAGCGGTGCTGGAAGCCCAGGGCTGCGTGATGACCAACAAATATGCCGAGGGCTATCCGGGAAAGCGCTATTACGGTGGCTGCGAATATGTCGATGTGGTGGAGTCGTTGGCGATCGCCCGGGCCAAGGAGATCTTCGGCGCCGACCATGCCAATGTGCAGCCCCATTCCGGCACGCAAGCGAACATGACGGTCTATCTTTCGGTGCTTAAGCCGGGAGACTCCTATCTCGGCATGAACCTGGCCCACGGCGGCCATCTCTCGATGGGCAGTCCGGTGAACTTTTCCGGCCTCTTGTACCGGGTGATTCCTTACGGTGTTTCCGAAAAGACCGAGACCATCGACTACGACGAGGTCGAGCGGCTCGCGAAGGAACATCGGCCCCGTCTCATCATCGCCGGCGCCAGCGCCTATCCGCGCGTCATCGACTACGTGCGTTTCCGCAAGATCGCGGACGAGATCGGCGCTTATCTGATGGTGGACATGGCTCATATCGCCGGGCTGGTTGCCGCGGGTCTTCATCCGAGCCCGATCCCCTACGCCGATTTTGTCACCACGACGACGCATAAAACGCTGCGCGGCCCGCGCGGCGGGATGATCCTGTGCCGCGCCGAACATGCCAAAACCGTCGACAGCAAAGTCTTTCCCGGCATGCAGGGCGGGCCGCTCATGCATGTGATTGCCGCCAAAGCGGTCGCCCTCAAAGAGGCTTTGAGCCCGGCATTTAAAGTCTATCAGGAGCAGATCGTCAAAAACGCCCAGACCCTCGCGGCAACTTTAATGGAGAAGGGGTTTCGCCTGACTTCCGGCGGAACGGATAATCATTTGATGCTGGTCGATTTGCGCAGGTCGGAATTGACCGGCAAAGTGGCGCAAGAAACCCTGGATAAGGCGCGCATCACCGTCAATAAAAACGCCGTGCCTTTCGACACACGCTCGCCCTTTGTGACCAGCGGCATTCGCATCGGCACGCCGGCGGTTACCAGCCGGGGCATGAAGGAAAAGGAAATGGCGACCATCGGCGACCTGATTGTGCGCGCGCTCAACCATGTCGGCGACGCCGCCGCTCTCGGCGCCATCGCCGACGAGGTCGGCGAGCTGTGCAAGAAGTTTCCCGTCTATCCGCACCGGCTCGATAAACAGTAACGAGTGCTGAGTAATGAGTGCTGAGCCGAAGAACTCAGTACTCAGTACTCAGTACTCATATGAAGTGTCCATTTTGCCACGAGACCGACAATCGGGTCATCGACTCGCGCTTGAGCAAGGACAGCGCCATGATCCGGCGCCGCCGGGAGTGCGAAAAGTGCACACGCCGCTTTACCACTTACGAGCGGGTCGAAGAGATGATGCCCTTGGTGGTCAAGAAAGACGGCCGGCGCGAGGCATACGACCGGGTAAAAATCATCAATGGTCTGAAGCGCGCTTGCGAAAAACGGCCCGTCAGCATCAATACCATCGAAGCCATCGCTGATCGCATCGAACGCAACATTCAGGAGCGAGGGGAGAAGGAAATTTCCAGCTCGGTCATCGGCGAAGCTTTGATGCGCGAGCTCCATGACACCGATCCGGTGGCCTATGTGCGGTTTGCGTCCGTCTACCGTTCCTTCAAGGACATCAATGAGTTTATGGTCGAGTTGGAGGATTTGATCAAGGAGCGCAAGGGCGCCGCAGCATTCAGGACGGCGACTGCCAAACGCAGAGGGGAATAGCGTCTTGGCGACCCCCCGTTGGAACGATTCCGATAAACGCTTTTTGCGCCTGGCATGCCGTCTGGCCGTTAAAGCGGCGGGCAGAACCAGCCCCAATCCCATGGTCGGCGCGGTGCTGGCGCGCGGCAAGCGTATCATCGCCACGGGTTTTCATCCATTCGCCGGGGCCGATCACGCCGAAATCGTCGCGCTCAAACGCGCGGGTGCGGCGGCCAAGGGAGCGACGCTTTACATAAACCTGGAGCCATGCAGCCATCAGGGGAGGACGCCGCCCTGCACCGACGCCTTGATCCGCGCCGGCGTCAAGGAAGTCGTCGCCGGCATGAAGGATCCCAATCCTCTGGTCGCCGGGCGGGGATTTGAACGGTTGCGGCGGGCCGGCATTCGCGTGCGCGCCGGCCTGTTTGAAGAGGAATGCCGCGCGCTGAACGAAGCGTTCGTCAAATATATTACCCGCCGGCTGCCGTTCGTGACGTTGAAACTCGCCGCCTCGTTGGACGGCAAGATCGCCGCGGCTGGCGGCGATGCCTGCTGGATCAGCGGTGCCGATTCGCGCGCCTTGGTCCATCGGCTGCGTAATCAGGTGGATGCGGTGCTGGTGGGAATCGGGACGGCGCTTATGGATGATCCGCAGCTCACCTGCCGGATGCGACAAGGCCGCAACCCCTGGCGCATCGTGCTCGATAGCCATTTGCGGCTGCGGCCGTCGGCGCGCTTGCTGCGCCAGCGCGATCCGGAAAAAACCATCGTGGTCGCGGGCAGGCGCGCACCGGCGGCGCGCGCCCGCAATCTGGCGGCGCGGGGCGCCCGGGTTTGGCGATTGCCGCTGCGCGGCGGCGATATATCCTGGGGAGCGCTGCTGCGCAAGCTCGCCAATTCGGGCATTGTCAGCGTCATGATCGAAGGTGGCGCGACCGTGGCCGCTTCGGCGCTCAAAGCCGAGGTTGTCGATAAAGTGCTGTTTTTTTACGCGCCGAAAATTTTGGGCGGCGACGGCCGGGTGATGATTGAGAAGTTGGGGGTTCGCCGCATCGACCGCGCGCTGCGCCTGCGGCGCATGGCGGTGCGAAAATCGGGCGGCGACCTATTGGTGTCGGGCTATCTGTGACTTTGCCGCCGCGCCGGCGCGGCGAAATTTCACTCCAAGGATTTTACGGCATGTTTACCGGTTTGATCGAAGATGTAGGTAAAATCGTTTCGCTCCGAGGGGGCGAGGGCGGGGCGGTATTGACGGTGAAAACCGCTCTTTCGGTGCGCGCCATGGATCTCGGCGCGAGCATCGCTGTCAACGGCGCCTGTTTGACCGTCGTCAAGAAGGGCAAAGGCGAATTCACGGTGGATGTGTCGCCGGAAACACTGGCGCGCACGAGCCTCAAGGCGCTGCGGACCGGCAGCCTGGTCAACCTTGAAAGGCCGATGCGCTTAAACGCCCGGCTGGGCGGCCATTTAGTGACGGGTCATGTGGACGGATTGGCGACCGTGGCGGCGATCGAGAAAAAAGGTGAGTTTACCTTCTTTCAGTTCGGTCTGCCGCCCTACCTCGGCGCCTTGCTGGTATCTAAAGGGTCGGTGGCGGTCGATGGCATCAGTCTGACCGTGAATGAATGTAGCCGGAAGCGCTTTTCAGTGGCGATCATTCCGTTCACTCTGCGGCACACTAATTTGCTCACTCGCAGGGTTGGTGATAAAGTTAATATCGAAACCGATCTGATCGGTAAATACGTTCAGAGTTTTTTGAAAAAACGCGGCTAATCAGCTGACCGCCAAAAATAATTTCGAGTCCAACACAATGCCGATTTCCCCCATCGAAGAAGGTCTTGCCGAGATCAGCGCCGGGCGCATGGTGATTCTCGTCAATGAGGAGACGCCCGATGCCGACGGCTTTTTTTGCCTGGCCGCGGAAAAGGTCACGGCCGAAAGCATCAATTTCATGCTGCACCATGGCCGGGGCATCATCTACGTGACCCTCACCGAGGAAAGAATACGCGAGCTGGGGATTTTCCTGAACCCGGCGGAGAACAGCAATTTGTCCGGGTTGCTTTCCGGCGCGTCTTTTTCGGTGAATCTGGAGGGCGTCCATGGTGTATCGGCCCAGGGGCGGGCGCACACGATCCAAGCGGTCGTCGCAGAACACGCCAAACGTGGAGACTTCATCGTTCCGGGTCATGTTCAGCCGCTCCAGGCGCGTAGCGGCGGCGTCCTGGCGCGCTCGGGCCGGACCGACGCCTCGGTGGATTTGGCCCGCTTGGCGGGCTGCAAGCCTGCCGGCGTAATCTGCCAGATTCTCGAAGATGACGGTTCGGTGGCGCTGCTGCCGGCGCTGGAGCGTTTGGCGGAGAGATTGGGGTTGAAAATCCTTTCCGTGGCCAACTTGATCGCTCACCGCCTGCGCAGCGAGAGCCTGGTGATGCGCGTTGCCGAAGAGGTTTTCCCCACCATCCACGGCGGGATGTATAAAGCGATCGTCTACCGCAACGAAGTCGACGGCTCCGAACATATGGCCCTGGTGAAAGGGGAGATCATCGGCGCGGAGCCGGTTTTGGTGCGGCTCCATTCCGAATGTCTGACCGGCGACGTGTTTGGATCGGAGCGTTGCGATTGCGGTGACCAGATCCGCCAATCTTTGCGGCTGATCGACCAGGAGGGCAAGGGGGTTTTGGTTTACATGCATCAGGAGGGGAGAGGCATCGGACTGACCAACAAGATCAAGGCCTATGCGCTGCAGGACCAGGGACGCGATACCGTAGAGGCGAACCTTGAATTAGGCTTCAAGGAAGATCTGCGAGATTACGGCATCGGTGCGCAGATTCTGCGCGACCTTAAAGTGCAAGAAGTTCGCCTGTTGACCAACAACCCGCGGAAGATCACCGGCCTGGAGGGCTACGGGCTGAAAGTCGTGGAGCGCGTGCCCTTGGAAGTCTTGCCGCGGGATACCAACATCCACTATCTGCGCACCAAGCGGACGAAGCTCGGTCACCTGCTGTCGAATCTCGAGGGCAAGACGGCCAAGCCGTAGACGGCAAAGGGCGAACCATCCATGGCGAAAACCATCGAAGGCAAACTCGACGCGCGTGGGCTGAGGGTTGGCATCGTCGTCAGCCGTTTCAACAAAGACATTACCGAAAAATTGCTCGACGGGGCGTTGGAAGGCGTGAAGAGTCGCGGCGGGGACGAGGGCAATATAACCGTGGTCCATGTTCCCGGCGCTTTCGAGATTCCCCTGGCCGCAGAGCGCCTGGCGGCCAGCGGGAACTATGACGCGCTGGTCTGTTTGGGCGCGGTCATCCGCGGCGATACGCCGCACTTCGAGTATGTTTCCGACGCCGTAACCCGGGGGATAGGCAAGGCGATCGGGAAATATCAATTGCCCATCGGTTTCGGTGTGCTGACGACGGATAATCGGCAGCAGGCGATGGAGCGTTGTGGTTATAAGGATGCCAATAAGGGGTACGAAGCAGCGCTGACGGCCATCGAAATGGTCGATGTCATTCGACAAATTCCGCAGGTGCGATAACCGCGGTCCTGCAGACTCAAGCTATTCGGGGCGATCATTGTCAGAAAATCAAGAACCCATATCCGGCGTCGGCTCGGTCCGGGGCGCGCGGCGCAAGGGCAGGGAGCTCGCGCTCCAAGCCCTGTATCAAATCGAGATCACCGGCGATCCTTCGGTCGCCGCCGTCGACCAGTTTCTCGCCCATTTCGAAGGCGCCGCCAAGGCCAAGGAATTTGCCCGGCGTTTGGTTTCCGGGGTGGTCAACCAGCGAACGGAGATCGACCGCCGCATCGAGCAGTGCACGGAGCATTGGAAGCTCGCGCGCTTGGCCAAAGTGGACCTCACGATTCTACGGTTGGCTACCTATGAGCTGGTTTTCTGCTCGGACATCCCGCCTAACGTCAGTTTGAACGAAGCCATCGAGATCGGCAAACGTTTCGGCGCGGAGGAATCGGCGGCCTTCATCAACGGAGTGCTGGATCAGATCGCTCATTCAAGCGCTGCGAAAATTCAGTGATCGTCCCATCATGGAAGAACGCTATCAATTCAAATTCATAGAAGAGAAGTGGCAGCGCATCTGGGAGAAAAACAAAACCTTCCAGGTAGCCGAGGATAGCCGAAAACCCAAATACTACGTGCTGGAGATGTTTCCCTATCCCTCCGGCCGAATCCATATGGGACATGTGCGCAACTATTCCATCGGCGATGTGGTGGCGCGCTATAAACGGATGCGCGGTTTTAACGTGCTGCATCCGATGGGTTGGGACGCTTTCGGCCTGCCCGCCGAAAACGCCGCTATCGAGCGGGGCGTTCATCCCGAGCTCTGGACCCGGGAAAATATTCTTTACATGAAAAACCAGCTCAAGCGCATGGGGCTTTCCTATGACTGGACGCGCGAGGTCGCGACCTGTGAGCCGGACTATTACCGCTGGAATCAGTGGATATTCCTCCAATTTTACAAGCGCGGGCTGGCCTATAAAAAAGGCTCTGCGGTCAATTGGTGTCCCTCCTGCGAAACGGTTTTGGCCAACGAGCAGGTGATCGGAGGGGCCTGTTGGCGCTGCGATTCAGCGGTCATCCAAAAAGAGCTGGAGCAATGGTTTTTTCGCATCACCGACTATGCGGAAGAGCTGCTTCGGGATTTGGACCGTCTCGGCGGCTGGCCGGATAAGGTCGTCACCATGCAGCGCAACTGGATCGGGCGATCGGTGGGCGCGGAAATTCTTTTTCCCCTGGTCGGTCGCGAAGGGGCGCTCAAGGTTTTCACCACGCGCCAGGATACGGTTTATGGCGCGACCTTTGTCTCCATCGCCGCGGAGCATCCGCTTGCCTTGGAGCTTTGCCGGGGTACGGCGCAGGAGCCGGCGACGAAGGATTTCGTCGCGCGCATCAAAAAAATCAGCCAGCTTAATCGCGGCGCCGAAGAGGGCGAAAAAGAGGGCGTCTTCACCGGCGCCTTCTGCCGTAATCCGTTTACCGGCGAGGATATTCCGGTTTACGTGGCTAATTTCGTGCTCATGGAATACGGCACGGGCGCGGTGATGGCGGTGCCGGCCCATGACCAAAGAGATTTCGAGTTCGCGAAAAAATATCGTTTGCCGATTCGTGTGGTCATCCGACCTAAGGAGCGCCGGCTGGCGGCCGAAGCGTTGACGGAAGCCTATGTCGATGAAGGCGTGATGGTCGATAGCGGACCATTTTCTGGTTTGGCGAATAACGATGGCAAGGAGAAAATCGCCGTTTATTTGGAAGAGCAGGGGTGGGGCAAGAAGGCGATTCGCTTTCGTCTGCGCGACTGGGGCGTGTCGCGCCAGCGCTACTGGGGAACTCCGATACCGATCATCTATTGCGCGGGCTGTGGGGTCGTGCCGGTGGCGGAAAACGAGTTGCCGGTAGAGCTTCCCAAAGATGTGCCGTTTACCGGCAAGGGTGGCTCGCCGCTGCTGGAGAGCCAGCTCTTTGCCCAAGCAAGCTGTCCGAAGTGCGGTGGCGCCGCGCGCCGCGAGACCGATACCATGGACACCTTCGTCGATTCTTCGTGGTATTTCCTGCGCTATGCCTCGGCGCATCATCGGACGGCTCCTTTCGATGCCGACAAGGCCCGTTATTGGATGGCCGTCGATCAGTATATAGGTGGAGTGGAACATGCGGTGATGCATCTGCTTTATGCGCGATTTTTCACGAAGGCATTGCGGGATATCGGACTGGCCGCCATCGACGAGCCGTTTAATAATCTGTTGACTCAAGGCATGGTTTCCAAGGAAACTTACCGCTGCGCCGAGCATAACTGGCTCTTTCCAGGCGAGTTGATCGGTTCCGAAAAGGAAGGCTGGAAATGTCCGCAATGTAACCGGCCGGCGCAGCGGGGCCGGGTCGAAAAAATGTCGAAATCGAAAAAAAACATCGTCGATCCGGAAGATTTAATCAGCGTTTACGGCGCAGACACGGCTCGGCTCTTCGCGCTGTTTGCCGCGCCGCCGGAAAAGGATCTTGAATGGAGCGAGCAGGGGGTCGAAGGAGCGTATCGGTTTCTCACCCGGCTGTGGCGCTTTGTGTTTCAACACCGGGAGCAGTTCGCCGGTTTGGATTCGGCTGTTCATCCGGAAAATCTTTCTCCCGAATTGCGCCAGCTCCGGCGGGTGATTCATCGAACCATCAAAAAGGTTACTGAGGATATCGAAGGCAGGTTCCATTTCAATACCGCCATTGCGGCGATCATGGAGCTGTTTAATGCCCTGAGCGCGATGGCTCAGGACCCTGCCGCCACTCTCAAAGATGGTGCGCCTGTGATAAAGGAGGGATTGGAAGGCATGATCGCCATGCTCGCACCGTTCGTGCCGCACCTGGCGGGCGAGCTGTGGGAGCAACTGGGGCACCGTGAGAGCTTGGATCAAACCTCCTGGCCGGCTTATTCTATGGAAGCTCTCGAAGAAGAGAAGTTGATGATCGTGGTCCAGGTCAACGGCAAGGTGCGGGGCAAGATCACCGTGCCGGCCGACGTCACCCAGGAACACATTCAGGCTGAAGCATTGGCGGATTCCAAGGTCGCCGGTTTTTTGGATGGGAAAAAGGTTCAGCGGGTGGTCTATGTGCCGCGCCGCTTGGTGAATATCGTCGTGGAGGTATAGGGTCATGGAGCAGAGTTTTCGGCTGGTTGGGCGGCACCTCGTCTGTTTGGTCGGATTGATCGGGCTGTTGGTCGGCGGGGGCTGTGGTTATCATTTTATCGGCGAGAGTTCGATCTTGCCCAAAGATGTCCGGACGATTTACGTCGAACCGTTTATCAACCGTTCACGCGATGTGGGACTTGAAAGAGAATTGGCCTCCGCCCTGCGCAGCGAGATTTACCGCAAAGGACAATTGCGCGTGACCGACCAGGCCGAGCAGGCGGACGTTATATTAGTTGGAGTGATTCACTCGCTGGAGAGCGCTGTTGTTTCGGTGAACCGCAAGGATGAAGTTCTCCAGTACGAATCCGCCATGACCGTGGATGTAACGCTGCGTCGCCGCGAGCCCGACGAAATTATCTGGCGCGGGCCGGGCATTCGCGTAACCGACCTGTATGCCGGGTCCCGGGCCGCTGTCGTTGCCAGTTCTTCGGGTTTCAGAAGCGGGACGCTGAACGCTGCCGATGTGCGGCGCATGACGGACATTCAGCTTACCGAAGGGCAAAACCGGGATTCTCGCGACCGGTTGATGGAGCGCCTTGCGCGGGAACTCCATCAACGGCTTATGGAAATGTTTTGAAATCTTGGCGAATCGAAGGTTTGTCTATCTTTTCATGGGCCGGACGGCCAAGAAAACAATGCCTGCGACGGTGTGTCAGCGGGCTGCGCTGCTGGCGGTAGCCGAACGGGATAGGCGGGAAAGCCAGCGCGAGGCGGTGTTGCGTTTGATGATGCCTCGGCTCACCGCTTTTCCCAGGGCTTTGTCGACGGCACGGAGCTGAGACGATACGTTTTCGCTCTGCTTCGATTCAATCGCCTGGCGCGTCTTTTTAATCAAGGTGCGGAGTCTAGACTTGGCCTCGATGTTTCGCGCTCTGCGCTTCAGGCTTTGCCGGTGTCTTTTGATGACCGATGGATGAACCGCCAATGCATGCCTCCTTAGAACAGCTTTTTTCATACCATCTGCCGCCCGAGGAGTCAACGCGAGCGGCGAACAGGGTCCCAGGCCGTGTGTAGACCCGGTAAATTTTTTTCCCGTGAGCGAACAGCATGGAACGCGTAAAATTGTCCGCCGCGCTTCGGCGCAAAAAGGGCGGCGGTATTCTTGCCGCCGGATTTCATTCGAGACATCGAAGGGATGAGATGGCGTTGTTTTTTTTCTTTGATCCGACGTAATCTCTGCGGGGCCATCCATGATGCCTGAGGCGCTGGTTGAACGGACCCTGCGCGCGATGCAAAAAAACCCGGATTCGGTAACTTGCGATTATCGCTTCATTTTTTTTGCTTCGTATTTGGGCATTTCGCTCCGCGGCGCTATCTTTCGCCTTGCGCATCGCGTGAAAAATTACTTATCAACACCTTATTCACATTTTGTGTGAGTTGGTTCTGATGCGCTGTCGGCGGAAAAGAGCACGGTAAAAAAAATTCGTTCATTTTTATTCGCTTATGAAAGTTCTCACTGCCTCGGCGGCCATCACTGCCGTCGTGCGTTGCGGCATGGCGAGGGCGCGCAACAGAAATATTTTTTTAGGATTACTGTCTTTCACGTCATCGCCGCGT
>Ga0153916_10001054_pt1 | contig 19370 bp, 12 predicted proteins | sample Opewatmetagenome_FD_109642 | JGI IMG/M metagenome (GOLD analysis project Ga0153916, IMG submission 109642) | Freshwater wetland microbial communities from Ohio, USA - Open water 3 Core 3 Depth 4 metaG | ecosystem: Environmental > Aquatic > Freshwater > Wetlands | place: USA: Ohio, Lake Erie... | reverse complement strand
CGATTGATTTTTCTGTAATAGAGCCATAAAAAATCATCAAAAGGCTGGGAGGAATGATGGTAGCTAAGATGGAACCAGCCCCAACGCTGCCGGCGCTCATAGTGGGGTCATAGCCACGCTTATCCATTTCCGGGAAGGCTACCGAGCCGATGGTAGCCGCAGAAGCGAGAGAGGAACCGCTGCAGGCAGCAAAAAGGGCACCCGCTATGATATTGGTGTAAAGCAGCCCACCGGGCAAACGATTGAGCAGTGGTTCCAATGCCAGATAGATACGCGAGCCTATACCGCTTTCCTTTAGTAAGAGGCCCATGAATACATAAAGTGGTACGCTGGTAAGGGTAAAGCTATTGATGGAAAGCCAGGCAATCCAGCTGACGGAGAGGAGCATATTATCCCACCCAGTGGTGATATATAGGATACCCATCCCTGTCAGGGCCGCTCCAATTCCTACCCCCACCCCACTCAGAAGCAGTGCCAGAAACACGCCGAAAACTCCAGCAGAGAAACCAAGCATACGACACCTCACTAACCGTGCTGAATCTCGTGTTTATTCTAAACTTTCTATTTACCTGTCAAGAGCCTAAACTGCCCGTTGTACTTTTGGCGAACTGTTACCGCAAGGATAAAGCGTGTTTTTTCCAGCCTCTGCAAATTCTGCATGCCATCGACCTATACCTTTTGAATTATAGGGATGAGTAAACGCGACGGATACTTTGGGCTGTGATAAATTTGATACGACACCTCTTTGTCGTAGGACAGGTGACTTCGCCATGGCCACTGTAGTATCGGGTCGACAGCATCTAGTGGATAATCGCAGCCCCAGATTTCCAACTTAAGTTTATGTCCTTTCTTAAACAAGTTAGCTATCGGCATAATCTCAATCGCGTATTCGGTTACTTCTCCCGGGACGACCGGCACAGCCCTGGTATGAGGATGCCACGGCTGCCACGGTTTCGACTGTTTCTTGTCAACTTCTCGATGAGACGCTTTCAGCCAGCCTCTCGTCAGCACAAACTCAGAACCGTCAGGACTAACGTCCTTCAGTTTCACGATGAAATCCCCGTCCTCACCGGTCAGTGATGCATACAGGTTTAAAGCAATGGGACCTATTATGGTGACATCCTGATTGAATGGTTCCGTGGTGTAAGAGAGGTAATCTGGCACAGGATCGATAGGAGCTTTAGCCCTGGTCAGGGGAAAAACAGGCTTGTGGTGAAAGCCATCAGGAGCCGTGTCCTCAGAGGGAGAGCTCTGTTTAATAAGTTTGTCTTCCGCCAAATAATAATTGGTCCACTTCGTTTCCGGTAACGGCCACTCATCAGAATATTTCCACTCGTCCGCTCCCCTCACCCAGATCTTAATCGGTGGCTCATCCATAATTCCGTTGTTAATTCCCTTCAGCCAGTAATCATACCACCTCAAGATTTCATCATGATTAGCGCGATAGGGCACGTCTACATGAACAGGACCGAGAGATAGCTTCTTGGGTGCTTTGATACCTTCCCAAGCAGTAAAGGCCCCGCGTAATTGCAGCGCCACAGGATAAGAATGCATTTGCGAACCCAGATATGTAGGAACTTTTATCTTATCATATTTCTTGTATGGTGACCTTTCCCAGTAGTATGGTCCGTCGAATTCATTAATCAGCCAGTCGAAGAGTGTTGGTTTATGCCAAGGAAAAAGCAAGGCATTATAAAACTCGTGATGCTTGTTTATTACTTCATTATTTTTCCACTTTTCAATGCGCAGGTTCAGCTCCTTTTTACTGTACATTTTCAGGGATGCTGGCATCGCGTTCCTGCCGAGCAGGAATGTGCTCCATAACGGCAACCAGCCAAACATTAAGATTCCGCCATGGTGTGATGCATCTCGGTACATATCACCCCGCCCGTCATGAGGAAAGATAGCCTTCAGGTGTGGTGGCTGCTGTATGGCTACAAGTAATTGAATGGCGGCAAAATAAGAGATGCCCAGCATGCCAACATTACCGTTACACCAGGGCCGCTGGGCAATCCACTCCACCAGGTCATAACCGTCCTCCTGCTCCTTTGGCTGGCAGATGGAGAATTCGCCCTCGGAGTAAGCTGATCCCCTGACATCATTGATGATGTGCACGTAACCGCGTGACACGAAGAACTCCGTATCTCCGCACTCGATCATGTTCCACTCAGCCTTCCCGCGGGGTAGAGTTGGCACCTTCAGGCGCTGAATATCTTTGCCATACGGGCTCATGCTCAGCAAAGCCGGGAATTTGCCCTTCGCATCAGGGCGGTAGATATCACAGGCTAGTTTAATCCCATCCCGCATCTTGACGTATACGTTTTTTTCGACCTTCATTTTATAAATTGGTTTCGACTCTTCCGGCATTTAGTAACCCTCCCTCTTTCAGTACTGTTAACTTGGTTATCTTCGCTCAAGCTTGTTTAGCCGTAATCGTATTAATGCTCCCAAAATCATCTATCGATGACTTCGTGGCAGTCCATGTCGAAGCCGCCACTCCCTTTGGATGGAGTAGCAGCAAATGCCCATCCTGGTTTCTTGAAACATGGCTAAATTAGTTTATGCGAGTAAGTACTAGGCTAATCCTCCGCCATCTACAAAAATAGTGTGTCCCGTAATGTAATTGGATGCATCTGAAGCCAGGAACAGAGCGGCAGCTGTTATATCCTTGGGCTCAGCTATCCGACCCAGCGGAATCAAAGCCTCCCGCTGGTTTAACCACTCGGGGTTATTCCACAAGTGCTGAGTCAGTCCTGTTTTTACTAGGCCTGGGGCAATGGAATTAACCCGTATATTATAGCTGCCTAATTCCCGGGCTAACACGCGCGTTAGCATTTCCACACCAGCTTTGGCAATACAGTAGGCGCCCACCACTGGATCTGCCTTAAATGCCAAGTGAGATGTTATATTGATAATGCAACCCTTCCTTAGCTCAGTCATTCTCTTACCCACCGCCTGTGAGCAAAGATAACAGCCTTTGAGATCAACGCCAATTATCTTATCCCAATCATCCTCCGACAAACTAAGCAATGGTTTTCTAATCTGTATGCTTGCATTATTTACTAAAATGTCAATAGAACCAAACGCGCTCGTCACCTTCTGAACCAGATTATCCACATCCGCCTTGTGGCTGATGTCAGCTTGGATAGCTAAGGAGCGGCGACCAAGCCCCTGAATTTCCTTAGCCGCCGCCTCCAACTCGCCATTAGCAAGCGTCCGGCTACAAATAGCCACATCAGCACCAGCCTCGGCAAAAGCCACGGCGACAGCTTTACCTATCCCTTTTTTACCTCCGGTAACAAGAGCTGCTTTACCTTCCAAAGAAAATCCCGGTATGCTCATTATTAGTTCCCCCTGAAAAGTGTTACCATCTCACCAGACTGTCCCGTGTTGTGTTCGAGCGGATCGCCAATCACTTTTTCCTGTGTAATTCAGGCTACTCGGACAGCCTACCAGAGGTTATGGGTGAATATGCTCCTTCCGACCTATCACTATGCACACCGATGCTGCCACTCATATTTTTCCCATAAAAGTAAGCGATCAAGGCTCAGTCCTTTTCGGACAGATTCTTTTGTATGCAAGAGCATACAAAATCCCTTTTCCCTTTGTCAAGAGTTTTTTTCCGGCGAAAGGGGACAGTGGACAAACAGCCAGAAACTAACCGAAGATGTGTCTCACGTGGATTAACAGTGCTTGGACTTCTTGAGGCGAAGCAGAGATTTTAGCTGCAGGAAGAAGGCCAGCCGTCGATATTTTGTTCGGGTGGTTCTGATTACCCGCGTGCTAACCTTACCACAGAATGCTGCAGGCCCCCCCTTGCTCAACAGAGTGCATGATTGCCACCCTCAGCTATGCCCATAAGTCCTTCATGATATCGTCAAGGCCCATTCTTGTCAGAACGGACCTCAAGGGTTTTCCCGTCTTTGCATCCCAGTCCATGAGCCTATGGTACTCTTTAACCATGCCTTCGAGATAAGGCCTTATGGAGAGGTCTTTTCCTGGACCATTGTCAGGAGCCGAAACCAACCTTTCGGGCACGGTCCAATCATCTTCTGGTTTCAGCCCATGCCTCACATTAAACGCCCGCTCCAGATGCATAATCCTCTCACCGACCTCACACAGTTCCTCAGCGGTCCATTCCCAGCCAGTAGCAGCTCGAAGAGTATCCGTGCAGAGTTTAAGTAGATCTCGACAGCCCCAGGGCATGAACCAGCAGAGGCCAGTTGAATCAATTAGAAATTTTATGATCCCCGTCCGCCGAACTTCCATAGGCTTGGAACGGTGGTCAAAACGCCCCGTGAACTCAGGATACCCGGCATCTGCTTGGGTCGCAAAAAAATCGGCGCCAGGAGCAGGCCAACCAGCGCCACTTCCCACGATCTGGCCAAGAAGCATACCCCAGGCCGATCTCCAATCGTGTAGATTCATCGCTGATCCCTTAATGTTGATAGCATAGCTTGGGGCATCACCCCCGATAAGTTCTGCAGCTTGCCTGACCCCGTGAGCAAGGATTTGACCAAAACCCTCTCGGGAAACCATTTTCCTGACCAGTGCTTCAGCTACCTTATCATCTCCCCATTTCAATGCCAGTCCATCCGTATCCTTGGCGGTAAGCAAACCCTTCTCATACGCCTCTATCGCCATGGCCAGGGTGCAGCCAGCCATGCTCGCTTCAATGCCCAAGCGGTCATAGATATCGCAAAGGTAAAAGCAGCTACCCGGCTCTGTAATCTCCAACACAGATCCTCCTGCCTCAAGACCTTCACTTCCCCCACAAAGAGTCGCCACATAGCCGTTATGAGGCCCGGAGGTTATTTCCACATCGTAGGGGCAACCGATGGGACACCCAGGGCAGGGCTTGGCAGTAAACTTGTGCTTTGACCAGCCAAGGCCAAATTCGACGAGCTGATTAGTCCGGAAGTTCATTCCGCAAAAACCCGCAAGCTGAAGCATTTTGCGGTAGTCCGCCTTAAACCTAGATTGATCTTTGAGTGGTGGGCTAATATGACCAGGCTCGCTCAGCCGCCCAAGCCATTCCTTCCTTAACGAAGCTAGCCTTTCCGAATCCGCCACCGGAATAGAACCATCACCAAAGACAGCGATGGCTTTTAGCCTTTTCGACCCCATCACGGAGCCAACTCCCGAGTGGCAAAAACCATGATTTCTGTCGTTCATGATGGCACCGCCAGCAATCAAATTCTCTCCGGCTGGGCCAATACCGGCCACACTGATTTTCGAATTGCCCAACTCCTCTTTTATCGTATCCTCTGTCTCGTGCGTATCCTTTTTTCCCCAGAGACGGCCTGCATCACGAATCTCTGCCTTACCATTGTTGATCCACAGATATACCGGCTTATCAGATTGTCCGGTGATAATGAGACCATCGTAACCAGCAGACTTCATGAGAATGCCAAAGGTGCCGTGCGTATGGGAACGTCCCACGGTAAACCCAGTGTTAAAGTTCTTGGTAGCGAGAGTAATATTAGTCGCTCCCGGCAGATGGCGACTCGTCAGAGGACCCGTCATGAAGATCAGGGGATTCTCCGGATCCGTAGCACGATAGCCTGGCGGCAGCATATCGTAGAGGTACTTTAATGCAAGCCCCCAGCAGCCGATGTATTTCTTCAGGACTTCGTCGTTTGGCAATCCTGACTCTTCGATTCTGCGACTTGACAAATCTATTCTCAAAATTTTGCCGACATAACCGCCTTTCATCGTTAACCTCCTTTTCGCTAGAGTTCAGTGACGAAATCGTGCTCCGGGAAATTCAGCTTTGGAATAATAATGCGACGATTAAACTGCATAAAATATTGAGGCACAAAAAACTTCAAAAGCAATAACAGTCTTTAGCCGGGTTTTGATAAATCGTTAACTTCCCTTACACTTCCCCTGGTTCCCGTAGATCTGCAACCTGTACCCCCCAAGAAACTCTATACCCAGATTCGTTGGCACCATCCAAGGGGTTTACCGCTGCCAATTATGATTGAATCATTATCCCCAAAGATCTCTTGCGACGGAGTCGAGGCCTAATCGACCAAGAGTATTTCGCCATGGTTTCCCCGTTTTTTCATCCCATCCCATTAATGTGTAGTACTCATTTATCATCCCACGCAGGTAAGGCTTTAGTGGTATGCCGGCAAATGGTCCGTCCTTCTGTCCTTCAAGAATCCTCTCAGACACATGATAATCATCCTCGGGTGTCAGCCCATGTCTGACATTAAACGCTCTCTCCAAGTTAATAACCCTCTCGCCAAAGGCAATAAGCTCTTCCCTTGTGAAATCCCATCCGGTCACTGCGGAAATCATATCTGCAGCAAGTTTAGTACCTTCGGGGTGCCCCCAGGTGTTTAGCCAGCAAACTCCGATGCTATCAAGAGCGAACTTAGTTATCCCGGTCCTTCTCACTTCTTCCGGCTTTATTCTGGGATCAAGCGGCGCTTGCCTTTCAGGATAACCAGAATCAGGATCTGGCCTGGTGACGTCAGCACCAGGGGCAGGCCACCCTGTTCCGCCTCCGATAATCTGCCCCAGCAACACACCCCAGCCCCTCCTCCAGTCATGAAGGTTCATTCCTGAGCCTTTAATATGGACGGCAAATTGGGGAGCGTCACCACCAATAAATTCCGCAGCGACTTCGGGTCCTCGCGCCAAGATATCACCGAAACCTTCTCTCGCGGCATATTTCCGAATCACTTTTTCCACCACTTCAGCTTCGCCCCACTTCAGTTCCAGTCCATCGGTATCCTTGGCCGTGATCAATCCCCTTTCATAAGCTTCAAAAGCCATTGCGATCGTACAGCCAACCTCGCTAGACTCAAGACCCAGACGGTCATAGAGGTCGGTCAAGTAGAACGTCCAACCAGTGTCAGAAACACCGACCATTGATGCGGATCCCTCCATCCCCTCGCCACCCCCGGAAAGCGTAGCCACGTACCCCTTGTGTCGACCATACATTATCTCGACGTCGTAACTACACCCTATCCCACACCCATAGCATGGGCGGGCTGTGATTTTTTGTTCTGACATTCTATCGCCAAACCCTTCAAGTTCCGTAGTCAGCATATTTTTTGCGCTGAGTCCGTACCTAGATTTGATCCCCACGTAATTGGCTCTGGGCACGCCTCCGTTTTTCATAATGGCTGCACATGATGTCGGTCCAAAATCTACCCACTTTCGCCACCTTCTCCCGATCTCCGCTTCCGCATCTTTATCAGCAACCGGAACGGACTTCCGTTTGCCGTAGACAGCAATGGCCTTCAACCTCTTTGACCCCATGACAGTCCCCGTACCGCCATGGGCTAAAGAATGATTCTTATCATTTTCGATCAGAGCACCCGCACATACGTTCTCACCTGCCGGTCCAATGGCTGCGACACTCGCTGCAGCCTCCCCGATTTCTTCCTTAACCAAATCTTCTGTTTCATGGGTGTCTTTCCCCCATATTTTTGAGGCGTCTTTAATCTCAACATTGCCCTCGTGTATCCAGAGATACACTGGCCTCTCTGATTTACCAGTGATGATTATGCCATCATAGCCAGCCCATCTGAGGTTAGGACCAAAGATACCATGCGTATGAGAGCGCCCTGCGGTAAAGCCGGTGGAGGGGCTCTTGAATGTCAAGGTAAGGTTGTTCGGTGCCGGTGCGTGCGTGTTGACCAGCGGTCCATTGAGGAAAATCATAGGGGCTTCAGGATCAAGCGCAGAAACTCCTGGGGGGCACCTGTCATACAGCATCCATAAGCCGAGCCCGAATCCCCCAAGATATTTTCTTAAGATTTCCTCCGAGGGTAGCTTCTTTTCTTGTATCGAACCTTCAGAAAGGTTAACCTCAAGCAGACAGTTCAGATAGCCTTTAAGCATATTTTCCACTCCCCTCAAAAATCGAATTTGACGCGATATCCATTACTTGATCATAGTCGTCAAGCTTTACCCTGTCCACCTGCCAAGAGACTTAAGTTATTGCCCCGGGGGTGGGTATTCAAAACCAAGCAGTTATGCGGACAAGCGTAAAATCTTTCTCGCATTATGTTCGAAAATTGTTTCCTTTTCAGCATCGCTGATGTCCATGCCCTCAATGGAAGTTATGGTTTCCCTTACAAATGTTTCACCAAGTTGACCGCCAAAAGGCATATCCGTCCCAAACAACAGGTGGTCTGCACCAAAGAAAGCGTAGCTACACATTAACCCACTCGTACTTCCATACAAAGCCGTGTCGTTGTAAAACATTTTAAAGTAATCCGTCAAAGGCCTCTTGAGATAATGATTGAATTTATCCTCTTCGGATATTTTAGCCCGCTCTATGGACCATATTATTCTTCTCTCAAAAAAGGGAATCATGCCACCAGCATGGTGAGTGATGAATTTCAAATTTGGGAATCTTTCCAGAATTCCACTAAGGACCAGACGAGACATAGCCACCGTAGTTTCATACACCCAGCCAAAAGCGACGTGAATCCTGTACTTCGAGCGCTGTTCCGTCCTGTAATCCGCGTAATTCATAGGTCTTTCAGGATGAATCCAGATTGGCAGATCATATCGAGACATCATTTCATAAAGTGGAAAAAATTCTGGCGAATCGAGAGGCTTATCATTTATCGGTGTGAATATTTCTATCCCTTTGAAATCCAGTTCGGTGATCGCTCGAGATGCCTCTTCTAACGCGTCATCTATATTACCCATCGGTAACCAAGCCACGGCAGATATGAATCTATCCCTGTATTTCAAAACCAGTTCCGCCATCTCATCATTCGCCAATTTTGATAAATACTTGGCCTTTAAGGGATCAACGATGCTTTCCACCGGCGGTGCCGTTGGAGTCAGTACTTGCGTTAAGTCCTCAAAGTTGTCCATGGCGTGAAATCTCTTATCCAGGTCGAAGAGGGCCGGAGTGGAATCGTGGAGAGTTTTGTAAAAACTCCCTGGAATTTCTTTATGAAGGGCTTCTTTATATTTGTTTGGAAGAATATGTGAAAAGATGTCTATTTTCATTTAATTAATCCCTCAATGATGTTCGCAGATTTGTTCACTCTTGTGCGAATTAGGTTTTGAAGGTAAATAAGCCCTCTTATTGGTTTATGGTAAATTGACCTTTGCCAAGTATCCAACCCCACGAGCCAACGTGGGTTTACGACGAGCAACTCTCCCAACATATTCAGGTAACTCTCGGCAGTCTTTTCTCGAATCGAGTTCCAACAAGCCGTTAAAGAGACGCAGGCCAAACGTCATGCCGGAGGAGTCACCTCTTAAGGCCACTTGGTGTCTATGCTTTTTTGCCAACCGGGTCGGACCCATTCCTTCAGAGAGACCACCGAAGGAGTGCGAAGCTGTGAATGGAAATTGAAAAATCTTGGGAGCACCTCTCCCTCGTAATCCCTGACTTATCCCTATTAGCACCGCTCGTGCCAGCTTCGCGAAAACCTTTCTCTCCAACTGCTCCAACGCTGGCAAAGCCAAATCCAAGGAAAGAATAAGTACGGCTTAAAAACAAATTGGTCGGTCTCGATTCGACCGCGATCGATTTATTAGAGCAGAAGTTGAAACGGTGAAAGCTATTTAAGGCAACAACCTGATTCTCCTCCAGTGTTCACAGTGCTATATTTGATGACCAATCTCAAAACCATCATGGATGGCCTCAAGTATAGTAGCTGGTCTGACACAGTCTCCAGCGAGGTAGATTTCAGAAACCCTCTCCTTTAACAAGTCTAACAACTCCCTGTCAGGCTTAGCGCCAGTAGCAAGAACAATGGTATCCACTTCGATCGTTTGCCTTTTACCATTTTTATCAGTAATCACGATGCCACTGGCTGTTATCTCCTCACTTTTGATACCCGTAAGCATGCTGACCCCCTTTGAACTGAGGATATTCAAGAGCGGCTCCCTTACCCTAGGAGTTACTGCAATCGCCATCTCCGGCAGTATCTCCAAAATAGTGACCTTCTTTCCTTTTTCCGCCAAGAATTCGGCGGTTTCACAACCGATCAGACCGCCACCAATCACAGCAACTCTTTGCCCTACGTCCACATCTCCAGACAATACAGCTTCGGCCGTAACGGCTTTACCTCGGTTGCTTCCAGGGATTTCAGGAATTAGCGGGACGGACCCTGTTGCCAATATGACCGCGTCCGGCTTAATGCGATCAACCAGTGCTGCATCAACGGCTTCCCCTAGATGAATCTCCACACGATCTGACTTACGAAGCTGCCCTTCCAGGTAATCTGTCAGAGCAACGATCAATTCCTTATGGGGGGGTTTACTCGCTAACAGTAATTGCCCGCCCAGTCTGCCGTTTCTTTCATAGAGCAGCACATTACAGTTTCTTGCAGCAGCTATTCTGGCTGCCTCCATGCCAGCAGGCCCTCCCCCAATTACAAGGACTTTTTTTGCCTTCAGGCTTGCTCGGACCCTGTATTCCCTCTCTCTCCCTGCTGCAGCATTCACCGCACACTTCATAGGACCGCTACCAAGACCGAGTACAATGGAGTGTATGCACTGTAGACAGCGAATGCATGGTGCTATATCAGCCGATCTTTCTGAGGCTACTTTTTTCGGCATCTCAGGATCAGCAATCAGTGCACGACCAATGTTAATGAAATCTGCTTTTCCCTCGGTTAGGACTTTCTCAGCCATGTCAGGGGGGATGGAACCAGCAACTAATACCGGTAGATCTGTAACCTTTTTAACAATTTCGGCAAAATGTACAAAATAACCTTGCGGACTTAGATATGGCTGGTTAGAAACGATACCGGACACACTGATGGCATCGATGTTGCTCTTATTGAGGATTTGAACCTGTTCCCGGAGTTCGTCAGCTGTAATGCTACTTGCCATTCCGGTTCCCCCGCCGTTAATACGGCACCAGACCGGATAATTGGGCCCGACTAACTGCCTTACTGCACCTACAATTTCTAGGAGAAACCTCATTCGTTTCTTAGTATCTCCACCGTAAGCATCTTGCCGTCTGTTGGCCTCAGGAGATAAGAACTGGCCAAGTAGATACCAGTGCCCTGCATGGATTTCTACTCCGTCAAAACCTGCCTTCTTGGCTCGCTCGGCACTTTTAGCGAAACAGGTTACGAGATCTTCTATCTCACTTACCGTTAATTCTCTCGGCATCTCACTCAGTTTTAGTCCCCCGGAAGCAGGACGTGGGGCCGCTGAAGGGGCAAGGGGCTGAGTACCAATCACGCTAGATTTCGCTTCTCTACCGCCGTGTGCTAATTGTATGGCAGCTTTTGCGCCATGCCGCTGAATTACCCTAGCTAGTTGGGCGAGGCCCGAAATAAATTTATCTTCATCGACATGAAGTCCTCCGCGCCCATCGCGCCCAACACAGAGTGGACCCAGGCGTGGCTCTACAAGACTTGCTCCCACGATTACTAGACCCGCACCACCTTTAGCACGTTCTTCGTAGTAGTCTAACATGCGCTCAGTAACATAACCATCCTCGGAAGAATAGCAATCACTTATCGCGGGGAACACTATTCTATTCTTCACTTCTAATGGCCCAATCCTACCAGCTTGGAACAATTTTGCGAATTTCATGCTCTCCTCCTGTCCTACACAGTTACAACTAAGTGCTACAGATGAATCATGATAGTTTATCAAGCCCTCTTACGAAATAAAGACGTTCGGCGCCGTCTCCCAGGGGATTACAGATCGGTTACCCACCCATCATAATCCTGGGCAAAAATAGGGACAATTCAGGGAATGCGGTAAACAGGGTTAACGCAATCAGAATGATGATGCCGAACGGGAGCAACCCCCAATAGATCTCCGTAACCGGCCGCCCCGGTCTGAGAAGCTGCAAAACGAACAAGGTCACACCCACAGGAGGGCTGAGGTTACCGACGATACAAAGTATCACGACCATGACACCGAACCAGACAGGATCATAGCCCAAAGCCACAACGGTGGGATAGACCACGGGCACCGTCATCAGGAGCAGAGGGATACCATCAATAGGGATCCCCAATATGAAGAAGATAACGTAGACGAGGATCAAAACGACCAACGGAGGGACGGGAAGGCTCAGGAGAGCTTTTGTCGTAGTAGAGATCAACCCGGCTCTGGACAGGGCGGCCGACATGATGTTAATCCCAATCAAGACGAACATGAGAGGGCAGTTTATCTTCACCGTGTCGAATACTGCTTTTTTCACCAACGCCCAATTCAGTTTTCGATGCAGGCCTGCTAAAACGAGAGAACCAAAACAACCGACCCCCGCTCCTTCCGTAGGCGTGGCAATCCCGGCAAAAATGGAACCTAACACGCAGATGATCAGGACTACAATAAGCCAAATGTCTTTTGTTCTCGCCAAACACGTTTTCCAGGGCAACAGTTCGCCCCTTATCTCTTCCCAACGTTCAAAGAACTTGAATCTTAGTGCAATATAAGCAATGAACATTGCCGCCAGAATGAAGCCGGGGATCACGCCAGCCAAGAACAGCTTGCCCACGGACTGCTCTGTAACGGCGGCATAAAAGATCATTAACATGCTGGGAGGAATGAGGGGGGACAAGATCGAGGCAGCGCCGATGCACCCTGCGCTCAGGTCGGGAGGATAACCACGCTTATCCATTTCGCGGAAGGACACCGTGCCGATGGTGGCTGCTGCGGCGCTGATGGAGCCACTGATCATGGCGAACAGGGCCCCGGCGATGATGTTGGTGTAAAGGAGCCCTCCCGGGAAATGATTGAATGTGGGCGCGAGCGCATTGTACATGCGGTCGCCAAGTCCGCTTTCGCTGAGAATTATCCCCATAAAAATGAAAAGTGGCACAGTCGTCAGCACATAACTATTTACCGACAGCCAGACAACCCAGGTACTTGCCAGAACCATATTGTCCCACCCGGTCGTAATCCAGAGTACACCCATACCTACGACGGCGGCAGCAACCCCTACCCACATCCCGCTGAAAAGCAAAATAAAAAAAGCAGTAAAGGCTCCGGTGAGAAGACTTAGCATATCATCCCTTCATAGACTCTAAGAGCCGTGGCCTACTTGTGATCATTCATTCCGGTCGTCGACCTTCGCCACCTATCATGCGGACGATTTCCACAATGATTTGAATGGCGAACAGACCTAACCCGATGGGCAAAACGAGTTGCACCGGGCCCAGGGGAGTCTCCATTGCACTCCACGCCCGGATCCCCTTTGTGAAGGATGCCATGACGAGCTTGCCTGTGCCAATCGTGAGGATCACGATAACCGCCAGTGAAACAAAAATATTGATTAGGTCAATGCAACGGACCACCCGGACCGGAAAAACTTTGACCAGATCATCAATCCGTACATGTTGCGCATGCCTAAGCACCCAGCTCAGCGGCAGCATGACCACTAATGCCATAAAGTAGCCACAATACTCGTCAGCAAAGGGCATAGGATAATTGAATACATATCTCGCAACGATGCCGATCACCACAGTGGCTTCCATAGCAATAAGCCCTATAAACACCGGCCATTGGCCGACAAAATTGAGAGCCCTCGATCCCCACCTACCCAATCTTCTAAGAAATTGCATACGGACAGACCCCTTTCACGGACAAGAACTGTCAAACCTTCGGCTGTAATGCTTCAGCTTGGAGAGAGAAGGATGCGTTAAATTCCCTTTTCATGATCCGGGTTATGTCTTTGAGTTTGAGGTGTAGGGGAGGGCTTTACGCCCTCCCGCAGACCGGACCGGGTTGAACCCCGCCCCTATCGGCCAATAAAGAAAAGGGTCAGAAGAAACGCATACCGACTAAGCTTCTCATCGGCTGATGCGCAATGCGGACAGCACTGCCTCCAATGCCGGCTTAGCTTCTGGCCGTTTAGCGATCCATTCATCCCAGGCGGAGATTCCTCCTCGCTTCACCATCAGGTCCACAATTTGCGGGGATAAACTGTCATGGATGGTGACGCGTTTCTCCAGCCTTGCCCTCAGCCCAGGCGGTATAATTCTGATGCTATCGATCACCGGAAGCTCATATTCCTTCGCAGTCTCCACCAGCACCTTTTGCGCCTCTGAAGGCAGAGAGTTAAAGGTGTTCTTATTGACCACCACGATGCCTGCCATATAGCTGATTGCGGGGGAGAGATAGAGATGTTTGGTAACTTCCTGGATGGACTGCGACTCCGCTCCCGTTACGCTAAAAGTAGTTCCTGTAAGAATCCCGGTGGCCAGGGCTTGGTAAATCTCCCCCAGGGCCATCGGGAGAGCTTGGGCGCCCAAGCCCCGCAACGCCCTGGCGGGCGCTGAGCCCGTCACCCGTATCTTGAGCCTTTTGAAATCATCCACCGTGTTTATCTCATTCTTTTCCCAAAGCACACTGGGAAGATCGTAGATCAGCAGTACCTTCATGTTGCGCTTGTCGAGGGCTTTCTCCATATACGGGCGCAATGCGTTGAGCTTGACGGGGATTTGCTCGGTGTTGCCCAAAAAGGGTAAGGAGGCCACAGCCAGTACTGGCTCTTCACCCTCGTGATAGTTGCCCAATAGGGTACCGATATCAGCAGCCCCGGAGCCAAAGATCGACAGCATCTCCGGGCCTTTATATCCAAATTCCTCCCACTGATGGTATTCCATCACCAGTTGACCTTTCGTGCGCTGAGAGACTGCGCCTGCCATCTTGATCAGCGTTGCGGCTCCGGAGTGACTGGGCGGAGAATGCCCGATGAACTTCCATGTCGTAACCTTGGGGGCAGGAGTTGTCGCTGGCGTCGAAGGTGCAGCGCCCGCCTCACAAACCAAGCAGCCCGTCAGCAAGATCAACAAAAGAAACATACTCGGCCTGACCCATGTCTGTCTCCCTTTCATCTTAACCTCCTTTTCGCTGAGGCTACAAAGCCTCGGCTATCCATGAAGCCCGCCGTATCCGGTGAGCTTCACTTTGTCAAAGGTTCGCTTCTTGCCTGCTAAAACTCTCCTCGAGGTCTTGAGGTCTATTATCATAATTTCAGAGACGTTGTCAAGAATTGGGGCTGGAGAGGGTTTGCGTCATGAAAGTGGGTCTTAGGTCTTGACGTTGCTTCGGAGCCGTGATATTGCAGAGAAAGAATACGGACCGGAATCGGTGATTTTTTGCCTAATACGGGAAGAGATATCCATCCCTAGCTTGCCAGGCTTGCTTACTCCTTTGGTAGCCCGAACATAGTTGGTTTTGCAGCTTTGCAAGGACAGGCCTGTTTTTTCCCCAGGGTTGCCGTCCAGACAGCTATCCTCGGTGATTGTGCCGTTGCTGATTGCGCCCAGCACTTCCTGAATCGCTATGATAATCCCTATTGGAAGGTGCCTAAGTGCATCATTATTTGGGGTTTTGAATCCAAAGTTGCTAGTGCAAGCGGCTTCTTGGGACACTGGCTCATTGAGTCCACTTGGATTCTGAAGCAGGTTTCTCTACTGGACCGGTATGTATAGCACTAGAGATAGCACTCGGGGAACACAATCAGCCTGGCTCTCCTCTCTGCCGGCTTCAGTAATAAGGCTAATTGCTTTATCTAGTGTTGCCTGTAAATCAAGCTAGTATGTTGCACCCTAAGCACCGAAGCAGTATAAAGGCTTCCTCTTTTATCCTCTTAATTTCCAACAGCCTAAAACGTCAGTCGAATCCACGACTTCTCCAAAGTAAATTTCAATATTCTTAAGGGCATTACGGTGCCGTTCTTCAGAGGTCGAAGCAGTGCAGTCCCTCATAAAAACGATGTAGTAGTCCCTCATAAACCCGTCTCGAGCCGTTGTCTCCACACAAACATCGGTGGCTACGCCAGTCATAATGAGGGTTCTTATGCCTTTACTTCTGAGAATAAGGTCGAGGTCAGTATCCAGGAAGGCACTAAACCGGTGTTTGTTCACCACGGCCTCGCCAGGCAGAGGTTTGATGCCATCATAAAAATCTGCGCCCCAGGAATTCTGTTCGCAAGCTGGCTCTTCTATACCAGACCTCCTTCCTCTCCGTTTACGTTGCTCAAGCCAAACATCAGAAAGGTACCACCTATTCGGTGAGTAGTATATAGTCTGAATATAAACAATAGCCACTCTGATCTCTCTTGCCATGCTTATAAAGTGTGTTAACCTTGGAGCCATGGCTTGATTCATGCTTATATCCATACCATCCCTGTCAAATATCCCCCCTTTGGCACAAAAATCGTTTTGCATATCTACGACAATAAGGGCGGTGTGTAAAGGCTTAACCTTCATCTCCAAAGTCGTTAGCATGGTTTCTAAAGCGGACATCATTTCCTCCTTAATACTTTCAACGGTGTTCTTTTCCTGATCATGCTCAAGTTAGGCTGCTTTGACAGCTTCCCTAAAATACAACTCCCGTCAACCGAGTGCTTTCTTTCTTGTAGTAGGATTAGATTGATCTACTATTTGAATTCCATAGATGCTTTTAGTTTGTACTCGAATAGGGAACAGAATTAGCAACATTTACCATAAACTATTAAAGAATGCAACGCAGCGTACTCGTCCGTGATCCATAGTCAAATTGTTTGAAAAAAAAACCTCTTAGAATAGCATGAATACGCCCGGAAAAACCGATTGTCCCCTCAACCTGCTTTTCACCCGGGAGGTACAAGAGAGCATATCACAAGGTCTTCTTCCTTTCCAGCTAATTCAGGATATATCAAAGGTGGCCCTCACTTCTTTTTGTGGTTTTCCATTGGTAATGGAGATATTTCAGACCTTGGGACTTCCTCAATTCGATTCAGAAACATTTTCACGGGCTTCAGCGGGAAGGGAAGACTAGAGAGACCGATTATGTGGAGTCTTTTCTTTCGGTCTTTGCTGCGGGAGGAGAGTGTGTTGACGATTTTGAGAGGTTGAGACAAGATGAGGGATTGAAGGGACTCGTAACTTGAGCTTCTTCGATCCTTCATCCCCTCACAGCGACGAGAAGTCTTCCACACAGTCTCCTCGAGCACCGAAAGGGCTAGAATTTGTTAAAGAAGCTTTGCCTACTTGACAAATAGTGGTTGGTGTTATAGGTTTTACTCTGTTTCTGGAAAAATAACCGACGTTGAACTCATGTAAAGAAACCGGACAGGCTGACCATTTTTGAATACCTGAATCAGCGATAGCCAAATTCACAGTCTGGGAGGGTTGCTAAAATGCCCGAAGAGTCGAAACCAATCTATAAAATGAAAGTCGAAAAAAACGTATACGTCAAGATGCGGGATGGGATCAAGTTGGCCTGTGATATCTACCGTCCTGATGCGAAGGGCAAATTCCCGGCTTTGCTGGGCATGAGCCCCTATGGCAAGGATATACAAATGCTTAAGGTACCATCACAGTCACGCGGGAAATCTGAGTGGAACATCATCGAGGCCGGCGATACTGAATTCTTCGTATCCAGAGGTTATGCCCATATCATCAATGATGTTAGGGGGTCAGCATACTCAGAGGGCAAATATGATATCTGCCAGAAGAAAGAACAAGAGGACGGTTACGATCTTGTGGAGTGGATCGCTCAACAGCCATGGTGTAGCGGTAGCGTTGGAATGTTAGGGGTATCTTATTTTGGCTTCATTCAATACCTGGTAGCAGCGCAACAGCCCCCACACCTAAAAGCTATCTTTCCGCATGATGGGTGGGGCGACATGTACAGAGATGTTTCACACCATGGAGGGATCTTAATGCATGGCTGGCTACCGCTCTGGAGCACATTCCTGCTTGGCAGGAACGCGATGCCAGCATCCGTGAAAATGTATAACAAACGAGAGCTAGAAAGACGGATAGAGAGATGGAAGTCTAATCAAGTGGTTAATAAACATCACGAGTTTTATAATGCACTGCTTTTCCCCTGGTATAAGCCTACACTCTTTGACTGGCTCATCAATGAGTTTGATGGCCCTTACTATTGGGAGAGGTCAGCATATACGAAATATGACAAGATAAAAGTCCCGACCTATTTGGGCTCAGAAATGTTCGGTTATCCGGTGCCAATGCATCTGCGCGGGGCGTTCAGTGCTTGGGATGGCATAAAGGCACCCAAGAAACTTGCCATACGTCCCGCTCAAATTGAAGTGCCATGGCGTGAGTTTCACGACGAAATCCTGAGGTGGTACGACCACTGGCTGAAGGGCATAGACAACGGAATCATGGATGAGCCGCCAATAAAAATATGGGTTAGAGGGGCCAATGAGTGGAAATATTCAGATGACTGGCCACTACCAGAGACAAAATGGACGGATTATTACTTGACAACTGATCATATGATAAAAGGGAGTCCGCCCCCCAGTGATGAAGCGCCTGATACCTTTAACCATAAGCCTGTTCAGCCTCTCACTAGGCTCCATTCTCCGATTGATCCCGTGCCTGATTACCTCTCCTATTTTACAGAACCGCTAGATCAGGATACTTTAGTAATAGGTCCTATTGCTTTATACCTGTATGCTTCCTTAGGTGGTGAAGACGCAGATTTCATTGTGAAACTCAAGGATGTAGGTCCTGATGGGTCTGAATCTGTGTTGACGAGAGGGTGGCTAAAAGCGTCGCACAGAGAAACTGATAAGAATAAGTCAAAACCCTGGCAGCCCTTTCACCCCCACACCAGCGCCACACCTGTCGTTCCAGGCGAAGTCAATGAATACGCGATTGAGATTATGCCAATATCGAATCTGTTTAAGAAGGGGCACAAGATTAAGTTGGAAATCTGGGGGTGCGATTATCCGCTCGATGCTGTGGATCCTATCATGCAGTGGCCTTGGCGAAGTCATCTTTCCTACGACAAAGAAGTTATGTACAAAATCTATCATACCATCCAGTATCCGTCCCATTTAGTCCTTCCTATAATTTCAAAAAGGTAGATGCCAGATAGTTTAACCCTTGGCGAGCCTACGGGCCCATGACGATATTGGGCAAGAACGTAAATGGGTCTTTCAATTTTTTATCAGCATATTTCAGTATGCTTCTAATGCCGCCAAAGAATTTTTTTCATTACACATAATATAAAGCGATTTGTTTGTCAGCAATTGTTTTCTTGACAAGAATCTTATTTGTATAGGATACTAGATAAAAGAAGAGTATGTTGGTTCGCTTAAGTCTTGTAAGTAAGCATGCTTGCTGCATAACGAATTCGTGGAGGTGGATGTGATAGGAGTTCAACATGGAGAATAGATCACTGGAACAGGAGGCCCGATATCAATTGATGAAAACAGTTTATCACCCGAAATCCATTGCTGTGATCGGGGCCTCCAGTGACAGCAAAAAAGAGGAAAGTTCAGGGTGGGTAGGTAGGTTGCTTCAGTTTGGCTACAAAGGGGAGATTTATCCGATCAATCCTAAGGCAGGAGAAATATTAGGTCTTAAGGCATATGCCACAATCAGTGATGTTCCAGCCACAATAGATTATGCCATTGTGGTCGTTCCCCGGCATTTAGTATCGGCTTCCCT
>Ga0153916_10001053_pt1 | contig 19373 bp, 14 predicted proteins | sample Opewatmetagenome_FD_109642 | JGI IMG/M metagenome (GOLD analysis project Ga0153916, IMG submission 109642) | Freshwater wetland microbial communities from Ohio, USA - Open water 3 Core 3 Depth 4 metaG | ecosystem: Environmental > Aquatic > Freshwater > Wetlands | place: USA: Ohio, Lake Erie... | reverse complement strand
CTTGTCCTTCAGACCGGCCTCGTCCCAGCCCTGGGGCAGGAACGTCGACGCGTTCGGGTCGCCCGGGTCGCCCTTGATGAGGACGTAGTTGCCCGTCGGCACCTTGGCGAGGACCGCCGCGGCTTCGGCCTTGCCGACGCCGACGTTGTCGAAGGTGATGTACAGAATGCTGGGATCCTCGATCAGGCGGTCATAGGCGATGACCGGGATACCCGCGTCCTTGGCCTTCTGGAGGGCCGGCAGGATGGCCTTGTTGTCCTGGGCCAGCAGGATCAGGACCTTGGCACCCTTCGAGATCAGCGTGTCGACGTCGGTCAGTTGCTGCTCGTTGCTGAGGTTCGCGTCGGCGTCGATGTAGGAGCCGCCTCCAGCCTCGACAGTCTTCTGGATGTTCGGCTTGTCCGTCGCCGCCCAACGCGGCTGCTGGAAGTTGTTCCACGACACGCCGACGACGCAACCGGCAGCACTCCCGCCACCGCCCGCGCTCGGGGCTGTTGATGCGCCGCCGCTCGTGCAGGCTGCGAACACGACCGCAGCCACCCCGATCAACGCCGCAAATCGACGATTTGCCATGCTTCCTATTCCTCCTCGTTGGGACCTGATGGCTCCATCGGTTCCACGTGCCCCGCGCTAGGCTACCACCCTCCCAAGGCGGATTCCCTGATGGGACCAAGGCTCCGCCGGTCGACCTGACCGGCCTGACAGACGAGCCCCGAGCCTCCGATCGCTCGGGACGTGGACCGCTGATCTTGACCCTCCACTGAGGGACTGTCACTCGTGTTGCGGGGGGCGGAAGCCCGGCGCCCATCGCGCCGGACCTGGGCGCCCGTATCGGCATTCACGCTCAGGCACTCGCTCGCTCGGCGACGGCGCCACGCGGCCGGAGCCACGCGGCGGGATCGGCGAGGAGTGGCTCGAAGGCGAGCTCCGCCGCGCCCAGCAGCGGAGCGTCGACGCCCAGGCGGGCAGGGACGACCCGGACGAGGGCGCGTGACGCCGGCAGGGTGCGCCGATCCAGCTCGGCTGCGAGGGCACTGCCGACGAAGGGCTGGATCCGGCCGAACAGTCCGCCCAGGACGACCAGCCGCGGATTGAAGATGTTGACGAGGCCGGCCAGCCCGATACCGAGCCAGCGGCCGACCTCCTCCAGCGCTCCGAGCGCGATGGTCGAGCCCGCCCGCGCCTCCTCGAGCACGGCATCCACCTCGCCCCAGCCGCCGCCCGGCTGGTGACCGGCAAGGCGAAGCAGGGCCTCTTCGCCGACCTCGGTCTCCCAGCAGCCAACCGATCCGCACTGACAGGCGGCACCATCGGGGTTTACCGGGATGTGGCCGACTTCTCCGCCGAACCCGGCGACGCCGGTGAGCGGCCTCCCATCCACGATCAGCCCGCCGCCCACTCCGACCTCGCCGGAGAGGTAGAGGATGTCGTCGGCGCCGATCGCTGCCCCGCGCCGCAACTCCGCCACGGCTCCCAGGTCGGCCTCATTGGCGATCCAGATCGGGACCGTCGCCTCGAGCGCCCGAGCCAGCGCTGCCCCCAGCGGGACGTCTCGCCAGCCGAGATTCGGAGCCATCGCGACGAACCCGTCCGAGCGACGGACGACGCCCGCGACAGCGACGCCGATGCCGATCAGCGCATCGTGTCTCGACCGAGCCCTGACCACCGCTGCCTGCTCGGCCAGCTGATCCACGACCTCCGCCACCGATGAATGTCCGCGGGGCCGCTGGACCCGGACCATGTCGAAGACCTCTCCGCCGAGCCCGACCAGCGCGACGGCGAGGGAATCGACGGCGATGTCGAACGCCAGTACGACGGCGCCTTCCGGGTTCGGTCGAACGAGGGGCGATGGGCGCCCGGGTCCCCCGAGCGGCGCGGCACGCTCTTCGGAGACGAGGTCCGCAGCAACGAACTCGCCGATGAGGCCACGGATCGCGCTGCGAGTGAGCCCGGTCCGTGCAACCAGCTCGGAACGGGACCGGGGGCCACCCGTATGCAGCTCACGGAGGATGGCGCTCAGGTTCGCCCGACGGACGGTTTCGCTCCGTTGCCCGACCGCGTACAGCCGCATCGTCACCGGGTTTGTGTTCCTCTCTTTCAAATGTCTGAGGTAGGCTCTTACAACGCCGATACGGTGTCAAGCCGGCGAATCACGCACGCGCGATACTGGCCGGCGCCGAGCCACGGCACGCAATTCGTCGGATCGATGTCGCCGCCCGGGCGGCGACCGGAGGGGTTCACATGGCAGTCATACGACCAAGGCGAATGCTGGCAACCATCGCGGTCCTGGCGGCTGCGGTGGTCCTCGTGACCGGCACGCTCGCGGTCACCCACCCGTGGTCCACCAGCCCGGCCTGCCCGGCGGTTGCCAACCATCCCGAATGGTCCGTCGCCCGTCGCTGGGATGAGGCCCTGCTGGATGCCATCCGGCGCGCCCTCCCGAATCCGCCAGTCCACGCCCGGAACCTGTTCCATACGTCGGTCGCCATGTGGGATGCCTGGGCGGCCTATGACGCGACGGCGTCCGGCTACATCGACAAGGAGAAGGTGCAGGCCTCGGACGTGCCCGCGGCGCGCAACGAGGCGATCAGCTACGCCGCCTTCCGCGTGCTCACGGCGCGCTACATCAGGGCCGTCGGCGGCGACCAGTCGCTCTCGGAATTCGACGACGTCATGGACTCGCTGTGCTACCCGATCGACGTCACGACCACCGAGGGCGACTCCCCCGCCGCGGTCGGCAACCGGATCGCCGCGGCCGTCCTCGCCTACGGGAAGACCGACGGTTCGAATGAGGCCGGCGGTTACAGCTCACCGGACTACAAGACCGTCAACCCGCCGCTCGTGGTGGCCAAGGCGGGCACGACCATGGCGGATCCCAACCGCTGGCAACCGCTCCAGATCGAACACATGATCTCGCAGAACGGCATCCCGGTGACCAACGGCGTCCAGCAGGCGGTCGGCCCGCACTGGGGGCATGTCAAGAGCTTCGCCATGCCGGACGGCGGCCCGGCCGGGGTTCCGATCGATCCGGGCCCGCCGCCGAGGCTTGGCGACCCGGCGACGGACCAGGCGTTCAAGGACCAGGTCGTCGAGGTCCTCCGCGACAGCAGCCTGCTCGACCCGACGGAAGGGCAAACGATCGACATCTCGCCGGGAGCACGCGGCAACAACAGCCTGGGGAGCAACGATGGGAAGGGCCATTCGGTCAACCCGGTCACCGGGCAGCCGTACCCCGGCGACGTCGTCAACCAGGGCGACTTCGCCCGGGTCATGGCCGAGTTCTGGGCGGACGGCCCGAAGTCCGAGACGCCGCCCGGCCACTGGAACGTGCTCGCCAATCTCGTCTCTGACGAGCTCTCCCCGAACCTCCGGATCGGCGGCTCTGGCCCAACCGTCGACCGGCTGCAATGGGACGTGAAGCTGTACCTCGCGCTCAACGGCGCTGTCCACGACGCGGCCATCGCGGCCTGGGGCCTCAAGGGAGATTACGACGGCACGCGCCCGATCTCGATGATCCGGTACATGGGCGGGCTGGGCCAATCGAGCGATTCGAGCCTGCCGTCGTACAACAAGGAGGGCCTGCCGCTCGTCCCCGGCCTCATCGAGGTCATCACCAAGGGGACCACCGCACCCGGGCAGCGCCACGCCGGGCTGGCTGGCCACGAGGGCGAGATCGCGATATACGCGTGGACCGGCAACCCGAAGGATCCAAAGACGCAGATCGGCGGCGTCAGGTGGATTCTCGCCGCCAACTGGGTCCCGTACCAGCTGCCGACATTCGTGACGCCGGCCTTCCAGGGCTACATTTCCGGCCACAGCACGTTCAGCCGGGCGGCCGCCGAGGTACTCACCGGCTTCACCGGCAGTGAGTACTTCCCCGGCGGGATCAGCGGCTACACGATCAAGGCGGACTCGCTCAAGTTCGAAGCCGGACCGACGACCGACATCAAGCTGGAGTGGGCCACCTACTTTGACGCGTCGGATCAGGCCGGGCAGTCGCGGCTGTACGGCGGGATCCATGTCCAGGCCGACGATTTCACCGGCCGCCGGGTCGGCTCCGAATGCGGGAAGGAGGCCTGGGCCAGGGCGCAGCAGTTCTACAGCGGGCAGGTGAGCTCGTGAGGCGCGCGGCGCAGGAATCCGCAACGGACCGGCGGCACGGCCGGCCCCGGTGAGCCGTCGACCCGCTCGCGTCGGCGTCCTCGGGCTGGGTGCCGTCCTGGTCGTGCTCGTGGCTGCGGCGGTCGTCCTCGTCGCTCGACCGTCCACGCCGACGGTCGCGCTGGCTGCGCCTCACTTCGTCGAGGAGGCCAGCGCGGCCGGCGTCGACCAGGTCTACGACGGCGACTTCACGTTCTCGGTCGGCGGCGGGGTGGCCGTGTTCGACTGCAACGACGATGGCAAGCCGGACATGTACGTCGCGGGCGGCAGCAACCCGGCGGCGCTCTATCGAAATGACGGGCCGGTCGGAGGAGCCTTGCACTTCAGCCCGGTCCACGATCCGGCGACCGACCTGACAGGCGTGAACGGTGCGTACCCGATCGACATCGACGGTGACGGCCGCGTCGACCTGGCGGTCCTGCGCATCGGTGAGAGCGTGCTCCTTCGAGGCCTCGGCAGCTGTCGCTTCGAGCGAGCGAACGAGGCCTGGTCGTTCGACGGCGGTAAGGCTTGGACCACGGCATTCAGCGCCACCTGGGAAGGCGCGAATGCGCTGCCGACGCTCGCGGTCGGGAGATACCTGACCATGACGGACGCGGCGGACGGCACCCGGTCGTGCGTCGACAACGAGCTGCTCCGGCCCAGTCCGGGCGGCACCGGGTATGCGGCGCCGGCGGTGCTGGCGCCCGGTTACTGTGCACTGTCGATGTTGTTCAGCGACTGGGATCGTTCAGGCCGGCGTGACCTGCGAGTGAGCAACGACCGTCACTACTATGACCAGGCCAGCGGGCAGGAACAGCTCTGGCGCATCTCGCCCGGCGAGGATCCACGCCTCTACACGGACGCGGACGGCTGGGTGCAGGTGCAGATCGAGGGCATGGGCATCGCCAGCTATGACATCACGAACGATGGGTACCCGGAAGTGTTCCTCACGAGCCAGGCCGCCAACCGGCTCCAAACGCTGGCCAGCGGACCCAGCCAACCAATGTACCGGGATATCGGCTTGAAGCGCGGCGTCAACGCGACACGTCCGTTCACAGGCGGAGATCCACTGCCATCGACCGCCTGGCATCCCGAATTCCAGGACGTGAACAACGATGGCTTCATCGACCTGTTCATCTCCAAGGGAAACATCTCGGACATCCCCGACTACGCCCAGAAGGACCCGAGCAACCTGCTCATCGGCGCTCCCGATGGAACATTCTCGGAGGGCGCCGTGGCTGCGGGGATCGTCGACTTCGGCCGGGCCCGTGGCGCCGCCCTGGTCGACTTCAACCTCGATGGCATGCTGGACCTGGTCGAGGTCGATTACGGCGGGCCGGTGAAGCTGTGGCGCAACGTGGGGTCGGGCGATGGCTCGAAGCCGGCGCCGATGGGGGCCTGGCTGGCCCTGCAGGTCAGCCAGCCGGCCCCCAACGTCGATGCCATCGGCGCGTGGCTGGAGGTGCGCGTCGGCGAGACGACCATGCGGCGCGAGCTGACCGTCGGTGGCGGCCATATCAGCGGCCAGCTGGGCTGGGTCCACTTCGGGCTCGGATCGGCGACCGCCGCCGACGTGCGGGTCCAGTGGCCGAATGGCGAGACCGGGCCATGGATTCACGTGCCCGCCAACGAGTTCGCCGTCATCGAGCGGGGCGCGAGCGAAGCGCACCCGTGGCTGCCACCCGGCAACTGATCAGGAGGGCCGACCGAATGCCCACGGCGCGGCTTGCGCGGATCGAGCTTCCGGAGTTCGGCATGCCGGACGCCAGCCCGGAGATTCCCGCCTCCACCGACGCGACGCGGATCGCGCGGCGCCGCGAGCGAGCCGATTCGACACGCCGGGTGGCGTCTATACCCACCGGGACGGCAAGTGCACGTTCGAGGTGCTCGTCGACGAGTACCGGATCGAGGATTCGGCTGTCGCCCTCCTCGCGCGGGTCGTCCATGGCGCCGACGTCGCCGAGGATCCGGACGCGACGCCGCAGTCACCCGGCCTGCTTGCGATCGCCGATGGATTCGCATCGATGGGACTCGATGACCGGTAGCTCCAGCTCGAGCTGGAGCTACCGGTCTACGACGCCCTGTATGCCTGGGCGCGGCAGCAGGTCCGGGCCGGCTGATCCTGGCGCCGGACGTACGCTGCATTGACCCCGCGGCCCGCGGACCTCTAGAGTCCGTCCCGTCACTTACCGTGGGTTCTCAGGGAGGCGTAGTCCTTGGCCAGACCCCGAACGTCTTCGTCAGCGTCGTCGTCGCACGCGTTCAAGCAGTTGAACGTCGGCGAGCTGGTGGCGCTGGACAGCATCAAGCCCGAGCCGAGGGTGCGGCCGGAGACGCCTCGCCAGCGCGCGATCCGTGAACGGACGGAGGACATCCGGGCTGCCTGCAACATCGCCGCGGCCGCTCCGGCAAGCCTGGCCGTCCCAATCAAGCCGAAGCCGGGACAGAAGCTGGCGACGCTGCGCCTGGCCGTAGGCAAGCTGATGGATGCGGAGCAGCGCGATCTCCACTGGGGTGTGCGTGGCGAGACGATCTACATCAGCAAGGGCCAGATCCCGGGCCGTCGCGGCGGCCGTCGTCGCAAGACGACCTAGCGCCCACCCGCAGCTCCGACGTACCCGGCGCCCAGACGCGTAGCCCGGGCCCGCCCTGCCCTCGGCGGCTAGCATCTGCTGGTGGCTCGACCGATCTACCCATTGACCACGGAACGGCTGCTGCTGCGGCCGTTCAAGGATGGCGACTACGAGGCCGTCTACGCGCTCGAGAGCCGGCCCGACGTGATGCGCTACCTGTACTGGGAGCCCCGAACACCGGACGAGGCGCGGGCCGCCCTCGATCGGCGCGTGAAGATGACCTCGCTCGACGACGAGGTCGCGGCGCTGCGGCTCGCCGTCATCCGCCGGGACTCGGGCGACCTGATCGGCGACTTCAGCCTCCGGCTGCGAAGCCGCCCGGATCGCCAGGGTGAGATCGGGTTCATGTTCCATCCCGATCACCAGGGCCGGGGCTACGCCGCGGAAGCCGGCCGCGCGGTGCTCGAGCTCGGCTTCGAGTCGTTCGGACTCCACCGGATCCAGGGATCGTGCGACGCCCGGAACGCGGCCTCGGCACGGCTGATGGAACGGCTGGGGATGCGCCTCGAGGCCAGGCTGCGTGAGACGGAGTTCGTCAAGGGCGTCTGGTGCGACGAGCTGATCTACGCGATCCTCGCCGCCGAGTGGCGCGCTCGCGCGTCAGCCTCCTGACGACGTCTCGACCCGCCATCATGTCGCGCTGTCGCCGATCGGTCTCGCGGTGTTCGCACACGGACGACCGGCGTCCTTGCCAGATCGCTATGCATCTCATAGATTATTGATGTGACATTGAATATCAACGAGACGCCGACCAAGGCGTCGAGCGGGGCACCCGCACCGGATCGACACAGCCAGCTCGCCGACGCCGTGCGGGACGAGCTCCTGTCCTGGAGCCCGCGCGAGTTCATCAGCGCGTTCCGGCGCTGGCACCACGACTCTTTCAGCCTCATCCATCTCAACGTGCTCACGATGCTCGACGCGGAAGGCCCGAACTCGATGAGCCGTCTTGCCGAGGCGCTCGACGTCTCGGTGGCGAGCATGACCGGGATCGTCGACCGGATGGAGAAACGCGGTCTGGTCGAACGACGGCACGCGGGCAAGGATCGTCGCGTCGTCCTCGTCTACCCGACCGAGGCCGGGCGGGATGTCTTCCGTGAGATCGACGAGCGACGCCGCCTCGGGCTCGGGAAGCTCCTCGAGCGGCTCAGCGGCGACGAGCTCGAGGGTCTCCTGCAGGGCCATCGAGCGCTTCGCATGGCGCGCACGGAGGCGGCGGCTGCGCGAGCAACTGAGGCGGCCGCGCCGGTCGAGGCGGCCGTGCCGGTCGAGGCGGCCTCCCCCACCCCGCCCGCTCCACCGCGACTCCATCGTCCCTCCACGATCTCGCGCGACGATCGGCCCGTGGGGCAAGTGAGGGGATCCGGTCGGTGATCAGGCTGCTGCGAACCTACCTCCGACCATATGGCGGGCAGGTGGTCCTGGTGATGGGCCTGCTGCTGATCCAGTCGATCGGCAACCTCTACCTGCCGACGCTCAACGGCGACATCATCAACAACGGCGTCGCCAAGGGCGACAACAACTACATCATCACCACCGGTGCGTTCATGCTGGCGGTGACCTTCGCCCTCGGCGTCGCGTCGATCCTGGCGGTCTACTGGGGTGCCAGGACGGCGATGGGGTTCGGCCGCGACCTCCGCGGCGCGATCTTCCGGAAAGTCGAGAGCTTCAGCCAGGTCGAGGTCAACCTGTTCGGGCCGGCGTCGCTGATCACGCGCAACACCAACGACGTGCAGCAGGTGCAGATGGTCGTGTTCATGGCCCTGACCCTGATGATCTCGGCGCCGATCCTGATCGTGGGCGGAATCATCATGGCGATCCGCCAGGACGTGCCGCTGTCGGGCCTGCTCGTCGTCGTGCTGCCGATCATGGTGGTCTTCATCGGCATTGTCATGTACAACGCCATCCCGCTCTTCCGGGCCATGCAGACCAAGCTCGATCGGATCAACCAGGTCATGCGCGAGACGCTGGCCGGCGTTCGAGTCATCCGAGCCTTCGTGCGCACCGACCACGAGGAGCGCCGCTTCGACGACGCGAACCGCGATCTCTTCGACACCTCGATCCGGGTGAACCGTCTGTTCGCCGTCACGATCCCGGTGATGACCGCGATCCTCAACCTGTCGACGGTCGCCGTCATGTGGTTCGGCGCCCTGCGGGTCGACAGCGGCGACCTGCCGATCGGGAACCTGACCGCGTTCCTCCAGTACCTGATGCAGATCCTCTTCTCGGTCCTGATGGCCGTCTTCATGTTCGTGTTCGTGCCGCGAGCCGCGGTCTCGGCGGGCCGGATCCAGGAGGTGCTCGAGAAGGAGCCCTCGGTTCGGGATCCGGATCATCCGGTCAGCGTGGCCGTGGCGCCGCGACACGGTGCCAAGCTGGAATTCCGCAACGTCGAGTTCCGCTATCCGGGCGCCGAGCACCCGGTCCTGCGCGAGATCTCGTTCGAGGCACGGGCCGGCGAGGTCACCGCGATCGTGGGCAGCACCGGCAGCGGCAAGTCCACCCTGGTGAACCTGATCCCGCGCTTCTATGACGTGACCGGCGGCGAGGTCCTGGTCGACGGCGTCGACGTCCGGAAGATGGATCGGCAGGACCTCTGGCAGCGCATCGGGTTCATCCCCCAGAAGGCGTTCCTGTTCAGCGGGACGGTTGCCAGCAACCTTCGCTTCGGTGACGAGGAGGCGACCGACGACGCGTTGTGGCACGCGCTCGAGATCGCCCAGGGGCGTGACTTCGTGTCCGAGATGGAGGGTGACCTGGACGCCCCGATCACCCAGGGCGGCATGAACGTCTCGGGTGGCCAGCGCCAGCGCCTGGCGATCGCCCGGGCGCTCGTCAAGCAGGCCGGCATCTTCATCTTCGACGACAGCTTCTCGGCGCTCGACTTCAGCACCGACGCCCGGCTTCGGGCGGCGCTGGGTCGGGAGCTCGGCTGGGCGACCGTGATCATCGTTGCCCAGCGCGTGGGCACGATCATGAACGCCGACCGGATCCTCGTGATGGATGACGGCCGGATCGTCGGGATCGGGACCCACAGCGAGCTGCTGGAAACCAACGAGACCTACCGCGAGATTGTCTACTCGCAGCTGTCCGAAGCGGAAGCGGTGGCGTGAGCGGACGCCCCGGCATGGATCAGCCGAGCGGGCCGGGCGGCCCCGGCGGCAGCCAGCGTCCGATGGGCGGACCCGCCGGCCCGGGCGGGCCTGGAGGGGCCGTTCGCCCTGGCGGCGGTCATGGCCCGCGTCGCGGCCCCGGGATGATGGGCATGGGCATGGGCATGCCCGCCGCCAAGCCGAAGAACTTCCGCGAGTCCTTCCGCAGGCTCCTCGGCCGGCTGCGACCGGAGGCTCCCCTGATCGTCGTGGTGTTCGCCCTCGCGGTGGTCAGCGTCTCGTTCGCGGTCATCGGCCCGAAGATCCTGGGCAACGCGACCAATGACATCTTCCAAGGGCTGGTAAGCAAGAACCTGCCGGCCGACGTGACCCCGGAGCAGGCGGTCGCGGCGCTCCGGGCGCAGGGCCAGAACCAGATCGCGGACATGCTCTCGAGCATGCACCTGACGCCCGGCCAGGGCGTCGACTTCGGCGCACTGGGCCAGGTCCTGCTGCTGCTGGCGGGTGTCTACATCCTGAGCTCGGTCTTCAGCTGGATGCAGGCCTACATCATGGCCGGCGTCACCCAGCGCACGGTCTACCGACTGCGCCAGGAAACCGACCAGAAGCTCGGACGGCTGCCGCTCAAGTACTTCGACGGCCACCCACGCGGCGACGTCCTGAGCCGGGTCACGAACGACATCGACAACATCGGCCAGACGCTCCAGCAGAGCCTGACCCAGCTCATCACATCGCTGTTGACGGTCGTCGGCGTCCTGATCCTGATGCTTACCATCAGCCCGATCCTGGCGGTCATCTCGCTGCTCGCGGTGCCGCTCTCGATCGTCGTCACGGTCTTCATCGCCAGCCGCTCGCAGAAGCAGTTCGTCCTCCAGTGGGCCTCGACCGGGACGCTCAACGGACACGTCGAGGAGATGCACACCGGCCACTCGATCGTCAAGGTCTTCGGCCGCCAGGAGGAGGCCATCGCGCGGTTCAACGAGGAGAACGAGCGTCTCTACGAGGCGAGCTATCGCGCCCAGTTCATCTCCGGGATCATCCAGCCGGCGATGAACTTCATCGCCAACCTCAACTACGTCGCCATCGCCGTCATCGGTGGTCTGCGGGTCGCGGCCGGGCAGATGAGCCTGGGCGACGTCATCGCCTTCATCCAGTACTCGCGCCAGTTCACCTTTCCGATCGTCCAGACAGCGAGCATCGCCAACGTCATGCAGTCCGCCGTCGCCTCCGCCGAGCGCGTCTTCGAGCTGCTCGACGAGATGGAGGAGATCGCCGACCCGGTGCAGCCGATCCCGCTCGACCGGGCCGTCGGAGCGGTCGCCTTCGGGGACATCTCGTTCCGCTACGTCCCCGACGTGCCGCTGATCGACGACCTCAGCCTGAACGTCGAAGCCGGCCAGACGGTCGCGATCGTCGGGCCGACCGGGGCCGGCAAGACGACGCTGGTCAACCTCCTGATGCGCTTCTACGAGATCGACGCCGGGCGGATCCTGGTCGACGGCATCGACACCCGCGACATGACCCGGGACGTCCTGCGTCGAACGTTCGGCATGGTTCTCCAGGACACCTGGCTGTTTCACGGCACGATCCGGGAGAACATCGCCTATGGCCGGGAGGACGCCACCCAGGAGGAGATCGTCCGGGCGGCGGAGGGCGCGCACGTCGACCACTTCGTGCGCACGCTGCCCGACGGCTACGACACGGTGATCGACGATGACGCCACCAACCTGTCGGCCGGCGAGAAGCAGCTGCTGACGATCGCCCGGGCGTTCCTGGCCGATCCACCGATCCTCATCCTCGACGAGGCGACGAGCTCGGTCGACACGCGCACCGAGGTCCTCATCCAGCGCGCGATGGCCCGCCTGATGCGCGGCCGAACCACGTTCGTGATCGCCCACCGCCTGTCGACCATCCGCGACGCTCACTCGATCCTGGTGATGAACCGCGGCAGCATCGTGGAACAGGGAACGCACGACGAGCTGCTCGACGCTCGCGGCTTCTACTACGAGCTCTACAACAGCCAGTTCGTCGAACCGCTGGCCGAGGCCGTCTAGACACGCGCAACGAGGGAGCGTCGGGCATCCGCTGGCTCGCCGAGGCCTATCGAGTGGGAGAGCAACGCCCCTTGGCGCGGCGCAAGGGGCCGTAGCCGGATGGCGCTCGCCGTGGGACCCGTGCGACACTTCGCCGATGGAGGAGTGCCCGCATCTCGCCGGGATCCGCGACGTCTCCCCGAGTGCCGACGGCTGCGAGGACTGCCTGCGGATCGGTGGCGAGTGGGTGCACCTGCGACTCTGCCTGACCTGCGGGCATGTCGGTTGCTGTGACGAGAGCCCGAACCGCCACGCGACGGCGCATTTCCGGTCGAGCGGGCACCCGGTCATTCGCTCCTTCGAACCTGACGAGTCGTGGATCTGGTGCTTCGTCGACCAGCTCGGTTTCGATCCGGCGTGATCGGGCGGGCGGCGTGACCGGGCCCGCGGCGTGACCGCTGCGCCCGTCGACGACCTCGAGGTCGTCGACGAACCCGGCCAGCAGCGATACGTCGCGCGCCTGGGCGGCCGGGTCGTGGGGTTCGCCGAGTACCGCGCGGTCCGCGGCCGGAGAATCCTGTTCCACACGGAGGTCGACCCGTCGGTCGAAGGCCGCGGGGTGGGCAGCCGCCTCGCGTCCGGCGCCCTTGACGACATCCGGGCGCGCGGGCTCAGGGTCACGGTCAAGTGCCCGTTCATCGCCGCCTTCGTCGCACGGCATCCCGAGTACGGGGACCTGCCGGCGGAGCCGGACTCGGTGTCGACCCGGCGAACGGGCTAGAACCCCCGGCGGAGCGCCGAGTACGCGGCGTTGAACCCGCACATGCCGTGGACGCCGCCGCCCGGCGGCGTGGCAGCCGAGGCGAGGTAGATCGAGCGGTTCGGCGTCGCGTAGGGATCGATGAACCGCCGTGTCGGGCGCGTGAAGAGCTGGGCAAGATCCATGCGCCCCCCGGCGATATCGCCGCCGACGTTGTTCGGGTTGTATGCCTCGACCGCCGCCGGCCCGGTCGCCACTGTGGCCAGGATCCGCTCCCGGAACCCCGGGGCGAAGCGTTCGATCTGGCGGAGGATCGGCTCCGTCATGTCCGCCGCGGACGCGTTCGAGACATGGCAATAGGCCCAGACCGTGTTCCGTCCTTCCGGCGCTCGCGTCCGATCGAACAGGCTCACCTGGGTCAACAGGACGAACGGCCTGTCCGGCACCCGGCCGGCAGCGACCATCGCTTCCGAGCGCGCGATCTCCTCGAACGTGCCGCCGATGTGCACCGTGCCGGCCTCGGCGAGCTCGGCCGCCTGCCACGGGATTGCGCCGTCGATGGCGAGGTCCAGCTTGAAGATGCCGGCGCCATGGCGATAGCGCCGCAACGCCGCCCGGTACCCGTCCGGCAGCCGATCGCGCGCGATCGCTTCGAGCTGTCGCGGCGCCACGTCGAAGACGGCGACCGAGTGGGCGGGCAGCTGTTCGAGGCGCTCGATCCACTCGCCGGTGCGGATCGTGCCGCCGAGCCCGATGAGCTCGGCCGACAGCGCCTCGGCGAGGCGCCCGGCTCCCCCCTGCGGGAACGGCCAACCGTCGGCATGCGCAGCGCCCAGCAGCACCAGGCCAGCCGCGGCGCTGATCGGCTCGGTCAGCCCGATGATCGAATGGGCGGCCGCGCCGGCGAACAGCGCGCGCGCACGGTCCGTGCGGAAACGCCGCGCGAGGCTCGTCGCGGACTGGATCGCGTGGAGCCCGAATGAGGCCAGGCGCAGCGCTCGACGCGGTGACAGCGGAACGTGGAGCGGGGCGAGGATGTCCGCCAGGAGTGTTCGCCAGTCGTCGACGATCGGGTCGAGCAGGCGCCGGTACGCGTCAGCGTCTCGAGCGTCCCCGAACCCGCGTGCGGCCTCCGCGACACCCCCGCTAAGGATGACCGCGCTGCCGTCGTCGAGTGGATGACCGAGCGCGGCTGGCGCCTCGACCCAGTGGAGCCCGTGCCGCTCGAGGTCCACGCCGGCCATGAACGGTGACGTGCGGCCGAAGGTGTGGATCGAGCTGCAGACGTCATGGACGAACCCGGGCAGCGTCAGCTCGGCGGATCGCGTTCCGCCGCCGACGGTCGGTGCACCCTCAACGAGCGTGACTGAGCGACCGGCCCTCGCCAGCTCGATGGCCGCGGCAAGGCCGTTCGGTCCGCTGCCGACGACGATCGCGTCCGTGGGCGCGTTCCCGGCTTCCACCCTTCAGATGCTCACGCGTCCGAGATCCTCCAGGGCGACCGGCGGCAGGTAGTCCCACTCGTAGCGCCGAGCCCACCAGGCCCCGCTCGCACGACGTTCCCCCCAGCTCGTGAAACGGTATCGGAAGAAGCGGACCCGGACGTACCGCGGCGGGGCGGCCGGGAATGGATTGTGGCGAGACTTCGCCCGTGTGTTCTCGTCAGTCGATGAGCGGCGCGACCTCACGAGCGAACCGCTCGGCCTGCGCGACCAGATGAGCCGGATCGGTCGTCCCGAAGGTCAGGGCCAGGTGGATGACGCCCAGATCCGCAAACGCCCGCACCTCTGCGGCGATCTCGTCCGGCGAGCCGCGCATCGCGTAGCCGGATGTGGCGGCCTCGAACGCCACGCGGACCCGTGCCGACAGCGACGGCATCGGCCGCCCGGCGGCCTCGGCCGCGGCACGCACCGTCGCCAGCCGTTGGCCGTACTGCGTCGGACCGACCGCGCTCGAGTGATACCCGTCACCGAGCGTCCCGGCCCGCCGCAGGGCGGGTTCTGAACGACCGCCGACGAGAATCTGGGGTCCGCCGACCTGCACCGGGAGCGGGCTGAACGTGAAGTCCTCGAACGAATGAAACCGACCGTGGAACGGCTCGCTGGATCCCGACCACAGATGCCGCCACAGCCGGATCGTCTCATCGAGGTAGGCTCCGCGGAGGCGGAATTGCGCAGCGGCACCGAGGTTGGCGAACTCGACCGGATTCCAGCCGACGCCCACGCCCGCGATGACCCTGCCGCCGCTCAGCGCATCGAGTGTCGCGAGCTCCTTGCCCAGCACGACGGCGTTGCGCTGCGGCACGACGATGACACTGCTGCCAAGGCGGAGGCCGGGATGCCGCGCCCCGACCCATGCGAGCGTCAGGATCGCCTCGAAGATGTGGCCGTACTCGTCGGCATCGGCGGTGGGCACCATCAGGTGGTCGGTCGTCCAGACCGTCGACCAGCCGAGCTGCTCGGCGACGACCGCGCCGGCTTCGATCCCCTCGGGTGAGGCGCCGGCCGGGAAGTTGGGGAGACAAAGCCCGTAATCCATGACGGTGATGGTAGCGGGAGGCATCGTCCGATGAGCTGGTTACGCAACCGGGCGGCTTGACACCACGTGGTGTGGTTGTCTATCGTCGTGGGGTGGACAATCTCGAGCTCATCAGCCAGCTGATTCGCCTTGGGCTGACGAGCTACGAGGCGCGCGCCTACTCCGCCCTCATTCGTCGCGATTCATTCAGCGCCGCCCAGGTCGCGCGTCAGGCGGGCCTGCCCCGCCAGCGCATCTACGACGTCCTCGAGACCCTCGTCCAGAAGGGCCTCGCGTCGACGCGCCCGGGGCCGCATGCAAAGTACGCCGCGGTTGCCCCGGAGCTCGCCGTCGAACGGCTCCTGACCGCCCGGCGCGCCGAGTTGTCGTCCATGGAGACGGACGGGGCCGCCGTCATCGAGGAGCTGACGCCCGCCTACCTCAAGGGCCAGACCCACACGGATCCGCTCGAGTACATCGAGGTCCTCCGTGACCGAGGCGCGATCAACGAGCGCTTCGCCGAGATCCAGCGGAGCGTCAAGCGCGAGATCCTGGTCTTCACCAAGCCACCGTACGCAACGCCGCCGCAGGAGAACCTGGAAGGGATCGAGGTCACCCAGACGCACGTCGCCAGGAGCGTCTACGAGTCGTCCGTCTTCGACGATCCCGACACCATCGACGGCGTTCGACGGTTCGTGGAGGCCGGCGAGGATGCCCGTTTCGTATCGAAGCTGCCACTGAAGCTCGTGATCATCGACGAGACCACGGTCATGTTCGGCATGGAGGACCCTGTCGCCGACAGCGACGCGCTGACCATCGTCGTCGTGGAGCACCCGTCGCTCGCCCAGGTGCTCAAGGTCGCGTTCATGACCGTCTGGGAGAACGGGATGACCTTCGACCAGGCGTACGACGCCTTCGTCACCCGCCGTACCGCGACCGCCTGATCGACCATGCGCGGCCGCCCCCGAGCCCTCGTCCAGCTCGCCGCGCTGTCGCTTGCCGGCGCGCTCGCGCTGGCGGGCCAACCGGCCGCCATGGCCGGAACCGACCTTGCCGCGGCGGCAAAGCCGCGCCCGACACCGATCCCGTCGCCCACGCCGTCGCCAACCCCGACGCCGAGCCCGTCCCCCACGCCGAGCCCGTCGCCGACGCCGAGCCCGACACCCTCCGATCCGGCCTCCAGGATCCGCGGCGATCTTGTGCGCCTCGTCAGCGGCAGCGCGACCCTCGATCCGCGGATCGTCGGCCTCGTGCCGGGCTACGTAGCCGGCGAGCTCCCCTACTTCGTCCTGCTGTCCGAGCCCGTCGATGCCGCCCACCAGGCGACGCTGGAGGCATTGGGCGCTCGCGTCCTGCGCAGCTACCGGACCGTCGATCTCGTCGCGGTCGCCTCGGCGCCCTCGGTGGTCGCGAACGTCGCCGGCCTGCCATGGGTCACCAGCCTGTCGCCGGTCGAGCTCATCACCGCCCTGGCCGATCACGAAGTCGACCAGACCAGGGGCACGACCGCGGACGTCGGCGCCCCGGCATGGTGGGACCGAGGCGTCACCGGAACCGGCATCCGGATCGCCATCCTCGATACCGGCGTGGACCGGACCCACCCGGATCTCGACGATCTCGACTTCCGGGCGTGGTCCAGCCTGCTGAATCCGGCCAAGGTGATCGACGAGCGCGATTTCGTCGGCGGCGAGTGTCGACCCGGAGCGACCGACGGCCACGGCCACGGGACGCACGTCGCGGGCATCGCCGCCGGGACGGGCGAAGGCACCCCGGACCCGTCCGACGACGGGCGCTATGCGGGCATCGCGCCAGGCGCCCAGATCGCGGCAGCCAAGGTGCTGACCGACGCCGGGACGGGCTTGAACAGCGACCTGATCGCGGCGATGGAATGGGCGGCCATGCCGGCCGAGGATCCGATCACCGGCTGCGCCGTCGGCGCGGACATCGTCAACCTCAGCCTCGGCTCCGAATCCCGTCCCGACCGCCTGAACAGCGGCTCGGACCTGGACATGGTCAGCTACGTGATGAACCGCCTCGCCGTCCGCTACGGCACGCTGTTCGTCGTCGCCGCCGGCAACAGCGGGCCGTATATCGGCAGCGCCCTGGAGGCGGCCGGCTCGGCGGCGCAGGCCCTGAGCGTGGCCGCCACGGCCAAGGACTACGACCTGAACCACGACGACACCCTGGCCGGTGACGCGTGCGCCGGCTGGCGCCACCCGGGTGGCGGCCCCACCTGCGCCGAAGGCCTCGGCGACCAGCCGTCGTCGATCGATTCGTTCTCGTCGCGCGGCCCGTCGGGCGACGTGTGGCTTCGCCCGGATGTCGCCGCACCCGGCTACGACATCGTGTCGGCCCAGGCGAGCACCGGGACGGCGATCGCGGCCAACGATCAGAACGCGGGAACACGGGATGACCCGCTGTATGCCACCGCGTCGGGCACCTCGATGGCCACGCCGGCGACCGCCGGCTCCGCGGCGCTGGTGCTCGATGCCTATCGCCAGCGCTATGGGGGCGACCCGCGCGCTGGCTCGGGCCTGACCGGTCTTACCGTGGGGCGGGCGACGCTGCTGCGGGCCGCCCTGATGAACGGGGCCCTGGGCGACCTGTACGAGGCTCGCTGGAACCTGACCATCCTGCCGGGTGGCCTGCCGACCTGCCCGCCGGATCTCGACCCAACCAGCTTTGGCATCTGCGACTTCGTGAACCTCTTCGGCACCGTGCTGGGCACCACCACCGTCTACGAGGTCCGCAACGGCGCCGCGGACCCGTACGTGGGACCGCTGGCGGAGGGCGCCGGCAAGATCCAGATCGGCGCTGCCGTGGCTGCGCTCCGGGACGGCGTCGTGGTCTACAGCGCGGCCTCGGGATCCGGGGCGGCCGCGGGCACCGGTCCGCGGGACCTGCAGGGCTCGTGGCAGATCGGACCGGTGTCGGCCGGCGCCACGGTCAACCAGGCGTTCGTCATCCATTCGGCGCCGGGCGCCGCCCAGGCCAAGGTGACGTTCACGTTCGTGCCCGGTCATCCCTCGGACGGCACAGCCGCGATCCCGAGCTCCGGGAGCGATGCGTGGACGATCACGCTGCCCAAGACGACCACGGTGAAGCCCGGCACCGACGTCGTCGTGTCGATGAAGGCAAGGATCCCATCGACAGCTGCGGCCGGGATACGAACCGGCGTGGTCCTCGTGAACGTGGCCGGCGTCACCGGCATCGACGGCACCCCCGGACGCGGCCAGGTCCTGCGGATCCCGGTCTTCGCGGCCGTCACCCTGCACGACGCCAACATTGCCCGAGGCAATGCTCCCGGCCCGAGCGCCTCGATCGACACGGTGCGCGACATCTTCGCCAAGCAGGACACGATGTGGCCGTCCGTGGCCGGTCAGCCCGGCACGGGCTCGAACGCGGACTGGCTGGTCGAACCGGTCGATCTCGCGACCGGGCTGAGCGAGGCCGTGTTCACCGCCTGGGACACGGCCGGTCTCGGCAACACGTACGACCTGTATCTCTACGACGGGAGATTCGACCTGATCGCGACCACCCATCCGTTCGCCGGGGACGGTGTCACGGACACCCAGGCGAACGATGCGCGCGGCCCGACGACGGCCGTCGACCCGGCACGGCTGGCGCTGACAACCCCTACCGGCGGTCGCTACTACGTCGTGCTCAGCCGTGCCAAGGTCGGGCGCAACACGTTGAGCGCCGGCGGCGACATGGGCTCGGCGTCGATCCGGCTCGACGAGGTGCGCTAGCCCTGCGACCATGCGTCGATGGAGCTGAGCCGATGAGGATCCTGGACGGGCGGTGCTCACCCGGGCGCCGCCCGTTCGCCATGTCCGGGGAGCGGCGACCCGTCACAGACCCACAGCTGACAGCACCTCGTCGCTGAGCCGCGGCCAGGCCCGGAGCGCCCACGGGCCGAACTCGCGATCCGTCAGAACCGCGAGGCCGAGCCGGGCCTCCGGATCGACCCACAGAAACGTTCCGGCTCCGCCGAAGTGGCCGAACGTCGCCGGGCTGTTGCGTTCGCCCGTCCAATGCGGCGACTTCCCGTCGCGGAGCTCGAAGCCAAGCCCCCAGTCGCAGGGGTCGAAACGCCCGACGCCCGGCAGCACGCCCGGCAGCCCCGGGAAGGCCACCGAGCTCGCCTCGGCGAACGTGGCTGGATCGAGCAGGGTGG
>Ga0153916_10001052_pt1 | contig 19374 bp, 21 predicted proteins | sample Opewatmetagenome_FD_109642 | JGI IMG/M metagenome (GOLD analysis project Ga0153916, IMG submission 109642) | Freshwater wetland microbial communities from Ohio, USA - Open water 3 Core 3 Depth 4 metaG | ecosystem: Environmental > Aquatic > Freshwater > Wetlands | place: USA: Ohio, Lake Erie... | reverse complement strand
TGAGCGATGTTCTCGGCGGTCTCACCCATCGATTCGGTGCCATAAAGCTCCTGCATCCTGGGGTTCGGGTACCGCCAGCCAAGGGCTGTGTCCCAGGCAGTGAGATTTCCAAAGGCGAAAGGTTGTTCAGCCTTCGGGATGGAGTAGGGAGCACGCGACATACTTTCGACGCCTCCAGCAATGAAGACATCACCCTCACCAGCCCGGATCGCCCGTGCAGCCTGATTGATCGCATTTAGACCGGAAGCACACAAGCGATTGAAAGTAACGGCGGCCACTTCAACAGGGATACCCGCCAAGAGGCTGGCCATTCTGGCGACGTTGCGATTGTCCTCACCGGCCTGGTTGGCACAACCCAGATACACTTCCTCGATCAGAGCCGGGTCAAGCTTATTCCGAGCGATGATGGCCTTCAAGATATGGGCCGCCAGCTCATCGGGGCGGACAGAGGCCAGGGCACCGCCTAATGCGCCGATGGGTGTGCGGATGGCATCGATGATCACAGGGGTAGGCATGGCGTTTCTCCTTTTAGAATTGATATTTTACAACACGATGGCTTGTTCTGATTTTACCATCCCAGCGGAAAATTGAGCCAAAGTAGGACCTCGATTGAAATTGGGGAATGGTATTGCGGCGATTATCTCTTGCAGAAAGGTGGTTTATCCAGTATCCTTATGATCAGTGGTGTGATAAGAAATGTGAGGAGAGTAGCATGCAAGAACGGAGAAAATACCCACGTAAGGATTTACTCTTGTTCGCAAATGTTTATGATTCGAGAAGTGGACGGATCATAGGAACGCTGCTAAACATCACACTGGAAGGTGCCATGGTGCTGAGTGAACACCAGATTGACTCGGATAATGTGATGGAATTACATATCAAGTTACCCGAAAACTTCGTCCAGAAGAATGAGCTAGTGTTCACGGCAAACAGCCGGTGGTGTGCGCCAGATATTAATCCTGAATTCTACGACGTTGGGTACCAATTTGCTAATGTCAGTGAAGAGGATGGCAAGATAATCCAGGCAATCATCGAAAAATACGGTTTCAAGGAATAGCAGCGAGCAATAATATTACTTGGGGGTAGCACGCTACGGTCGATTTCTAGCTGTAAGTATGTTCCAACTCTAATAGCCAAGCTTTCAATTTAATTCCACCCGGTCCTCCATAGCCATGCAAACTGCCATCGGAGCCGAGCACACGGTGACAGGGGATAACCAGTGGAATGGGGTTCGTGGCTTCAACCCTGCCAACAGCTCGGGCGGCGAGGGGATTGCCCAACCGGTCAGCAAGTTCTTTGTAGGTCGAGGTTTGGCCGTACGGTATCCTGGCGGTGAGGCGCAGCACCTTCATCTGAAACGGAGACATCCCGGTCAAATCGAGTGGCAAGCTGAATTGGCGGCGGTTACCCTCCAGATATTCAGAGAGCTGGCGAAGTGACGACGAGGTGTGGGATTCATCATAAACAATCTCGAGGTTGAACCTTCGTTCAAGCTGCCTGCTGAATTGTTCCTGGGGAACGTCCCATTCGACGGCAACCAGCCCCATGGCAGATACTGCAACCCACAACGCACCAATCGGGCTCGACGAAAGTCTACCTATATAAATGGGTGGAAAAACATGGTGGGAGATAGAGGTTCCTGGTTTATTAATGTCGTACATCGTATATTAATAAATTTCCTTTTCAGGGATTAATAATTGGTTACCCTATCGAGCAAACCCTTTTCCTGGGCGATATGCTCACAGTAGCGGAAGAGAAAGAAGGAGATCGTCCCGAAGATAATAGTCAGACCGAGCAAGATGCCAATCAGCTGGAGGTTATTTAAGCCCTGAAGGGTGGGGAAGGCTTCGGCGATGTGACCAACCAATGAGCGGCGTAACAATTCCAGCCAGTAGGTGACCGGCATGATATAGCCGATGGGACGGATCCAGACAGGCAGAACTTCCAGGGGGAAGATAGCCCCGCTGAAGAGAAAGAGGGCACCAGCAACGGCATCTCCAATGAACCAGACGTTATTAACAATCACAAGGCTGATCCCTGCCAGGCTCAAACCCATCATAGCCAGCATGACCACTCCGATAAGAAGAGCGATCAGGAAAAGGGGCCAATTGATGGCTGCCAGGTCCAGCTTGACGTGAAGGAAGAGATACCCGACGGCAATGGTAATGACGACCGTTATCGATGCAACCAGGAAGCGGGCAACACCCCTGCCGATGAGATAGGCCTGGATATTGATCGGAGCCACATACATGTATTTCAGGGTTTTATAGTGTTCACGGTCATCAATTACAGCCCAGGAGATGCCGGTCATGATGGCACCCACATAGATATAGAAGGCATTGCCCAGGTAGATATAGGAAAAGATGGGAGAGGCAAAATTCCCATTGGTGATGACACTATACATCACCACCAGGATCGCAGCCCCTGCCAAAGGTTTAATAATGGAGTAAATGGCGAACAGGAGAGGGTCGGTCCAGTTGGATTCGATCTGCCAGCCCAACCAGGCAGCCACCTTGAAGGAACGCGAATAAACTGGTAAGTTATGGGTGATTGATTTTTGATCGGTCTCCAGCATAGTTAACCTCGACATAGACTAGCGACGGTTTTCAGTGAGACGACCTTCACGGATGGCAAGTTTTTCCATATGGGCAAGCATCAGGCGGGAGGTGTAGAGGAAAACCACACTCAGGATAACCAGGACGATGATCTCAATTGGCACGGAGATGAAGCCCAGGGACGGGCCGGATTTAAAAACCAGCTGGCGCATGGCGTCCAATCCCAAGGTGAGCGGGATGATCGAGGCAACGGCAGAGATCCAGAAGCTGAAGTTCTTGATGGGGAAGTAGAAGCCAGAAAATAAAAATACCGGCTCCTGGAACAAGTTGGAGACATGCCAGGCCTCGCGACTAAGGAGCAGATAGAGGGAAGAAGTCATCATCCCGAGCCCATATAGGGCAACCATTGCCAGGAAAAAGACGGCGAATAGCTGGGCAAAATTGGCAATGGCATATTGGACGTTGAAAAACCAGCTACCCAGGACGATGATCAGCAGGGCACGCAAGCTGGTGGAGAACAAGCCACCGAAGGCCATGCCCAGTAACATGGCCATTAACGAAGCAGGTGACATAATATACAGCGATAGATTGCCTTGCTCCTTTTCCCAATATAACTGGCTGGACATACCCCACAGCACGTTCATCCAAAATGCGAGCATGGCACCACCCAAGACGACAAAGCCGATATAGTCTTCGGGGGCATGAATAGCCCGGTAAACGAATACATAGGTACAAACCGATAACAGTGGCAGAAGCGTATCAAAAAACATCCAGGATATATCGCGCATCTGCCCAACCACACGCGGATAAGAACGCGCGATCACAGTTTGGAGAAATAAAACCCAACCGGAATTCTTGTGCACACGACCAGCGGTATAGGATTGGTTGCCGTCCGGGGGAACGAACACCTGAGGGGTTGAGTAAGAGCTATTGCTCACCTGAGCCTCCTTCCTGCTCCACCTCTTCCATGCTCTGGCCGACCAGCTTGACGAATACATCTTCTAGAGTCGGCTCGTTCTTCTGCAGGTTTAAGAGGCGGATATTGGCAGAATTCAGGGTGTTGACCACACCTGCCAAAGCCTGCTCCTCTTCCAAAATCAGATCAAGAGAGTCATAGCCATCCTGTGGCAGATGAACAACGTTGCAGACGCCGGGTAAAGCTTCGAACTTATCGGCTTTCAGAGTGCCATTGAAGGAGGTTACTTCCAGATGGAAGATCGCTTCCTGCTGCAGGTTGTGTTTCAGGTTAGAGGGAGTATCGCAGGCCAGTACACGGCCCTGATTGATGATGGCTACCCGGTCACACAATTCATCGGCTTCGACCATGTAATGAGTGGTGAGCATAATTGTGCGGGTGGGATTTTCGTCGATCCACGAGCGGATGAAACGGCGCACTTCTCGCGAAGCACCCACATCGAGGCCCAAGGTAGGCTCATCCAGGAAAAGCACATCAGGGTCGGTCATGAATCCACGCACGATGTTCATCTTTTGCCTCAAGCCAGTGGATAAATCAGAAGACTTGGTATTCATGCGATCGGAGAGCCCAACAACCTCCAACAAATGCTTAATATTGCGATTGGCAACTGCGGATGGGAGCCCATAAAATTGGGAGAACATCCACAAATTCTCACGCACAGTCAGCAAGCCATAACCTGAGGCTTCACCTCCAGAGACCATGTTGATGCGGGGGCGAACTTTTTCTGGCTCATCAAGCACATCATACCCAGACACCCAGGCATGACCTGTGGTGGGTGCAAGCAAGGTGGTAAGGATTTTAATTAGTGTAGTTTTGCCAGCTCCATTCGGGCCGAGCAAGCCGAATAGCTCACCGGGTTGCATTTCCAGGTTGATGTCATTAAGGGCGATCAACGAGCGAGGCTCAGATTTCTTGCCACCGCGAATTTTATAGACACGGCTTAATTTTTCAGTACGAATTGCAAGTTCCATAGTATTTTCAGGTCCAGTTTTCAATTTTGTTGGTATTGCGTAGGGTAATCGTAGGTTACCCGTCAAGCAGAGGATCAGAGATTTTGCTATGATATTGTCTGTAGGGCGATTTCTCTTCTTCTCCTCCTTTTAAAGAGAGCCGGCAGTGGCGTACCCGGCTCTCGTCTATTTAAGGAGAGACCAAGGTCGTGTGGTTAATTTTCGATAATATTATCTCGTAGCATATTAGCTGACTTTTATCGATAAAACCAAGCTCCCGATACATTTTTAATACTTCCTGCTTATCTCCCCATGATTCCATCTCGACCAGAGATTGACCCTGATCGCGTAGCCAGCGAATGCCCGTCAGAACTAATGCCCGGTAGAGATCCAGGCGACGATGCTGGGTAACGATCCCAGGCGCATCGATATAGCCAGTGGGTATTTTATTGATTCGGCTACGCTCGGGGGATGGCTCTGTCCGGCTGATACCGATCACCCTACCCTTCTCAGAAAAAACCAGGAAAATCCCATCCTGGTTAAAATCAGGCAACCAGGATGACATTTCCTCTTCACTTACCTCGCGATGACCCCACAAAAGGATATAACTCAGGTTCATTGCCTGAGTGAGGAGGGAAATGTCTTGAACCTGAGTATAAGTACGCATGGTGTAACCAAATGGCCAAATTACCGGAGGCAGACGCACATCCTCCGTGAGGCGTAATTCCGTATAGGTACCCAAAGGAACGAATCCATGCTTTTTTAAGAAGGCTGAAGCTGCGACGTGCCTGGCATTCGCATAAATCTGCACAGAGTCGGCTTGTAACTGTCTTGCACGATCGATGATCCTGGATAACAAAACACCACCAAGTCCCTGCCTGCGCCAATCCGGGTGGACAAGGATATTGGCATCCACCTGGCGAGTTCCTGGTGAGAGCCTGACAAGTGCCGAGGCAGCCAGTGAAGTGGGATCATCCGGTGCCTCGATTACCCAGCGATCCTTAAGCGGATCATGCCCCGGGAGGTTCAGCTGGGCACGCAAGGCTTGCTCACTAATCTCTATGCCTTCCTGATCGGCTGCTTCGATGGCGAGTCGTAAGGATACAATCTGGGGGAAATCCAGGTCGGGCGAGATTGGGCGGACGGTAAGCTGATTCAAATCCATAATCACCATTATGCGTGCCACGTAATCATACACAACTCCAATAAGGTAAGCATTTCACCCCACAATATCACGTCCGGATGATAAGCGTCCGAATCCAGACGCTTTAAGGCTAATAATTGTACCATTTTGCTCTTGACGGAATTGTCGTAGATATGATGAGAATAATATTATCAATCGCTAATCATCAATAAAGGTCAAGAATTTCCTTATATCTGAAACAATCGGTTGTGTGGTCATTCACCATGCCCACAGCTTGCATGTGGGCATAACAGATCGTGGGACCAACGAAGCGAAAGCCGCGCTGGAGCAGATCCTTGCTCATACGACGCGAAACTTCAGTCTCAGCAGGGATCTCGCGACCATTGGTCCAGGTGTTAACAATCGGTTTACCAGCCACGAATTGCCACATGTATGCATCAAGGCTGCCAAACTCTTGCTGGATCTTTAGACAGGATTGGGCATTACGTATGGCGGCATTAATTTTGAGACGGTTGCGGATAATGCCAGAGTTTGCCAACAACTCTGATATCTTCGCCTCATCGTAAAGGGCGATCTTGCTGGGATCAAAGCCGTCAAAGGCCAGATGATAGTTAGGACGTTTCCTGAGGATGGTATACCAGCTGAGGCCGGCCTGAGCACCTTCAAGGATGAGAAATTCGAAAAGCACCCGGTCATCATGAACAGGGACACCCCATTCCTGATCATGATATGCAAGATAGAGTGGGTCATCAGTATTTGCCCAGAAGCAACGGGATGGCATGGGATCAGGTCCTTTCTCCTCCCTGATAGATAAGTTCATCGGAGGTAATAACGCATGATGGGGCGGGTATCAGAACGACGGAGCACTTCAGTGAACCCAGCCTCTTTGAAAGCAGAGAATAAACCAGTATATACAAAAACGTCGGGAGCTTTGCCTTTTTTTGGCTCAACAGGATATCCTTCGACAATTTTAGCCCCACGGGTTTTGGCATATTCAACCCCGGCTTTCAGGAGCTCAACAGTCAACCCTTTGCGACGCATCCCTCGGGTGATGAAGAAGCATACTACCGACCAGACAGGCTGGTCATCGACAGGTTTAAGGATGCGCGAGCGCTCGAGAGTCGAAAACTCGTGTCGAGGGGCAATCGAACACCAACCGACCGGCTCACCACCGGAATAAGCCAGCAGGCCTGGGATATTGCCCGAATCGACCAGAGCTTTTAAGCTCGAGCGATTAAGCTCTCCACTTTGCTGCTCAAACTGGCTGTGCGAAAGGCGCCAATACATACACCAGCAGCCACAACAAGCACCACGAGGACCAAAGAGCTTTTCCAGATCGGACCAACGCTCTAGGGTGAGTGGATGGAATGTGGTCATCTTACGTCTCCCGTTGCAAAAAGCTTAGAACGATTTCATTAAACCTGGATCCCTGTTCCATTGGGATCATATGTGCTGTACCAGGAAAAACGAATTTACGCGCCTTGGGGAGTTCTTTTTCGAGTTTATCCGCAACAGCAAGGGCGTTAATCGTGTCATATTCCCCGACCATGACCAGCGCAGGTACTTTGATCTCTTCGAGGCGATTAGCAGCGAAGGGGTTCAAAGGTAGCGGAGTTGCCACACCATCCTGACGAGTCAGGTTTGCACGTATAGTCTTGTGCATATAATCGCGGACCTCAGGTGAAGCCCGTCCAACTGGCTGAGAGGGACCATCTGCCCAGACATGAACCTGCAGGTCAGCTAATTCATCAAAAGCTTTATTCTCCCATAACTCGTCCATGCGGGTAAAAAGCTCAAATTCGTGTCTAAACTCTTCGCTTTCTTCCGGTTGATATTCAAATCCGCTGATACCCGGTGCAACAGTGATCAAAGCGAATGCTCGCTCAGGGTGTTCAAGGGTGAAATCAATGGCAATCTGCCCACCTCGGGAGATGCCAATGATGCAAGCCTTATCAACCTGCAGGTGATTGAACAGGTCAATGATATCCTGACGGTTAGAGAACTCGGTAATTTCAGTCTGAGATTTCCCAAAGCCACGCGCGTCGTAGCGAATTACGCGAAAAAACTGGCTGAAAAAATTAAATTGATCGTCCCACATCGTGCAATCAGCCACACCAGCATGAATGAACAGGACTGGTTTACCCACCCCTGCGACTTCATAATATAGCTTCCCCTTGAAGACGGGGGCGAAACCAATCGCCGGAATATTGGTGACCATAATCTTTGTACCTCAAAAAAAACAAATCGATTCAATTCACATCAGGGTCGAATTCATCTTCATCATCGTCGTATTCGTCATCATCTAATTCGTAGTCTTCGTCTTCTTCCTCGAGATCCTCATTACCTTCATCTTCTTCGAATTCCTCATCGAAATCATCTTGCTCGCTCTCCTCGTCCTGCTCCACTTCTTCGTCCAGCCCGGTTCCGTCACCGCTGCCATTGAATTCGTCTTCTTCGACCTCGAATTCATCCTGTTCTTCATCCGGCTTTTCTGGAAATTCCTCTTCTTCGTCCTCTTCGTTTTCACCCTCTTCTTCATCCTTCTCGAATTCATCATCATCTTCGTCAGGTTCATCCTGGTTAAGGTTGCCGTTGCCTCGCTTTCCACTGGAAACATGATCAAGATGAGAGAAACTGGTTGGGAAAGCAAGACCGACAACGGTATTAAGCGACCCCAATAAGCCAAGAGAGCTGCCACTGCGGGTGAGAGAGTAACTAAAGAAGAGGGATGAAGCGGGATGGAGTTGCCTAGATAGCCAAGTGACAGTCGAGTTGTGATTTTCCAATTCCAGAATAGTGGAAAATCTCTCAGCGACCATGGACTCTCTCCAGGAATCGCTACATCTGAATGGAACAGCTAAAGTGGTATATTTCCACAACATTTTCGAAACAACAGGATTTGTAACATGTGGGGAGAAGTCATGGCAGGATTGATGCAATGCCTGTAGACGTGGATTTAATAGATATTTTTTAACCATATTCATACCTCCAACGAAATCAAACCAGAGAGGTCGTATAAATGAACCTCATGCCATATTGGAACTCATGACTATGATTCTGTCGGGGCGGGTAAGGCACCGCACTTAGCGAGTTTTCGCTGGACCCTCCCAGGCGTAGATCTTTAAATCGACCCGATCATGCTCATTGAAGACCACACCTTCCGCTTCGAGGAGCTCGCGCTGGTGGGAACCGCCTCCGCCTGGACGTAAACTGACTTTGCCTTGTGAGTTGATCACGCGCTGCCAGGGTACGTCCTGCGGGCAGTTAGCCATAGCTCCACCAACCCAGCGAGGACCGAATGCCAGATAGCTTTTTGGATCCATGCCAGGAGGCGGGGGCAGGAGAGAAGCAATCTGACCGTAGGTGCAGACTTTTCCGGATGGGATCTGGCGGACGAGTGCCCAAACCTTGTGGTTGAACTCATCCCTTTTTGGAGGAGAGATATAGCGTTGAGCCTGGCGAATTGCTGTTGGGGTCATAATTTCCATCCTTTATGTCGACCGTACTATACACGAACACTTGTTCTATGTCAAGGTACGGTCAATAAAATGGGATATTTCAATCGATCCAGGGATTATTTTAATCCCGATCCGTAAGCTGGCTCGAGAGCGTTCACTGTCGCTATGTATACCAATATCCATGTAGAGTCTACTATGAAATTCTCCCTTTCTTGATCAAATTGCAATATGGATAATGATGACCTTTTTTATAATAAATAATTATAGCATAGTTAAATGCATCCGCCTTTATGCCAGCTTATCCACCGAAGATTCAGATGTGAATAATGTACGCACAAACTGATTATAAAGCTCACCCCCCGACTGAGTGACCTGCATTGTGATATCGGTTACAATTAGGCCAGTCCAATCCCTTGGTAAAAAACGATAGGATCACATCATGGCGAGCGACACTCCCAACGGCTACCGCAACCTGGTAATTTATGAAGTCTATGTACGAAATCATAGTGCGAATGGCACTTTTTCCGATGTTGAGAGGGATTTACCACGCTTACACACGTTGGGTGTGGATGTTTTGTGGTTCATGCCGATCCATCCGATCGGGGTGGTCAATAAAAAAGGCAGTTTAGGATGCCCATATGCTGTCCGTGATTACTCGAAGGTCAACCCCGAGTATGGCACCAGGCAAAATTTTGTCCATCTCATCCAGCGGGCACATGAGCTGGGGATGAGGATGATGATCGATGTAGTGTATCACCACACAGCACATGATTCGGTATTGGCAAGGCACCACCCGGAATATTTCCATCAGGACGGGAATGGAAACCTGATAAGCACAGAGCCGGATTGGAATGACGTCATCGATTTGAAATACAACGATCCAGAGCTGAGCAGCTATCTAATCGAAACCTTGAAAGATTGGGTGAAGCTAGGCGTGGACGGGTTCCGATGCGATGTAGCTTCGCTGGTACCGAAGGAATTTTGGGCACGTGCCCGGAAGGAAGTAGGAAAAGTAAAGAAGGATGTAATCTGGTTAGCAGAATCGGTACATGCCAGCAAGGTGGGATCGCACCGGTCGGATGGTTTCTTGGGCTTATCGGATAGCGAGCTGTATGAAACTTTCGACATGACTTATGATTATGATATCTGGCCAATCTGGCAGCTGGCGGTACAGGGTAAGCTGCCTGTGCGACGATACATTGAGATGCTCCGCTTCCAAGATAGCATCTATCCACTGAACTATATCAAGCTGCGGTGCGTGGAGAACCACGACCAGGCACGTATCATGCGCATGGCACCCACACGCGCACAAGCCATGGCCTGGACGGCTTTCCAAGCATTCAATAAGGGGCCATTCCTGATCTATGGCGGGCAGGAATCAGCAGTCAAGCATACACCTTCGTTATTTGATATCGATAAAGTTGAATGGGGTGATTACAGCTTACAGCCGTTCCTGACACACCTGGCCCGATTGAAAAAAGATCCGGCTCAAATGGAAGGCAGGTTCGTCGTGATGCAAGCTGATCCTGCTATCCAGGCAGCCTGGGATTATCCGGGAAAGAGCTTGTATGGGATCTTCAATACAAGTGGCAAGGCGGGATATATCATGGTCAACCTGCCGAATGGTAACTACCGGGACATCTTGAATGACAACCAGGTGACTGTGAGGGGTGGGAAAATGCTGCTGCCGGAAGCAGCATCGATCGTGCGTTACAGCGACACAATCCTGTTGCGACCTGCTTACAGCGAGCTGTTGGATTACAACTTCAGCGGACGGTAAAGGCGGGATTATTTTCCCCCGAAGGAACTTAAAATCTCGATCAGCTCAGCCTGCTTTTTTTCCTGAGCCATAGCCAGAGGTGTATCGCCATCGTAGCGTGGGTTCGGATCTGCCCCGTGCTCGAGCAACCAACGGGCCATTTTTGGCTGGTTGAACATCACCGCGCCGTGGAGGGGGGTGATGCCGTCCGGAGAGGCAGCATTTGGATCTGCGCCCTGTCCTAGCAGAAATTGGGCGACATCAACATTGGCACGAATGACCGGGAAGTAGAGCAGTGGGAGACCATGAGCACCGCGAGCACTGACAAGGTGAGGATTGTCTTTTAAAAATTCCTGCAAACAATCCATGCTACCCAGCATGGCAGCGGAACAAATATCGTACTCTGCCCCTTGTGCGAGTAAATAATTGACGATCTCCACCTGCCCGGTTTGAGTAGCAGCCTGGATGGCTGTCTCGGTCCAGCTGGCGGTGGCATTAATCAAGGATGGATATTTCGAGAGCAGCTCCTTTACAATGGCAAGATTGCCATGGGCGTTCCCGACAAATTGGTCGATCGTCTGCTGTGATGGGTTAGTGGCTGCGGACATGTATTTCCTCCTGAAAAATGTTACAAATAATCATAACTAACGTTCTGGTGTAAAGGCCCACCCCAATCTGCACAGATAAATATTGATAAGATAATTATTCAGACAAAACCATATAAACCCTAAAGGAATAATTATCCATATTAGACCATAAATATCTAATATTACAAGACTGAGTTTTTATTCTAGCAGCCCGATTGGGAATTTAGGGTAAAAAAAACATTGCAGCGAACCAGTCGCTGCAATGTCGAGCCTTGATGATCGTGGTTCAATATCAAATGCTGGTTAGAAGATGATGATCAGCAAGATAATGATGGGTAGCAGGGGGAGGAGCAGTACCAAACCGATGACCACCAGGACAAAGATGATCGCTCCCAAGATCAATCCCAGGATACCAAGCACTAACCCGATGACTGCCCCGATAATGCCAAAGACTAACCCCAGGAAGCCGCCGATAATCCCCAGAATAGCTTCAATGATTCCCATGACTGTCTCCTTTCTACTACAGACCAGGATTCCGAAATTGGTTCTGCTGGTCTGAATTGACCTATTGGTGTATAAATCCAGCTCGAAAAGATATACGCTAAACGTGAAGTAAAAGTTGCAGACAGGAAACTCCAACAATGGTAGATTGATGCCAGGCATATCGAGCAAGGATTGCGTGTTAAAATTATGCCGGTAAACAACTCAAATCTTTGCAAGAATGTGGAGAGAGCAGCGATGGCAGCGCCTAAACCAAGGAAGATAACAGCGGAAGACCTATACTAATTCAATACCGTGTCGGAAGTACGCATATCTCCGGATGGGCAAAATGTGATTTATACAGTCCAACGGGTGGAGAGAAAAACCGAGAATAAATATACCAACCTATGGGTGGCTTTGACGGTAAATGGTGAAGCACGGCAGTTCACGGCGGGTGACCAACACGATGGCAGCGCTCGCTGGTCGCCGGATGGAAAAAGGATTGCGTTTCTATCAGACCGAGGGGATAAGGAAAAACCTGCCCAGATATACCTGATCCCATTTTCGGGTGGGGAAGCGCAGCGACTGACGCAGATCGAGGGAGAAATCGATGGGATGAGCTGGTCATCTGATGGAAGACAGATTGTGTGTACAGTGCGGAAAAAAGATGCTGAAGTGTTGGAACGTGAGAAAGACGAGCAGAAGAAGAAGCTGGGTGTGGATTGTGAGATGGTGCGCTTTCCGGATGAGTTCCATGGATTATCACGCACTGGCCGGACCGACCGGAAGATTGTACGTCTCAACCACATCCTGAGGTGGTTCGACAAATATTTAAAGGCATAAAATCAAGGCGTCTCGCTTATAAAATGCGAGGCGTCTCTAAATTGTAAACCGCGTGTTTATTGAACGATCATAACCCCGATCATTAACTGGGGCCGGAGATCACAGCAGTGCATGATGTAATCATCGTTGGGACGGGTCCTGCGGGATCGGTGCTAGCGTACCTGCTGGCAAAACGTGGGCTGGATGTACTGATCGTGGAGAGGGAAACCCTACCACGCTACAAAAGCTGCGGCGGAGGGGTAACCTGGAAAGCCGTACAAAACCTGCCATTTGACGTCTCGCCGGTGTTTGAGCACGAGGCTGCAGGGGGAGTGGTGACTTACAACGGGCAGCAACTGCTGAAAGTTGAAGTCGGTGCGCCAGCTGCCTGGCTGGTGATGAGGGACCGATTCGACCATTACCTGGTCCGACAGGCGATCCAAGCTGGCGCCAGGCTCATGGAGAGCAACAGCGTCATTAACGTGGTGAATAAAAACGACCGTGTGGTGGTGACCACCAACAACGGAGAATTGCAGTCTCAGGTGCTGGCAGGGGCTGATGGTGTCAATAGCATCGTGGCACGTTCAGTGGGATTAATGCAAGGGCGTGCGGTGGGGGTAGCATTAGAAGCTGAGCTGGCAGTAACTCCAGTTGCGCTGGAGGTGCAGGGAGGGTACGCAACCTTCGATTTTAGTGCGATAGCGGGCGGCTATGGGTGGATTTTCCCCAAGCGTGACCATCTCTCAGTGGGGGTGTTCAGGGCCGTCTCCGGTAAGGCGATTGGCCTGAGGAAAGCGCTGGAGAAATTCATTGCCCGTGAAGCAGTGCTGCTCGAGCCTAGGATATTACACCTGGAAGGGCACCAGCTGCCGTTGGGCGGCAAGAAGCAAAACCTGGATCGGGGCCGGGTATTGCTGGTGGGAGACGCAGCCAACCTGGCAGATCCATGGATGGGCGAAGGGATATCTTATGCAGTGGTGAGCGCGCGCCTGGCGGCTGAACAAATATTCAGCGCTATGGAAAGGCACGAATTTGATTTAAGTGGCTACACAGCTCTGATCAATGCCACGATTATCCCACAATTATCCTCGGCAAGGCTATTTTCCAAGCTAATTTATAGCTTACCTGAGTTTAGCTCACACTTACTGAGCAGGAGTCCGTTCCTGCAGCAGCTGGTGTTTGACGTCATCCGGGGCAACCGAACTTTCAAAGAATTGACCGCAGCGGTAATTTTGGGTATCCCGCGCATCGTCGCTGAAGCGTTATTCGAAAACCCCTAAACGGCAAAAAGCTGAAGAGAATATCCGAACCAGCTATGAATTGATAGCGGGTATCCCGGCGACAGGTCTGGCAGCCTGCACGGCACGCAGGATAGCCTGGGCGAATACCTCCGCACCAAAGGCACCAACGATATTTACATCGGCAGTATGCTCTCCGGTAGCGAGGGCAAAGATGGTATCTCCATCCAGCATGGTGTGGGCTGGACGGATGGTACGCGCCAAACCATCGTGAGCCATCTGGGCGACCTTATTAGCCGCTTCCTTATCCAAATCGGCGTTAGTGGCGACCACTCCGATCACGGTATCCTTGCCTTTGCTAAAACCCAGGGAGGTGCGCCCGATGAGAGTCTTCATGACCTGCATCGTGTCGGCAAAATAACCGGGAGCCCCAATGTGCAGAGGTCCGACGTCTTTCGAACGCGCACCAGCGATAATCTGTCCGCTGGAGGGATCAATCACATCCCCAAAGACATTCACTGCGGCGATGGCACCCACGATGATGCCTCCACCAATCTCCAGGCTGGCAGTGCCGATCCCAGATTTCATACACTGACCCAACCCCAGGATCTTGCCCACCGTGGCACCCGTGCCGGCACCCATATTGCCCTCAGCCGGAGGATCTGAAGTGGCATTCTGGCAGGCACGGTAGCCCATGGCAGCATCAGGCCTGACTTTACCATCACCGATCCCCAGGTCAAATAGGATAGCAGCAGGGACGATGGGAATCTTGTAAATGCGGGTATCGAAACCCACCCCTTTTTCTTCGAGATAGCGCATCACACCTGTAGCAGCATCAAGACCGAAGGCAGAGCCACCGGCCAGGGTGATGCCATATACATGATTCACCAGGTGCATCGGATGCAGGGCATCCACCTCACGCGTACCAGGTGCGCCACCGCGCTGGTCAACACCGCCGACTGCACCTTTTTCGCATAGGATAACCGTGCAGCCGGTGAGGGCAGCTTCATCCTGGTCGTGCCCGACCAGGATGCCAGGGATATCCGTAATGGCATTCTTTAAATCCATGATTAACCTCCAAACCAGATTACGTCATAATCGCAGGGATGGATTTATTTGCTGAGCAGCTTAACCACTTCAAAGATCACCCGGTCTGCAACTTCGGATTTCGCTAGTAGTGGGAGGGGTTCAGAGTGCCCGTCGGGGAAGAGCAGGGTAACCTGGTTTGTGTCTGCCCCGAAACCTGAGGTGGATTTGCTGACATCATTGGCGACGATGAGGTCCAGATGTTTTAATTTGAGCTTGACAGCCGCATTGGTGAGTAAATCCTGCGTCTCCGCTGCAAAGCCAATGAGCACCTTGGGTTGTTTCGACCTAGCCCGTCTTTTAGACACGATGGACAGAATATCTGAGGTGGGTTCAAGCTCAATGGTGGGAACCCCGGACTGTTTTTTGATCTTTTGCGAGGCAGACTCGGTCGGCCTGAAATCTGCGACGGCAGCAGCCATCAATAAAACGTCACATGAACGACTGGCATGCAACACGGCTGATTCCATCTCGGCTGCACTAGTCACCTGGATATAAGTCGCCCCTTGCGGAGGCAATAAGGAAACAGGTGCGGAGATCAAAGTCACCTGCGCGCCTTCATCCAGGGCAGCCTGAGCGAGGGCATAGCCTTGCTTACCTGACGAATGATTGGCGATCATGCGCACGGGGTCGATGGGTTCCTGGGTACCACCTGCGGTGACGACCACTTGGCGACCCTTTAATGGTCCCTGGCGGGTGAGCAGGTAACGGATATGTGCCAACAGAACTGATGGCTCAGTCATGCGTCCACGCGCCTCCAATCCGGAAGCCAGATGTCCCTCTTCAGGGCCGATGATGATGGCACCACGCTGACGGAGTACTTCCAGGTTTTCAAGGGTCGAAGGGTGGTTGAACATGCCCCCATCCATAGCAGGGGCGATCAGCAACGGTCGGTCAGGGGTGCCGGGACCAAAGGACAACCCAGACAGAACAAGCAGGTTATCAGCGATCCCATGAGCCAGCTTGGCGATGGTATTCGCTGTGGCGGGTGCGACGACGAACATATCAGCTGTGTGCCCCAAGCCAACATGCAAGACATGCGCCTGAGCGCCCCATAAGTCCTTATCCGTATATGCAATGCGCCCGGTGACGGATTGATAGGTAAGGGGAGTGATAAATTCTGTCGCCGCTGGAGTCAGGATGACATCCACCAGCGCTCCCGCTTGGGCGAGTTTGCTAGCCAGATCAGCTGCCTTGTAGACGGCGATGGAGCCCGTCACACCAAGGAGGATATTCTTTTGAGCGAGGTATTTTTCTGTCATAATCCCTTCAAAAACCACATCCCGAATGGGTCATCCGGGATGTGGCGGATCGATCAGGATTTCCCCAATCCCTGCCCGAATTGATGAGAGGGGAATTGATAATTCATTATTTTCCCAGGCGCTGGCGAAATGCCTCAGTCAGCGCAGGGATAATAGCATATATGTCTCCAACCACACCATAACGTGCCAGCTTAAAGATCGGAGCCTCGGGATCGCGATTTATAGCCACGATGACCTTGCTGGTACGCATGCCTGCCTGATGCTGGATGGCACCAGAAATGCCGCAGGCGATATATAGGTCGGGGGAGACCACTTTACCTGTCTGACCGACCTGGTGGACATATGGGATATAACCTGCGTCCACGGCGGCACGGCTGGCGCCGACTGCGGCATGCAAAACCTGGGCCAGATCCTCGATAAGCCTGAATCCCTGCTGGGCTTTCCAGATCTCGGCTTGTTTCTCATCCATGCCAGCGGGCGGCGTCAGGGATGGATTATTCGAGACACCACGCCCACCGGAAACAATCACGGAGGCATCCGTCAGGCTGACCCCGGCTTCACCAGCGGCATAGGATTCCACCCTGGTGGGGATATCTCCTTCAGCCATCACAGGGGAAACCTTGGTCAAGGTGCCGACATGGGAGGTATCAGGGACCGGTTTGGCAAAGATACGCCCCCGAAAGGTGATGAGTTGCGGGCGCGTGAGACAGGTCACTTTGGAAAGCAACTTGCCGGCATATATAGGCCGGGTGGCGATGAGCGAGCCATCCTTAATTTCCAATCCAATCACATCCGGCAAGACACCGCTATTTAAATCGATGGCAAGCATTGCAGCCAGTTCACGGCCACGGGTGGTGGTGGGGAAGAGGATCACCTCGGGGGTGGTTTCACGGGCCAGCCGAGTGAGCAAAGCGGTGAATGGCTCGGAGCGATAATCATCCAGGGAGGCGTCATCGGCAAGCAGGACCTCGTCAGCTCCATAATGAAAAGCTTCTGTGGCGATGGCTGCGACGTTTTTCCCAAATACCAGGGCGGTGATACCACCTCCAAGCTGCCCTTCCAGCATTTTGGCAGCCCCAATGCCTTCCCACGAGGTGGGTAATGCCGCGCCTTTGAATTGATCGATGTATACCCATATCTTGCTCATAGGATCTTCTCCGCCAGGATTTTATCAGCCAGCGTTTCAGCAATCTCTTGAGGGCTCCTCCCGGTGATCATCTCTGTGGTGATCTGGCGTTGAGGTGGATTGAGAATCTCAAGCCAGGTTATGTTGGATTGGAGATTGCTCAATCCCAAATCGGCTAGCGACCAGACAGGAATGACTGCCCGTGAAGCTTTGCGAATTCCCATGAAGGAGGGATAGCGCGGCTCTCCAAAATCCTTAACGATGCTTAGAACAGCCGGTAATTTGGCGCTGACAGTGAGCCGACCTTCCTCGGCACTGCGCTGGACGAGAATTGTGTGTGCAGATGGGTCTACGTTGGAGATGACAGCCACGAGGGTGAGAGCGGGCCATCCAAGGAGGCGGGCGGTTTGAGCTGCAGCGAGACCAGTATCGGTATCAATAGCCTGCCGTCCGAGAAATGCCAGGTCGATCTCCCCGATTTTTTGGATGGCGGCAGCCAGGACACGTGATATGACCTGACTATCTGCCTGTGCCAGGGCAGGATCGGAGATAAGGACAGCATCCGAGCAACCCATTGCCAGGGCATGTTTGAGAGCTTCCTTGGAGCCCTCTTCTCCGATGGAGATAGCGGTGACACTGCCATTATGGGCCTCAGCTTGCTGGAGGGCAGCTTCGACGGCATACTCATCCCATGGATTGATGACCAGGGGCGAATCCCCCCAATTCGCTTTGCCGTCGACAGCGACAAGTTTGGCAGCTGAATCGGGTACCTGCTTAACACAGACTGCGATTTTCAAAATTAACCTCCTTTCAAGGTGTGTATGTTTGAAGAAAATGGATGTCTATCGGGTGAAGCGAAAAATAATTCCCACGAGCATTGACCTGCCGACCATTATACAGTGAAATGACGGAAAAAATATCCCGCCCACATGTTTCATCGAGTATAGAGCACGACTATATTATAATAGCAGTAAGTATCCTAGAAAATATTGAAGGAGGTCAGCATGCGCAGGATATTCAGTTTTTTCATGGGAATGATCATCGGTGGATTAGTGGGGGGTACAGTAGGGATCTTACTCGCACCTACATCGGGTGAGGAGATCAGGTCTCAGATTCAGGAAAGAACCACCCATTTTAAAGATGAGATCAAGGCCGTTGCAGAAGCACGCAGGGCTGAGCTTGAACGTGAGCTGGCAGCATTAAGAGCCCCATACAGGAAAGAGTAAAATAACTGGGGTGATATTTATCCACCCGCATAGAAAATATCAGGGCTGTCACTATAATGACAGCCCTTGGTTTGTTAATTAAGGCTCGCTGACATCGAAGCGATAGGGGGCTAACTGGCGGGTGAAGCGGTTGGTGCCGGATACGACGAGCACGACCTCATTCACTCCATTGCCAACCGCGAAAGGGATATCAACAGAAATATCGGGATTGGGGGTAATGTACTGTACCTGAGTAGAAGCTCCTTTGGATATAAGCGCCAATCCATAGCTCTGAGGTAAGACGTTCTCAATTCGCACCCAACCATCAGCTTGCCAACCAGACAAACCATCTTCAAAATTGGTGGAGTAGCCGATTTCAGGGATGCTTAGATCGTCGATCATGAAACCCTCACCAGTGACATTCGAATCGGTTATATATTCGAACCGCAAGGTCAGTCTCTGACCAGCGAAAGGCGATAAGTTTACGTTTTCATGAATCCACACCGGTTTCGAATCGCCACCGCTCGAGCCAGTATAGCCCCATCCATAGCTATAACCCAGGTCGATATCCGAGGTGCCTGAAGGTGTGGTGAGGATTTGCCAATTTTCACCATCTGTGGAAGCTTCAAGGTAACCAAAATCATAGCCTTTTTCTATGTCATACCAGGTCCAATAATTGAGAGATAAAGGACCCTTATAATTTGTCAGGTCAAACGTCTGGGTGAG
>Ga0153916_10001051_pt1 | contig 19376 bp, 13 predicted proteins | sample Opewatmetagenome_FD_109642 | JGI IMG/M metagenome (GOLD analysis project Ga0153916, IMG submission 109642) | Freshwater wetland microbial communities from Ohio, USA - Open water 3 Core 3 Depth 4 metaG | ecosystem: Environmental > Aquatic > Freshwater > Wetlands | place: USA: Ohio, Lake Erie... | reverse complement strand
TTGGCGTAGCTGTCATACTCGCACTTGGAGTACTTGATGGTCCTCCACCAAGCATACCACTCACATACACATACACCGTAGCTGCTATTGCCACTGTAATTGCCACCATCAGAATAACACCAATAACAGCAGAAACTGCTTCATTCTCTTGCTTAAATTTTCTATTTGCCTTCATATTTATAGCCTCTTTATTTTTTTATCTAGCAGCGTTCTAAATATATATAGATATAAGTAAAAGTGTTATAGAACAATGTTCTAGTTAAAAAAATATACTCATTTTAAAAGAATTAACGTCTTTCGAGCAGATTGTAATAGATCCAAGCCTTTTTGTGTGATTTTATAATTTATGTAATTTTTATCTTTTTCTTCTACTAAGCATTCTTCCAATATTTGTTTTTTAATTAAAAAAGGAAGATAGTTCTGAATTTGTGTATAACTCAGATTGCTTTTATACATTATATTTGTTTTTTTAGTACCATTTATAGATAATTTTAGGATTTTAGTTATTATATCCAACTCAGATCTCCTAACATTTATCATATAGTATTTCCCAATCTTCCTTATAATATATTAATTAATCTAATATAATAACAGCTATAACTGCCAAGTTTATTAAAATTTAGAAAGTTTAATATAGAGAAAAGGAAAATGACATAATAATATAATTTTAACTGTCAGGAAATAATATAAAAATATGTAATATTTTATATGATATAACTTATTAATACACCATATTATTTATATGATAAATCAAATACTTGAAGTTTAGTAAGTGATAAAATATGATAAATAAAAACAGTTCTTTTATGTCAAAAGGATGGCTGATTATTGGAGTAGTCATGTTAATAATAGGATTTTGTCTACTCTTTCTGGTTAATTCATTATTTTATGAATCATATCAATTAGAAAGCTATATTAGTAACGAAGCATCCAACGGAATTAGGAAAATTCAAGAAAATATTAATATGTATGGACGTTTTTTATTAATAACTTCCTTCATTATAATTATAATAGGGGGAATAATGATTATAGAATGTATTTTGTTTTCTAAGTTTTTACATAGATTTGTGGATAAATAAAATATTATATTATAACTTTTATATTGATATAATATCTAAAAATTATATTAAATTTTTAACGGTTTTAAATAAAAGAAATTAAAAAAAGAAAAGAAAAAATTGTTATTAATGTGTTGGTTTTCTATTCTATGTTTATTGTACCCACTGGACTGTACCCATTGTTGAGCCAGTATTATCATATATCATGGTAACTCTGTATTGGAAGTTATTACCTAAATTTTCTACTTGTATTAAATCACCACCAGTTACAGTGTTATCAGATCCTACTGGTTCAGCGGGTGCAGTCATCTCAGTTGCAGCTGAAATATTATGGAGTACTAAATGCACGTCATCCCATGAAATTCCCGATTGTGTTACTGATGCAATTGTTACAGAACAATTAGTACCACTTGGCGTAGCTGTCATACTCGCACTTGGAGTACTTGATGGTCCTCCACCAAGCATACCACTCACATACACATACACCGTAGCTGCTATTGCCACTGTAATTGCTACCATCAGAATTACACCAATAACAGCAGAAACTGCTTCATTCTCTTGCTTAAATTTTCTATTTGCCTTCATATTTCCCATTCTCTCCTAGCTTTTTTCAAGCTATACTACACGGTAAATAACATAAATGGTATATATATTTTTTTACTTCTTACAATCTATCTTATAAACTAAATTTTATTCTCCTATACCAAATATGTTCAACCATGCCGTGATATTGTTTATCAATGAAGTTATTTAAACTTTGCTTGAGAAAATAACAAATTACAATAAAAACAAATTGTAAAAATGCCAACTTTTTTCGTCATTAAGAATAATAGAAAGATTTATTAAATTAATATTGTCTTACATATTTGTATTTAAGATGGGATGCCACAAGAGTTAATGTTGTAGTGCATCTTCTAAATCCCAGGAGATTTGGATAGAATGCATAGATTAAAAGATTATGAAAAATATAAGCTGAATGTTTCAGAGTTAAAACTAATATTAACACAAATGGGTTTTTTTAGTAACTTAAGAAGAAAAAATATTGTATTTAATCCAAAACCGTTTTCTGAACAAAAAAACAAAGAAGAAAACCATGTTGATCTTCATCTAGAAGTAACAAAAAAAATAGATGAAGTAATTGCAAAAGATAAAGAAGACGAACAAATAAATGATAATAAAAAAATAACAATACCTAGAATTATAGAACCTAGAATTATAGAAATAAGGGAACCATCTACTAGAAGCCTAGAGATGCCTGGAGTTCAAACAGATCTAGGGCCAAACGCTGATATAGGAGAACTTGACAACATACAAGAATTTATTGAAATAGAACCTCCTTCAAATTTTTTAATGGAAAATCAACCAGAAAACAAAGACGGTTTTGAAAGTTGGATGATTGATAATCAATCCGAAAAAGATCAGAAAACATTTCAGGCATTAGGACCAATAAAAATAAGGGTAAAAGGTAAAGAACCAGAAGAAAAAATACCTACAAATAAAAATAATGAAACTACGATAGCAAGAATTGAACTGGAAGAAACAAAAAAAGAGATTGAAAGAAAGAAAAAAGAGCTAGAAGAAGCATTAAAAAAAGAAAAAGAAAAAGAGCTTGAAGTGAAAAAGGAAGAAGAGGAAAAACGTAAGCTAGAGAAACTTAGAAAATTAGAAATTAAAAAGGAGCTAAGAGAAGATAAAATAAGGGAAAAACTTGCAGCAAAAAAAGCACTAATAGAAAAAGAAATAGAATTAAAGAAACAAGAAGAATTAAAGAAACAAATAGAATTAAAGAAACAAATAGAATTAAAGAGACAAGAAGAATTAAAGAGACAAATAGAATTAAAGAAACAAGAGTTGATAAAAAGAAAAGAACCAGAAGAAGAATTAGAAGAAGAAAAAATAATTCAAGATATTTTTAATACTAAAGTAGAGAAAAAAGAATACGATCATGAAAACTTAACTTTTGATGAAGATGTTGCAAAACTCTTACCAATAATAGATAGACTTTTTGAAAATCTCCCTGAAGATGTGGTTGATGAATTTACAAAATCTGAAGATTTTGAATTATATGAAAAAGTTTTGTTAAAATACAAAAACAAGTGATAAATTATGGGATTATTAGAAAAAGCACAAAAAAAGCAGGTGGGTAAAAAATCAGATTCTGGTGAAAAAGAAAAAATGGATAAAATCTTATATCCAATAGATTTAGCAAATAGAGGAGAGCCACTGAAAATTTATTATCCGAAAGAATCAAAAGTTGTAGATGAACAAATGAAACACCTAGGTTTTTTAGAAAAAGCAAAACAAAGAAGACAAGAAACAACTATCGAAAAAATAACAGAAGAACCTAAGGTTTTACAAACATATACAGGTGTAAAAGCAAAGGGCAAATCAGGTAAAGACGTAATAGAGGAAAAAAAAGGTTTCGGATGGAATAATCTTGGAAGTAGAAAAATTGTTTATAACCATGATATAAACGAATACGTATACGAGGTCAATGAGCCTACTTTAAATGAAAATGAAAAAGATAAAAAAGATGAGTTATCTCGGCTATTCAAAATGCTTGCTGATGTAGACATAACAAGTATGGATAAAAAAAGTAAAGAAAAATATCTGGAAGAAACATTAGAAAATATAATTACTGATAATAACTTTAGATTTATGACTGAAAGAAGGGTAGAAAAACCTAAAAAATCTACTAAAAAAGCTGGGCCAAAAGATAAAAAGGAAAAAGAGCAGAAGCAAAAACTTATTATTAAAAAGGAAACACAACCAACAGAAACTATAAAATTAAGTAAAGAGGAACTAGAAGCGGCAGAAAAAAATGCTAAAAATAGGGTATTTTACCACATTTTTAGAGAATTTTTAGGTTATGGAAAAATCGACATTTTAATGAACGATACAGGAATAGAGGATATATCCTGTGATGGACACCAAGTCCCTATTTTTATTTACCACAAGAGATATAATGCAATTTCAACTAATATAAAATTTGATACTGGAGAGGAGCTAGATAATTTTGTTGTCCGTCTTTCACAGATAAGTGGTAAACAAATATCCATATATTCTCCAATTGTTGATGGAAAGTTACCAGATGGCTCCAGACTTCAAACAACTCTAGCAAAAACTGTTACAAAAACTTCAACATTTACAATAAGGAAGTTTAAAGAAAAACCTCTTACACCAATTGACTTAATCGATTTCAAGTCACTCTCAGTTGAAATGGCTGCTTATTTCTGGATGGCCATAGAAAGAGGATCATCTATTTTATTTTGTGGTGGAACAGCAAGTGGAAAAACAACCGCTCTAAATGCACTATCGCTTTTCATACCTTCTCAAAACAAAATTGTCTCAATAGAGGATACAAGGGAGGTTAGCCTACCACACGATAACTGGATAGCAGGAACCACAAGAGAGGGATTCACTGCATCTGATGAAAAAACTGGTAAAGACATAGATATGTTTGATTTAATACGCGCAGCACTTCGTCAAAGACCAAAAGTAATTATTGTTGGTGAGGTTAGAGGAAGAGAAGCATACAGTTTGTTCCAGGCAATGGCCACAGGACACACATCTTATGCAACTGTTCATGCAAGTGATATCCACACACTAATTCAGAGACTTGAAAACCCACCAATTCAACTACCAAGAGCGCTACTAACATCACTTGACATAATCGTATTCCAAAACGCAATTGATATAGGTGGCAAAACAGTAAGAAGAGTTACAAGTGTAACAGAAATAGTTAAACTTGATCCAGATACAAACCAACTAATTTTTATGGAACCTTTTAAATGGGTTTCAAAAACAGAAGACAGATTTGAAAGTAGCGGGGTAAGCAAAATTCTAAACAGTATAAGAATACAAAGTGATTGGACAGAAGAGCAAATAAGTGAAGAGCTAGAAAACAGAAAAACAATTTTAAATTGGATGTTAAAGAAAAACATAAGGGATTATAAAGACGTCGGAAGAATCGTTGCGGATTATGCAAAATATCCAGAAATTTTATTAAAGAAGGCTAGGGAGGAGAGCAAATATCCGGAAGTTTTATCAAAAAAAGTAAGGGAGGAGATTAAAAAGTGAAATCCACTAAATATTCACGATTTTGTAGAAAATTATTTGAAAAAACATTCAATCGATTTGACATAAGTGAAACAATTAATAACAATAGGCTTGCAAAAGCAGATATAGCAATGGTATACCTAGAATACTACTCCATGGTTTTAATGAATATAATATTAGGATTTGTTGCATCATTTATATCAACATTAATTTTTTATTTAATCATACCTAATGAAATAACATCCTTATTGATTTTAATTATATCTTCTCTAGTAACAATTGGCACAGGACTATATTATATTTCTTTACCACTGACAAAAGCAAAATCTCGTGGAAAAAAAATAGATAGATATCTACCATATGCTGCAAACTTTATTAACACAATGTCTGTAGCAGGCATTTCACCAGCAGAAATCTTTGAAGCATTATCAAATGTAGAATTATATGGAGAATTACAAAAAGAAGCGCAAAAGATTACAACAGAAATAAGTTTAATGGGTGTAGACACAATTACAGCACTTAAAAACGCAATTGCTATATCTCCTTCTGATAAATTCAAGGAATTCATACAAGGGATACTATCAACTATACAGTCAGGAAGCGAACTTTCGCCATATTTCGAGCGATGTGTTGAAAAATATATGACAAAGGATCTAGTAGATAGAAAAAGGAACCTTGAATCACTAGCTATTATGGCTGAATCCTTCGTTGTAACAGTTATTGCGTTTCCGCTTTTTTTGGTTATAATATTATCTGTAATGGGAATTACAAGTAAGGGTGGAATAGATTTTGGGATTTTATATCTAATAGCATTTATGATACTTCCAATGTCTTATTTTGGTTTTTATGTAATGATGAGCTCTGGGATGGGAGAATCAGTATGAAGATAAATATACCAATTAAAACAAAAAAATATAATGTAAATCGTAGCTATGGTAAAGATAGAAATATTTTAATTCTTTTAGGAATCTCATTAACTTTTTCTATAATATTTTTTATAATTGGTTTTCTTGGTTTAATTGGTGCATTAACATTTTTTGATGGAGCACTCACAGGCATAGATTTTATCGTTTTTGGAATTTTATGTTGTATTGGGCCCATTGGGTTTTATAATCATATAAAAGCAAAAAGAAAAAGGGAGCTTGAGGCACATTTACCAGATTTTTTACGTGAAATAAGCAGCTCCACAGCTTCAGGTATGACGGTTTTTGATGCAATTAAAACGGCAGCATATGGTGATCATGGGAATTTGACACCCGAGTTACAAACCATGGCTGCTCAACTTTCCTGGGGAATCTCTGTAAAAGAAGCTTTAAATAATTTTGCTAAAAGAATCAATACAGTATCTGTTAAAAGAATGGTAGTTACAATAAATAAGGCATTAGAAATTGGTGGAAACACATCTATTGTTTTTGAAGCAGCTGCAAGAGAAATAGATCAATCAAAATTGGTTGAACAACAAAGAAAAGCAGAAATGTCTTTGTACAGTATTGTTATTTTCATTAGTTTCTTTGTTTTTTTAGCAGTAATTTATATTATCAACTCCACAATAATTGCAGAATTTTTACGGTTACAAACACAATTGCCAAAAGGAGGAAGCATTGGCATTAGTAATATAAGTATTTCAAACCTTGATCGTTATTCAATAAGAAATGTATTTTTTTCATTTGTTCTTGTTCAAAGCATAGGCGGAGGACTACTAGGTGGATTCATGATGGATGGAAAACTTTCATCAGGTGTTAGATTTGGTTTCGTACTTGTAGTAATCTCATTTTTTGTCTTCAAACTGTTGTTTTAATGAAAAACTGTCAATAAGATAAAATGTCACAAAAGATTCAAATATTAAAAATCTCAAAAGTTTAACTGTGAATTGTACAAGATGAAAGGAAAAATTACGTTTAATAATAATTATGCAGCAGCAGAAATAATTGGAGGTGTATTTTTAATTGCTATTGCTGTTCTTTCATTTGCTGTTTTACAATTTTATTTATTCCCAGATTTACCACCTATTGATGAAAATGTAAAATTAATAGGCTATGTAAACGACTATGGAGTAGCAGTAATAGAACATGTGGGCGGAAAAAGTTTATCTAACTATAGAATAATAGTAAGAAATACAGATGGGACGCTTATTAGTTCAGATAATTATAGGAATGTAACTCCTTGCTGGAATATAGGTGATTGTAAATATCCTCTTGAAGATATAGGCTATGGTTCTCTATATAATGAAAGTGACAAAGTACAAATCTCCATTTTTTCATTAAATGAAGATGGAACCGAGCAGATGGTTTTTGACGGTATTCTAAGTGGAAAAACTGAAAAATACATTCCATTCACACCGATGCTAATATCTAGTCTAAGAACCGATTCATCTGATGAAGATCTTATTTGTTACACCGACACTATTAACCCAGATATTAACGCAACCACATACATTTATAATTGGTTAGTTAATGGTATTCCATTTGCTGAAGTAATCATGCCTTTTGATACCAATAGTAACACTTTTACAAGAGACTATTCAGGTAACGGATTGGATGGGTTTGTAAGAGACTGTATATGGTTAGAAGATGGGGTAGTAGGTGGTTGTTATTATTTTGGTGGATCAAAAGAATTTATTTCAATTGAAGTTAACTTACATCCTTCTTTTGATGATATAGCTCATAACGATTTTACAATTTCTATATGGGTAAAAAGTAATTTCATGTACGAGGATAATAAGATAATTTTAGAAATACGTAAGGATACAAAAAACTACGTAAGATTATTCCAAGCAGATAATAGATTTATTTTTGGGGTTTGTATAGATGATATAAAAAAATCAGTAGTCACAGCAAATGTCCAAAGCGATGTATGGTATCATCTTGTCACGGTTTGGGAAGCAGATTCGGAGTATTTAGCAATATACTTGAACGGAATTTGCAGTACAGAAAGAGGAGACGTAAGTTTTTCATGTGGCTCTCATACAGGTCTTAGTCTTGGACATGGTAACTCAGGCAGTGGCGGATATTGGTTTGGACTTTTGGATGAGTTAGAGGTATACAACCATGTTCTATCAGCTGATCAAATTACCCAAATTTATATTAGTCAAAAAGATGGAGATTCTAGTGAAAGAGTTTTTGTTTCTCAAGAAACAAATATTGGAGAGGTTTGGCAAGTTATTGTTACACCCAACGATGGTATTATAGACGGTACTCCACTTGCATCAAATACTTTAAAAATAATTAATTATCCTGGAGGCAAATAATGAAAAAACAACTTTTTAAAAATCTTATAACAATTATTGTATTAATTTTTTCTACATTTGTTTCATTTATTATATTAAGTTCAGATCAGGCTAATGCTTTATCTTATAACGGACAAGATCTGGCACTTGCTATTCTTGAAAACGAATCAACTTTGATGAGTTCTTCATACATAGATACTGATCAAATAAGTCATCGACAATCGATTGTCCTAACATCACTTGGTATGATGCAACCAACACATGGTTCAACTTTTGTACTACTAAGTACTGGGATTGCAGGTACTTCTATAGTTACTACTGATGCAACAAACCCTGGTGATGAAAGAGGAACATGGTTTAATAACAAATATGGAAATCCAAGAGATTCTGCAACATTAACAATGATATTGCAAGTTCCAATGTACATGCATTATCTTTATTACGATGTACAATTTTTTAGTTCAGAATTTCCAGAGTATATTGGTTCAAAATTCAATGACGAACTAACTATAACTGTTAACTCACCATCAAAGGGTATATCAACATATATTTTCGATGTAAATAGCGGATATTTTGTATTGTATTCAAACAACATACCAAATACAGGTTTTGATATTTTTGCTCAAAGTGGAAATCCAGCTGATGTTGATATAGTAGATAGAACACCAAGAACACCAGGAGCGGATGGTGGCGCATCAAGTTTAATTGTAGCAGGTTGTCCAGTTTCACCAAACGAGCAAATAACTATAACAATAAAAATAGAGGATGTTGGTGACAATCAGTTTGATAGCGCTGCTTTTATAGATAATTTCAGATTTTCAGGATTTGCAAGAACAGAGATAATTGCCAAAAAAGAGGTAGAGGATTTAAACGGTGGAGACGTAGAATGCAATGATATATTAAGGTACGCAATAACTATTAGCAATACAGGAGCAGCAGCTCAAAGTAATAATCCGGGGAATGAGTTTGAGGATTATATACCAGAAGACACCACATATGTACCTGGATCAGCATACTCACAATATGGAATAATAAACTACAGCTCATCCGATAATAAAATAATATGGGATGGCGGCATACCAGCAGAAACCAGTCGTATTTTAGAGTTCAAGGTGATTATAGATCAAAACTTACCAAATAACCAAATAATATCTAACCAAGGTACAGTATATTGGGACAGTGATGAAGATGGAACAAATGATGCAACTGAACTAACAGATGATATTTATGCTGATGACGGCATAGATATAGATTTGGATGGAGAAACAGATGATGATGATCCAACTAATGTTATTGTATTTGCTTTTGATAATCCTACTTCTGTAACTGAAGATTTCTCAGATGATTTTAGTGGAGGAAAGGCAACTGAGTCTTATTTTTCACGTAAATGGTTTGAAACACAAGATGAAACAATGTGCAATAGCTGCTTTGAAGTTGTTCCATTTTATCATTATTTAACAGCAAAATCATTCAAAACAAAAATAAGGGCTTCAAATGGACCCCAATACTGGAATTACTCATTATCAACACTTAATAATGCAGAGATGATTTGGTGGGAAATATGGTTTGCATGTGGAGATACTAGTGAAAATTATAGTTTCAACCTTAATTTACAAAATACTAATAATCAAGACATAGCAAAAATAAAATTTGATTATGTTAAAAATGGAAGCATACCTTCTGACTGGGTTTTAGAACTATACTTTTGGGATCCTGTTAACGGTTGGACTAGACTGTCCTCAAATTACCTAGGAGGATACCTTCGTAACAACTGGTATAAACTCAGAATTGAGAAAAATGGTACAAGTTTTATTGATTACTCACTCAGTAGAACAAACAGAGGTGTAATTGATTTCAAAACCGGGCAAAAACTCAGTGCACCATTTTCAAATTTTGCAAGAGTGGAATGGGTAAGCACAACGCCTGATCCAAAGGTGTGTCCAATGTTCTTCTGGGATGAGCATTCTATAGGACTTACTTATCAATCTTAAATAATAATTAAATATATATAAACGTATATGAGATTTAAGGAGAGATAGAAAATATGGCAAGAGAATTTAACAGAAACATGTTTATTATGCTGCTAGCTATTATGGTAGGAGCTATTCTAATAACATTTTTTATTGGAGACATAGTTAATCGTTCAAAAATAGAAACATTAACAACAGAGCATAGAGCAGAAATTACGTCCATTTCGTCAAAAAGTGAAAACTTTACAAGTTATTTTCTAAAATCTTCGGTTTTATTAGATCAAGCAAGAGGGGATTTAGCATTTGGTAATTATCATTTTGATTTAGCATTTTTATGGTACAACAGCGCTCTATCTGAAAAAAATAGCTCAACTTTGGAATTATACAAAACAAGAGGAATTGATAATTGTACATCAGCCCTGCCCAACTACATCTATTCACGTGATAATTACCTGGATGCAAAATCATATTTTAATGACACTAAATTATTTACAACTTACAAATTATATCTAGATATATTAGATCTATACATGAGTCTAACAGATTCAGGTTCAAATTTATCAATGCTTAGGTACGAAGCCACTTTATATCTTATGTATCTTCTAGAAAATTTAACTTATGATGAAATAAACAATAGTGTAGCGTATCTGGTAAACGTATCTGATCTTTTAATGGCATTTAGTTCATCAGTAGAAGCATACAATAATGAACTTGGAAAATACAATAAATACCAAGGTGCTATAGATGAATACGAATTCTTCGAAGAAGAAAGATAAAAAAAAAAAACCTTAATTTAATTTTTATTTTTATGAAAAAAATGGCTTTTTCAAAGAAAAGATTAAAGAAAGGGTTCTCTTTACACTTTTTAAAAAATCTTAGCACTTGCCCTGGTAGTGTAGTGGCCTATCATGCGAGCCTGTCGAGCTCGCGACTCGGGTCCGAATCCCGACCGGGGCGCTACTTTAATTTTTTTAAAAATAGTTCAAAAAAAACTATAAATCATATACTTGGTTATATTAAAATGATAAAGACAATGAAAAATCTTCCTATTACCGTTATATTAATTCTTTTCCTGAGTATTTTGACAATAACATCACCAAAAATAGATGCACAAGAAACTCTCACAGTTGGACCAGGTGGACCTCCGATATATGATTTTAGTAAAATAACAGATGCTATTATAAGTGCTAATGAAAGTGACATTATCCATGTATATAGCGGAAATTACACAGAAAACATAGTAATTAATAAATCAATTACTTTAAATGGAGATGGTAGTGCAAATACTATAATAGTTAGTGCTTACAACAATAAAAATACAATAGAAGTTACAGCCAACTATACAAACATTTCTGGCTTTACAATAAGAAATTTGGGTGGAAGTTATGCTTGTGTTCAATTAAACTCTGCAAATTTTTGCCAAATTTTAAACAACCATATAGAAAATGGAGAAAACAGTGTTTACTTAATAAATTCAAATAACAACATCATAAGAGATAACACTGTAGAAAACAACAAAAATGGAATATACTTATGGACATCAAATAATAATACAATTAGTTCAAACAATATTCATAAAAACGATATATATGGAGTATTTATTTCTTCATCCTCATCAGAAAATACTATTTATATAAATGATTTTTCAAATAATTTTGGAAGCAATTCAAGGGATGATGGAGATAATAACTGGGACTACGACTTCCAAGGAAACTATTGGGATGACTATAATGATTATGATGTAAACAAAGACGGAATAGGAGATAACCCTTACCTAATTGCTGGAAGTGGAGGCAACCAGGATAACTATCCACTTGGTGATTTCTTAAATTTAAGCCAACCTGTAGCATATATTGATTTTATAAGCCCCAATCCATCACCTAAAGGACAGACCATCAGTTTCAGTGGACATGGAACAACACCTATTGGATTAATTGTTGCTTGGGAATGGAAATCAGATAACATCGGCCTTAGTTGTTCCGCATCTTTCTCAACATCAAGTTTGTCACCTGGTGCACACAGTATTAGTTTTAGAGTAAAAGACAACAAAGAAATATGGTCAGAAAAAGTTTACAAAACACTGGTTGTAAATCCTAATCAAAAACCAAGTGCTTATATTATAAAACCTACAGGCTCAGCAGAATATGGCACACCTGTTAATTTCTCTGGATATGGAATTGATTCAGATGGAGAAATAAAAGGTTATATGTGGCATTCAATACCAAATTTTATCTCAAGTACGGATGCATCATTTATACTAACTAATTTACCTGTTGAAAATTATACAATTTATTTCAAAGTAAAGGATGACGAAGACCAATGGTCAACAGAAGTTTCTACTACACTATCAATTTTACCAAATACAACGCAACCAAATGACCCTCCTATTGCAAATGCAAAAGGGCCTTACTCTGGAATTGTTAACCAAAATATAACTTTCAATGGATCACTTTCTTTTGATCCAAATATAGAAGATGCCCTTTTTTATCACTGGGATTTTGGTGACGGCGCAACTGGTGAAGGTGTAATAATTGAGCATATGTACAATACTATTGGAAACTACAGCGTTGAACTAACAGTTACAGATGAACATGGACTTAATTCTAAAAATTCAACTTATGCAAATGTATCTTTGGAAACAAATGGTAAAGATAAAGATCAAGAAGAAAACAAAGGTATACCTGGTTTTGAAATAACCATTTTGATTATTTCAATATCATTAATTGTAATTCTAAGAAAAATAAATAATAAAAAAATAGGATTTTAGCTAGGATATCCGCCGATCTTTAAACTAGGATCGCCTAGCAAAGCCCATTGCTCAACAGTTTTTCTATCTATCTCATCAGAATTAGGTTCAAACAGTTGAACATATAGACTTATTGTTTGTAAGTGAACAAATCCTAGTGTGCAATTATCTGGATCTGTTTGCACAGTTGTATTATAGACTTCAAAGAAATGAGATGTTATAAATCCGTCCTCGCCTTCAATGCATCCTTCTCCACCAACGCCCCAGCCTAGACCTGTATTACCAATAGTTGCAATAGACCCACCGTTTTTCTGCCTAACAAGATTCCAACTCCAACATCTTCTAAGCCATGCTAGTTTTCCAAAACAGTTTTCATCATCAAACCAATTAAAATACATAAGACCCTTTTCCAAAAGCCCTTTAATCATATTTACAAGAGCTACATCAAACTGGCTGTTATGACAACCACCTACAACGCAAATTGGTAGTTTTCCTCTGTTTTTTAAATTGTTCATTTCATCAATCCATAAAGCATCAATCCAACTTTCATTTTCAAAAGGATGAGTTGACCAAACAATGGGACTACCATGACCTGAAAAATATAAGAAACCTGCGCCTTTACCAACAGCATTTATCACATCTTTAGATGAATTTAAATTCCCATTAGTGACCCATAATCTTGTTACATTAAAACCTATTGCTTCCATTCTTACAGCTGCGTAGTTGTTCTCATATTCACCTTCAGCAATTCCATCGCCATAAGGAACAGTATCGCCTCCTGCTACAATCATATGTTTAAACCAAGACTGATCGTAAGCCTTGTTTTCATAATTTATAATTTTTCTAACAACTGTAAATACCTCAGTTGTATCTCTACAGGCAAGTCTTCCAACATAAACATCAGGATATAGATCAAGAATATCCTTACTTGTTACGGGCCAAGTCCAATAACCATAACCTTCTGTTTCATTCCAATACCATGTCCATTTCCATTCAGCAAAAATGGAATTTCCATTTGAGTCCCAATCATCAAACTCTACTTCTTGTGAGGTTTCGTTGTATCTATAGATATCAGAGTAATATAAATCAGTAACATATGTTTCATTCCATCCGCCTCTATCTTCTAAATTAGAGTATCTGGCAGGTATGCCCCATCTATAGCCAAGTCCCAGTCTGCCTCCTACTAGCAAAACATATGTTATATTCCATTTCTCAATTGCATCTTTTATAAAAAGTTTTATTTCTTCTTGTTTATCTCTACCTTTATTTTTAAAATAAATTGATTCAGTTGTGACAATCTTAGTGGATACACCTTTTTTGTTTTTATGACTCATCAAAGGTATAAGTAAGAGTCTAAACTTTCTTGGAGTTATAATAACTAAATCGTACTGAGGTTCAGATTTCAAAGGAACAATACCTTGTTCATAAGTTACCTTCAAATCAGCATCTTGAATATAATAAATTGTGTTTTCACTAGGCGAATAACAAACAGGGTAAATGCGTACAGTCAAAATAATTACTCGTTGCATACCATCAAGACCAACACCTATGCTGTATTCATACCATTTATCAGGATAAATTTCAGAGCTTAAATATACGCTATCATCCTCAACTGTTTTTTCTGTGTAAATATTAGAAGCAGTTGTTTCCAAGGAAATTAAAGGAACAGGTTTTGGTGCAGGTTTTATTTTACCAAAAATCAATTCTGATTTGATATCAGAATAAGTAAATTCAACATCGTATATTTTAGTTCCAATAGGAAACTTGTAAGTTTTTACACAAACAGGGAGCATTGGTTTACCTGGATCGTTTAAATATGTATTTGCCTGGCTAAACCCTAGGGTTAAGTATTCTCCTTCTGTTTCTATATTTAAATCTGTAAAAGAAACAAGATCTTTTTTTTCACAAAGTGTGATATTACTATCTTTATTTTGTTCTAGCGCAATAACATTTAAACTAGTGGAAACTAGTAAACCCAGCGTTAATATAGTTAGGATTTTATTTCTCATGTTCTCATAATCCCCCAATTATTAATTTATTATAATTATATTAATATTTAAAGGTTTGTTTACAATAATTGTCTAAAGAACTAAAGATAATCATAATAATTAATATCATATCCTATGTTTATATTTTGAAATGTATCTTTATACCTAGTTTTTTCTTTAAATATTTTGTTTCTAGGACTTAATTAATCTTTGAAGTAGTAGAATAAATCTGAAATCCTGCATTCCTAGATTAAAGTTGAGTCTTAAATTCTCAAGAATATCAAATATTTTAAGAAATCTTAGTAAAGGTGCATTACTTGTCCTTGGGAAATACACATAAATGTTTGCTTCATATTGAAGACCAGCATAATCATGTGCTACAGCAATTATATGCCTCCATTCCCATTTACTTACACTATAATCACATAACCATTTATAGTTATTTGAACCAGGTGGATCATCACTCTCAACCTTTGTTGGATCTTCATAAGGCGGGCCAACATCAAATTCAACATAGGCTATTCCTGAACATTCATCTGTTGCTGTTGCTTGTACCCAAAAATTACCATGCTTTGGAACATTTCCTCTATCTGGTGGATCCCATATGTTAACATAAGGAGGGGCTTTATCGATTTTTATGTTTTGTGGTCCTTGTGGAGCTTCTGTGTTTCCTGCATTGTCAACAGACCAATAGTAAATATCCCAGTTTCCACACATAGTGTTTGGATCACCTGTTGCATTTAAAGGTATTTTTATCCCAACTTCTTCATCATACTCCTGGACTTCACCTGTGTCTATTTTAAAGTAGGTATTATTAACACCTGAACCATACTGTCCATCTGTTGCAGAAAGCTCTATTTTTACATTTCCAGTGTACCATCCATTTAGTCCTACAGGACCTTCTATATTACTTATTTCTGTTTGCGGTGGGTTTTGATCCAAACCAACATAAATAACCTTCCATGAATCAAGAGTTGGCGTATATGATGGATTTGTTCGTGTAAAGTATCCTTGTAGACGAATACCAGGATGTAAAACTGGATTAATACCAGATAAATCCTCACCATCACTAGCACTAGAAATAAGTACTGTTATTGCGTCGCTATCAAGTATATTAAAAACTACGCTACCATCAAATTGTACACCGAATTCATACCATGCAAGTAGATTATATGGGCTAATTACTTTAGATGTAACCTGTGCTGTTAATATAAGTTGTTTTTCGGTACCAATTGAATATGTTACTTCTGAACCTGAGGGAATATTTAAGTGCCATATATTACCATAAGCAGATGGATAATCCTGGTTTACAATTCTTTCATCTTCCCATGTAACAAATATTTTTCCTTCTCCTACTGCCGTATTTGCCCTGTCAGCATCAGCAGAATTACTTGCAGATAGCTGAATATCACCTGATATCACCTGTCCATCAGATAGAACAAGTTTGCCAAAAATATCGCCATTGCTATCAAACGATACAAGATAAGATGATGATAAATAATTAGCAATATCGGTTCTTACGAAATTACCCGCTTTAATAATGAAATTATCAACAACTGTATTTCCAGAATAATCAATTATCCTACCCCAGACATTGCCCCACCAATCTCCATCGCTTATATCACCATCATTCCATGTGACAAGATAAAGCTGTGAATCCTCAGAAAATTCTACACATGGGAAATTATAATCAGTGTCAGAATTTCCTGTTACTATATCTATTACGTTACCGATTTGGTCTAGATTTTCATCAAAAATAGCTGCTTTTATACTAAAAGGACCATTATCTGGTGTTAATCCTTCCTCAAAAACAACCATGAATCGTTCGTGTAACGAGTCAAAAGCAACCCATGGTTCACACTGAGAATTTGAAGCACTACAAATAGTTTTTTCGCCACCAACAGGGTTACCATCTGAATCATACAGCCGGCCGTATATATTGTAATTAGTCATACCGTTACGAGCATCCTCCCAAACCACACAAAAATGATTATTAACAGAATCATACTGAACATTAACATCAGCCTGACAATTACTAGCAGTACAAATATCAATCACGCTACCAGTTACGCCACTAGTTGTCACAGTTCTACCCTTAATATCTATAGTGGATGCATCAAGTGGATGACCAACAGCATAGTGTTCCCATGCAACAAAAAACTTACTACCACTAAAATCAATAGATGGATGCTCATTTCTAAATTGTTTAGTAGGTTGGTTATCAGAAAATATTACAAACTCTGAAACAACAACTCCTCCATTCATATTATAAATTGTACCTCTTATGTCTTGTTGTATAAAAATCACTGTTCCCTGCTCCCAAGCAACCAAGAATTTACTGCTTCCATATTCAACATTTGGATGCCAAGCACCTTCATTAGCTGCATGGTAAGATATCTGAAAATCATTATATTCTTGTGGTATCCAATCTGTAAAAACACTATAAAAATCACTTTGGTTTTGAGCACTAGGATTACCATAAAATAGATACATATTGCTTTCCCCTGCTGGAATTATTGGAACTTTTACCCAAACAACTGCTTCAGTTGTATCTTGACTTTCTATCCAGTAATCAAGCCATGTTGTTGAATCCTCATGTTTAAAACGAATATCATCGTAATCACCCTGCATTTCAGATTCATATTCAATAGTCATTTTAACAGCATAGTTTGCAAGAGGCTCACCAACTGTATTTGTTAATTGAATAGGTTTCATCCTGCTCCAGGATGGATCAGTCCAAACAGAATATGTATTTTTCATCTGAATTACGCCGTTAACCAAATCATAATCATATGAATAATTTGGATCTATATTTTCCACTGTGTTAAATAAATCCTCCCAAGTAAAAAATGGATCATCCAGTGGTTGCATAGGGGGTGAGTAAGGATTTGAATAATCTGATATAATTATATTTTTATGTTGAACAAATCCTTGGGCTGCTGACATTGTCAGAACGACAAAAACTAGAAGGCTTACACCAAATTTTCCAAATATCTTATTTTTTATTTTTTTCATATATTTTTTACCTCCCTAGTTATTTATTATGCAATAATAGTATACCACTGGTATTCCCATAGTAAATATACATGATCAATCGTTCCGCCAACATAGTATTCAAGCCATGCATGTGGTAGCCACTCACCAGGCTCTTTATACCATTTTAATTTAAAGTATAAACTAGCATCTAAAATCTTTATATCTGCACCAAATTTGTCTTTATAAGTAGCATTAATAGAAATAGCCAAAATATTTGCTTGGTTTGTATTGTCATTGATTGTAAAATAACCATAGTCTGTAGGACTTGAACCCTGTTGCCATTTCCAACTTATATCAAAATGAATATTTTGAGATATTACTACATAACCATGGAATTTGAAATTCTCAGACAGTTCATCCAAGTTAAAGTTTAGTTGGGTTGGCTCTGTTTGGTAAAAATCAATTTCAAAACCTCCTTGCTCACCTACAGCCCAAGTACCTGTGAAATGAGCATTCTTTCCTGTAAGTGCTATATTTACATTGAAGTTTTCAAATAGATTCAAACTACCGCTTAAGTCTAAATCATCAACCTTCAGCTGAGGCCCAGATGTATCAAGAACCCAATCTGCTGAAAAGTCATCAGCCGCAATTGAGCCTGCATCAATTGCCAAAGAGCTACCAGATGCTAAGTTACTTATTTGAAAAGCGTTATCAAGTAAATCATTAGCTGTATCAAATTTGAAATACCCATCCTCTGCAATCATACCTTGCATATCAATAAAACCATTACCTATACTTAGTTGATTGCTAATTAGCAAATCATCAAATACAAGGCTTAGTTTTATTGGATCTTTTTCTCCAGACGAAGATGATCTTTGAGCATGTAAATGACCTTTTAATTGATTCCACCAAAATTGACCCATACCATATGCATTACCTGGTATGTTGTATATCTGAAGCAGTGGAACTGCAATATTTGGAAGATAAAAGTTTGCCTCCCCGAAATCAGAGCTGGCTGTTCTTTCAGCTTTTGCATAGAAATAATTATTAGGATTCACAAAGAAATTATCTGGATTAGGATCCACATATACCGTTCCTTCAATACTAGTTCTACCATGGTTAGCAAAACTTCCGCTAGGGATTTGGAAGAAAACAGTATCTGGGTCATTATCTGGATCAGGTTTTGGATAATAGATAGTAATATCACCAATTGAGCTACTCAAATCATGCTGAACATATCCCTGGGCATCAATCTGTAACATGCTGCCATTGTTTATTTCAAGTAAAGCACCAGCCTCTAGTCTACGAGAGCTTGGTATATTTTTAACGCTGAACCAAGTAACATCCTTTTTC
>Ga0153916_10001050_pt1 | contig 19378 bp, 15 predicted proteins | sample Opewatmetagenome_FD_109642 | JGI IMG/M metagenome (GOLD analysis project Ga0153916, IMG submission 109642) | Freshwater wetland microbial communities from Ohio, USA - Open water 3 Core 3 Depth 4 metaG | ecosystem: Environmental > Aquatic > Freshwater > Wetlands | place: USA: Ohio, Lake Erie... | reverse complement strand
GGCCGCGGGATCGAGCTTCCCGGCGTAGGGGCCGGCCTCCGCGAGCATCGACCAGGCGAGATTGCTCCGCCGGGGGAGCGTGAAGTTGTTGATCCAGACGCGCCCTCCCGGCCATCCCTGGACCGTCGGCGGATGCGCGAGCTCCTGGCCCAGGTCGGCCAGGTCGTGCTCCAGCGGGGCGGTGGGCACGATCTCCTCGAAGGCCCGAACGATCCCCAAGGCGAACTCGACCGGGCTCTTGACCCGCCGGCGATAGGCCGCCGGGGAGAAGAACAGGTTGGAGCGGAGGACCGTCTCCACGAGCCGGGCGACGTCGTAGTCCTTGGCCAGCGCATCGGCCAGCGGGGCCACCAGGGCGTCGCCGGGCTCGTCCGTCTCCGAGATCAGGAATCGATAGAGCTTTCGCACCACGCGGTGGGCCGCCGCCGGCTGCTCCAGCGCGATCCGCACCGCGTCCTCATCCTTCCAGGACCCTTGGCGGCCGAGGATCTTCTTCGTGCCCGTGTCGTGCTCCCGGGGGATGAAGCGGAGCTGGCCCCGCAGCACGAACCAGCCGGTCAGGGCCCGGGCGGTCTCGCGGACGTCCTGCTCCGAGTAGTTGCCGGGCCCGAGCGTGTACTCCTCGAACAGGGCCTGGGCGACGCGGTCGTTGGGCCGGGCCTTGCGGTTGGCGTCCGCGCCGAGCGACAAGAGCGTGGCCGGATCGCGGGCGATCTGGTGCACCAGCGGCGCAAAACGGCCCAGGGCGTGCTCCCGCAGCAGCCGCACGTACCGCTGCATGAGCACCGCATGACCCACCCGGACGTTGCTCGTGCCAAAATAACCGTGCCAAAAGAGGGTCATTTTCTCCAGCAGGGGATGGGGCGTGGCGATCATCCGCCGCAGCCACCACTGGCAGAGCCCTTCGGCGGAGCCCGAGCCCGGATCAATCGAGGCCGTCTCGTGGCCGTCGTAGACGCGGTTGAAGGCGGCGACGTCGGCCTGGGGGCGGAGCAGTTTCTCGACGGCCTTCTGCGGTCCGTCGCCCAGCGCCTGCTGGAGCTGGCTCCAATCGCCGCCGAAACCCGCCCGGCGGTACAAGTGCCCGGCCCAGCGGAGGTTCCAGGGGCGAGCCGCGTCCGGCTCATAGGGGGCCCAGGCCCAGGCCGGATCGATCGGGTCGCTCAAGGGGAGCGTGCCATTTCCGCTGCGCGTCTTCAGCTTCTCGGCGCACATCAGCGGGTTCCTTGATTGCTACGGTTTTCGGGTTGCCCGAGGGGGTCGGGAGTCGTTTTCCATGTCGGCGAGAGAGTCAACCTATACTCAAAAGCCGTTCCCGCCGACATGGAGGACGACTCCCGACCCCTTCGCTGGAAGCCCTACCGCGGCAGGTTCAGCTTGAGCTCCAGGTTGGCCCGGGTCTGGCCGTCGGGGTTGGCCAGGCTCAAGGTCACCCGGCCCACGGATTTCAACAGCGTCAGGAGGACGTCGATCTGGGCTTCGGCCTCTTCCTGAGCGGTCCCTTTCTCGAGCATGTTCTGCCGGATCATGGCGGCCCGGTTCGACTGGAGGACCGCGGCCAATTGGCCGACGTCGAGCTCGGCCAGGCTGTGGACCTGGGCAAGCGGTTTGACCGGCCCGGCCATCTCCCGCTTCAAGGCGTCAATCAGGTCCGCCGCCAGGCCGTCCGTGGAGCTGAGGACGAGGTAGTCGCCGAGCTTGGCCAGGGCGGGCCGGAAATTGAACTGGACGTCCAACCGCGACTTGTCCTCGACGCGCGACGTGGAGAAGCAGGCCATCGTGAACCGCGTCCCGGCGTGCGTCGGGCGGTCGATGATCAGGCCGCCCTGCCCTTTCTGTCCCCGCGTGAAGCTCACCAGCCCCACCGCCTTCTGCCACGCCTCCTCGATCACTTCGGCGAACTCCTGGGGGTGCCGCACGCGGAACACGGCGGCAAACGCCGGGAGCCGCATTTGCGGGGTGCCCACGGCCGGGTCGTATTGCTGCGCGGCGACCACGAAGCGGATCTCCGGCTTGGCCTCGGAGAGCACCTCCTCCGTCAGGTCCCGCCCGCTGAAGAATATCCCCATCATGTTCTCGAAGAAGATCAGCCCCGAGGTCCGCTCCGGAAAGAGCTTGTCTTTGGCGGCATAGAAGCCGTGCAGGTCGCGATAGAGGCTCACCGCGGCGATGGACCGGGGCACGGAGAGATTGGCCATCGCGCCCTCGTCGGCTTTGGTCGGCCAGGTGAAGGCGGCGGCCCCTTCGGCGCCGGCGACCTTGCCGTCGACGGCCGCCTGAAGCGACAGCGTCTCCCCCTCGATCCGCAGTCCCAGCGCGAGCCAATTGGAGCGCCGCAGGGTCTCCGTCAAGCCGGAGAACAGCAGGGCGCTTAGGGGCTCCGCGCTGCCCTTCAGCGCCTTCTCGATGGCGGGAATCCTCTTGAGGGCCGCCAGATGGACAAAGGCCGAGGCGGCCGCCTTGGGGCCCGCCGCCTTTTTTGCGGCCTGGTAGGCGGGCAAGGCGGCCAGGCTCTTTCCCTCCCCGTTGGCCCGCAAGTCCAGCGCGGCCCGGATAATCTCCGCCCGGTTGGCCAGCAGCAGTCGCCTGCCCACCACTGCGTGGAACTCGTCCTTGCCGAGACTCCACACGCTCACCCCGCGATAGTCGGCCGACTTGACGCGCTCCGGGTCGCCGCGGGTGGCGGCGTCCGCCTTGGCGACGGCCAGCAGCACCTCGTGCAGCTTGGCCAGGATGGCTTCGTCCTGGGCGTCGACCACGAGCAGGCTTCCCCCCTTCGGCTCGACGGCCCAGGTGATCCCCCCATCGACGAGCTTCCGCAGGCCCGTCTTCCAGTCGGTGCCGAGCTGGCTCTCCAGGTAGCGTACGAAGCCCAACGCCTGCTTGAAGCCGGGCTGGGCAGCCGCTTTCTCGTAGACCGGCATCGCCGTGACCGCCGCAGCCAGCCGCGGATTCAGGGCCAAGTCCAGGATCGGCTTCGGCTCGGCGAGCTCGACGGCGATGACCGCCTCGGCGGGAATCCATTGAGCGGCGGGCGGGAGCCGCTCGGCACCCTTCGCCGGAAGCCACCCGAGCACCACCAACGCCAACCCGCAACACGCCACGGAGAACCTTCGAAACATGGCAAGACTCCTTGAGTAGACGTTCTCGCGCCAGTTGCCGCCGGACCTCAAGCCGGCACCAACCCAATTCCATCCCGTTGTTCGCTTCCTTGAGACCATTCTTGACGTTCCGCGAAGAAAAAGCGAGCCCGGGCGGATCCGCCGAGGCCGCCGCGCATTGTTGGTCCGGCATACCGCCCGAAGGTCACACCCCCCGCGGGTCTCCGGACCGGGGAGAACCGCCGTGTGCCCAAGGCAGCCGAACGCTCCCGATGCTGCAATCCTTAGTGCGGCGCTGAGGTTGTACGGGAGGGATCTTTTCAGGCCAACGGTAGCTTTTCTGCCTGCGGAAGCCGGTGATCCGGATCGCGTCGCCCGGCAGGATGCCCAGGATCGAGTAGGCGTTGTTCTCGGGCCCCGAGCCCTCGACCAGGGCGGCCAGGGTGCAGTAGTGAATTCCCTGGATTTCCCGGTAGTCGCCCGGGTGGTAGTGGCCCTGCACGACGGCGAGCACCTTGGCGGATCGCTCGAGGACCTTGCGGACCTCGAGGGCGTTCTTCACGCCGTAGGGCGGCGGGACGTCGAGCCGCTGGTGCAAGAAGGCGATGGTCTTGTGAGACGTCCGCGCCAGCTCGGCTTCGAGCCATGCGAGCTCCGCGGGGGGGACATTGGCGTCCGTCCAATTCGCGTTCTTGCGGCCGTAGGGGGCGCCGTCGCTGCGGAAGCACGCGTCGAGGACGACGAAATGGCAGCCCCCCAGGTCGAACGAGTAGTACGACCGCTTTTGCCCCACGATTTCCAGGAACTCGGGCTTGGTGAGGCTGTACACGCAGTGGTTCCCGAGGACGAAATCGTGCCGGCCGGGGACCGCGGCCAACTCCTTGGCGATCCGCCGGAGGTAGCCCTTCTCGACATCGAGGGAATCGGCGGCGTCGATCAGGTCGCCCAATGCGACGACGGCGTCCGTCTTCTGGTCTTGGAACCGCTGGGCCGCTTCGGCGAGCTTCGCCGGCGTTTGGCGATAGTGCCTCGTGCCGGCCGGGGCACGCTCGGCATAGTGCAGATCGCTGACCAGGCCGATTTGCGCCCGCGGCCTGGACGCGGCTGCCTCGTCGGCCAACAGCTCGATCGTCGCATCCCGCGCGAGGGAGGCGCCGGCCAAGAACAGGGTGCCGCCCTGGAGGATCGCCCGGCGACTGAGCAAGGATCGATGTTCTTGTTGGGGATTCTCGTTCACGGACGACTCCCTTTCTCGGGTCTTCCGGCCTCGAGGATGCGGTGGACCAGTCCTCCGGGTTTGCAGGGGCCGGAGAGGTCCTGGCCGGCCAGGACCGCCGGCACCGACCAGAGCATCATGTTCTGATAGTAGTCCGAGCCGTAGTAGCGGGTCCCCTTTTCCACGTCCCAGACGAGCGGAAAATCCCAGGTATTCCCCTGGCGGATGACGACGTAGTCGAGCACCCGCCGGATCACCGCCTCTCCGAACTCCCGCTGGCCGTGGTAGAGGTAGGTCATGCCCAGCATGAAGCAGCTCGGGGCGTGCGTGCCGGTGTCGCGCCAGTAGCTGTAGTCCCCCTTCAGCGGGCTGCCGTCGGCATTGGCGAACACCTTGACGCCGTAGGGAAAACGCATCGGGTCGGCATTCGCCCTGGCAATGGTGGCCAGGGTCGTTTTGACGCGATCGGGGGGGAACACCCCCGGAAGGCCGTGAAACCGCGCGATCCACTCGCCGTCCAGTTGGAAGCCGAGACATACGTCGGATTTCCTGCCGCTGGCGATCTCGTGGTAGAGCCGGTAGTGGCTCCCCGCCCAGAGGTCCTCCTCCATCGCCTTCGCGCCGGCCTCGAACCACCGGTCGCACTGCTTGGCAAACTCGGCGTCCTGCATCCTCTGGGCCATCCGCCTCATCATGCGCAACTGCGCCAGGTGGAGGCCGCCGACGTGGGACACCAACCCGTAGAGCGGGACGAACTCGAACCACTCGTTGTCCTTGTCGCCGGTGGGCATGGCGATGACCTGTTTCGCCCCGTACGCCGGCCGGAGGTTCATGGCGTGGATCGTCGCCCGCTTGGCGGCGTCGTAGAACTCGCGGAGGATCGCGTCGTCGCCGGTGCGGAGCCACATCTTGTCGATCATCTCGATCAGGCAGACGTCGCTGCTGGCGACCTGGTAGGGCCGTGCCGGGCTGGCAAAATCCGCCAGCGGACCGAAGACCCAAACCACCATCCCCTCCGGCCACTGGTAGTTCTTGTAGCCGCGAAGCGTCGATAGCGCAAGCTCCGGGAAGAAATAGACCAGCGGAATGTTGCCGTAGAGGCTGCACGGGATGCACTCGATCTGCGGGCACTCCCGCGGACACTCGATCATGCCGAACAGTCCGTCTTCCGGCCGGCACCACTTTCCCAAGGGCGGCTTCGCCTGGGCCCAAAGGCCCGTCTCGGCGATCATGTAGAGATTGTTGATCAGGGCGTCCCGCAGCCAGGGAGGCAACTGCTTTTCCGCGTAGACCACCTGCTGCCAGGCAAGGACTCGCTTCCGCAGCGACTGGTGCCGGGTCGCCAGCGCCTGGGCGGCCTCCACGGCGCTGGGATAGTGCTTGGCATACATGTGGGTGAAGGGATTCGATTGGGCGGCTGCCGGAGTGCCTCCCCCTCTCCACACGGGAGCGTGCCAGGCGAGCACGAAGCGGACGATCTTCTCTTCGTCGCGTGCCAGGGAGAAATCCACCGCGGCGCTGGAGCCGCCTTGGGCGGCCGCCGGCTCGGGCAGGCCCTTGCCGATCCCGGTCCAGGCCGCCTCGTCGTAGCCCAACTCGCCGCCGACGCGGAGCCCTTCCCGGCCGAGCACCCCCAGGGCATAGCTCACCCGAGGCGCCTTCACCTCGACCCCGGCGAAATCGCCCTCCACCCGGGTCCGCTCGAAGCGATCGGCGCCGGCCTCTTCGGGCGAGGGCCCCGGGAAGCTAAGCGCGATCGTGCCCGACTGCGGCCGGCCGCTTGGGTTCCGCAGATGGACCTCGAACATCGCACCGGGAATCATCGAGTCCACCAGCGCCCCGGGAATGAATGAAGTCCACGCCCGCAGGCCGACCTGGACCGGCGCCGTGGTCTCGAACTCGACGTCGGCGATTGGGTAGTGACCCCAATAGTAGATTTCCGTGGCCCTGGCCACGTGGGGGAACGTGCCGGGCCGGAAGAGGTCCGCGACCCGCCGGCGGGTATCGTCGTAGGCCCACGGTCCGTTAGGGTTCTCCGTGTCGCTCCAATCGGCAGCCAGGTCCCAGGTTTTCCCCGAGGTTGGGGCGACGATGGTCAGATCCACGCCGACGAAATCATCGCACACGGCCGCCTTCTCCAAGACCAGCTCCACCCGGTCCCCTACCTGCATTGCAAGTTTCAAGGCGGCGGCGCCGCCGCTCCCGCTGGCATAAGGCTGGGGCGCGGCCGAGGTCGGCCCCCAGGCGACCTGGCCGCCGGTCAGCTCCACCCCATTCTTTCGCAATCCCCATTGCTGCACGCGGCCCAGGTTCCGCGTGATCCACAGTCCGCCGCGGATCTCGATCCGGCCGGCCAACGGGCTGGTCCAGCGGAGGACGGCCGGGTCGTGGCAGAAAACCCGCCCCCGCGGCAGGTCGTGCTTGCTGGTCCCCACGCTCTTCGCCCAGCCGGGGACGCCGGAGGGATTCATGCCCCAGGCGGGCTGGGCCGGCCCGAGATCGGCCGGAAGCCAGGCGGCCAGGTGCGGCAGGGCCGCCTCCGCCGCGGGCCCGTCGCCGCACAGGGCCCAGGTCTTGCCGCCGACGGCCATCGCCAGCAACGGCGCCCGCACCGCCGCGCCCCCCCGATTCGGCACGTGCGTGTTGAAGATCGTCCAATAGCCAAACGTCCCCCGCGTCTCGAGGTCGATGCAGCCGGTGTCGATCGCCCCCAGCGGCATTCCGTTGGTGACGCGGTCCTTCAAGCGATAGATCACGCCGCACACGGGCCCGGTAAACCCCGCCGCGCGAAACTCCGTCCAGCCCGATTGGACCGAGCCGGCCGGAAACAACTCACCGGCCCATGCGCTCCCCGGCAATCCCCGGAGAAACGCTACCGCCGCCGTCGCCGCCAGCGCGCCAGCCGTGACACTGTTCACGGACCTTCTCCTTGTGCTGGAAAGTCCCCTCATGCGCGGTCGCCGGACCTATCCTGTCATTATCGAGGCCCAGGTTGAGCCTGTCCATCGCGACGGACGCGGCAATCTTGACAGGCAAGCGCGGGACAAGAACAATGGGGCCGTAGTCGGCCTGGAGCGCTTCCAGGCGGACGCACTGGGCAGACCGCCATCGCAAGCACCGGAGGGAGAAGCCATGAAGCGAGAGCCTCGATCGTCGCACGCAGGGCCCGGGAAATCCTCACGCCGGGCATTTCTGGAGTGGAGCGGCAAGTTGGCCGCGGGCTCCGCCCTGGCCGGAGTCGCGATCCCGCACGTCCACGCCGCGGAGGACAACACGATCCGGCTGGCCTTGATCGGCTGCGGCGGCCGCGGGAGCGGGGCCGTGGCCAACGCCCTTTCCACCCCGAGCGGGCCGGCCAAGCTGGTGGCCATGGCCGACGTCTTCGAGGACCGCCTCAGCGGATCGCACAAAGCGCTCAGCGGTCAGCTCGGCGCCATGATCGACGTTCCCCCGGAGCGGCGATTCGTCGGCTTCGACGCCTACCGCAAAGCGATCGATTGCCTGCGGCCGGGGGACGTGGCCCTCCTGACCACGCACGCTGCCTTCCGCCCGACCCACCTCGAGTACGCCGTCCAGAAAGGGGTCAACGTCTTCATGGAGAAGACCTTCGCGCCCGATCCCGGGGGCGTGAAGCGGATCATCAAGGCGGGCGAGGCCGCCCAGCAGAAGAACCTCAAGATCGCCGCCGGCGTGATGTGCCGCCATTCCTCCGCCCGCCAGGCCCTGATCCAGAAGATCCGCGACGGCGCGCTGGGCCAGGTCCAGCTCATCCGCGCCTTCCGCATGGATTCCGGCGCCGGCATGGGCCCGTTCAAGGGGGGCGAAAACGAGCTCTTGTGGCAGATCCGCCGCCCCTATTTCTTCCTCTGGGCCTCCTCCGGACTGTTCATCGAGCTGATGATCCACCAGATCGACGAGTGCTGCTGGCTGAAGGACTCCTGGCCGGTTGCCGCGCACGGCGTGGGCGGGCGGGCCGCCAATAGCTCCGATTGCAGCCAGAACCTCGACAGCTACTCGATCGAATACACCTTCGCCGACGGCACGAAGGCCCTGGTCACCGGACGCTACCTCCCCAACTGTTACAACGAGTTCGCCACCTTCGTCCACGGCACCAAGTGTGCGGCGCAGTTCTCCGGCAACGTCCACGCCCCCACCGTGCAGACCTACAAGGACCAGCGGATCGCCGCCGGCAACGTCGACTGGAAGCCCGAGCCGGAAAAGGTCAATCCCTGGCAGGCCGAGTGGAACGTGCTCTTGGACGCGATCCGCAAAGACCGGCCGCACAACGAGGCCCGGCGGGCCGGGCTGTCGAACCTGGCGGCGATCATGGGCCGGGCCGCGGTCCACACCGGGAAGATCATCACCTGGGAGGAAGCAATGGCCTCGGACTTCCGTTTCTGCGCCAACGTCGAGGCCCTCAGCAACCAGAGCCCCGCCCCGGTCCAGGCGGACAAGCAGGGCCGCTACCCGGCGCCGATCCCCGGCGCGTGCTCGGAAATCTGAGTCCTTGTCGGTCAGGCTTGGCCTGACAGACTCCTAATCGCCCCACAGGTCTTCGCCGGCCAGGCGGATCGCCTCGACGTTAGGGGAGCACGGCCGGCAACTGTTCACGTGGTCGACGGCCTTGTCCAGCTCGCACTGCTGGACCCAGCTCATGTAGGTCACCACCACGCTGGGGGCGCGGCCGATGCCGGAAGTGCAATGGACGTAGACGGTGTGGTTCTCGCGTACCAACTCTCCCAGCACCTGGACGCAGGTGGGGAGATTCTTCCGCAGGTCTTCCGGATCGAAATCCCGCACCGGCACCCGGCGGACCTTGATCTTGGCGCGGCGGTAGTAGGACTGCAACTGGGGCCAGTTGCAGCCCAGCCGGTCCATGTCCTCGTCGGTTTGCAGGTTGAGGACGGCGGTGACGCCGAGGTGGCGCTTGAGCTTGTCGATCGCCTCGCGGCTGTCGGGATAGGAGCCCACGTAGACTTCGTCGAGGACCTGGCTGTAATCCATAGCTTGGCGCCATCTCTTGATGTTGCGATTGCAGGACGGGCGTGCCGCCGTGGCGATCGCAGGTCGGAGTATCCCGCCGTTCTGCAAGACCCCAGATTGTACTCGGGAAGGGGACGATCGGACAATGCGAGAATCGGCCGCCCCTCCCGAGAAGCGCCGGGCGTCACCAGGAGGGCGGATTGCCGCCGGGGGCCCCGGCTATCGCTTGCCGCGCCCCCGTCGCCGCGGCCGGTGGTGCACCGTGGCCTCGAAGTCGGGCACGGGCAGTTGGCGGACCAGGGCTTCCAATCCCTCCCCGGTCAATTCCGCCCGGGGATACCCCCACCCGCGGAAAATCTTCAGCCCCATCCGCCGCGCCATGATCTCTCGCCGCGTGCGGCCCTCGGGGGCATCGGGCCAGGGACCGCGCTGCTGGTGGAAGTCGAACAGGCCAGCGGCGACCGTGGCGACGTACCGCCAGTAGGCCGGGTTGTCGGTCTGGATCACCCACAGCCCGCCCGGGACCAGCGAGCGGTGGACCAGTGCCAGGAAGGCGGGCGTCACCAGCCGCCGGCCGATCTTCTGCGCCTCCCCGTAGGGCTGAGGATGGTAGACGTGGATCTCGGAGATCGTGCCCGGGGCGACGTACTTTTCCAGGAACTCGTGCCCGCCGCAGGCGGCGAACCGCACGTTCGCCAGTCCCCGCCGGTTCGCGCGGCGGGTGCCGTAGCGAAGCGCCATCGGGAGGATGTCCACGCCCAGGTGGTCCATTTCCGGCCGCCGCAGGGCGCTCGCGATCACGAACCTCCCGTTGCCGCAGCCCAGGTCGAGCACGAGCGGAGCGCGGCGGCCGAAGAGCGACTGCCAATCCAGCGGCCCTTCCGCGGGCAGCTTCTTGAGCGCCGTTCTCGTCCATTGGTCCGGCGGCAGGACCCGCCCCGGGATCGGCACGCCCAATTCGCACTCCCCAGGATCGGGTTCGCTCATCCGACGACATCCAACGCAACGAAGCGGCCGAGGCTCCTTGCCCAAGCGGCCGCCCCCAGGCTGTTCTCTTTCCCTCCCGGAATTATCATCCTGAGGCGCATCCTGTGGAAGGTCTCGCCCGGAGTGTAGCAAGGATCCGCTGGCGTCGGTAAGATCCAGGGACACGATGAAAGCACACTGCTTGCCGAGAGTCCGACTTCTCCTGGCCCTCGTCGCCGCTGTGGCCGCCGGCATGGCTCCCAACGGCCCGTGCCATGCCGACGACCGGCCGCCCACGGAAGCCGCCGCGCCGCTCGATCCCCGCGGCGCGATTCACGTCCCGATCGGGATCGCCAACACCGTGGACTCGCTGAAAACCTTCGTCGAGGCCGAAGGGAGCTTCTCGCCGGGGTTTGCCAGTTGCGGCATCTACTTTTGGGTCTTCGACCCGGACGGCGGGCGGTTGACCGCGCCGACGATGGAGGGCTTGAAATGCGAGCACGGCCTTGAGGGCCGGGGGTTTCTCATCCCTTGGAGTGCCTGGGAGGCGGCGGGCGTGCGGGTGCGGACGGAGGTCTGCCACGTGCGACGCCCCTCGCCCGCCGGAGAGGTCCACGTGGTCGCTGCCCGGGCATGCCTGACGAACCCCGGGAAAGAGCGTCGCAAGCTGCTCCTCTTCGCCGTCCTGCGGCCGCTGGGCCCCGCGGGCGGGCCGGTCCGCCGCATCGCCGTCGCGAGCGACGGCACGGCCCTCCTGGTAGACGGCCGCCCGGCACTCGTCGGCCAGCAGAAACCCACTGCGGCCGGCGTCCTGCCCACGGATACCATCGCCGAGTGGGCCGCGCAGGGCAAGCTGCCGCCCGAGAAAGCGGCCGCCTCGGCAACCGGCGATGGCTCCGGCGGGCTAAGCTTCGAGGTGACGCTGGCGGCGGGCGAGACGAAGACGTTGGGTTTCGTCTGCCCGGTGTTGCCGGGCCGCCGGGCCGCGGGGCATCAGTGGGATCGCACCAGCGGCTGGGCCCAGCTCGATCTGGCCCAGCCCAATCCGCCCGAAGGCGGCCTGCTCCAGCCCGATCCGGGACTGGATTATTACCGGGGCTTGAGCACCGAATCGCTCTTCGCCGAGGCCGCCGCCTACTGGAAAGACCTCGTGGGCCGGGCGACGATCGACCTGCCCGATCCCCGCTGGGCGGAGTGCTTCGCGGCGATCGCCGGCCACGCCGCGATGGCGATGAACGAGGGGGCGCCGGACGTGGCGGTGGTGAACTACAACGTCTTCAACCGCGACGGCGTGTACGTGGCCAACATCCTCCAGGAATCCGCGCACCCCGAGCTGGCCGCCCAGGCGATCGAGTATTTCCTGGCGCACCCGTTCAACGGCCGGGTGCAGTGCGAGGCGGACAATCCGGGCCAGGTCCTCTGGATCATCGGCCAGCACTGGCTGTTCACCCGCGACCGCGCGTGGCTTGCCCGGGTCTATCCCCCGGCGGCGAAGCTTGCGGCGATGATCCGGTACTACCGCACCGCGCCGCCGCCGCATTACGTGAAGGCCACGAGCCTGGAGTTCGGCGAGGCCCTGCCGCCGGACCGGCCCGACGAGAAGCCGGCCGACCGCCGCCAGGTGCTCCGGCCCGGCAGTTGCGACGGGCACCACCCCGAGTACACCGAGGCGTTTGACGTGGCGGGGCTGCGGGCGGCGGCGATGCTTGCCAAGGCTGCCGGGAACGAGAGCGACGCCCAGACGTGGGAGAAGCTCGCCGCCGCGCTGGCGGCCTCCTACGACCGGCGGTTCGGCGGCAAGCTGCCCGCGGGCTACGGCAGCTACTCGGTCCTCTGGCCGTGCCGGCTGTACCCGCTGGAGAGCGGCCCGGCGGTGGAACAATTCCGCAGCGTCGGCCGGCGCGTGCCCGACGGATGGCGCTACTTCTCCTTGGCGACTGCGCACCAGGGGCTCTTGGCCGGCAACCGGGAGGCCGGGCACGGGACCCTGGCCGCCCATCTCGACCACCCGCAGATGCGGGGCTGGTACGCTTTCGACGAGGGGGGCGGGAGTGGTCCCGGCGGCTGGCGATTCGCCCGCACCCGCTGGAAGGCCGGGGTGGCCATGCCGCACGGCTGGGCCATCGCCGAGATGTTTCTCCTCTTGCGAGACAGCCTGCTCCACGAAGACGGCCCGAAGCTCGTCCTGTTGGCCGGCATCCCCGAGGCGTGGTTCACGCCGAAAGGACCCTGGAGCCTGGAGAACCTGCCCACCCATTTCGGCAATCTCTCGCTGGCCTGCGTGCCCAACCAAGGAGGTGCGATCGTCAGGCTCGGCGGGACCGCGCGGCCGCCCGAGGGATTTGCCCTCCGGCTGCCCGCGGCTCTCCGGGCGAAGGTGTCGATTGAGGGCCGGGCCATGGGGCGCCGCGCGAACGGCGACGTCCTGATCCCACCCGGCACGAAGACCGTGCTGCTCCGGTGGGAATCTCCGGCGACTCGATCCGCTCCCGTTGCTCCGCCGTCACCCAGCACAGCGGCTGCTCCCAGCTTTCCAGAGGGGCGGAACCTCCGGCGTGGTCCAGCCCGGCCGCGGCTCCCGCACCACGGCCACCTTGGTGTAGATCGTGATCGTCTCCAGCCGCACGTGGCCCAAAAGCTTCTGGATGTACCGGATGGACACTGGCCATAGCGATCCTCGTGGCCGGAAGACGGCTCGCCCAAAGGACTCACTACACGTACTGCCTGGTCGTGGCCGCAGTCGAGTGCATTTTCATGCCGTTCGGGACGGTGCTGGGGGTGTTCACGATCATCGTGCTGAACCGGCCCTCGATCAAAGCCCTTTTCCAACAGGAGGTGTGAAGCGGCAGGCGGCTCCCGATTGACAGGTGATCGGGACATGGGATCGAGTCGCCGCACGGAGTGAAGCAGTATTCCAGGTTTACGGTTTGCTCCTTCGCATTGCTGGCGGCTTGATCGAACCGTCAGCACGTCCCCTGTTGTAGGAGGATGAAATGAACAAACTCGCACTTGTCGCCGTTGTGTCCCTGACTCTCGTCCCGCAGTGGGCGGTAGCCGGCTGCGGTGGCATTCCATTCAAGGCCCAGGTGGTCATCTTTGAGCCGAACCAGAGGGCAGTGATCGGATTCAACGGGCAGGAGGAGATCCTCTTGCTTTCCGCCGACCTGCGGGTGCCGGAACCGACCAGGATCCTCCAGGTGCTCCCACTGCCAGGCGAGCCGAAGGTCGGATTGGACATTGCCATCCGGCGAAAGGGTCTTCATGACCAGCGGATCGGTGTGAAGCCGGTGGATCTCAGGGAGTTGACCTTCATGGAACGTCGGGTCAGAGGTTCGCTGCGTCGGCAACGGCAGATGGCGGCGTGGACGGGCGCCTTGGCTTTGGCGGTCGCTGCCGCCCGGTCGGGTGTCACCCATCCGCAGTGCTCGCGGATGTTCGCCATCTGCACGCGGCCCATGTTGATGCCGCTTGCTTCGGCCAACTCCTGGAAGGTCTTCTCGTGCATCTTGGGGGAACAGGCCGCCACAACGATGTTCGCCGGCTGCTGTTCCGCAAGACTCTGGTGGAAGTAGGCCTTGCCGTCAGGCGAGCACAGCAGGTTGTGCCGGAAGACGGCCGCTACGTCCTTGACGCCTGCCGCCCATGCACCGATGGCATCGAGGTCCACGCACTCCGCGATGTTCGGCCCGCAGTTGCAGAGAAAGACGGCGGTCTTTTTCGTGCCCATGGCTCGCCTTGCCTTCTGGAGTCAGGCCGTTGATGGCCTATTTGGGCCGGTAGTATATCGTGGGACCCTCGTGGACCGGAACATACTCATTGGTCAGGGGGTACAGCGATTCTGAGGCTCCCAGGATCAGGGCCCCTCCAGGATTCAGCATCTTCCGGAACTGCCGGATGATCTTCTTCTTCAAGTCCAACGAGAAGTAGATGATCACGTTGCGGCAGAAAATGAGATCGAACGGGCGCATGAAGGCGAAGCTCTCCGCCAGATTCACCTCGGCGGAGTTGACCATTCTGCGGATCTCGCTGGAGACCTCCCAGAGGCTGCTGCGGGCCACGAAGTATCGGCTCTTCATGTGTTCCGGCACCGTCGTGCCGAGTTCCTCAGAAGTATAGACGCCGCGCATCGCCCGCTCCAGGATTCGCCGGGAGATGTCGACCCCCAGAATGGTGAAGTCACACTGCCGGAGACGAGTCTGGGTTTGCAGCCACTGTTCCACGCAGATCGCGATCGAATAGGGCTCCTGGCCGGAACTACAGCCGCAGGAAAGAATGCGGATGCGGACGGGCCTCTTGCCGGCGGACGCCAGTCGCTGTCGCGTGATGGCGGGCAGCAGCTTCCGCTGCAAACAGTCGAAGGGATGACCGTCCCGGAAGAACCCGGTTTCGTGGGTGGTCATCGCCATGACCAGTTCGCGCTGGAGAATCCCATCGCTTTCCGTCCGCAGCAGGGGAGTCCGGCGGCTTGGTCCCGAGCGAGAAGCTCTTGGCGATCCGCGAGTAGCGGCGGCTGGAGAAACAGCGGATCTTCTGCAGCAGCAGCCGTTGCAGTTGTGTCGTGTTCTCCGGTTTGCAGCGGCCCGTCGGTTTGAGCACGAAGTCGAAGGCACCCCCTTCCAGGGCGTCAATCACACGGTCGGCACAGGCCCCGTCGTCCGTGCAAGTGAGAATCACGCCGGTTTGCGGCGAAACGGTCAGGACGGTGCCGGTGAAGTCCGCGGGGGCCATGTCCGCGAGCCCGGCATCCAGGATCACCACGTCGGGACGGAGCTGGCTGACGCGGTCCAGACCGAGCTTGCCGCTGGAGGCGAGCGCTACCACCTCGAGGTCGGACTCGCCCGACAGGACCGTGCGGAGCGTGTCGCGGCAGAGCACGTCACCATCGACGATCAGAGTGCGCAACTGCATCATGACTGGCTGTCACCCTTGCTGCGGCGAAGACGAGGTGTAGCGGCTGGCCTCCGCGACCATCACGGCGGACTCCGCGATCTTGCCGTTCAAGTTGCCGGCGCCGTCGGCGGCCTCGTTGACGTTCCTGGAGACTTGGTTGATTCCGCCCACCGCTTCCGAGACGTTGCTGCTGATCTCCCGGGTGGCGTTCTTCTGTTGTTCCACGTTCTTGGCGATCAGGCCCTGGAGGTCGTTGATCTTATTGATGATCGCGGTGATGTCCCGAATGGCCTGCCCTGCCCGCGCCGCGTTGGCCTGGATGCTCTGGACCTTGACGGCGATGTCCTCCGTGGCTGCGGTGGTTTGCTTCGCCAGTTCCTTGACCTCGTTCGCCACCACGGCAAAGCCCTTGCCGGCCTCCCCGGCACTGGCGGCCTCGATGGCAGCGTTCAGGGCCAGCAGGTTGACGACCTGAATGTCGAACGCGTACAAGCCGCGATCGAGCTCGAAGGAAACGTATCGTCGGGGTCCGTTGCCCACCGCTCACCCCTTGGAGTCAGCCAGCGGCAGTCCCCTTGCAGAGGCGCAGAAACGCCTCCAGGAACCCGGGCCGGTCAAACTTGCTGCGGTACTCGTCAAAGCCCGCATCCAGGGCCAACGGCCGCATCTCCTCGCCGGAGCCGGACACCGCCGGGAGCGGCAGATGACGATCGCATTCCTGGTGGCGGATCGCGCGGGCGAACTCAAAGCCGTCCATCACCGGCATCTCCAAGTCGCTGACGACCATCTCGTAGCCGCCGCGCGAGAGGGCCGCCAAGACCTCCCGGCCGTTCGCCGCCAGCGTCGGTGTGACTCCGGCTCCATGGAGATACGAGCAGAGCACCAGTTGCGAGAAAGGCGAATCGTCCACGATCAACACTCGCTTGACGCCGCTCAGGCCGCTAAGGCGTCGTCAGACAATTAACTGCTGATACTGGTATTGCTTTGGGGGTGTGGTTCATGGGATGCTTCCGCAATGCCGGAAGCAACCGTTGTCGAATGGATTCATGCGGAGTTTGTCGCGCTCGCGGGCGAACTCGACGAACGTGGGCGCCGCCGCTGGGCCGCGACCGAGGCGATCTCCCCGGGCTGGGGTGGGATCGCCGCCGTCGCCGAAGCCACGGGAATCTCGGATCGTACCGGTCGCCGGGCCCGGGAAGTGGAGCAGCCGGCGTTGATCGCCACCCTGGAGGCTCTGGTGGAGCCTGCGGCGCGAGGCGACCCGATGTCGCCGTTGCGGTGGACCTGCAAGAGCACGCGGACTCTGGCCGCCGAATTGAAGGGTCAAGCTTTCCAGGTCAGCCATACGAAAGTGGCTGAGCTTTTGAAACGGAAGGGCTACAGCTTGCAGGCGAATCGCAAGACCCGAGAGGGCAAACAACACCCGGATCGGAACGCCCAATTTGAGCACATCAACCGCCGGGTCATGGCTTGCCAGCGCCGCGGGCAGCCCGCCGTCTCGGTCGATACAAAGAAGAAGGAAGTGCCGGGAAACCGCAAGAATCCGGGGCGGACCTACCGTCGCAAGGGCAAACCGCGGGAGGTGGACACGCACGACTTCCCCGACGACAAGTTGGGCAAGGCCATTCCCTACGGCGTCTACGATCTGGCCAGCAACGACGCTTGGGTTTCGGTGGGGATCGACCATGACACCGCCGAGTTTGCGGTGGCTTCGATCGCCGAGTGGTGGAAGCGGATGGGCCGCAAACGCTACGCCTCGGCCAAGCGCCTGTTGATTACCGCAGACAGCGGTGGCAGCAATGGTCATCGGAACCGACTCTGGAAGGTTGAACTCCAACGGTTTGCCAATCGCACGGGCCTGATCGTGGAAGTGTGCCATTTCCCCCCCGCCACGAGCAAATGGAACAAGATCGAGCACCGGCTGTTTTGTCACATTACCCGCAACTGGCAAGGCATCCCGCTGGAGACGCACGAGATTGTCGTGAATCTGATTGGAGCAACGCGGACGACGCAAGGTCTGGAGGTTCATGCTTGGCTGGACGAGCGAGAGTATCCCAAAGGTCGCAAGGTCAGCGACGCCGAGCTTGCTGAACTCCATATCCGGCACCACAGTTTTCAGGGCGAGTGGAACTATGAGATCCATCCCAAGAAATCGCCGCCATTCCGGTAGTTAATTGTCTGACGATGCCTAACCGAGCCGATCTGCTTCGGGCTGACGAGCACGGCGTTGGCGGTTCCCCGAGGTCTCGTGGTGCGGATGTCCACGGGTGGGGGGTATTGTGGTTCTCCTGCAAAATCTCTCCAGTTTCGTGTCACGTTTTCACCGGCTACGATCAAAGAGGAAAGGATGCTGGTGACAATGAGCCAACACGAGGTCTTCCTCAGCTATTTCTCGCGTTGCGAGGTGGACCTGCGTGCGCTGGTCGGTGCCGCGATGCACGATTTTCACGCCGGGGAGGAGGTGTTTCAAGAAATCGCCCTGACGCTCTGGCAGCAGTTCTCGCGGTACGATCCCAGCCGGCCCTTCGGGGCGTGGGCCCGGGGAGTGGCTGCCAAGAAGCTGATGGAACGGTTCAGTCGGGATCGCCGGCATCTGCTGGTTTTCTCGCCCGAGGCGATCCGCAAGCTAGTCGAGGCGGCCGAGCGGAGCGAGTCGCGTCCCGTGGCGGGTTTCGAGGCCCTGGACCACTGCTTGGGAAAGCTGCCCGCCAAGTCGCGGCAGTTGCTGAGCCTGCGCTACGGCCAAGCCCAGCGGGCGGCAGCCATCGCGGCCCAAACCCGAGCCTCGGAGACGGCCGTCCGCCAAGCCCTGTCGCGCCTGCGCAGCCGATTGCGGGACTGCATGGAGCGATACATGGCGACGCGCAGCGGTTTCGTGGATGTTGTTTGAGGCATTATCCATGCTCGATGACCGTGCCGAAAACCTGGTTCACCGACGCCTGGAACAGTCCGCCACGCCCGCAGAACTGGCGGAACTCGATCGCCTGGTGTCCCAACGGCCCGAGGTGGCTGAGGCCCTGTGGGAGGCCGCCCGGGTCGAGGCCATGCTGACATTGCGCCTGCGGGAACTCGTGGCGGAAGAACCGGCCCCCGTGAAGCCAGGGCCATTTGCTCGCCAACGGCGGCGCCTCGTATGGGGCGTCGCGGCCGTGGCTGCCACGTTGTTGGTCGGCGCACTCCTGTGGTCGCGGCTCACAGGCCCGGCTGGGCATCCCGTGGTGGCCGGAGCGGTCGAGGTCAATGGGAGTCCAGCGACGCGGATTGTCGACGACGCGCCGCTCCGCGTGGTGGGGGACCAGCCGGCCGTGATCGAACTGGCTGGCGGCGCCCAACTCGAACTTGAAGCGTCCACGGCCGCCGTCATCCGCCGCCCCGACGAAGGTCGGGGACAGGTCGTCGAGCTGCTCGAAGGAGGCGGTCGTTTCCGCGTGCCCCACCGGCCCGACCGGCCGTTCAGCGTACAAACGTGCAATGGGTCGGTCACCGCGCTGGGCACCGATTTCGAGGTCAATCTTTGGTCCACTCAAGGCAAAGGAGATCAGGAAATGAGTTTCCGCAGCATGTTCGTGTTGGTGGTGGCTGTGGCCACGGGAATGGTGCAAGTTGACGTGCCGGGCGGGCCGCGAGTGTTGTCGGCCGGTGCGTGCCAAGTGTTCGGGGCCGAGCCTGGCGCCGTCAAGCACAAGGGCCCGGGCGATTCGCTCCCCAGCGGCGACGTGGTGGGCTTTACCGGCAAGGGAGGCAGGCCGTTCGCCTTGGAAGCATCCTTGCCGGGCGTCGTAGCAGCGCTGGAGTTGACCACAGAGCAGAGGCAGAAGATCGCGGCCGCCGTGGCCGAGACGACACAGAGCGAGAAGGTCCGTGCCGCGATGGTGGTGGCCAAATTCAACCCGAATGCGACTCAAGCCCAGAAGGAAGAGGCCCAAAAGGCGGTAGCAGAAGCCCGGAGCCAACTCCAGCAGCGCGTCGGACAGATTCTCACGGACGAACAGAAGAAGCTCGTCGCCAACATCAATGCGGCCGCTGCGGAGGTGGCTCGCCAGGTCGCGGACGCGATGCAATCGGAGCAAGCGCCGGCCAAGGGGGACGAGGCGGCGATGAAGCGATGGCGAGAGCAGGTCCAACAGCGCACTCGGGCGGCATTGCAGACTCGCGTGTTGGCGATGCTCAATCCCACGCAGAAGGCGGCGCTCGAGAAGGCCGCCGCGGCCCAGATTGCCGC
>Ga0153916_10001049_pt1 | contig 19380 bp, 18 predicted proteins | sample Opewatmetagenome_FD_109642 | JGI IMG/M metagenome (GOLD analysis project Ga0153916, IMG submission 109642) | Freshwater wetland microbial communities from Ohio, USA - Open water 3 Core 3 Depth 4 metaG | ecosystem: Environmental > Aquatic > Freshwater > Wetlands | place: USA: Ohio, Lake Erie... | reverse complement strand
TACTTGATCGTAGCCACGAGAGTACCTCTCTTGAAAGGAACAGTTGTTGATGATGGTCCCGAGAGCCGTCGCCAGTCAGCTTTCAGCTCTCAGCTTTCAGCTTTCAGCCATCGGCCTTCAGCCGGCGGGTGACCCTTTTCTGGCTGACTGCTGAAAGCTGATAGCTGACCGCTTTTTCTCACGCGCCGCTGAAGCTCGAGCCCTCGACGCCGCCGGTCATCACGGTCGAGCGGACGTCCACCAGCACGCTGGTGGCCGCCGAGGCCACTCGCTTGGCCACCCGGCCGACGGCGTACTTGCTCGCGCTCACCTTGGCCACCTGCTGGTCCAAAAGTGCGTTTCCGGCGCCGTTCTCGTCGGCGCCCAGCAGGTCGCCCAGCTCGAAGGTGCCGCTGGGGCAATCGAGCTCGAACACGCCGGTGGTCGCCACGCGGATCGGGGTGGTGTCGCCGGCGCGGCTCCGCTGCATCGCCACGCCGAGGAACTTGTCCGCAAATTTCTCCTGGTTGGCGGTTTCCGATCCCTGGTCCGCCTGGGCAGAGGCCGGCTTGGCGTCGTCCGTGTCCTGCCACACGAGATCGCCGATCTCGATTTCCGTGGCCGAGTCCACCGCGGCGACCACGGGATTCGTGTCGCCGTACCTCCATCGCATCTTGTCGCTCACGTTCTGGTTCTCCTTGCGTCAAGTAATGGATCGCGTCACGTTCTCTGGGGAGCCCCGGGCGTCAGCCCGGGGGTCCCGTGCGGCGCGCGTCAGGTAATCGCTTTCACAAAGGCCTTTGCGTCCGGGGGGCAGGTGCCGTCCAGGGCGAGCGGGTCGCGGGAGCACGGCCGGCCCCCGGGAGGCGATCCGGCCGCGGCTCCCGCCACGACCGCACGGGCAATCGCCGCCCGGTCCTCCACGAGCCGGCGCATCGCCTGCTCGTCCGCTGCCGCCAGGAGCGATTCGAGAAATCGCGGGCTCAGCAGGGCTTTCGCCCAGCCCTCGGCCGCGTCGGGATCGGGCAGCTCGTACTCGTCGAGCAACTGCCGCACCCGGCGTTTCTTCTCCTCCAGGGCCTCGGCCGCACGCAGCCGCTCGAGCTCCGCCTCCAGCCTGCTCACGGCGGCGACTTGCTCCTGGAGAATCATTTCCACCAGGTCCGGACGCTCCTTTTTCAACGTCTGGAGGGTCGCCTCGGCCAGCGCTACCGGCTGGGCGGAGCCGGCGGCCTCGTGGGGATCGGATCCTGTCCCCGCGCCGTGCTCCGCCGACTCGAACAGGCCGCGGGTGGTGGCGGGATCGGCCACCAGGTCCACGCTCTCCACCCGCACGATCGCTTCCACCACGACGCGCTCGCCGCGCCGCGAGGTCCGCGCCTCGACGTTGTGCGAAAAGCCGACGTTCTCCGGGGCGTGCTCGGCGTCCCAGATCAACTGCTCGGCCAGGGCGTGCTTCGGGTTGAAGTGGAGGTCGGCGAACAGTCCGTCCCGGCCGGCGGCGACGTTGCGGATCTGGCCGATGCGGTCCTGGTAGTCCCGCGGCGCGTGCGGGCCGCCTTTGGGGTGATTCACGTTGACCCGCGCGCCCTCGTACAAGGGGACCGCCGCGGCGAGGGCCTCCGGCCGGTAGGTCCGCCCGTTCCGCGACTGGAGGCCGAGGATCTTCACTCCCCGGACGACTCCCTGCTGGCGATCGACCCGGATCGGCACGCCGCGCGAGTCGACGAACTCCTCAAGCATTTCCTTCATAATTGCCGTCCTCTACGACAAGAACACAAAGAGCCCGCCAAGAGCCGTTTCGGCTCGCAGCGGGCTCTTCACGATACCTGCCTCGCGGCAGGCTCTTAGAATACCCTAATCCCCAATCCCCAATCCCTAATCCCTACGCCTTCCCGCTTCATCGGTCGACCCACTCCACCTTGCGGCGGATGGATTGAATGGTGCCGTCCTGGACGCACAGCTCGACCCCGGCCGTTCCGTGGAATCCCCGGCGGAGCACTTCGGCCAACAGCACGGCCAGCGCCTGCTGGAGCTGGACCACTTTCTTCTGATTGGTCGGCGTTTCGCTGAGCGTCATCATCAACGGCTACGATACGGAATCGGCGGCGATTGTTCAAGGGAATTTTTTGGGCCACTTTCCTTGATCAGCCGCCGCTCGCGGTCGGGGTCCAGGCCGTGGCGGACGGCCATCGTCTGCACCGACATCGCGCCGTTGCGCAGCAGGATTTCGTCGGCGTGGGCCTCCTTGAAGCGGTCGCGGACGGCGAGCGAGGGGGGCACGCCCTGGATCTCGACGTCCTCCAGGGCGCCGCGGGCGAGGCGGCCCGCCCCGACCGCGGCCGCCACCACCCGCCGCATCACCTCCAGGTCCTCCTCGATCATCTCGTGCTGCAACCGCTGGAACATCCTCACGGCTGGCCCCTCGGCGACCATCGTCGAGGCGTAGTTGGCATTCGAGGCGTCGCTGGTGAGCATGAACTCGGGCATCACCAGCCGCGCGGCGATCGCCCGCAGCTCCGCCTGGAGCACCGCCACGTAGCGGCTGGCGTCGATGGCCGCGGCGGGGAACTCGTAGTCCATGCCGGCGAACGCGTCGAGGATCGTCCCCGGCGCGTAGCGCTGGAAGTGGCTCGTCCGGCCCGTGCTGCGGCCGGTGACGCTCGCCTCGGCCTGATCCTGGACGAATTGCTGGACCGTCCCGCGGGTTCCGGAGGCGTGCTTGCGGATGACGGCGATGGCCGACTGGATCCCCGCCACGACGCTCATGTTGCGGAGCAGCTTTTCCGCCCGGCGGAGGTTCTTCCGCACGGGATAGAACAGCGGCAGGCCGCGCTTCACGTTCAAATCGACGTTCGCCTTGCGGTGCTGCACGGCCGAGGCCTCGACCCATTGGCCGTCGACGTAGTAGCCGAGCACGGTTTCCACGTCGTCCGGATCGGTCTGGACGCCGAAGCTCGCGGGGGGGTCGCTGGCCCGGGTGGTCGGCGCGGCGACCTGCGACGGCTCGACGAAGCGGACCCGGAGCGTGCCGTCGGCGACGGCGAAAAACCGCAGGAAGACCTCGCCGTCGCGATCGCGGCGGTGGACAATCTCCTGCTGCCGCCGGTGCCAGCGGTTGGCCATTACGAACTCGTCCAGGACCGCTTGCACCTCGCGCACCAGGGGGGCGGCTTGCTCGGGGTTCCCCCGCGGCGCGACCCGGTACGTGAATCCGCTCCCCACGACGTAGCTCACGCGGTTCTCGTGGCCGTTGATGGCGAATTCGTTGCCGACGGCCAGGGCCCTGCACTGGTCGCGGATCTCGCGGAGCTGCTGCTCGTTGGCGAAGGGGACTCCCAGGGCCCCGCCGGGGGCCAGCTCGCCCCCCACCAGCGACCACCGCGCCCCCGCCGCGTCGTACAGCGCGTCGGCCGGATCGACGAAGTTGTCCCACAGGTCGTCGAAGGCTTCCAGCAGTTGGCGTTCCAGTCGGGCCAAGCGCGGATCGCCCCGGCCGGTCGCGGCCGGCCCCCGAGATTCCCGCTCGGCAGGTCCCGCGTTACCAGGACCCGCTTCATTCAGCTTCTCCATGGCGTGATTCTCCCATGTGTTCGAGTTCTTCCAAACAAGCCGCCTGCGGCTCAGCACGATGCGGTTTAGCCGCTTGCGGCTTAGCACTCCAGCGGCAATCGATTGCCCAATCCATCCTCCGGCGTCCCGCGGAGCAGCTCGGCCGCCAGCCGGATCGCCATCTCCAGGGCGTCCGGCCCGTCGTCGTGGTCGCCCACGGGGAACTGGCGGAGCTGATCGAGCAGGAGCCGGGTCGCGGGCGAATCGCTTTTGAGCCGCAGACGGTGCGAGGCCAGGTAGGGACCCAGGCGGCGGATCCGCACCTGCTTGTTGACCTGGTTCTCCACCAGCCACGGCCGCACGCCCAGCACCCCCTGGCGGCGGAACTCCTCCTCGAACGCCGACCCCAAGAGCTCCTGGAACTGATTGGCCTCGACGCCGAAGGCGTCAGGCCGGAACTGACGGCAGTGCTCCACGCCGTCGGCGACGATCTGCGGGGTCGGCCGCCGGGCCAGGTCGGCCTCCGCGTACAGGACCCCGCGCCGATCCACGCCCAGCTTCACAAACGCCGAATAGTCGCCCCGCCGGGCGTCGCTCCCCTTGCTCGGGTCCAAAGCGAGGGTCTTCACCGCCAGGTGCTCGGGCCACGCCTCGAACCAGAGGGTCTCGTCGAAGTACGACTCGGGCCACTCGCAGAGCTCCGGCTGGATCGGCGAGTTCTGCTTCTCCCGCTCGAACGCGCTCGGGCCGCTCTCGGCCCGCATGCACATCAGCGCGTAGAGGTCTTCCACCTCCGGCCAGAGGACTTTGGCCCCCTGGTCCATCGCCTCGCGGCGGTCCTCGTAGAAGGCCCGGGCCTGCTGGCGGGCGCGATCGTTTTCGACGTCGGAGTAGAGGGCCTCCCACTGCTGCCAGAGCGACGTGTTGTGGGGCCAGCGTTGGATCGCCTTGAAGAGCCGCGAGCGCCAGCCGGGGGTCCGGTGGAGCTCCATGGCGAGGGCCTCCTGGTGCAGGGCCGTCGCCAGGTTGACGACGTTCGTCTTCGGCGTTCCGGCCTTCAGCAGGGTGCCGTGGAACCAGGTCCGCGAGCGCTCGCGCTGGAGGGCCGACTGGATGTGGCCGTCGTTCTGAAGGTCGTCGCAGAGGATCAGCGTGGGGCGGTGTGCGCGGGCCCGCCGCCCGCGGATCCGCTGCCCGGTGCCGAAGGCCTCGACGGTCACCCCGTTGCGGAGCACGATCGCGCCGCTTTGCCATTTCGGGCCGCGGCCGGCCGCGGCGGGATAGTCGGCGGCCAGCCGGGCATTGCCCACCAGCTCCGCCTTGAGGTTCTCCAGGTGGGCATGGGCCTGGGGCTTGGTGTCGGAGATGATCCAGAGGTAGGGCTCGCGGCCTTCGAGGGCCTCCCTCAGCGGATACGCCAGGCTGCCGATGGTCGACTTGGCGGCGCCGCGCGGGCCGAGCAGGTTGAGCTTCGTGCCGCGGTGGCGGGTCATGAGGTCCAACTGCCGGGCCAGCCAGTGGTGCATGGCGGAGGCGGGCCGGGAAAAGTGCTCGGCCAGATACTTGCCGGCCCAGTCGAGCAGCGTCATCCCGCCGACGCCGCGGGCCAGCCGCCGCCGCGCCTCGCCGTGCTGCCGCGCCAGCTCGTCGCGGAAGCCCGCAAGCACGTCTCCCAGCCACGCCGGGACCGGCTCGTCGGCCAGGAGGATCGCTTCAGGGCGCCTGGTCCGCGGCCGGTGGTTTGCAGCCCCCGCGAAGCTCGGCGACGAGGGTTTCGAGCCGTTTGAGGATGCTTTTCCGTTGCTTGGGGTCGGGGAGCTCATCGAGGATCACCTGGGCGATTCGGGGCCAGAGCCGCTCGATCTGGACGAGAGTAACGGTGTCGGGGCTGCGCGGCGCGAAATCGTCGGGGTTGAGCCGTTCCAGGGCCCAGGCCGCCGCCCGCCAATACTGCTCTTTCTTTGCCGCCTTTTGGATGTTCTTGAGATAGCCGATTTGCGCCGCGTAGGTGGCCCGGTGAAGCCGCTCGCCGAACGCCGGATCCCGCTCGGCGGTCCTGCGGATCGTGGAGGGGGAGCAGCCGACGTAGCCGGCCGCCACGCGGCGGCTGCAGCCGACGCTGATCATGGCCACGATCTCGCTTTTCTTGATCTCGTCCAGGACGGGACGCTTTCTCGCTTGCGTCATGCAGCATATCCTCACCTCAAACGTCGTTTGCCGTCCCCGAGATACTCGAAGGAGACCACGGCCCGGCCGGCCGACCCGCGGTAGTTCGCGATGAACCGCGTCGCCGCCGAAGAGCCGGTCTTCTTCACGTTCACCGCCCGCCACCGCGGCGACCGCCGGCAGTGGGCGATGACCGCCGGGTGGCTGGCCGTCAGGTTCACCCGCCTCCCCTCCTCGCGGTGCATCTCGGCCACGCTCTCGGCGACCGCCGTGCCGATGCCGATGCCCTGGTAGTCGGGCAGGGTCACCAGGCGGCTGATCCGCCAGTGGTTGCGGCGGCCGATCGTGGGCAGCGTCGCGCAAAAGGCCACCGGCGCCCCGTCCCAAAGGGCCAGGAAGCACCGCGCCCGCACGCTCAGCGAGCCGCTCAAATAGTGATGACGCGCAAACATTCGCCACGCACGGTGTCCGCAACGAAAGACCGCAAGCTCGATCGGCGGTCGTGGAAGGCACCTCCGCTGGAAGGTCGAGGAGGCCATGTCGATCACCCAGTCCGGCTGGAGCCACTCGGTGACGTCGTAGTGGCAGGTGACGGCCACGAACCGGCAGCGGATCCGGCCGCTTTGGATCCCCTTGGCGATCGCCGCCGAGGCTACCCGCGCCACGTTGCGGTCCACCACGCTCGTGAATTCGTCGAAGGCGACGAGAGGGGCGAGGGACGGGGGGTGAGGGATGAGAGAAGAGGGATTAGGGATTAGGGATTGGGGATTAGGGAGTGGGGAACAAGCACGATCATCGGTTTCCCCAGTGGCCGGCCCCTGGCCGCTGAACCCTGCCGGGCTGACACGGCCCGGCTCTGAACCCTGAACCCCGAACCCTGAACCCTGAACCCCGAACCCTGAACCCTCATCCGTCGTCCCTCGCCCCTCGTCCCCTCCTGCCGCCGCCAGTGCCCGGGCCAGGTCGCAGCGGAACTGCTCGCCGGTGCTGAGCACGTGGTAGGGTTTGACCCAGCTCGGCGGCGAGCTGAAGCCGACCGCGGTGAACAGGCCGGTGACTTGCTTGATTGGCCGATCGCCCAGGCCGTCGATGACCGCCCGGTCAAGCGGCCACGGCTCGCCCCGGTAGAGCCGGTCGCCGAACATGGTCCGGGCGATGGTGCTCTTGCCGCTCCCCGAAGGGCCGACGATCAGGCCGATCCGCCACCCCTCGCCCAGCTCCGGCACCTCGACCCGGAAATGCTCGCTGGCCCGCTCCGCAAGCGGCACGTCGAACATCCCCGCCACCTGCCGGACGCGGAACGAATCGAACACGGGACAACTGACGGTGATTTCGATGGGCGGCATGGGGGGAGGGGGAAAGGGATTAGGGATTGGGGATTAGGGATTGGGGATTAGGGATTGGGGATTAGGGATTGGGGATTAGGGATTGGGGATTAGGTGCTAGGGTTAACGGATTAGAGTGAAACTTCCGCGCATTGTGCGCGCCTCAAGCACAGGAAAGCGTTCACTGTGTCGCGTAGCGGACGGGGTTGCCCGCCGCTTCGTTGCGTCCGCTCCAAAGTTCAGGTGTTTCATACGGCAAGTGCGGAGACTCGCTCTCTAATCCCTAATCCCCAATCCCTAATCCCTTGGCTTCACAGCATCAACAGCCGGCAGCTCAGACCCTCGGCCGTCAGCCGCTCGAAGACCTCTTTCTGCTGGGCCTCGTCGCGGCACTCGACGACCACCTGGAACGCCTCGGGGATATTGACCTCCGGCCGCTCACCGGCCGGTTCCTCGGCGACGATCGACTCCGTCTGGGCCAGGATGTCGTCGAGCACGGCCCGGAGCGCTTCGCTCTCGGTCTCGACCTCGGCCAGCAGCTCGGCCAGCGCGTCCGCGTCGGGCTCGGCCAGTGCGGCCAGCGGATCCAACAGCGCCAGCAGCTTCATCGCCTCCTTCTCGTCCAGATCGACCACCAGCACCGGGACCTCCATGTCCGGGGTCGTCTCCGCCCGGAGGTGCCCGTCAATCAGCTCCAGGGAGCCGTCGGGGAGCTCTCGGGCCAACAGGGCGTCGGCATAGCCGATCTCGGCCAGCACGCCGCGGAGGGCATCCTGCTGGGCCTGGGGGTGCCTGCGCCAATTCCTCGCATTGGGCCGCAGTTGCCCGGCCGGCACCCGCCGCAGCTCCTTGATCCGATCGCGGACGTTCATCCCAGCTCCCTCACCCGGTCTTCGAGGTCCGTGATCCGCACCTCCTGCGTTTCCAGCCGCGACTGGTGCTCGATGCACATCGCCAGCCGCTGCTCGTGCGCGGCGGAGAGCTTCTCCAGCTTCCCGCACAACTGCTCGACCTGGCTGGCGATCACCGCCAGCCGGGCGTGCACGGCGAACATCCACGGCGTGACCGAGAGGACCACCGACATCACCACGCCGACTAGCGAGATCCACTCATGGACCGACATTCCGGGTTGCTCCCTCGGTTCGGCTCTTGGGTCCTCACGGGCTCGGCGGAGGGGCGAAGGCCGGCGCCGCGGCCGCGGCAGCACTCCCTGCCGCAGCCGCCGCCGGCGCCGCGGACAAACTGGCCAACCCGCTCGGCCAGCGCGCCAACCCCACCAGCAGCGTCGCCGGGATTCCCGCGCTCAAGACGGCCAGGTCGTCTTCGGTCGCAACGCGATCCAGGGGAGGAACCGTGTCGACCATCTCGGTGGCCGTGAACCACTTTCCGGGGTCGTAGGTCTTCAGGTCCGCCTCGGTCAGGGCGAAGTCGAGGGCCGCGGCCTTCTCCGCGGCCACTCCGAACAGCTCGGTGGCCATCAGCTTGTAGATCCGGTGGAGGTATTGGCCCACCAGGCCGGAGAACGCCGTGCTGATCTCGTACGGCCGGCGGTTGTCCGTGTGCTGCATGGCCTCGCTGAGCGCCGCGAGCACCAGTCCGCAGTATTCCCGCAGCCAGGGATTGCGGACCTTGAAGCAGGGGACCGGGAAAATCACGTGGACCGCCTGGGACGGAGACGAGTGGACCGCCTCCATGTTGGGCGTGCCGGGCGGGACTTCGCGGCCGGCCAATATGGTCCGCGCCCTGAGGATCAGCTTGTGGACGCGGACCAGCGTGTTGATGCTCGGCGGCGTCCGCAGGTCCACGTCGCTGTGGTGCATCACGGCGAACAAGTTCCGCCCCACGACTTGCACCAGGTAGTGGATCCCGGAGTTGAGCGTCGCCGGATCGTCGCCGAAATTGGGCACGGCGTACCCCAGCTCGCCCCAAGCTCCCACGTTGTACCAGAGGGGTTCGTCCGTTCCGAAGGGCATGGTCAGGTTCCTTGTTCAGGGTTCAGGGTTCGGGCTTCAGGGTTCAGGAGATTCCTTCATCCTTCATCCTTCATCTTTCATCCTTCATCTCTTGGCTTGCATCCCTGAGCGATACTGCTCAGCGAATTGACGGATCGCTTCGATCGTTTCGCGGGCCCCGGGGTTGCGCTGGACGTATTGGTCCTGCGCCCACAACAGCGCGACCAGTTGCTCGTTGGGCTCTTGATAGGGAACGTAAGTCCTTTCGTGCACCACGTTCTGCGGGGGCGGCGGAGTCTCGACCACCACGGGAAACGGCTGCGGGGCGGGGGCCGCCTTGGTGCCCGCGTCGGGCTCGCGCCGGCCTTGCCGGCGCTCGTCCCGCCGTCGCCGCAGGACCGCGGCCAGGACCCTGGCGGCCAGGACTGCTGCGATTGCCGGGGGGCCGGTCCACCCCAGGGCGGCCATCACCGCCGGCAGGGCCTTTTCCAGCAGCCCCGGGGCCCCCTCGGCCACCAAGCCCCCGGCCACCTCGCGAACGATCCTCCGGAGGTTCTCCGCGCCGACGGCCGACTCGGCCTTCTCGATCCGCTCCTTGAGCCCGGCCGCGATGGCGACCGCCTTCTCGATTCTCTCGATCCGCTGCCCAAACGTTTGCTCCTGGTCCGCCAAGCGCCGGCGAAGGTCCTCGATGCGGTCGCCCCAAGGAGTCGGCGGTGTGGATGGACCCGGCAGCGTTGGAGCCGGCGGCGTCAGCCGCCGGGTGTCATCAGCACCGCCGGACACACCCGGGGGCTGACGCCCCCGGCTCGCAAGCCCCGCCAGGAACTTCCGTATCCGGCCGCAATAGGTCCCCTCGACGGTCCGGCCGTCCGTTCCCCAGACGACCGCGACCAGCTCGCCGCGGGCATTGAGGACCGGCCCGCCCGAGTCCCCGTCGCGCGCCGCCCCGCTCACCTGGAGCGTCTCGTGGCTGGTCGAGGCCGCCGTTTTGGCGTAGCCCAGGGCGCGGCCGGGTTGGCACTGGTAGCGCCCGTCCGGCCCGTAGCCGCAGCTCTGGAGCGATTCTCCCGGCCGCGGGTACTCTCCGGCGATCGCGACCGGCTGGGCCGGCGGTTCGTCGATCTCCAGGGCGGCCAGGTCCCAGGCCTGATCGCGGTCCAACAACCGGGCGCCGTGTTGCCGCCCGCTGGGAAAGGCCACCGTCACCGTCCCCGCGCCCTGGCGGAACAGGTGACTGCACGTGAGCACCAGTCCGCGGGTATCCTCCTTGCCGACGAGCGTTCCCGAGCCGTAGCAGGTGATCCCGCCGGGCAGTGCGTTGGCAATGCGAACCACCGCCGCGTGCGGGGCGGCCGCCGGCCGGCACGTCCCGCCGACGCACTGCGCAAGAGCCCCGGGGGTGAGCCCAGAAGGAAGCCCGAGGGCCGCAAGCCCCAGCACAAGCCAGGCGATCGACAGCTTCGCCTTCTGGAAAGGAAGAGACCACGAAGACACGAAAGAGCGAAACGACGAAGCTGAAGGATGAATGCTGAAGGATGAAGGATGAAGGCTCAATAGTCCCTGAACCCTGAACCCTGAACCCTGAGCGAGGACCTGCCGATGTCCCGGTTTCGCGCTTTCGTCCTTTCGCGTTTTCGTGGTCTCTTCCTCGGCGGGCATGGGCTGTTCTCCTGAGCCGGGCTGTCACAGCCCGGTTCTTACGGCAAAAGCGTGAAGCGGTACCGGTAGAAGGGGCTCCGCGCCAGGTCGGCCGGCTCGGTGAAGCGATCGGCGAGGTTGGGCACGGGGTCCACGCCTCCGCCGATCCGGTCGGCCATCACGCAGGCCTGGCTGCAAAACGGCGGCCGGCGGTCCCGGGCCGCGTCGTCGAGGCTGGGGATTCGCAGCCAGCGGACCACGGGCAGGTGCAAGAGAGCCGCCGCCGCCAACCCGCCGTACCCGTACTGGCATCCCGCCAGGCGGCGCATGAAGCGGACGGCGCCGCGCCGATCGTACTCCGCCCAGCGGTCGTCGGGGTTCGCCTCGTAGACGTCGATCCGGCCGGGCAGTCGCCGGACCTGGCTGGACAGGGTGACCGCCCGGCCGCCCACCCATTGGCGTATCTCCAGGCAGAACAGGTCCCCGTCCCACCAGGCGGCCTTGGCGGCGTGGCTGTGCCGGCCGCGCCCGGCGATCGAAATCAGGCTCCGGCGGCGGAACAGGAGCAGGTCGCCGTCCCGGATCTCGCCGCGGACCTCGTGATAGGAGACCGATTGCAGCACTTGCCGATCGAGTTCCATGGTTCCTCTTTCGACGCAGACTCGGAGAGTCTGCGGTCTTCAGTGTTCCTTGGGGTCCCATCCTTGGCGGATCCTCCGCGCGCGGATCCGCTCGTAGCGCGCGCGATGCTCGCCGGCGAGTTCCAGCTCGAGGGGGCCCTCGGGCAAACCGGCCAGCTTGCGGCGGCCCGGCGCGGCCTGCTTCCGCCGGACGCGGCACAGCAGGCAAGGGGCGTACACCAGCCCCCCACAGCCGGGACAACGCTTCAAGGGCCCTCTCGGCTCGACGACCGGATCGTCGTCGGCCGGGCGGGCACGTCGCTCGCGGCGTCTGCCGTGGGCAATCGCGCTGACCGTGCCCCGGCTCACGCGGAGCTCCCGCGCGATCCGCCGCATGCTCCAACGTCCCGCGGCCAGCAGCCGCCGGATTTCTTCCACAAACCCCGGATCGAGCATCGCGGTCTTCCCTCTGCCCGGGCCTCTCTGGCAAGCGTTGGGTGCCATGCCCACGCTTGTCGTGGGCATGCTGTGAGCGCAACAAAAAAGGCCCGTCCCCGGAACAAGCGTCCGGGGACGGGCCCTTGCGATACCCGCTGTCTCATTGGCGGGCCCTGCCGATACCCATCACGCGACCGGCAGCATACGGCAAAGGCTGGCCCAATTTCAAGAGTAGTTTTGGACGGCTATTGATCCTCAGAAGAGCAATGCAACCTCCGTGTAGCGGGGCCGCTTGCGGCCCGCGGTGTTCCGCCGGCCAGGCCCGGCCTCAAGCGGCCCGGCTAAACAATCGGCTCTGGCATTACATTTCTGAGGGTCAATAGGCCCCGGCGACGCGGAGCGTCGCGGGCGCGCGTTCCCACGCCGGAGCGTGGGAACGAGAGAACATCGCCCGCGGGGACCGGAGAACGTGGCGGTCCCGGCCGCGTCGAGGACCACCATCGTTTAGCCGCGACGCCGAAGGCGAGCGGCGGGCAAGCGGCCGGTCCGTCCTCTTCTCCTAAAGTTCCCCGAGACGGCGGTAGCGGCCCCTTGGCAGACCGGAGGACCAGGCGGACAGCTCGTCGGCGGAGGAACTGCGATGGGGAGCCAGCAGCTCGTCGATCATCCCCTGGGTGTCGGCGGTGATTCTGCTGATCCGCGCCAGCCACAAGGATTGCAGGAAGCCGGTGGCGTCGAACAGCTCGGCGGGGAAGCAGCCGAGCAGGCCGGCGGCGATCTTGGCGTTCAGGTCGGCGTTGGGGCTGACCGGGCCGAGCCCGTGACGGAAGGCCGCCCGGAGCGACCCCAAGAGGATCGGCCAGACGTGACGGCCGCCCCGCTCCCGGCTCTGATGGGCGAGATCCTCGGCGAAATCCTGGGCCCGCTCGAGATCGATGGCGAACTCGCGGATGTCGTGGAACGGGACGAAGTAGGCCAACAGCACGTCGGTCCAGCGCTCCGCCCGGCAGCGGACGTGGTTCAACCGGATCGCATCGTCCGGGTCGAGGCCGGAGCCGCTCACCAGCACCTTGAGGACCCGGTGCCGGCCCTCCATGTGGCCGATCAGGACGCTCCGGGCCACCGGTCCGATCAGGTCGGTGTTGTGGTGCCGATCGTAGGCGCAGGCGGCGGCGGTCCATACGCGGGTGAGCACTTCGCCGGTCAGGATCTCCTCGACGGTGCCGCGGAACTGCGTGGGACCGGACGGCGGCGGCTCTGCTCCGGACTCCGCCGCTTGATGCGTCCAGCCCTTGAGGCTTCGACTCCAGCGGTCCAGCCGGCATTTCGACGCCGTCCAGTACTGCTCGACGCTCGACTGGGCGATCGCTGCCGCGCTGCGGATCAGCATCGGGGCGTGGACGGCCACCAGGGCCGCAAGTTCGACGAGTTCACGAGCGTGCATGGTTCCGAGGAAAAGCAAACCCGGTGCCGGGCCCGCACGAGAACCGGGGACCGAACCGGGCGGAGGGCGGCAAGTGACGAGCGGGAAACGACTTACAGCGTCCCGGCCATCCCCGGCCGGCCCCGCCGCAGCCGGCGGACGTTGACCGGGAGCAACACCTCCTGTTGGCCCGCTTCAACGTCACCGCAGCGCCGGGCACCCGCGCAGCCGGCGCTCGATCTCCTCGACCACCCGCTGATAGCCCGCGCCGCCGACTCCGCCGTACTCGGCCTTCAGGACACTCTCGGCAATCCCCTCCGGCAGGTCCGCAGCCGGCGGGAACACTTCGTCGATGCGGAAGTCCCCGGCGATCCGGTCCTGCATCGCCCGGGCCGACGCCTCGTCCCGGGTTGCCGCCACGGCAAACGAGATCCCGGCCCGATCGGCCAGCAGGTCCGAGAAGGAGAACCCGCTCCCGCCCTCCGTCGCATCCAGCTCTTCCTTGAACAGGCCGATCCGATTGCTGATTGCCTCGTTGGAGAGGAGGGCCGACGCCGCGCTCACGAAGAAGTGCTGCGTCCAGTCGCGCCGGCCGCGAACCGGAACCCTGCCCGCATACTGCCGGGCGATCGGCCGCAAGTCGTCGCCGACGACCGGCCCGACGAGTTGTTCCAGCCGGGGATGTCCCAGGAGAATCGCCAGGGCCAGGATCGCCGCGCGGTTTTCCAGCACGGGGTCGCTTCGCCCAGACCGCTCCCGCGCCAATGCGAAAGCCGTTTGCAGAAAAGCCTTGAACCGGGCCTCACCGGAGGGAAAGGCCCTCGCCGCCGCTGCCAAGCGTCGGAACTGGGCCCGGGTGGCCGCCAGGACGTCGGGCTTTCCGCTGAGCCTGGCGAGCAACGAGGGGAGAAGCTTCTCCTGGAACTGGCCGCCGCGGAAGACCGCCTCGACCCCCTCCTGCCGCACCCGCAACGACTCGATCGCCAGCACGAGCGCCCGCAGCTCCGGATCGTCGAGGATCGCCGACCTCAAGCGCCGCGAGCACCACGGCAAGAGCCACGCCGGGACGTCCAGCCGGCCGATCCGCAGTTGTCGCAATTCCAGCTCCAAATCTCCCCGCACGACTTCCAAACGGCAGAGCGCGCGGGCGTTGACGTAGCGCGGGCGGTCCGATCCCGTGGGCAGCTTGAGCGATGCCTCGAGGGCAACGGCGTCCTGTTCCATCTCAAGCTTCGCCTTGTGCTCGTTGGCCACGCTCGCCAGGGCGATTTCCAGCAGGAGGTTCGCGTCGGTCGGGGTGAGATCGATCCGGGAGGGTCCGCCCGCCGGCGAGCCGCTCTCCCGAAGCACCCGCTCGAGCCGCTCCCTCTCGGCCGCGGTCACGGTTTCCGCTTCGATAGGCAGCGGCTCGCGATCCAGCGCGATCCTCACCAGGCCGGCACCGCAGGAGACGAGCAGCAAGGCGAGGAGGCAGATCGCCAGGGACCTTTTCAGAACCGCTCTCCAACCCCGCAGGATGCCCACCCCGACCCAGGAGCCCGCCAGGCATCCGCACACCGGGACGGCCAGGCGAACCGCGCCCGGCGGGAAGCCCCTCCGGGCGACCTCGAAGAGGCCCGCGAGCAGGATCGCAAGGAGGACCACCAGTGTGCTCCTCACCCGGGGGCCGCACCCGGTCGGCTGCCGTGGGAGCGACATCGGGATCAGCAGTCCGACCAGGAAGAGCTGGCCGGCATCCGAGGCGGCGCGGAGGAGCGGCTGGAGGATCCAGTCCGTGCGCTGGAGATAGTCCTGCAGCTCGACAAGCGGCGGCGACGGCGCTTTCCCGAGCGGCCCATGCGCCGGACTGAACAGCCCAATCAGGACGAAGTAGCCTGCGAGGATCAGCCGGGCCGGCCAGGCGTAGGGGGGGCCGCCCGGCACGGGCGATCTGCTGCTCGGAGAAGACGATCCGCTGCTCGGAGAAGCGGGATCGGAGGAACCGCTGGAACGGGCGTTCTGGGAGGTCATGGGCACGGGTCGCGGGCCGCTGCGGCTCCCACGCGGCCTGCCTGGCCAAGGCAGGCGTCGTAGATGTTCGCCTCGGTCAGGCCCAGCTCGGCCAGCAGCTCGTCGCGCTCGCCGTGCTCGATGAAGCGGTCGGGGATGCCCAGCCGGCGGACCCGGCCGGCGTCCAGGCCGGCGTCGCAGGCCGCCTCGAGCACCGCGCCGGAAAACCCGCCCATCAGCGCCCCTTCCTCGACCGTCACCACGATCGGGCATTCGGCGACCGCGCGGAGGATGGTGCGGGTATCGAGGGGCTTGACGAAGCGGGCGTTGATCACGCCGACGTCGAGCCCCTGCTCCCGCAGCCGCTCGGCCGCCGGCAGGCACGCTTCCAGGAGCGTGCCGCAGGCGACGATCATCCCGTCGCGCCCCCAGTGGAGCACCTCGGCGACGCCGAGCTCGACCGGGGCCGTGTCGCGCTCGATCGTCGAGGCCGCGGCCTTGGGGTAGCGGATCGCCGTGGGCGCGTCGCAGGCCAGGGCCAAGGGGACCATCGCCGCCAGGTCGGCGGCGTCGCCGGGGGCCATCACGACCATGTTCGGCAGGTGGCGGAGATACCCCAGGTCGAACATCCCGTGGTGCGTCGGCCCGTCGGGCCCCGTGATCCCCGCGCGGTCGAGCATCATCGTCACGGGAAGGCTCTGCAGGGCCACCTCCTGGAAGACCTGGTCGTAGCTCCGCTGGAGGAAGGTGCTGTAGATGGCCACGATCGGCCGCAGCCCGACCTTGGCCATCCCCGCGGCAAAGGCCACGGCGTGCGACTCGCAGATGCCGACGTCGAAGAACCGCTCGGGAAACTCGTCCCGCACCGGCTCGAGCATGTTGCCCTGGCACATCGCCGCGGTGATCGCCGTGACGCGGGGATCGGCGCGCATCGCCTCGAGGATCGCGTCGCGGGCGATCTCGGTATACGCCTTCGAGGAAGGCCGCTTCTTGAACTTCACCTTCGACCCGTTCTCGTGGACGAACGGGGCGGGGGTGTGGAAGACCACGGGGTCCTCCTCGGCGGGCGGAAAACCGTGCCCCTTCGTGGTGACCACGTGCACGAGCACCGGGCCCTGGAAGCGGGCCACCATCGCCAGGTACTTCTGGAGCTGCCGCAGGTTGTGCCCGTCCACCGGCCCGAGGTAGTGGAACCCCAGCTCCTCGAAGAGCATCCCGCCGAGCATGCCGGCCTTCAAGGCGTCGCGGACGGTGCTGAGGAAGCGCTCCACGGGATCGCCGATCACGGGCATGCCGGCCAGGGCTTTCTGGATTTCGGCCTTCAGGCCGGTGTAGAAGGAGCCCAGCCGCAGGCGGTCGAGGTACTCGCCCAGCCCGCCCACCCGGGGGCAAATCGACATCTTGTTGTCGTTCAACACGACGATCAGCTTCTTCTTCAGCCCGCCGGCGTTGTTCAGCGCCTCGAAGACGATCCCGGAGGGCAGGGCCCCGTCGCCGATCACGGCCACCACGCGGCGGTCCTCGCCGGGCCGCAGCAGGTCGTCGCCGCACTTCAGGCCCAGCGCCGTGGAGACGCTGCACCCCGCATGCCCGGTCATGAACAGGTCGTAGGCGCTTTCCTCCGGGTTGGGATAGCCCATCAGGCCGCCGCGGGTGCGGATCGTGTGGAACCGGTCGTAGCGGCCGGTGATCATCTTGTGGGGATAGACCTGGTGGCCCGTGTCCCAGATCAGCCGGTCCCGGCTGAAGTCGAACGTGGTATGCAGGGCGAGGGTCAGCTCCACCACGCCGAGGTTGGAGGCGAAATGGGCGGTGCGGGTCCCCAGCAGGCGGCACAGCGCATCCCGCATCTCCTGGGCCAGCCGCTCCAACTGGTCGGGCGAAAGGCCCTTGAGGTCCTGCGGCGACCGAATCGTGGCCAGTAGCTCGTCCATCACCGATTCCTTTCCACGACGTATCGAGCCAGGGCCTGGAGGCCGGCGGCCCGTTGGCCCAGCGGCGAGAGGGCCTCGCACGCCTCGTCGATCAACTGCCGGGCCCTGTGCGTGCTCTCTTCCAGGCCGAGCACGCCGGGAAAGGTCAGCTTTCCGTGACCGGAATCCTTACCCACCCGCTTTCCCATCGTCGCCTCCTCGCCGCGGACGTCCAGCAAGTCGTCGGTGATCTGGAAGGCCAGACCCAGCCGGCGGCCGTACTGTTGGAGTGATTCCCTCTGCGCCGCGCCGGCCCCGGCCACCAGCCCGCCGAGCCGGAGCGAGACGAGGATCATCGCTCCCGTCTTGCGGCGGTGGATCGACTCCAGCGCCGCCAAGCCGCCTTCGGACAGGTCCCCGTCCATGTCGTCCGCCTGGCCACCCACGAGGTGGCAAGCCCCGGCCGCTTCGGCCAACGCGGCACAACACTCTGCCGCCACGCCGGGGGGCTGCACTCCCTTGGCCAAGACCTCGAATGCCAGCGCCAACAAGCCGTCCCCTGCCAGGATGGCCATCGCCTCGCCGAACTGCTTGTGGCAGGTCGGCAGCCCGCGGCGGAGGTCATCGTCGTCCATCGCCGGCAAGTCGTCGTGGATCAAGGAGTACGTGTGGACCATCTCCACGGCACAGGCCGCGGGCAGGGCTGCCTGGGCCGAGCCCCCGCACGCCTCGGCCGCCATCAACACCAGCATCGGCCTGAGCCGCTTCCCCGGGGCCAAAAGGCTATGCCGGATCGCCGCGCGGAGCTTCTCCGGACAGCCCTCGGAAAACTCCGTGTACTGGCGGAGCGCCGCCTCGATGCGGGGACGGAGTTCGTCAACAATCTGGAGCAAACGGGGCGACTGGTCAGGCACCGTCAACTCGGTAAACGAAGCTGCGCAGGTCAAGGCAGGAATCTTCCCAAAAATCGCGATTCCTCCAGTCGTGTCGAAGCCCCCCTATTCTAGGACACAGAACCGTCCTCGTCCATCGCGGTGTCCTCGTCTCCCGACTCAGGGGCATCACCGCTTAGTAGATGCGAGGGGGAAGATCGCCGCCGACTCCTCTGTTTGGCCTTCTCGTCTAACGGCAGCGAGGGGTCCTCGAGGGGGGTGCAGATCGGATTGCCCTCCGCGTCCACGCCGCTCAATAGTTCGATCCGCCGCTCGGCCTGCTCGAGCAATTGGTGGCACCGCCGCAGCAGCTTCACTCCGTCCTCGTAGCGCGCCAGGGCCTCATCCAAGCCGAGTTCGCCCTCCTCCAACTGGCGGACAATCCCCTCGAGCTGCCGAAGCGCTTCCTCAAAGCTCGGTTCCTGGGGATCGCGGGGTTCCGGCTTCTGTTTGGCCAAGGCCGTTTCCCTCCTTATTCCCATTCAATGGTCGCCGGGGGCTTCGAGCTGATATCGTAGACGACGCGGTTGACCCCCTGGACCTCGTTGATCATCCGCGTCGAGATGCGGGCCAACAGATCGTAGGGCAAGTGGCTCCAGTCGGCGGTCATGAAATCTTCGCTGTCGATCGAGCGGACGGCGACCACGTCGGCGTAGGTCCGGGCATCGCCCATCACGCCGACGCTCTGCACCGGCAGGAGCACGGCGAATGCCTGCGAGGTCTTGCGGTAGTATCCGGCCGCCTTGATCTCCTCCAGGACGATCGCGTCGGCCTCGCGGAGGGTCTCCAGCCGCGGCTTGGTCACCTCGCCGACGCAGCGGACCGCCAGGCCGGGACCGGGAAAGGGGTGCCGCCAGACGATGTCTTCCGGCAGCCCCAATTGGAGCCCCAGCTTGCGGACCTCGTCCTTGAAAAGGTCCCGCAGCGGCTCGATCAGCTCGAATTCGAGGTCTTCGGGCAGGCCGCCGACGTTGTGGTGCAGCTTGATCGTGGCTGCGGGGCCGTCGGGTGAGCCGCCGCTCTCGATCACGTCGGGGTAGAGCGTGCCCTGGGCGAGGAAATGGGCCCCCTTGATCCGGATCGCCTCCTGGGAAAAACACTCGATGAAGGCATGCCCGATCCGCCGCCGCTTCTCCTGGGGATCGAGCACCCCGGCCAGGGCCGCCAGGAACCGCCCTTCGGCGCGGACGACGTGGAGGTCGGTCTTGAAGTGATCGGTGAACTCCTCGATGACCCGCTCCGCCTCCCCTTTGCGCAACAGGCCGTTATCGACCAGGATGCAGGACAACTGCGGCCCGATGGCCTGCGAGAGCAGCGCAGCCACGACCGCCGAGTCCACCCCGCCCGACAGGCCGCAGATCACGCGCTGCTCGCCCACGCGGGAGCGGACGGCGCGGATCGTCTCCTCGGCGAAGTCCCCCAGCTTCCACGTCCCGTGGCAGCCGCAGAC
>Ga0153916_10001048_pt1 | contig 19381 bp, 24 predicted proteins | sample Opewatmetagenome_FD_109642 | JGI IMG/M metagenome (GOLD analysis project Ga0153916, IMG submission 109642) | Freshwater wetland microbial communities from Ohio, USA - Open water 3 Core 3 Depth 4 metaG | ecosystem: Environmental > Aquatic > Freshwater > Wetlands | place: USA: Ohio, Lake Erie... | reverse complement strand
TTAAATAAGCTCGAAACGGAATCCGATACGAAAAGAAAAGGCCGGGCCGCGAAGCCCGGCTTTTTTATGGTCTATGTGCTATTTATTATTCGCGGGAACGGCCTTCCCACCCATTATCGCGACGTCATCCCTCTTGTAAACCGCTTTACCTTTTAGCCGAGACGCTGGTTTCCACAAACCGAAGGTATGGGTACGACCGCCGCCCGCGGTACCTGCGGTGCTCTTTTCGTATTTCCAATCGGCCTTTTCCAAAAAGACAACGTCAACCCTCCAAATAATAACCGGCTTATCTTCTTCCAGAGAACGAGTCGGGTCGACAAGATACCGCCAAATAATATACCAACCAGGGTGATCGTAATGCGATTGGACCGCCCAAGGTCTCTTGCTTGCTTTGCACTCTAGGGATTCGTTAGGCGAAGGAGGGTCCTGGCTGCCCCTCCTCTTAAGGTCCGGGAATTGGGTTTGGGCCTTATCTATATGCCTCCGCTTTTCGTATACGCTATTCGCATCCAAAGCTTCAATTGCGAAAACACGCCCAAGTACGTTAAAAACGTTAGCCCGTTTGAAATACCAATCGACCTGGTCGGATAATTCGCGTTCGACGTACGCAATAGCCTTCTTAACCGCCGCGACAGTGAGACCGGGCGGTAAAGGAACGTCTTTATCCAAGCTAACGCTTCGTACTATCATTTATGGGTGGCGAATAAGCTGCCAATCTAGGTACGGGCTTTTTAGCCATTTCGAAATATTCTTTGTTGATCTCAACACCGATACTCTTTAAACCATGATATTCGGCGGCTGCTAGAGTAGAGCCGGAACCCATGAACGGGTCTAATATAACCCCTTTGCTCAAAGGCAGGGCGGCGGTAACGATTTGCCTTGAAAAATATTGAGGCTTTAAAGAAGGGTGCGGTGCGATGCTTCTTTCTTCGGTGCGCGTAGGCGACGAATATATTAAATCCTTGAAGGTCTCGCCGTCGGAAACACGGCGCAGACCACCGGTGCCCCACTTCTTAAGGTTATCCTGCACTCGCCCCTCGCAAGGTTTACGAAACAACCCCCACGGTTCCCAACATGACCTGGGCATAACCGAAACGTCGGGGAATTCTTCGTGCGCGTTTTTAGGCCGGTCCCCCCCGCGTAAAGTTTGGACTACCCTGACGACCTCGCCGCGCTTCTCAAAACCTCTCGCGATAAACGGTTCATATACCAAATAGGATACCAACGGGTTAGTCGCGATGAACACGTGCGCTCCCGGTACGAGAACGGGCATTAGCCTATCGGCCAATTCGGCGAAAAAGGAACGTAACGCAACCTTATCACCTTCGGTTAAAACCGTGAACCGGGGCAACGGCCTCCGCTTGCACCCGTCGAACGAGGGGGGAATACGCCATACGCCGCCCCGGCGGTTTTTCATCTTCTCAAGTTGTTCGGGTTTGTATTCGACTAAGCCGTACGGGGGGTCGGTCACGACGGCGTGAACGGAGTTATGTTCGGCCTCGGCTAGCCATTCGAAAGCGTCAACCAAAAAGATTTCGTAAAGGCCGGCGGGGACGGGAACCTTTTCTTCTGCCTTGCGGGAAAAGGGTAAACGCGCGATTCGCGGGGTAGGCTCGGTCATTATATTTAATCTCCGCAATTCCTACAAAACATTATAGGGGAAGGTTCCCAAACCGTCAATCTAAAAACTCTAAAGCCGATATGCCCCTTAAGTTGGATCCGCTACCCCGGGTGCCAACCGGCGCGGACGGTCTCGTAGAGGCCGCCGGGTAACCCGGGCAAAAGTTCCGCCCGCTCGAGCGCGCCGCGGCCGTGCTTCCGGTTCAGCTCGTCCAGCGTCGCCGTGAGGCGGTCCCGCTTTATCTCGAAGAGGTTGCCCGGCTTGCAGTGGTATAACAACATCGAGACCGAGACCCCCAGCATCCGCACGCCGCGCTCGCCCATGTCCCCGGGCAAAAGAGGCCACGCCGCCCGGAAGAGGTCCATCCCCTCGTCCACGTAGCGCGGGAGGCGGTGCGAGCGGCCCACGGTGTAGAAGTCCGGGTAGCGCGCGATGGCGTAGACGCACCGGCCGCAGTAGCCGTCGCCCCTAAGCCGCCGCGCCACCCGCTCGCACAGCCACAAAAACGTCCGCCTCAGCTCCGCGGCGTCGTAGGTGTCGCGGTTGAGGGTGATGGTGTTGCCGACGGACTTGGCCTCCTCGTAATCGTAGTGCGCCGTCAGCGGCCTGCGGTCTATCCCCCGCCCCATGTCTTGTAAGACGTCGCCGACGATGCCGAAGCGCGCGCGGAGGCGCGACAAGGGCAGCCGGCCGAGCTGGCCGCACGTCGTCGCGCCCAGCCGCCGCAGGTGCTCGCCCAGCTTCTCGCCGATGCCCGGCAGCTCCGTCACCGCCAACTCCTCCAGGAAAGGCTCGAGGTGGGAGGGCCTGAGGACCGTGAGGCCGTTGGGCTTCTCGAGGCCGGCGGCCATCTTCGCGAGCATCTTGTTGGGCGCCACGCCCAGCGAGCACGGGAGGCCCAACTCCTCGCGGACCTCGCGGCCGAAGGCCGCGGCGCAGTCGCGCGGCGTCCCCCACCTGTGGAAGGTCGTCGTGACGTCGAGGGCCAGCTCGTCGATGGAGGTGATCTCGACGACGGGGGTATACTGGTGCGCCCGGGCGACGACCTCACGGATGGCGTGGGTATACTTGGGGATGTCGGCGGGGACGACGACGGCGTCGCGGCAGAGGCGCCGCGCCTCCTCGGAGGGCATGCCGGAGCGGACGCCGAAGGCGCGCGTCTCGTAGGAGCAGGAGGCGACGACGGACCGCTCCTTGCGCGAGCCGACGACCAGCACGGGTCTGCCTACCAGCCACGGCTTGGCCCGCGCCTCGACGTTGACGAAGAACGCGTTCATATCCAAAAAGATGATGACGCGCTCCCAGCGCTCGCCGTAGGCCTCGGCGCCGGGGCCGAGCCCCACCGGCCCGGGCCGCTCGCCGCCCAACAGCGGCCTGCCGTGCGCCAACCCTGTGATCGAGGCCCACATAATTCAATATAAACTATTGATTTGGATTTTCTTCTCTCATATAATTAAGGTAGCAGATCAAAAGATTCGACATTCTCCGCAAGTTTAAAAGAGATATTGGAGTTGAGCACGGTTATTAAATACCTACTCTAGTCGATAGGGGAATTCCCCTGAAGTAAGCTTGACCCCAATGATTATTTATGCTATACTCTTATCAGATAACCTCCCCGTTACTGCGCGCCAGTAACGGGTCATAACCTCCCCGCCGTTGCGCGTCAGCGGCGGGTTTTCTTTATCGGAGAAGCAGACATGGACGAAGTAATCCTCTTCATCGACGGTAGTAATCTCTATAAAAACCTTAAGCGTATAGTCGGGAGGACGAACATCGAATATGCGAAATTCGCCCAGAAAGTTTGCGCTGAAGTCGGCGGTAAAATAAATAAACCCGTCTCATTTAAAAGGGCCTACTACTACAACGCACCTCTGGATGCCAGCGCTAACCCCACGGGTGCCAGAACTCAACAACAATTCTTCGATAGACTACGATTCGCGCCGAATTACAAAGTAAAGTTGGGAAGGTTAGAGAAAAGGGATATTAAGTGCCCTTATTGCGGCGCTAACGCCACCATCACTTGTTCGAGTTGCGGACAGACGGCAAGTTGGACCGTTATCCAAAAAGAAGTTGATGTTATGCTGGCGGTAGATATGTTGTCCTTCGCCAGAAACGGGTTATACGACATAGCGGTCTTGGTCAGCGACGACGGCGACTTCGCACCGGTTTTGAATGAGCTTTGTTACATGAACAAAACCACCGTATTTGCCGGCTTTAGCAAAACGATGTCGCTAAGAAATAATTCCGACGTTTTCATACAACTCGACGCGGCTTTCTTCGTCGGAATATAACCCAACGTCGTTTCGCCACTTTCCCCAAGACGCCAACGGGGCCCGAAGGCCCCCGGCCCTAAACAATCCTCCCCCCCTACTCCACGTAGCTGCGCTCGAGGCGCCAGCTTAGAACGGAGGTGTCGAGCGCCAGCTCGTAGACGGTCCCGCCCACCTTCACGGCGTAATGGTAGATCTTCACGTCGCCGTCGCGGTCGCGCCAGGCGTAGGTGACGCGCTCGACGGCGAGGCGTCGGCCGTTGTAGGCGAACCACACCGGCTTTATCTTGCCCGACTCCTCGAAGATGGCGCCCACGCGGACGCTGTCGCCCAAATCCACGATGTCCATACTTATTCCTCAGTGTTTTTTCTTATGCACGAGAGCCACGGCCTTCGTTGACATCGCCCACCGGCCGTGGTAAAATGGCTTAGCCCCAGGAGGCACAAAATATGGTCGACAACCAACCGAAGGAAAAAGCCGAGGTAGAGGTGGTGGTGCCGCAAAAGGCGCCCGCGCAACCGGCGAATTTCTTCGTCGTCTCGTACGCCGAAGAAGAGTTCGCGCTGGACGCACTATACGTCCATCCCGCCGAGTTGCATGCCGCCCGGCAAAACCCGGAGGCAAAAAACGTAATCGGCACCATGGTCGCACGCCTCGCTTTCAGCTACCACAAGGCACTCGAGCTTCGGAAAAAACTCGACGACATGATCAAATCGTACGAGGAACGCAAAAAATGACAACTTTAACTACATACACCGTTCAGCACGAAGGGCGGACCGACATCTCCATCCGAATTCCCGCAGCATGCGATGCCAACCCAAGCCGCATCCGCGTCGATCTTGGCGACCTGCTGACAGCGCTCATACTTGCCGACCAAGATCTCTATCAACAGATCCAAACATCCCGGAAACAATTTCAGCAAGGTCAAACCCTGACGCATAAAGAAGTCTTTGGCAGCGAATAGATGTGGCTGCGACCCCGATATATTCTCCCCGCTTCAACGAACAAGTTAAGAAATACTCCTCGCTAAAACGGGAACTCGCCCGCAAAATCAAACTCATATTGAGCTCGCCCATCGGCTATGGCGAGCCCTTAAAATACAATCTGGCCGGCTTGTCCAGCTCAAAAGTATCGAAGCGCTTTGTGGTTATATACGCTTACTGCAAAGAGTGCCGGGTCAAAGGAATGGAGGGTGTCAATAACTGCGGTGACTGCACTATGACGCCCGACGAGTCCGTAAGATTCTTCGCCTTTGGCCCCCACGATGATATATACCGCCTCATGAACAAATAGTGAGCCTTCCTCACTTATAGCGCCTGATGACGCCCACGACGCGGCCTATCACCGCCACGTCCTCGTCCTCGCCCACTAGCAGGTCCGGGTAGGCCGGGTTGGCGGCGCGCAGGATAATCTTCCCGCCGCGCAGGTACATCCGCTTCACCGTGGCCTCGTCCCCCACCAGCGCCACGACGACGGCGCCGTTCTCCGCCACCGGCTGCGGCCTCACGATCACCATGTCGCCGTCGACGATGTGCTCGCCCTCCATGCTGTCGCCCTTGACGCGCAAGAGGAAGTCGCCCTCCGCGGCGCCGAGCGAGCGGTCGACGGCCATCGTCTCCTCGGCCTCCTCGATGGCCGTGATGGGCGGCCCCGCGGCCACCCGACCCACCACCGGAAGCTCGAGCGCCGGCGCGTACCCCGCCACCGCCAGCGCCCGCGGCCTGCCGTCCTCCTTCGCCAAATATCCCTTGCGGACCAGCGCCGCCAGGTGCTCGAAGGCCGCGCGGGGCCCTATCTCCAAAAACTCCCCCAGCTCCCGCACCGTCGGCGGGAAGCCGTGCCGGCCTGTCAGCTCTCGCACCGCGGCCAAAACTTCGCGTTGTCTCTCCGTGAGCTTCTCCATCGCCATCACCTCTTCCGGCGGCCCGAGCCGCCACTACCATTATACTCAACAGGAGTTGAGTAGTCAAGTAAAAAATGAAGCCTCCCGGGCCCCAGCCCCAAAAAACCCTTTTTTTTCACAAAATTATTGACGATGGGTTAAACCGGTATTATAATATTATCGTCAAAGGCTCGCCTTCGGGCCCTTGGCGGAGGAGGAAAGCTATGTTGCGATCGTTAGGGCCGGTCACGGTTTTTTGGGCATTTGTTTGCGCCGCCGCGGCGTCGCCGCCGCCGGAATGGCTCTACTACGACGACGGCATCGCTTACCAGCCGGTTTACCGCGAGGACGCGAACGACGGCTGGGCCGTGAAGTTCGCGCCGCCGGCGCCGGGGTATATCCAGCGCGTCAAGATATACGTCGGCAACCCGCCCGGCAGCACCGGTTGGGACGGCTTCAACCTCGAGATCTGGGATTGGGACGCCAACTTGACGCCGCCGGCCCCCGGCAAGCGGATGTGGGGGCCCAAGTCCTTCACGTACAATCACGGCGAGTGGGTCAACTACAAAGATATCAACTACCGGTGGGAGAGCACCGAGCCCTTCGTCATCCTGGTGAAACAACGGGAAGGGTATCCCAACTGCGACACGATCTATTGCGACCCCAAGCGAACGGACCCTAATCCCAACTTGAGCTACTTTAAATTAAAGTGGTACCCCTTCGAAGTCGTAAACGGCGACCTCCTGATGCGGGCGTACTACGGCGCGAGCTTCCCCGGCGTGGACGCCACGAGCCTCGGCCGGGTGAAGTCCTTGTTCCGGTAAAAAAATATGCTATAATATCAATAGAGGGGGCGATCGGTTTCGACGGGGGTGGACGGTACCCAGGTGGCACGTCGCGGCTTCCCGTCGCCGCGTTACAAAGGCGGGGAAAAATAAACGCGGAAAACTACGCGTACGCTTGCTAACTAGTTAGCAAGCCGGCCGCCGGCGGAGCCTTCCCGCGGCGCCCCGGTAGGCCGTCGGAATAGCGGGATAAGCCGAAGCGGCGGCCCCTTCCGCCGAGGACGAAAACCCAGAAGGGGGCTGGCGTAAGGCCGACCCGCCCGCGGGCCAAGCCTTGCGCGAGACCAATACGCGGGACAAGCGTGTAGAGGCCTGGCAGCCGCACTTCCGGACGCGGGTTCGATTCCCGCCGCCTCCAAATTTCAGGAGTAAACGTGACAAAGGAACGCACTTTCACCGAGGATGAATTACAAGCGCTCGCGCGGTTGTACGAAGCTCGCCACGGCTTATTCGGGGATGAAAACACGCCGGTGAGTTTATCGCTATTGGCGACCTTCATGAAAAAGGACGAAGCGGAGGCGGAACAAGTATTGGCGAAACTGGAGGCCGAGGGCCTTGTACAGAAACAAATACGCGCTCGCCGGGAATTCTACTTCATAACTGATGAGGGAGCAGCGGACTATGAATACGCGAGCGCCGATAAGTAGCGGGGGCGCGAGATTAAGCAAAACGTTAAGACAATATTGGACCGACCAGAGTGAAAGGGATTTATCTTTATCTCAGCTAGCCCTAGATAATAACTATCCCGAGTGGGCATGCTACTTGGCCCAACAAGCGGCCGAAAAGGCCGTTAAATCCGTTTTCTTCGCATTAGAAACCCACTGGCCGCACCAATTCACCGTCCACAACATAAACGACCTTATCTTATACGTCCCGGCGAAATTCCTAGTTGGCGTAAAAGACCCCGAATTCGGGGAAGCTTGTGGGCGATTCGTTAACGAAGAAATACATAACGCCCCAAGATATCCGGGGATCTTACCGCCCGGATATTCGCCCGCAGATAGATTCGACGATATTAAAGCAAAAGAGTTCATGCGCTACGCCGGCGTTATCATCGAAAACGTTTCGATTATCATAGAGAACATCGCTAATAATTAAGCAAGAGGCCTGGCAGCCGCACTTCCGGACGCGGGTTCGATTCCCGCCGCCTCCAAATTTAACAGGGATAACGAGCTTAAAATGGAATTTACGGACGCGCAATACAAAGCCTTAGATAGGCTTTACGAATCCAGGTTCGGCTTATTCGGCGACGATAAGGTCCCGATAAGTTTAAGGTTACTCGCCATGTTTATGGGGGTAAACGAAACCGAAGCCGAAACCGAACTACGGACTTTAATCCAGGAGGGCTTGGTTAGGGAAGAAGGTAGGGAGCCGTTCATAAGGCAGAAGTTCTATAAAATTACGGATAAGGGGATTGAGGAATTCGATTATGCCCGAAGACGACACGCCCCGGCTTAATCCCGCCTATTTAAGCAATTGGGAAACTCAGTACCAAGAAGACCTGGCCCTAGCGCGTATAGCCGAAAATAATAATTTCTACGAGTGGGCGTGCTACCTATCGCAACAAGCCGCGGAAAAAGCGGTGAAATCCGTACTGTTCAAACTCCAAATAATCCCCCCTTACAATTTAAAACGACACTCGATATTCTTCTTGGCGGGTTTTATCCCCAAGGATTTGTTCAACGGCTTAGACTACGGCCAATTCGGAGACGACTGCAAAGACCTATTCGCCCACGTAGAGAGCGCTCGGTATCGGGCGATAGACGGACCCCATTGCCCGCATCTTGTATATACCCAAACGGCGGCCGCTATCGCCATCGAGCAAGCCGAGCGTGTTATCGACGTTATAAATAAATTAAACCCCAGGATATGGTAGTAAAACCTCCGGGCGGTCGCCCGAATACGGTAACCCCGGTCAACAACCGCCTGTAACTGACGCGGATTCGATTCCCGCCGCCGCCAAATAAAAAACCCGCCCTTTCGGGCGGGTTTCTTATTTCCTAAAGGGAGAACCGCTATTGGTTCACCGACTCCTTGACGATCCAGGCGTCGGCGTAACCGGCGTTGCGCAGGCGGTCGCGCATGGCCTCCGCGGCGGCGCGGTCCTTATAATCGCCCACGCGGACTTTATATAAGCCCTGGATGTGTTCGACGTAGACGCCGACGCCGGCGAAGGCCGCGCGGACCTGGGCCGCGACGTTATCGGCGTTGTCCTGATATGAACTCGCGATGACCTGGACGCGGTAGCCGTCCACGGCGCCGCCGGTAACGGGGGCCGCTACGGAGGCCGGCGCCTCGGCCGCCGTGGTTTCGGCGGGGGCCGCCGCGGCCGAGAACTCGCCCCCGGCGGCGAACTCATCTATCTCTTCTCCCACGTCCGTATCGGCCGGGACGACCTCGCCGATGACGACGGACCCCTCGACGACGTTCTCTTCCTCGCCGCCGCCGTAGTACGCGGGACCGCCGCCGGTCCGTCTACACCCCGGCGCCGCGGCGACGGCCAACAAAAGAATCATAATCGCCAGCCATCTATACATCGCACGCACCTCTCGCGTAGTCCTCTTTTTTACCCTTTCGACCCGCCGCCGGGCCCTAACGTTTAACGGTGTAATTATACGAAAATTCGCTTACGGGCGCAAGCGGCCCGAGCCCCGAATTCTACTCCCCGGCGACCTGCGGCAACGTCTCGGCCAGCATCCGTTCGTACAGGATGCTCGTCTGATTGGAGAGGAGGTCCAATAATTCGTCGTAGACCAGCGGCGCGTCGACGTCGCCGTTGTCGCAATAAATCATCGCGAACGTTACGCCACCGGACAAAAGCGGAATTATCACCGCCTCGCCGTTCTTGGGTCTTCCTATCTGTTCGAAAAAGCGACGGTGCACCCGCTGCCCGGAGTCGGGTTTACCGCGGTACGTCGTTTTCCGCTCGGCGACGGACTGGAAGACGGAAGGCTGGTCGAGGGGGATTTCGACGTTCTTGGCCATAATGCCGAGCGGCGTGCCGTCGCGGGCGTCGCCGAAGCCGCCGATGCCGCCCGCCACCCCCTCCTTTATTAAGAGCAGCAACGCCCGCTCGTAGTTCTCCGAAATCAGGTTCAAGAGGTCGAGCGAAACCATAAACGTAAAGCTGGACTTTTGAGCCTCGCGGACGAACTTCTTGAGCTTCAAAAGGTACGCCTCGAGAGAGCTAATTCGTTGGCGCCATTTCTTCTTGACGTATACCCCCTCGTAATTGCGCAGCGCCTCGACCACGACGGTCCAGAGTTCGCGGATGAAGCTCCTGACCTCCGCGGGCGGCGGCGCCTCCCTTAAAAGGGCGGGCGGCGGCACGGCGATAACGGCGCGGGCGTGCTTCTCGAGGAGGGCGACCCGAAGGGCGTACCCGGCCTGCGCCGAAACGCAAATAATTTCCATCGCTCGGGCGGCGCCTTTCAACTTAGCCATCAACGCCGCGGCGCGCCGCGCGCGCTCGGGCGGTCGGTCCCCGGCGCTAAAATCGACGTCGAGGATGACGACCGGCAGACGGTCCGCGCGCATCGTGGCCTCCACGGCCAACATCAATTCGGCGAACGATTGAAACGCCCGGCACTCGACTTTCTTCCTCTTGGCCACCGACGCCAGCAACGCCCCGAGGGGTTCATCGTTGGAATAAAGGTAAACGGTGTGTGCGGCCGGGGCCGGCTCCTCCACCTCTTCCGGCGGCGTAACCTCTTCCGCAGGTCCGGCCGGCGTTTCGCCCGCGGCTACCTCCGTGGCCGCTTTGTCCCGCTCGTCGAAGATGCGTATGCACTCCAACAGGAGATGTTGGGTGTCGACGTTAACGCCCGGGATGATACCTTCGACCGACACCGCCACGTCATCCGCCGGCCGGCCCCTGCCGCCCAGCTCGAAGACGAAATCGCCGTCGAGCCAGAGGACGAAGTCGCGAATGGCCGCTTCAATTTGCTCCACGACCGCGGCCTTCACTTCTTCATCGCTCAATATGCCCATACGCACCAAGACGCGGCCGAACGGCATGTCCTTATATTCGGACCGCTGGGCGTCCACCGCCCGCGTCAGGTCGCGGTCCGTGATAAGCCTCTTGGCGGCGAGAATGTTGCCGAGGTTGTTTTCGGCCGCGTTGGTGGACGCCTGGGCGATGTTGCCGTCCCGGAAAACCACGAAGCCCCGCCGGTCCCGGCTCTCCAGGTGCAGGGTCCCGCTGCGCCGGCTGGCGTAGATGAACTGCAGGACGTCGACGACCGGCATATCTTCCAGTTTTCCCTTAAGCGCCAACTCTACAAACCTCTCGCGCCTAATCCTAAGGCCGCTCGAATCTCGGCCCAAAGCGCCTCGGCGTCTAATACGATGTATCGGTCCGCCGTAATACCGGCTACCGCGCGGCCGCCCACGTCGCCGGCGTATATGGCCGCCGGCGGTATATTCCGCGCGGCCTGCACTTCGTCGACGAGTATAGCCACCCCCGCCGGGTCGCCCGTAAGAATGACGGCGTTCCCGTAATTCCCGTCTTCCTCGAGCCCCAAAAGCTCCTTCGTATCTATCGCGACGTATACCCCGCCGCGCCGGTGAAAAAGGCCCGCGACCACGGCCGGCACTTTAGGTATGGCCGTAATTTTCGGCAACTCCAGTACCTCGCGGGTTACGCCGGCGGATAAAGCGTATCGCTCGGGCCCCAGCGAGAACAACGTGAAAACGTCGCCCACGTCGGCGCCGCCGTCTCCTTCCGGTTCGGCGAGGACCCGGGCACGGGCGGCCAAAACGTCGGCCACCTTCTCCACCTCGACCATGTCGGACATGGCGTCGAAGAGCGCCGACCAGTCGACGTCTTCCTGCGAAGATCTGGCCTCGGGTTCCGGCAGTTCGAATTTATCCGTTTCCATAACGACCGTATTACAGGATCTGTTTTACGATCTCTCGCAGGCGCCCGACGGTTAAGCCGTCGCCCGAGATCTCTTCGTCGTCCGTACGGCCCTCGAGCAACCTAAGGACGTTCCGATAAGAGCGGGCGGCGCGTTCCTCGTCGCGGCGCCAACGGTGGTAACTGGCCATCGAGAAATGCCCCAAGATAAAGTTTTTTTCGACGTATAGGGACCGCCGCAGGTTCTCGAACGCCTCCTCGTTCGCGCCCATCTCCTCTTGAATCAGGGCCGATATGTAATAACAGTAGGGGTTCGTTTTATCGAGCGCGATGCCCCGGCGACACCACTCCAATCCCTCCTCGTATCGGCCGAGGTTACCGAGGACGCGCCCCATGCGCCAATACAATTCGGCGTCCTCGCGGGCGGCGGCGAGTTTCGCGAGTCGCTCCAGCGCGCGCGAGTCCTCGCCCGCGGCGACGAGTTGGTCGGCCTGGTCAAGCTCGGCCGACCGCGGCCGCTTAGAGACGGGTTTGCGCGGCGGCTCCGGCGGCCGACGCCGCTTCTTGGCGGCCGCCGCCTCTTCCAACGTGAGTTTGCGGTAGACGAACGCCCCGGGAAAATTTACTACCTCGAAACTTTCGTCGAACGAGAACGGTTCGGCGTGGCCGCCGATGTACCAACCGCCGGGCGCGAGGTAACGGCGGAACAACGCCGACGCGCGCGCGATGCTCACGCCGTCGAAATATATAAACACGTTCCGGCAGAGGATCAAATCGAACGAGCCCGGCGCCGGCGCGACGTTACTTTGCTCGTCTATAAGGTTGGCGTGCGCGAAACGCACTATCGCCCGGACTTCATCCGAGACTTGCCATTCCCCGTCCGCCCTCTCGAAATGTTTTTGGCGCCAATAATCATCCACTTTACGGAACGACCACTCGCGGTAACGCCCGCCGCGCGCCGCCACGAGGAAATCGGTATTGATATCGGTGGCCAGGAATTCTATGCGCCAATCCTTCCAGTCGGGCAGCGTCTCCAAAATTAGCATCGCCACCGAGTACGGTTCCTCGCCGGTGGCGCAACCGGCGCTCCATATCCTCAAACGCCTTTCGCCCGCGCGCCTTTTGATTATATTCGGTAATATCACGTCCCGGAGGGCGTCGAAGTGGGCTTGGATGCGGAAGAAATAGGTCTCGCCCACCGTCAGCTGGTTGATCAACCGTTGGAGCAGTTCCCCGCCCGAAGGCGACGCCACCTCGCGACAGAATTCCGCGGGGCCCCGGCCGCCGCTCAGCCGGCCGCACGCTTTTTCCAGCTCCGCCTTCTTCTGCGGCGGGTAATACAGGCCGAAGCGGTCTCGCAAAAGGCCGCTCAGCACGTCAAGCTCTTTCTCGCCCAGCTCGAAAGTTTTACTCATTCCGCCGCTTCGTCGGCCTCGGGTTCCAACGTGACTTCCGGTACGGCCTCGCGTTCTTCCGCTTCCCGCGCCGCGGCCGCGTCGGGAAGAAGGGCGGAGGGCTCGAGGATGCGCGTAAGATTACCCCGCCGCTCGTAAACGCCGAGGAAAGGCCGCCTCGGCAACCCGGCCTCCCCGGCGGAGACGATCTTTTCGCTATCGAACGTTTCGACGTCGAACACCGCCGATACGACCATCGCGATGTGGCGGCCCCCCGCGCTGAAATAGACAATATGGTCGCCGGCGTCCATATCCCGCCCCTCGACCCCCAACGCGGCCGCGTCCAATACCGGCACGAGCTCGCCGTGGTAATCGATGACTCCCGTATAGCCGGCGCCGAGCTCGCCTTGGGCCGTTACCGTTACGGTCCGCGACACCCCTTTCACCGACCAAAGGGGGAGAGCGAAAACCTTGTCGCCGACGCGAAAGGTGACGACCGAAAAAGGGCCCTTGGGCCGACGTAGTTCGTCGATGGCCGCCCCTATGTATTCCGCCTTGAGGGACAACAACTCGTCCTCGAGTCCCTTGATCCTGGCCTCGATTTTATCGTCTATTTTCCTTTTGCGAGCCAACTCGCTCCTCCGGCAGCCGACATCTCTGACCTTTAATATAATATCCTTTTACCGCTTATTATGCAAGGGCTTAACGCGACCTGGAGGAAAAAAAAGCCCGCGCCGCGGGCCCCGGCCAAATTAATGCTCTCTTCGCAACCACGTCAAGGCCGATTCTTGCACGTATATACGAACCGCTATCAACGCCGTGAACAATATCCAAAGGACCCATAAAAACTTGACCGCCGGGTCGTGCTTATACGTAAGGCCGCTCGCCTCCTCGAACGAGACGAACGTGACGCGGTGGCCGCCGACGTCGACCGGCTTCCCGCGGCCGAGGCGGCGCCCGGGCCGTATGTCTTTAGTGACGCGGTGCCATTTGTCGGCGGGCATCTCCTTGAGCTCCACGTACGGCCCAATGGGTTTGGGGCCGCCGGCCGCCAGTAGCGTCCCGCTCGTGACGGTCGACGCCATGAGGGTTTCGTCGCCGAGCCGAAGCGGTTCGCCGGGCTCGAGCTCCCGCGCCTTGCCGTCCACGTCGAATTTTATCTTCTGGTCGAAGAACGCCTGATAATACTTCATGCCGCCGTAGACCAGCGGGTCGTTGACCTCGACGCGCTTGGCCGCGGCCACGGCGCCGTCGTCGACGACCTCGAGCTCGCTGAGCCAATCCTTGACGAATATCCGCCCTTCCTTCTCGACGTACGTCGTCGCGAAGCTCTTAAGGCGGAGTCGGTAGGCCGACTCCTCGTTTGGGGGCGCCTGGAGGCCCAGCCGCGGCGCGAGCTTGGCCCACGCCGTCTCGCCCTTCTTCAGCGGGACGCGGGCCGCCTCGCCCGGCTTGAGCGTCAGCTCGCCGCCATACGAAAATAGATAGGTCGCGAAGAAACCGACGAACATCCCCACCAACGCGACGTGGTAGAGCGCCGAGACGACGTACCGCGCCGTAATAGCCTTCGGCAAGAACTGGCGGAGGATATCCAGCGAGCAGCAAAGGAGGTTGACGCCCAAGAGGACCGCCGGCACGAGGAATATGGCCTTATGGAAAATACCCAGCAGGCCGAGGTCGCGGAGGGTATGATACGTCGCCTCGTCCCAGGCCTTGAGGTAGAACTCGTCGTCCATGCCCTGCGGCACGAGCGCGCCGACGACCATAAACGCGGCCAGGATGAGCACGAGGACCACCGCGAGCTCGAGGGAGGTGAGGAGTTTCCAAATCACATTGCACGTACGCCTTGCCATAGTCTTAGCCGGCGAAACCTCGTTTTAATTAGTTCGAATTAGGCTCTTTATGATGTCGGGGCCTTTTTCCTTCCCCACTTTACGGTAAATATCCAAGAGCTCGGAGTACGTTCCGGGGCCCCCGATTAAATCCCAAAACTCGGCCCCTAGCAAAACTTCGTTTTCTAAATCTAGCGATTTACCCGGCCAATGCGAATATTGTTCCTTCCGTGCGCCGTACGGGTTATACGGCATCGCGTAATAAGTCTTTACGGAATTCGGGCTACCATAAACGGCTTGGATTCGTAAAAACCTCTCTAATACCTCAAGACATTGGCCTTTGTTCGGCTTAGGGCTTTTTATTTCGAAGAAAAACTTCTTTCGCTTAGCGCCCACGAATACGTCCGAAAGGACCGTTAGGGACCTCGTCTTAGGTCCTTTTGTCCCTACAACCCGTTTGATGTAATAGCCGAAAGTTTTTGTGAACCCGCGCTCTCTGACTTCGTTTACGATATTACCTATTTCGTCGAATTGCGCTTGGGATATTTCCCCTTCTACGCGGTAGTTCCTTTCGGCCTCGTAACCTTTGCCGAGGGCTATTAACTTAGCGGCTTCTTCAAAGGTACTCCCGAGCCGAGAGGAAAAGGACCTTTCAAACTCGGAAGGCGCAAGGATACCTTCGGGAAGTAACGCCTGGTGAAACGGCTTGAGTTCCCCGGATTCGGAATCTTCTGCTAAAGGCCTTAAATCGTAGGCCTTGCGGCCTCGCGGCGAGTGGTCTCTCAAAAGCGCTTCAATAAAGCCCTCAATAAACCCCTTTATTTCGGCTTTTGTTCCCTTATTAATCACGGCTCTCCCAAATAAAAATGTTTTCGTAGAAATCGTTCGCCCGCCGGCCGGTTCTCCGGTTTACGTGGCGTTTTAGTTCTTCGACTACTTTAAAACCACATAGCTCGGCAATTCTTGGGTAAACGTTCTGGCTATCATTAGCTATTACTACAAAAACGCACCCCGGCTTTACCGATTCTTTAACCCGGCTAAAAACTTCGCTTATTTCTTCTATATAATTATTAACAGCCCGTTGCGATTTCCCCTTCTTCGCGGCGCCTATTTCTGCTTCTTCATTGTCTTTTAACCCGAGTAACTCGTAAGCGTACCTATGTTGTTCGTGGTAGTCGATTAAGCCGACGTATGGGGGAGAAGTGATTAATAGATCCGCCTTGGGGAATTTTACTGCGCGCGCGTCGCCCCAAACAACTTCAACTCTCGCTGATTTTCTTACCCCGGTAAATTCTTTTATTCGTTTCAAAGTATCGAGCGCATACCGCGAGATAAACTTATCGGCGTCGTCCGTGGGATTGCAATTACGGGCATGTTTGTAGCAAAAATAAGGTTCGGTAGTTGGTTTCTTAGGGAAATCTAAGTCGAAATGCGTCGTAAGCCTTGCCGATCGAGCGGCCCTCGAAACGATAACCTTCATAACGTCTTGGTACTTATAGTTTTTGATGAATGATTTATAAATCAATAACTGGTTTAAAGCTTTTGGCGCGAACCATTCATTCAAATATTTATTATCCGACTTGAACTCCAACGCCTCGCCGAATAAATCCCGCTTTGTTGCCATTCTATACCGCTGCAATATATCTCGGATTTCTTTTCCCAATAAATTTAAATCATAGTTGGCCGTTTTTACTTTGGACAGTAAACAATTAAATTCTGATATATCGCAACCAAAAGAATCAACGCCTAGAGCTAAACCTTCTACTAGCGCAGTACCGGACCCGCAGAAAGGGTCGACTATTAGTTCCGGTTCGTATTTCCTGATAAAAATTTCGACGAGTTGCGGAATGAATTTCCCGAGGTAAGGGTGCAACCTATGTACATGCTTAGTCCTTACCCGCTCGGGTAAATCGCATTCTCGCCAATTCAAATTAAGGTCGGCTACAGCGGTTCCCGGCCCGACTTTTTCAAAATCGTTTAAAGGTTTTTGGTCGTATTCGGGGTTATAAACCATAATGCTACGTATACGCGTGCGCCGTCGGCAGCCCCAAGAGCTTCGCGACGACGTTGAAGCCCAGGAACGTGAACATCATCGAGACGAACCCCACGACGTTGAGGACGCGCGCCGGCACGCGGGCGAAGCGCGGGCTGCGCGCCGCGTGGATATACGCCAGGTAGACGCACCACGTCACCAACGACGCCGTCTCCTTGGGGTCCCACGACCAGTACGTCCCCCACGCCTCCTCCGCCCAGCCCGCGCCGGAGAATATCCCGAAAGACAACAGCGGAAAGCCGAAGAGGATGAGCTTGCGCGAGAAGAAGTCCAGCCGCTCGCGCTTAGCCGCGGTCACCAGGAACTCCAGCTCGTAGGCGAAGGCCGCGACGAAGAGGGCGTAGGAGGCGAAGGCCGGGATGACGTGGACCTCGAACCAGAAGGAGTCGAGCGCGGGCGACAACGGCCTGACGGTCGGGTCTCTGGTGACGCCGTAGGCCATCGCCGCGGCCATCAACGCAAAGAGCACGGCGCCGGACCACCGGACCCTCTCGCCGCCGAAGCGCTGGACCAAGAGATACGCCAGCGCGCCGGACCAGGCGAAGAGGGATAGACATTCGTACAACGTCGAGAAGGGCGTCCGCCCCACCTCGAGCCAGCGCAACGCTATAAGGAGGGTGTTGAGCAGCAAGACGGCCCAACTGAGCGGCGGGATGCCGTTCCGGCGAAAGAGATACGCGACGGCGGCCAGGCCGTACAACGCCGCGAGGGCCAGGTAAATGCCGTGGTCAATCGTCGCGAGCATGTTATAAGGTCGCTTTTTGAAGCGGAACCCGGCCGCGCCAGGGAACGTCCTACCGTTTTTTCCTCTTACGGATTTTTTTCTTGACCTGGGCCTTCGCGACTCTCGCCTCGAGCTGGCCCTTGCGCCGTCGCGTCCGGAAGTTGTTGATCTCGTCGAGGAGCGCGGCGCAGACGTATACCGACGAATAGGTCCCGAGGATTATGCCGACCCAGAGGACAAAGGAGAATCCCTGGAGCGCCTCGCCGCCGAGGAGATAAAGCATTAACAACGCGACGAGCGTACCCATGCCGGTTATGAGGGTACGCGACAAGTTCTCGTTGATGGCGCGGTTGAGGAGCTCGCGGTAAGTCTCCTTGCGGCCCTGGCGGGCGTCCTCGCGGATGCGGTCGTAGACGACGACGGTGTCGTTTATGGAGTAACCGACGACGGTGAGAACGGCCGCGACGACCGTCAAGTTGATCTCGATTCCCACCAGGACGGCGAGGCCGAGGGTTATGAGGACGTCGTGAATAAGGCTGATGATGGCGACGACGCCGCTCGTGAACTTAAACCTTATGGCGATATAGGCCAGCATCGCCAAGAGCGCGAAGCCGAGGGCTTTCATCGCGAGGCCGATGAGCTGTTGGCTGACGCGGGGGCCGATATTCTCCGTTCCCCGGATGATGAAGGTCCCGGCGTAGAAATTGTTCTCGAGCGCCTTTTTGGCGTCCGGGGAAATCGCGACCCCCTCGTACGCCGCGGCCAGCGACGGCAAGAGCGTCGTGGCCCCGGCCTGGGCGCCCAAAGCCCTCTTCCGGGCGACGTGGCGCGCCACGACCGCGGCGTCGCCGGCCGGCATATAACGCGCGAGCTCTTCGTTTAAAAGAGCGGCGTCTTCGAAAGAGTTGATGTCTATTTTCCCCGCCGCTCCCGCCGGCAGGCCGAAGACGTCGGCCATGACGCGGCTGATATTCCTCACCGTTTTTTCCACTATTATCTGTTGCACCCGCTCGCGGATGTTGTCGGGCGCGGCCTTGTTGATATCGATTCTCAAAGTACCCTTGGCGCCCGCGACCTCCTCCGTCGTCACGGCGAACACCGTCGCGAGGTCGTCCTTGCTGAGGTCGACCCCCGGCACCGCGGCGACTTCGGCCAGGCTCTTGAACCTCCCCACCCCGCGGCGCGCTTTGACGATGGCGTCGGCGTAGTCTCCCGCTTTCTCCAGGCCTTTTTGCGAGATGAGCATCTCCCGTTCGGCCCCGCCTACGGAGTGAATTTCCACCGGCGCCGCGCGGCGGATTTTCTCGAGGTCCGAAACGGTAACCCGGCGGTCGGTCAGGACGTCGATCCTGACGCCGCCGGTGAAATCGATGCCGAAGTTGGGGCCCTTCGTGAACAGGAGAACGACGCTCGCTATCGTCAATACGGCGGAGAAAATCAGCGCCGCGCGTCCCAGGCCGATGAAATTATAGTTGGTATCCTGGAATAGGCGCATCGTCGGCGGCCCTCCTGAGCCGCGACCTAGGTTATAAGACTAACTCCTCGGGCCACCGCGCGAGCTCGGCCCGGGCCGCCTCGTCGGTGAGGTCGTAATGAATGGGCGTAATGGAAACGTACCCTTGGCTGAGCGCGGTAATGTCGTCGTCGTCGCGCAGGTTCGGGGCGCTAAGGCGCTCCGCGGCCAGCCAGAAGTACCGCCGGCCGCGAGGGTCGTGGCGTTCCTCGTAGCGGTCCTCCAGGACCGCGCCGCTCTGGCGCGTTACCTTTAAACCCGCGATTTTCTCGACGGGCCGCGCCGGGACGTTGACGTTCAACATTACGCCCGGCGGCAAGCCGTCCCGTAATATCCTCGCGGCCACCCACGCCGCCACGCGCGCCGCCGGCCCAAAGTCCGCGTCGGC
>Ga0153916_10001047_pt1 | contig 19385 bp, 20 predicted proteins | sample Opewatmetagenome_FD_109642 | JGI IMG/M metagenome (GOLD analysis project Ga0153916, IMG submission 109642) | Freshwater wetland microbial communities from Ohio, USA - Open water 3 Core 3 Depth 4 metaG | ecosystem: Environmental > Aquatic > Freshwater > Wetlands | place: USA: Ohio, Lake Erie... | reverse complement strand
CCTGTTTTGGACTGACTGGAATCTCTAGCGGGGCGACATCCACCAGCGAGGTCTTGGCTGAAGTCGAAGATGAAAGGGCTCCGATGCCCTTCAGTAGGGTAGTGCTGATTTTTGGAACTATTGGTCTTCTCACAGGTCTGGCGAATGGTCTGCTTATGCCTTTGAATAGACTCTACCCAATCGATGAGCTGCACGTTAACGCCACAGAGCTAGGTCTAGCATTTTCCCTTGGGTCGTCGCTCGTGACCACGCTAGTTCAGATTCCAGGCGGGAGATTGACCGACAGATTTGGGAGGAAACCGATAATGCTGTTCAGTGTGTTGGGCGCGCCTTTTGTGGTTGCCTTGGCCTACACTAGTTCTCTCTTCGAGTTTATCCTCGTCACCGCCGGACTCGTGGCCTTTGGCAACATTGCTGCTCCAGCGTACCAAGCCTGGCAGATGGAATTGGTACCATGTTCCAAAAGAGCTAGCGCCTCAGGGTTGATCAACGCGATAACCGGCATCGGAATGTTTTTCGGTCCTTTCATGAGCATTTTTCTGTATCAGTCTCAACCAAGCATAGCTATTGCTTTCGTCGCCGCAGCTCTCCCTTGGGTTCTTCAGATTCCTCCGATCTTGAGACTAAAAGAGACCAAGGTAGCCAGCACGCGAAGCTAACGCGCGCTAAACGTTTAGGATTTTGTGAATGTAAAGAAGAAGGAAGATGACTCCCATCACGCTCAGTGAGCTTGTCGCTGAAATGATTGGTTGGAAAAATTGCGTGGTTGCTTCGGATAGCTGTGGTAAGATTATGAGATTTACGAAAAGTGGAGTCGCTATGAACACAAGGGCTAGGTAGAAGTATTTTCCTCGGATTGTGCTTGCGTGGTCCATTTGTGAAAGCAGTTGAGGTATCCTGTCCTCATGAAGCATTTTTCCAATCTTGCTGACTTCGTTTCCCAAATCTCCCGAGGCTTGCGCAACCTCATTTCCGATGTTCTTCGAGTTCTTGTCGATCTTTTCTTTCAGTTTCAGAATGCTGACAGAGCTCTTCAGGTCTGATTGAAGCGAGGTTCTTACTTCAGGTCTCTCTGCAACGAAGCTAGTCGGTCCTTCCCACGTATCGACTATTTTCTTGATAACGTCAAGTATTTGCCACTCTTTCCTAATGGTTCTTCTGGCTTCTTGGTATTTTGCATGCAGCGACGAGTTCATCTCCGACACCATGAAATCAGTGTCCCGCAGTCCCTGTTGCTGGAGTTTGAGATTCAGAAGCACGGCAAACCCAACAAACATCGAAGATGCGCTTTCCACGATCTTCCTGTAAAGATTCTTTTCTTCTGTGACAGTGGTTTCTGTTTCTAACTGTGAGAATGCCTTTTGCAGAGTGAGCAGATGGGTTCCCAAGTGTTGCACTTTCTCCAATGACAATTCTTGTGAAAGATAGTTAGGAGATTTTTCGCCCAAGTCACTTGCCAATTCGCTGAATTTTCCATGAGTGAACATGAGGCCAGCAGTGATTATCCCCAACAGACTTCCGAACGTTGCCGTAGTCGTCGTCAGAACTGTCCTAAGGTCGCCATAGCTTATCGCCCCCGTGGCGTTGATCAAAAACAGGATGATAACCAGCATTCCGCTAAGCACGAGTATCAGAATCATAAACAAATTGTTCCTGAGGGAACTCATTTTTTCTTCCCTGACTCGAACACAACTTTACATCTGCCCGCGCCCTTTATCAAGGCCTTGTCCCATGTACAAGTGCTCTCTGGCCCGAGCACCACCGCCGCAATAGCTTTGGCTCCGACACTACAAATCAAGTCGCAGAATCTGCTTTTGACGCTCGTCCCAACATCTTTTCCCAAATGTAACATCGGGCAATCCGATACAGTGAAGGAAAATCTAGTCTCAGATAACTCAATCGGTTCAAATTTCTGTCCATAAGAGCCACCTATGATTACTTCAAACATCTTGGCGAGAGTTTTCATGTTCTCGTCTTTTAGTCCCAAGATTTCCTTCAGACCGTTGGCCAAAGACATGTTGTCCTTATACAGTAGACTCTCAAGTTCCTCCTCTCCTCGTCCAGCCTTTTTAAGAATCGGTATGACCACTTCGAGCGGTGGAGATGAATGTCTCGCAAGGAGAGTCTTGATCTGTTCTTCTTTACTTTCCGTCATACGTCCACTGATAAGTAGTAGACTCGTGTGCAGATAAACGCTTTTTCCCTTTGAAAGCCAGCCTCAAACAGGCTACTCCAGCCTGACAAGACTTAGGCAAGCGGTCTCGCTTGCATCGTTGTGAGTCTGGCGAAAGTCAAACGATCTCTCAACGTCCGCTCTACAGTCTTTCAAAATCCGTCTCATGACTAAAGTCTAGTCTGCTTCCAATTCCAGCTGTGGGTTGCTTCAAGTGCTAAAGCTTTTTAAACGCGTTTTCAAAATATGTATCCAAATCGATGGGTGAAATCATGACTAATCCAATCTTAGAAGCTATTAAAGATAGGCGCACTGTTTCAAGATTTGAAAGTACGCAGGTAGAGAACGATAAACTCGAGGCGATTTTGGAGGCAGGACGATGGGCGCCGTCATGGCTTAACAGGCAGCCTTGGAGTTTCATAGTCATAAAGGACGGAAAAGTCAAGGAGCAGTTAAGCGAGGTCGTTCCGACCACTTTCGTGCAAGGATTGAAGGAAGCGCCTGTTTGTATCGCGGTAACCGTTAATCCTGAAGAGGACCAGTATCACCTTGTTGAAGCTGGCGCCGTAGCCTCACAGAACATGGCTCTTGCCGCTCATAGCCTAGGACTGCAATCCTCTTGGATTGGAGTCTTTGACATAAAGGATCAAAAGAACTCAGCGGAGTCAAGGGTGAAACAGATTCTGGAGATTCCAAAGAAGCACCGAGTGATCGCACTTTTGCCAATTGGCCACGTCAAGAATGAGATTCCTAAGAAAGAGAGAAAGTCACTTCGCCAGATAGTCTATCACGACAAGTTTGGAAAGCGTTGATCTCTCCGCAGTTTATTGTGATTGCGTCCTTTCGGCATCGTTGATACACGCTCATTTTCCATAATGGCAACTCCTAATAAGTTGACCGCCTAAACATGTGGCGGTGGATCAGCATTTGGGATACCTTGCTGCTTGGAAAGTTCTTGAGAAGATGGTGACCGACTTCAAGAAAAGAAAAGTCACTGTTCCCGCGCAGGTCATGAGCGATCTGAAAAACGCAAGAACCGTTATCAACATCTTGAAGGCTGAACCTGGCCGAGAGGAGACCGTGCAGAGAATTGAGGAATATTTGAGAAACGTGGAATCTTATCTTGTTTCTGAGGGGCAGAATAGGTTTGGAATGGAGTACGTCGATGAATGGCTTAAGCGCGTGGATGATGCCGGTAGAAAAGCGGTTGATGAAGAAAAGGAGGAAAGTTTTGTTCCAGGGCTTCCGCGGCAACAAAAATGGCTTCGCATCACTCCCTCCGCCGAGTTGCCTCTTGAAAAATTGGAAGCGTTTGCAGAAAATTTGAGCCTTTCCTACACGGTTCAACCTGACGGGTGTTTGCTTGTTTTCGGTGAGGAGAAAGCCATAAAGGATTTTGTCAAAAAGATCGCTGCCAAATACAAACCGAAAACTCGAAATTAGCGCTGAAAGAGTACGTAACTGTTAAAGCTTGGAGACACAGTAAACATTTTTATAAAAAATGTTACAACAATGACCGCAGTAGGACAATGTGTGTGTTCGGGAGAGGGTGAGGGCGCAAACTGAATGCCCTACATAAAAAAGATTGAGCTTAAAGGCTTCAAGTCGTTCGGACCGCAAATCGTTAAAGTAGTGCTGGATAAGGGTTTCACAGCCATTACTGGACCCAACGGAAGCGGAAAAACAAACATTCTTGACGCATTCCTATTCTCTTTAGGCGAACTAAGCACAAAAAAGTTGCGTGCAGAAAACGCTGCCAAACTCATTTTCTACGGGTCTGAAAAGGCAGGCCTAGAAAGGGCAAAAATGGCCAAGGTAATAATTCAATTCGACAATGCAGATGGACGTATGGCCGTTGACACAACCACGGTTACGATTTCGCGTGAAGTCTACAGAAACGGGCAAAGCGTGTACAGGCTTAATGGGAGAAGGATTTCCAGAGCGCACATCATAGAGATCCTTTCAGTGACTGGAATAAGCTCCACGAGTCAAAACATAATTCTGCAGGGCATGATCACCCGTCTCACGGACATCTCGCCGATGGAACGTAGAAAAATCATAGAGGATTTGGTGGGAATAGGCCAGTATGACGCTGAGAAGGCTGAAGCTGAAGAAAAACTGCGCGCAGCAGACATTTCTATTCGCACGGCGATGGGCAGAATAGATGAAGTGCAGAAACGACTGGATGACCTAGAACGGGAACGCAATGAACTTTTGAGAGCCAGCTTCATTCAAGGCGAGATAAAGAAGTTTGAAACCGTCAAGATTTCCTATGACATGGCCCAGATACAGGGCAAGGTGCGGGAGACTTCATCACAAGCGGACAAGGTCAGAGTCCGAGTTGAAAAGCTGAGACAGCTTCGCGACGAACACAGACTGAAAAGGAGATCGGTTGAAGGCGAATGGCGAAAACTAAGTTCAGAAATAGTTGAAGAGGGCGGTTCGCAGGTATTAAGAGTTCAGGTGAAGATCGGCGAGCTCAAATCGAAACTGACGGAGTTGGCCACGAAAATAAGTTCTGGAAAGACAAGCCTTGAAGGCTTAAATCGGATAAGAGAAAACGACTCTCAGCAACACCAGTCCATTCAAACTGAAATCCGCGAAAATCGTCTGAGAATCAAGAAGCTGAGGAGCGAGCACGAAGGATTCTCTAACCAAATAAGTGGAGAGCAAGCTGAGCACGACGCTCTTGCGGCAGAAGCTGCTCAGCTTTGGGAAAACCTAGGTGAGAACAGCAAAAGAATACGAGAAATTGAGCTTAAGCTTGATAATGATAACAAGCGGCTCGCGTTTTTGAGGTCTGAATTTCTGAAAAACCAGACAACGGTCAGAGTGCGGGCTAGGAGACTCAAAGACCTAGATGATCGAAAAGGAAGATTCGCGGGAACGCATAGTGAACTTGAAAAATCATTTTCTGAGCTTGAGAAAGTTCAGAAAGAGCAGAAGAGCCAGTTGAAGAACTTGGAGCGGACACTTGAACGGAGAATTGCGCAAAAAGAAGCCGTGGAAAGAGAGGTCGTCGAAGCTGGAAAGATAGCTGGCTCGGCACGCGAAGCGGTCGTTGAGTTCGTGACACAGAGAGAACTGGCGGAAACTGTCGCTTCAGAAGGAAAAGCCTTGAGAAGCATAGAAGAACTCGGTGAACTGGGCGTAATTCAGGGCGTTTATGGCAGATTACGTGAACTCGTCAAGGTTGATAAGAGCTATCAGCGAGCAATAGAAGCTGCAGCAGTGGGCTGGCTTGATGCGATCGTTGTGAAGGACTTTGATTCAGCCTTCACCTGCACCGAAACGCTCAGAAGAATGAAACTTGGACGAATAAAGATCATCCCACTTGAAGGAGCAGCTGGCACCAAGCCCTTGAAAGTTCCAGAAAAAGAGGGCGTAAGCGGTACAGCCGAGTTCTTCATGAAATATGAAAAAGCCTACGAGCATGCGGTCCGTTTTGTCTTCGGAGACACCCTGATAGTCTCGGATGACAAGACCGCTTTCAGCTTATCCGGTGAAGGATACCGTGCCGTCACTGTCAACGGTGATCTGTACGAAGTGGGCGGTGCCTTTGAAAGTGGATACTACCGTGCGCCAATAGATTTTTCAACGATAATCCCGAGTGAGATGGCCATCAAAAGCCTAGACGAAGCCGTTAGCGCCCTGCAACATCACCTCTCAAGAAGAGGCAACGACATCACGACTTTTGAGGAAGAGATTGACAGAACTCGGGTTGAGATTGCGCGCCTCTCAGACGCCATAACAACACTCGATAGGGAACTAGTGAGAGTGAAAAGAAGCGTAAGAAGAACAAGATCAAACGTTAAGCGAATGGATCATTACATCGGTCGGATTAGCAAGGAAATTGAGAATGAGAAAGCGCACATGTGGATTCACAGGGCTGAAAGAGGCTCCATCCAGAAGGAACTGCGGAAACTCCAGATCGAACTGGCAAGTCTGAGAAAGAAAACAGACCCGGGGCACATTCAGGAGATGGAGGTTAAGAGGGAAAAACTTGCTGAGGAGATAATCACCTCAAGGCAGAAGCTTGGCACGGTTCAGACTGAAATGTCAACCCTTCAATCACAATTTGACAATGTTCTTAGAGTAGGATACCAGAACTGCAAGATTCAGCTCTCAAAGGTTGACCAGCAACTGAGAAGAGTTGAAAAAGATGTTGAACAAGCCCTGCAGGAGAGGGAATCACTGAAACAAGAGCTGGCAGAGCTGGAAAAGAGCCGTGTTGAGCTTTCCAAGACTGTCTTTTCGGCGAGGGAAGAAGCGAAGAAATTCACGGCGCAGATTGATGACATCGACAAGGAACTGCGCAAGCTTGACCCCGAATACGAGCAGGTTGATCGTTTGCTGAACCAGCTTCAACTGAACACCCAGACATCACTTCTGCAGCTTGAGCAGTATCGAAGCCAGCTCAGAATCCTCGGCCATGAACAACCACTCGCCGTGACGCCCAAACAGGTTGAAGAAGCCGAGACTTCCATGAAAATGATGCAGTTTGAACTTGAACGGATAGGCGCCGTCAACCAGCTTGCCTTGTCCCATTACGCCGATCAGATCTCACGTTACAGGGAACTCTCAATGAGAATGAACGAGCTCGAAAAAGAGAAGCAGGCTATATTGCAGTTTATGGACGAGATTGAGCGCAAGAAACGAAAGGTGTTCATGGAAGCCTTCGAGAAAATCAACCAAAACCTGCAGAAATACTTCTCAAAGCTCACCGGAGGCGGCACCGCCACGTTGACTATTGAAAATATTGAGGAACCTTTTTCAGGCGGCATAGACATGCTGGTTTCGTTTCTCAACAAGCCTTCAATAGTTGTGAGCGGGGCCAGTGGGGGAGAACGCTCAGTTGCTGCGGTTGCCTTCATATTCGCCTTGAGAGAGTTTACTCCAGCCTCTTTCTACGTTCTCGACGAGGTAGACGCTCACCTAGACGCTTTTCACGTGTCAAAGCTGGCCGACCTGCTCTTGGAAGAGTCTGACAAAACGCAGTTCATAGTCATAACGTTGAAGCCTGAAATGGTGAACAAGGCGCAGAAAGTTTACGGGGCTTACATGCGCAACGGAGTTTCAAACGTCATCTCAGCAAGTCTATTAGAGGTGCCAAGTTAGGGTGACTGCTGCAACCTCTAGGAAACCATTTTACTTGCTTCCCCCTTGGAACATACTGTTTGACTTTCATAAGCTGGAAAAGCTTGTGCCGTGGAACGTCAACATTGCATATCTGCTAACATCATTTCTTGAACACATGGAAAAGAGTGGGCAAGTGGATTTCAGAGCTTCTGGCGTTGCACTTGATTCTTCAGCCCTCATATACTTGATGAAGTCGAAGCTTCTGCTGAAGCTTGAAGAGCCGCCGCCTCCGCCGAAGGCTCCGCAGGACTTTCTTCCTCCGCCCCTTTTCCTGCCGCTCAGACATGAACTGACCTCGACAACCATAAGGAACCTGCTGGAAGTCTTGGATGACGTTTTAAAGGGGGAAAAGCTGATTCGCTTTGAAAAGGCAGTCACGGAATCCATTCTTCCAACGCCTTCTGAAATTCTGCCGCAGCTGGACTTATTCCTGATGGAAATCGAGCTGCAGATGGAAAGGCTTTACGCCTCTCTTTCAGAGAGAGTGAAAGGCGCGGGAATAGTGGAGTTCTCAACCTTGATCAAAGGCGTTAGGAGGCTGGAAGTCATTCGCACCTTCATTCTGTTATTGTTTTTGGCGCAGGAAGGAAGAATAGACCTGTGGCAAAACGAGGAGACTGAAGAGATCTATGTCACGGTTGGAGAGTTGAAACTTGCAGAAACCGGAAAAGCCAACAGTTAACTTGGAAACAGACACGCAACACAAACAAGCAGAGAGAATTCAGAACGATCTCGTTATGGTAGAAGCTGCATTGTATGTCGCTGGACACCCGTTGGATCTGAATGAGCTATGCTCAGTCTTGAACTCACGGTCAAAGAACAGAGCCAGAAAAGTTGCGGCGACACTTATGCAGGAGTATGCAAGCCGCAACACAGCGCTGGAAATCCTGCAATTGAAAGACGAAAGATACGTTTTGCAGTTGAAAGCCGATTTCACACCTCATGTCAAGAAATTTGTCAACAGACCCCTGCTTTCTGTAGGTCCACTAAAAACGCTTTCCTACATAGCCTACAGACAACCCGTACCCCAAAAGAGAGTTGTTGACGTGCGGGGTCATCACGCGTACGGTCACATAAAAGAACTGAAAGAGATGGGCCTGGTTGCGTCCGAAAGAGCTGGACGTTCAATGCTTCTCAGAACAACGGAATATTTTGCAGACTACTTTGGCCTGAGCCAGGACACGGCGACTATGAAGAGAGAACTGAAACACGTTTTCGAAGACTTTTCGAAACCTGAAAATCCTCGAATTGAAAACGGATAGGTTTATATCCAAATATTACGGTGATAGAGCACACCTAGATTCAGCAAGGAGAAATATCAAGTGTCGGTTTGGCACGGCGACAGACGCAAGGAAAAGCCTTCCGGAGGCAGAAGACACGCCTACAGGAAGAAAAGAAAATATGAGCAGGGCTCATTTGCGGCAGAGACTCTCATGGGCGAATCGAGACGCAAGTTCTCCAGAGGAAGAGGCGGAAACCTCAAACTGAAAGTTCTCAGCGAAAAACAGGTGTGCGTAACCGACCCGAAGACAGGAAAAACCGAGAAAACCGAGGTTCTGAGGGTTGTCAAGAACCCGGCGAACATCGACTACGACCGTCGAGGCGTAATCACCAAGGGTGCCATGATAGAAACCTCTCTGGGCCAAGCGCGCATCACTTCGCGTCCAGGACAGCACGGAGTGTTGAACGCGGTTCTAGTCAGTGAAGCAGAGAAACGCTAGCCTTCCTATTTTGGTTGTGCCGCTGCGCGTATCTTCTGCAGCTGCTTTGCAACCATCGCTACTATCTGGGTTTTTGATCCCTTCTTGTCAACGAGAAGCATACCAGTCTTCAACCACGGCGTCTTAGGATAACCGGCGTCGACAACAAGTTCATGGCCTAAACCGAGTTTTTCTGCAGCCTCCTTTATTTCTGAGATTCTCGGAAGTGGCACTGCTAGACTCTTCGGTACGCGCCTCCCACCATTTGCCGATCTTGTTGAATCGAAGTACGCTGGCCAAATGATTATTCTCTCTTGCTTGCGCATAGACTGTCTCCACCAACTATTTTTGAGAATAGTAAACTCTCAACTTCTCGTTAACCTCATCGATTCTGACGAAACCAAACCGCTCAAACTGTACAACCATATTCGGCTTTAGCCTTTTGCAGATGGCTTCGGCAATTCCATCAGCCACGGTTGCATCTGGCATAATCACTTGACACGGCATGTCCTCGCCCACCGGAACCCAATGAATCAGCTGTGCGCCGGTCCTTTTTGCCTCCTCATAGGACTCGCTGGCGAACGTGGCTTCAGCGGAATACGCATTTACTCTTTCGATTCTCACGTTGAACAACTCCATGAGACGAAGCACCTTGCTGATCTTCGAAGCTTCCACGTCTCGTTTCGACACCCAAAAAGCGGCGGCCTTGTTCTCTCCTTCAGGCTGGATTCCGTATTCTCTGAACCCCCGTTCCGGATGATCCGGGTGCAAGTGAAGCTTTGCCTCAAACGCTTTAGGAATCTGCTTCACCGTCAGTTCCAGCGGGTTCTGCACGAAGAAATACCTGTCAGCAGTGGGATCCAAGATTTTGCGGTTGTAAGCATACAGGTTTTCCCAGCTTAAGATAACATCAGAAGTCTTGGGACCAATGTCAATTATCATCCTCTTGATCGCGTGAGGAGCTATTCCCCGCCTACGCAAGGCCGCAAAAGTTGCTAGACGAGGATCGTCCCAGCCGTTGAAGAGCCCCTCCCTTATTCCCTGTACGATCTTTGACTTGCTCAGAGAAGCCCCAGTGATCTTCAGCCTGCCGTAGTGTATTGCTTCAGGATATTTCCAACCCAGATGCTTGTACATAAATTCCTGCCGAACCTGGTTCGTCAGATGCTCCTTCCCTCGAATGATGTGAGTCACACCCATAAGGTGGTCATCAACGCCAGCCGCCAAGTTATACAGAGGCCATGCCTTGTACTTGTCTCCAACCCTTGGATGAGGATACTTTTCAGTATTGATAACGCGAAACGCAGGCCAGTCCCGAACCGCTGGATTGGGATGGTTCAAATCAGTCTTAACACGAACTACAGCTTGGCCTTCTTTATAGCTTCCTTCAAGCAGCTTTTCCCATCTTGCGAGATGCAGTGTCGGAGGGCAATCGCGGCATTCGCACGGTTTGCTTGCCAGTGTTTTCCGACGGAACTCTTCGCGCTTACATGTGCAAACATAAGCGTTCCCATCCTTCAGAAGTCTCTCCGTGTACTCGTAATATAGCGGAAGTCTGTCGCTTTGGATGTATTCTTCATCAGGTTTACATCCAAGCCAAGCCAAATCCTCTCTGATTGCGTCATAAAACTCCAACACAGGCCTTTTCAGTTTGGGATCAGTGTCTTCGAATCGAAGGATGAATTTGCCCTTGTACATGCGCGCATACTCATAGCACAAGACTATAGCTCTGGCAGAGCCCAAGTGTAGAACGCAGTCAGGATTTGGCGCATAACGTGTGACTACTTGCAGATAATCAGGTGTGTTTGGCAGGGGCGGAAGATGCTTTTCCTCCTCTGCCTGCTCTTTTGTGAAGGCTTCAGGCCATTTTTCCGCGACAACGCGTTTCTGCTCATCCAACGAAAGAGCGTTGACTTCTCGAACGACCTCATCTATGAGGACCGAGATTTCCTTGACCTTCGTCCTGTATTCTGGTCTTTCGCCAAGGATTTTACCTACAACCGGTCCCGTTTGCGCTTTGCCGTCATGCTTGACCGCGTTTATCAAAGCGAATTTGCGGACAAGTTCATTCAGTTCAGCTTCTTTAAAGGTCAATGGTCTTACACTCGATCATTCCTAGATTTTCCTTTCAATCAAGAACTCTGCGAAGGCTTTTAATTTTTCCTTCGCCCCAGAATCAGGCAAAAGCTTTTCAACGCCCCTCCAGCTTTCCCGAACCATTCTTCTTGCCGACCGTTTGACATATTCAATGGAGCCGTTTCTCTCCATTATGCGGATAGCTTCGTCTCTCAGCTGCTGGTCCGAAGTGTGCATGTTCAAGATTTCAACGAGCCTCTTCGCATCTTTTGTGCTGGCAACCTTCAGCGTGTGGATAACAATCAAGCTTCGTTTTCCTTCAGTTATGTCTAATCCTCGTCCGCCCTTTTTTTCGATGAATTCTGAGCTAAGATCCATGACATCGTCCTGCATTTGAAAGGCTATGCCTATGCTTTCGGCAAAACGTCCAATTTTTTCGACAAGTTCTTCGCTTGCGCCTGCTAGTACTGCCGCAATTCTTGCGGCCATTCTCGCCAAGGTTCCAGTCTTGTAAGCGCACATCTGTAGATAGTCTTTTTCACTTATTCTGTCCGCGTTTCCCAAGCCCCTGTGCCACGCAATGTCCATCGCTTGGCCCAAGCTTATGTTGATCATTTCCTGAGCGTAGACCTCAAACACTCTGCAGAGCTGCTGCCGCGAGACTTTCTCGCTGTTTTCGATCAACGGTAGGAGCGGCAGATAGTACATCGCGTTTCCAGCGTTTATGGCAATGTCCAAACCGTAGATCTTGTACGTGCACAGCTTTCCCCTTCGATATTCAGATGCATCTTCAATGTCGTCTACCATCAGTGTTCCGTTATGGACTACCTCGGGGATTATAGCGAAATCAACGAGATCTTCAGGATTTTTGCCTAAGGTCTCAACAATCAACAAGAACAGAGCAGGGCGCCATCGTTTTCCTCCCCTGTCAAGAAATTCCCAGATAGGATCAGAAACCGCCTCGTTCAAGGCTTCAAGGTTGTAGGCGTAGCGTGGCCGGTTGACTCTGAAAACAATAGCATTCTTAGAAAGAGTTCTCGGAATGTACTTCTCGATGGCCTTATCTATCACGGGAGCTGTTTTCTCAAGGAATTCTTCAATGTCCAAGGTTTAATCCCTCGCTCTCCGCGCGTAACTTTCAGGGTTGAAGCCTCTGATCCTCAGCCATTCTGAGGTCCTGCCCGTTATGACAATAGGCGTTCCATGCAGGTTTTGAACGGAATCCGCTCCCACGAGGAACGTGGCGTTCCTCAGTTCGTCCATCAAAAGCGAAAGCGTATTACAGGTCTCTTTCACTCCCATGACTGCAGCCTGCAAGATCGGCTGAGAGAGGCTTGTCAAGCTTGAGCCCAAGGCCAAAGCTTTAGCTGCATCCACGCCGCTGCGTATCCCTCCTGACGCGATGACTGGAAGATTCACAGTCTGTGTAACTTCAACGATGCTTACCGCAGTTGGGATGCCCCAATCCCAGAAGACTTGGCCCAATCTGCGCTGGAAACTGTTCTCGCCTCTCTTTGCGCGGTAGTGCTCAACCGCCGCGAAGCTTGTTCCTCCTGCCCCGCTCACGTCTATGGCCTCCACGCCGACCGCTGCAAGCCTTTTTGCTTCTTCACCAGCTATGCCCGCGCCTGTTTCCTTTGCGATCACTGGCTTGTCCAGTTCTTCAGCGATTTCACCGATCTTTTCAAGGACTCCTGAGAAGTTTGTTTGGCCTTCGGGTTGAGCTGTCTCCTGCAACGCGTTCAGGTGTATTGCTATGGCGTCGGCCTCTATCATTGCCATGGCCTTTCTTACTTCTTTCAAGCCGTATCCGTTGATGAGCTGCACTCCGCCGATGTTTGCGATCAAGAAGGCCGTTGGAGCCTTTTTCCTGACGATGGAAAAGGTTTTTTCAAGCTTCTTGTCTTCTAATGCTGCTCGTTGACTTCCGACGCCCATGCCTAGGTCTAGCTCTTGCACAGCCTCGGCTATCGTCGCGTTGATTTTTGACGCCTCTTGCGTGCCGCCTGTTATTGCGCCGGCAATCAATGGCGCTGCAAACTTGTGCCCGAAGAGCGTAGTGGATAGGTCGATCTTCTGTTTGTCAATTTCTGGCAGGGCGCGGTGGATGAACTTTACGTCTTCAAAACCTGTTGTCACATTTCTAGCCTGGACATTATGGTTTAAAGAGATGCGGATATGATCAGCTTTGCGCTTTCTTGTTTCTGCAGCCAAATTCTATACCTTCTCTATTATCGTGCCCTCCACGGTTTCTCCTTCAAGAGCTTTGTAAACGTTATTGGGTTTTGAAGCATTTATGATGGTTACTCGTATTTTCTGTTCGATGGCGGGCATGAGCTCGGCAATCTTGCCTAACATGCCGCCAGTAACGTCGCAGACTGTTGGCTTGCCAAGTTTACCGTGGAGTTTCTTAAGCTCCTCAAGCGTCAGATGCTTAAACATTTTTGCAGTCTTCTCAACTTTTGGATCGGCATCATACAAGCCGTCTACGTCGACCCCCATGATTATGCGTTCTGCATTGAGCCTTGTGGCCAGCGCTGAGACCAACTGATCGCCGGACAGTATCGTGAAACCTAGCTTTGTGTCCAGTACTGCATCGCCGTAAAGAACAGGGATAAAGGCCATTTTTAACAAGGCTTTTAGTGGCGTGTCTTCGAAATGGTTGATCCTGCCGTTCTCGGTGATTAAGCATGAGGATGGTGTGATGCTCATCGCCGGAACTTTGTGCCAGATCAATGAATCCATGAGCAGGCCGTTGAGCACGGTCATGACGTGATGCGTTTCGGAAAAACCAATTTTCTGCCCGTCTTCTTTGAAGCCTTCTTTGATTGCATATCGCTGTGCAGATGGATGGCCAAAGCTTCCGCCGCCGTGCACGATTATCAAGTTGTGAACGTTTGCCTTCTGGATTTCCTCTGCCAAACGGTTGATTTCCTGCGTTCGAGCTGCCAGCTCCCCATTTTTGTCCGTGATCACCGAGCCGCCGATTTTCAAGACCGCGAGTTCATGCTCGTTCAATCCTGACACCCTCGTCTGTTTTTCTTGCTGTGAAGGGTCTTCCACCAGCCCTCATTATTGCCTGTGAAACCTGTTCGAGCCTCTCATGCTCTGCCAAAGCAATCATACATCCTCCCCCGCCAGCGCCAGTCAACTTTGCACCCAAAGCTCCAGCTTTTCGCGCAGCGTTTATCAGACATTCAAGAGACTCATCTGAAACTCCCAATCCACTCAGCAGGCCTTGGTTAATGTTCATCAGCTCTCCAACAGTCTGCAAGTCGTTTTCCTTAAAGGCGTCTATTGCCCTCAAAACAACCTCTCGGGCGGCCTTCCTCATGGGATCGCCAACCCGCGGGTATTTGTTCATCATATTTCGCACTTTTTCAACTTGGGTTCGTGTTGACCTCTCAACACCTGTATCACCGATAACTAGTGGCATGTTCGTCTTGGCTTCAAGAGGCTTGAACCCCGTGTCTATCTGAAACAGAAGTGTGCCGCCGAAAGTTGAGATGGCCGGATCAACACCGGATGGAGTGCCGTGCACGACTTTTTCAGATTCAAACGTGATGCGGAAAACATCTTCCTTCGACATTTTCAAGTCAAGAAGAGCGCCGACAGCGGCTGTTACGGCCGTCACGACCGCTGCTGAAGAGCCCAGTCCAGCAGCCACTGGGATTGTGGAGTCAATTTCAACATCTAGCCCGACGCCTTTCTGGTATTTTTCCAAGACTTTCTCTACTGCCAACTTGACGGGTTCAAACTTTGCTCTTGCTTCTTTCGCATCGCCCTGTTCAGGTTTGAAAGTTCCATTCTCAAAATACCCTGCCAAGTTCAGATTCACAGACTGCACATGAAGGCGTTTGTCCTCACGACGATTCACTGTTGCATGGGCTCTTTTGTCTATGGCTAGGACTATTGCTGGCTCTCCGTAAACCACGAAGTGCTCCCCGAAAAGTATGATTTTTGCGGGAGCTGAGGCAACGACCCCCATTCTGCACCACTATTTTGTGAGACATACGGCGGCGTACCCCACCACGCTTGAGTAGTCGCCAATTACATCACCACTGGTCTTATAGCATAATAATTTTGCCTCTTTCGCTCCCAACATTTTCGCAGCGGTGATCAAGGCAACTATCGGACCGTAACCGCAAACTGTAACATGACGCGTCTCGATCGTCGAATAGAGACGGTTTTCATCCATCGCTTCAACGGCTTTGAGGACTTCCTTGTCCTTTGCCTCTGCCCTCTCTTGCGGTTCGTAATGCGTCATGTCTGAAGAAGCTACTATTACAGCGTTTTTGCCTGCCAGAACCTTGGCTACAGCCTCTCCAACCTCCTTGGCAGAGGAGATGTCTTGCATCAGGAAACAGACGGGCACGATCTTGAAATCTGAGCCGAAAAGGTACTGAAGAAATGGAAGCTGCACCTCGATCGAGTGTTCGAAACTGTGGGCGGAATCATCAACGTCAATGACACGCGAGGCGTGGACAATCTGGTTAGCTGTTTCACCGTCTACTTCAACGTCGCCTAGAGGCGTGCGCCACACACCTTCATTCATAATTGCCAAGCCACTCCCGTAGCCCGTGTGGTTTGGACCAAGAACGACTACGATGTCCGGTTTACCATCAGTAGCCAACGCATAGTAGGAATGTGCAGCCACAGGTCCCGAAAACATGTAGCCAGCGTGCGGGCAAACTAAGCCAAGCACCTTTCTCGGTCCATTTATCGCGACCTCTGGAAGCTTTCCGGGTCCGAGTCTGCTCGTAAAACAATCCCTTATTTGTCGTTTGAGGGCTTCTGGTGTTCCTTCATAAAACGCTCCGGCTTGGCATGGACGCCTAACTTTTACCATTAGGCTAGGGTTCCTCCTCCTCCTTTGCGATTTTGGCTTCGAAATCGTCAACCGTTAAGGTCAAGTCTTTGTCCTGAGCCAGTTCGCCTCTTTCGCGCAAAACCTGCCTTGCCAATAGCCAGTAGATAACCGCCAAAGCTCGGCGGCCCTTGTTGTTTGTTGGGATGACAAGATCCACCCCCGTAAATTCGTTGTCCGTGCTGCACAAGGCCACAACTGGTATGCCAACCGACGACGCTTCTTTAACAGCTTGAAGGTCTGCCCTTGGATCTGACACTACAAGCACTTCTGGTTCGATGCGGTTAGGATACAAGGGATTTGACAAGAGTCCCGGAATGAACCGTCCAACAACTGGTGTCGCTCCTGTTACTTGGCAAAATTTGTCGACAGGTTCCTGAGCGTACAGTCTGGTGGCGGTTGCGGCAACTTTTGCCGGTTCAAAGCGTGCCAGAAATTTCGCGGCCACTCTTATGCGATCATCGGTCTTTTTGACGTCCAAAACGAACAGTCCGTCGGCTCTCACGCGGTATATGAACTGTTCCATGTCTCCGGTCTTCATCCTTGTTCCGATGTGTATGCCGGCAGAGAGCAGCGTGTCTCTGGGCATCAGAAGCCCTTCTTCCGGAACCGCCGCTTCGGTTGGTTCTTCTGTTATTGGTTCTTCTGAGGGTTTGATCTCCTCTTCCTTCATTTCGTTCTCTTCGGTTTCTTCTTCTGAATCATCCTTGATTTCTTCATCTTCTGACAAACTTTATCCTCCCTGAAGCATTTTAAGATCGGCCATTTTTGCCCTGTCGCCGAGGAACTCTTCGATTCTTATCAGCTCGTTTATTTTCGCGATGCGTGAGCCTTCCACAACTCCTGTCTTTATCACGGGGCATCTGAAGGCCACTGCTAGGTGGGCTATGTGCCAGTCGCATGTGTCGCCTGAACGATGGGACATAACAGGAGTGTATCCGTTTCTCTTTGCCATCTCAATTGTTTCCGAAGCATCCGACAGTGTGCCTACCTGATTGACTTTTATGATTATCGCGTTCGCCGCGTGCAACTTTATTCCGCGACTCAACCTTTCGTTGTTTGTGGTGAAGAGATCGTCGCCTGAGACCAAGCAGTTCTTGGCTTTCTTGGCCAGCTCTGCAAAATCGTCAAAATCCTCCTCGTGGAAGGGGTCTTCGACGTAGACCAGATGATACTTTTTGATGAGTTCAAGGATAAACTCTAGCTGTTCACCTGAGTCTCGCTTCTTATTCTCTCTTTGATAATTGTACTTTTTCGTTTTGCTGTTCCAGAGGGAAGAGGATGCAACATCAATGCCTAGACCGCATTCGAAACCCAGTTCGCCGCCTACTTCCTCGCACGCCTTGGCCAAGACTTCGAAAGCCTCTGCGTTTCCGATGTTGGCAACCCATGCTCCTTCGTCGCTTTTTCCCTCGCCGAAAAGTTTATCCTTCTTCACTAGGAGTTCGCCGATTTTCTTGTGAACCAAGATGTTGGCCGTTGCCGCTTCCAAGAAAGATTCAGCTCCGTGCGAAAGGACCAGAAATTCCTGTATGTCGGGAGACTTTCCCTCCGTGTGCAGCCCACCGCTGATAGTGTTTCCAAGCGGGTAGGGAAGTTCATTCGCGACGTGCCCGCCCAAATACTGAAAAAGCAGAAGCCCGGATGAATTCGCTGCCGCCTCCGTGTTAGTTAGTGAAATGGCGGAGGCAGTGTTGCCTCCTATCGCTCTGAAGTCTTTTGTTGCGTCTATCATATGCAACGTGTTGTCTATTTCCTCTTGTGAGTCAGCGTTTAACCCCACAATTTCTGGAGCCACAAGCTCCTCAACTTTCTTGACTGCCTGTTCGACTCCACCCTGAGGATAATACACGACTTCAGCCTTTCCCCGGCTCTTGCCCGCGGGAGCTGAGACTCTTCCAAAGCCTGAAGAAGTTATGATGTCAACTTCTACCGTTTCTTCTCCTCGACCGTTGAAAACCTTCCTTGCAATTATGTCTTCAATAACCGTCGACATTACTCTCTCCTTTCAGTCTCATCAATAGTAGCTTCTTGCCTCTTTCCGCTTTTCGGCTTCCTCGTAGAATCGCAGAACCTCATCGAAGATCTCCACGTGTGACAACAGCATTCGCCTACAACAGTAACGCTTTACGCCCATGCTGTCAAGGACTTCGCCAGCGTTTTCCCCGGCTTTAACCCTTCTGGTGAATTCCTCCCACTTGTCTCCTATCAGCTTGCCGCACGTGAAACATCTTACGGGTATGATCATTCAATACAGTCCTCTTTACCTGTAGCTCTTCTGATCTCTAGACCGTGCTCCAGGTCCTCCGAACTTCTTGGGCTCCTTTTTCCTTTTGTCTCCAACGATCATCGTTCTGTCGTACTCGGCAAAAACCGTGCGCAGGTGTGCACTCTTTGTCCACTTGAGTATGGCGTTTGCAATGGCCATTCTTCCCGCTTCCGCCTGTCCCATGTAGCCTCCGCCCGAAACCTTCACGTCTATGTCCACCTGTTTCCAGACGTCGTCTCCAGCCTGAACAAGCGGCTCCATAATCTTTTCACGCGCAATTTCGGGCTCAAAAATCTCCACCGGAATTCTGTTCACGTGTACTCTTCCGATTCCAGGCCTGACAACAGCGCGGGATGTTGCTGTTTTCCTTTTTCCACTAACAACCAAACTTTTCTTTGCCGGCATGTCTATTCACCCTTATTCCATCCTATTTCTTTCGCTAACTCACCAACCGTGAAGTATGCGCAGGTTAACTTTTTGGATTGGGCGTCAGCCACGGTTTCCGTCTTTTGGTTTTTAAACTCATTTGGGACTCCGATGAAAGTCTTAAGCCTTTTGAACGCTTGCTTGCCTTTCGGCTGCTTGATTGGAAGCATGCCTTTTACGGTCTTTCTGACTATTCTGTCTGGCCTTCTATAGTGGAACGGCCCTCTTCCGACTCCGCCCACTTCGAGAAACGTTTTAGCTTCGATCACCTTGCTTCCCTTTCTTCCCGAGATTACTGCTTTTTCAGCGTTCACGATTATTATCTGTTCACCTTCCAGTAGCCGTTTGGCAATTTTGCTTGCCATTCTGCCCAAGATGAGACCGTCAGCGTCTATTACGGTGGCCAGCTTGCTTGTTATCTGCATTTTTTCACCCAATTATCCTGATGTTTGAACCTGTTGGGTTCTTTTTGATAAGGTCAGGAAAAGATAAACATTTACCCCTTGCAGCCGTTATTTTTTCTCTGGCTTTTCCGGAAAAAGCGAACGCTGCTATCGTTATCGGATGGGTTATTTCGCCTGTGGCGAGCACTTTGCCGGGAACGATCACTGTTTCACTTTTTTCTGTGTACCTGTTCAGACGGCTCAGGTTTACGGCCACACTTATCCTTCTGGGTTTGGACAAGCGTCCAGCGACGTCTCGCCAGATTTCGGCCTTGTTTTCCCTGCTCTGTTT
>Ga0153916_10001045_pt1 | contig 19419 bp, 18 predicted proteins | sample Opewatmetagenome_FD_109642 | JGI IMG/M metagenome (GOLD analysis project Ga0153916, IMG submission 109642) | Freshwater wetland microbial communities from Ohio, USA - Open water 3 Core 3 Depth 4 metaG | ecosystem: Environmental > Aquatic > Freshwater > Wetlands | place: USA: Ohio, Lake Erie... | reverse complement strand
GGATTACTGCTGTATGAAATTTTTCCGGCAGCCGGCTTATGGCATCGTGAATTCGGGATTTAAGGCGGCGTTGTTCCAGGATTTCCTGAGGGCTCTTTTCATTCCTCCCGTGATTTTCATCCCTGAGTCCGCCGGAAGGCTCCTTCCTTCGGCTCATCTTCGCCTTTTCGTTGATGGCCAGGTTGCGGGCAATCGTAATAAGCCATGTCGAGAAGGAAGCCCCCTTTTCGGCGTCAAAATCAGTGATGTTTCTGTAGGCCCTCAGGAATGTTTCCTGGGCCAGGTCCTCTAGGACCTGCACCGGAAGCAGAAAATGCCCCAGATAAGAAAAAACCATTCGCTGGTAGTGAAGAATAAGGAGTCTAAAAGCGTCCGTGTTATTTTGAGCGGATTGTTCGACGAGCAACCGGTCGTCCATGAACTCTGCTATTTCTCCCCTCTATAAGATTATACAGTTTGAGCCGGCAAAGGTTCCCGAATGCTTAGTTCGCCATTTGGGGTCTAAGGAATCCCACAATATCGGCTTGTTCGGCCGCGCACTCAGTCGGGATAACTCATTCATATACAATCAAATAGATCCTCTCTGATTCTCCGCAATGGCTGAACTTCGAATCCCACAGACAGTCCGATTCTCGCCTCTGCCTCATTTCTCTTAATTCACCATCAAAGCAGCGAGCCGTCCAATAGGTCAATTTATAAGAGCAGGGCTGGTCAGAATTGGGAGTCCTGGGTAGAGTGGTCGGGCAACTTAACAAACGCGGTTCAGATTGCCCTAAGAAATTGAGCAGAGATTGAGCAAACTCTTGCACAAGATAGCTCAGTCTAGCCTAAACGTGATAAAACCATCAAGATCCGTAAATGCAAGAAAATGAAGCCGGATGCACTCCGACAGAGGAGAATTTACCCGTGCCGAATTCCGCCGGAATCGTTTTTGAAGTCCAGAGGATTCACCGGAACCCTGACCCTCCCGTCGGCTGAATGATGGTAGTCCCGTCGGGGACCGGTGTCAATAACCCAGACCTCATCTCTGAAAAATGGACCAAACCAGGGAATATGCCCAAGGCAAAAGATCTGTCCACCCGGTCTGGACCAGGATCCGTGGACCGGATCAATCAGACCGCGTACCAGAACACTGCAAAGAAATGACACGCGGTGCCCATGAGGACAAACACGTGCCACACGAAATGGGCGTACCGCACGCGCTTGGCGGCGTAGAACGCCACGCCCGCTGTGTAGGCGAGCCCCCCGGCGATGAGCCACAGCCAGCCCGACACGGGCATGCGGAGCCAGAGAGGCCGAATCGCGATCAGCGCGAGCCACCCCATGCCTACATACAGAGTGGGGGAGAGCCGCGGGTACCGAATGCGGCCCACCGCCTTTAGGGTGATGCCGAGAACCGTCAAACCCCACACGAGACCGAAGAGTGTCCAGCCCCAGGCTCCACGTAGTATGCCAAGTGTAAAAGGCGTGTAGGTCCCCGCGATGAGCAGGAAAATTGCGCAGTGATCGATAACTCGAAAAACACGTTTCGCCCTATTCCCCGGCAACGCGTGATAGAGCGTAGATGCTAGGTACAACAGCACCACGGTTCCCGCGAACACTCCCACACCGACGGTCCCCGCCGGGCCGCCACCTCGGGCCCCGGCCAGCACTAAGAATGGAGTCGCGGCAAGGGCCGCCACGAAACCAACCCCGTGGCTCACGCTATTCGCGATCTCCTCTCCGAGAGAGAGCGAGCGTCTACGAGCTGCAAGAACGTCACCCATGGCTTCACATCCTGCGCGGTCTAACCTATTCCAGGGAAGCTCCCCGAGGAAAAAATAACCCGCCGTGATCAAGACGCCCTCATAACATTATAGTCCATGACCTGCCCCCCCTAAAATCGAACTGTGAATATACATAAAAAGCCCCGCCTGACGAGCGTGGCTTGGCGTCCAACGGGACCGTGCGGGCTAGTCCTTCTTCTACTACGGCCTAAGGTGGATGAAGCAGCGATCGGGGGTCACGGGGTGCTTTGCGGCGAATTAACTAAATAGGACTAGAAAACCGCGTTGACAAGCCTCTGGTCCCCTCCTAGATTAAGGTAGAAGGGAGATCGATATGGCCCCAGACAAGAAAGTATGCCCGTTTATGTCGAGAATCGCTGTAAAGGTGTCTTGTATCAGACAGGAATGCCAGTGGTGGTTCAAAGAGGATTCACCTACCGGCAAGGAGGATTGTGTTATCCAAGCGATGAGGATGTATCTCTACCTGTTAGCTACGAAGCCGAAGTAAGGGGTGCCGCGCCAGATACGGTGCCGCGCGTTCCTACTCTTGACCCTCCCGGCCTTTTCTGCTGGCTTCCCAAAACGCGCTCATTGACTCGTCGTGCGCGATTATAGCCCGAATTATGCTGTCTGAATACTTTCCCCACGCCTCATAATTCTTCTCGTAAAGACTCAAAAGGTGTTTCTTGCTAATCACATCATCATTCATTTGTTCAAGGTATTTCCTAGCAAATCGAAGCATTTCTGGTGTACTAACAACCTTCATCGCCAGTTCTAGCAGAGCCTCATATTCTCTTCGGATGACGTGTATACTTTCATAGGCCTTGTCCTTTATCTCCTTCTCGACCTGTTTCATAGCCTCTTGTTTCTCAGCATCGACTCTCTTTCTGTTGATTTCTACGTATTTTTCTATTTCATCCAGCCTGAAGATGCCCATGAATCTCTGCATGTTGGCCATAATTTCATTTTGTGATGTAACCTGAGTTTTCAGCGAGTTGATTTTCTTACCTTGGAAATAGATCGTTACGAATACACCTACAGCGTATGCCGCTAGAATGATGATGTTGCCGATGGCCATCTCACTTACCCCCTTTCGATTTGCCTTCCGGCATTTCTTCCTTAATCTTCTTTATCAGGTGACCTGCCCCCTCTCAATGTACCACCTGTGAAGTGAGATTTTCAACCGATGAGGTGCTCCCCATATTAGGTCCATTTTTTAGGGATGAGGTCCGCAGGCTACGGTTCACTCCGGAACATGCAATCAACGCTTGAATCCTTGCCAAACGGCGTCAGCTAAATTATCATGAGAGACGGAATCCGTGGCCTAAGAAATCAGCACGCGAATCCGAAACCGCCTGACGATAAAAATCCATGGAGGTGACAAATTCAAAGGCTGTTGTGTGGCAGGCGATTCCGCAGGGGGAGCTCAGGAATCAGGCAGATTCATGGCCCACATATGCTTTTTTTACTATCGCAGATTAACGAGGGGGTAACATCGCATATAAATGCTTATTGGGGGGAGATGGGTGTATCCTTATTCTGGGGCTATGTAGGAGTAGGGATATCAACAGAAAGAAACATCAGTAAATCATCTCCTTGATTCTTGTCATCTGTCTGACATCCCATTCCCGTCTCCGTACCATGGGCATAGTAGGGGATTTTGCCTGAGGGCATATGTCCATTGGAGATTCCCCTGAGTTGAGATCAAGTTCGTTATCCCCACAATGGATTTTTCAGATGGGCGCTATTTTTTCTTCTTCCTCGGGCGGCGCGTTTTAATATTGTCTCCGTAAATCGTGAGAGTTTTCGTAGGGGGCAGAAAGGGCAGAGGCTTCATCGCGTCAAGTATAATCCCTCTCACGCGAATCGGCAGCAATTCAGTATCCGCCTTTAACCCTCGGTCCACGTTATCCAGCCTTTCCTCCAGGGCGGCGATTTTTCTCTCCAGGACGGCAACTCTTTGCCTCACTATCAGGGATATCTTCCACTCGAGTTGCGATTGCAATTCCCTCGCATTCCCTTCATCATGCCGGTACCATTGAGGTTTCCTTTTGCGCATCATCGCTTTCTCCTTCCGCATAACATCATCCGTCCTTCTCCGGCTTACGTCAATGGTTTTCCTTTTCGGGTGAGGCTCCCAATCGTGTTGCCTGTTATTCCTATAAACAAGACATGAATTTAAAAATACATCATCAGATAAAGTTTCTGCTCGCTGTTTCTGACATGAACATTCGGAAAATCCCGAAGGTAGCTGTCCTTATGGTAATACGTATATTCCATTCCAAGGCTGACATTGCCGAAAAGTCTGACGGCAACTCTGGGTTTGAAGATGCCGATGATTTTGTTTCCAGCCGGTCCGATATACGTATGAAGCCAGTAAAGGTAATAGATCACGGTCACTTGTCCTACGTTCCCAAGATTCAGAGTGTCCTCAAACTTGGCTTCTCCTCCGCCGGAATAATCATAATCCCGGCCGGGGATCCCGCCCTCCACAATATCAACATATGGCGAATTGCTCGCGCTGAGAGGGACGACCCCGAGATGGAATGCGGATTGAAAATTAGAATTCTTGGACAACTGCCACTTCGCAATGATCCCTCCACCGAAGCCTATGGCGGCGACTTCGAAAATCCTGCTGTCCCAGTAGTTATAATGTTGAAATGCCCCGATCAGCATTTCCAGATTCCCAGAGTGAATGGTCTTGCCGAATAAAAGACCATATCCGGTGACATTGTCCAGATATTTCTTTCCCACATTTTTTCCGTAACTGAGATCGATCCGAAGCTTGAAGAAGTCAAAAGGCTTTCGGGATCGTATTTCAAACGGATCTCCATAATCCAGATGAACCCCGAAAATTCCGCTTGGGCTGCCCGTCCCAAAGTTTGTCCCCTGATTGAACCAATGCGCCCCGAGGGCCAATGTAATATTGAGTGGTTCTTTCTGATAGACCTCCTTCGGAGTGACTCGTGTCAGCTTTCCCTGTAAAAGCCTGCCGAAAGCTCTCCCGGGGCTAAGGATCGCAGCCCCGAATTCTCGGAAAAATCTTTCCGCCCCGGTCGTTCGATCGTCCAGGATATTAGAAGTTAATCTGTAAAGGATTTCTCCAAATAAGGCGCCGCTGACCGTCGTGTTGATGATATCGTTATACGCCGGCCGGGTCGTTTCCCCGAAATACTCCCACGTCAAACTGCCCAAAAAGGCAAAAGGCACGGATTCGAAGTAACTATATCCGTTCGCACGAGCAGAATTAAAATAAGCGCCCCCGGAGTAGGGATGAAAGAAAAAATTCATACCCAATCTATCCGTATCCCACTCCCAGCCCATTTTTAGGTTGTTTTTCCAGCTCTTAGGTCCTATGTGGGACCAAGAATAATTAAAAACAAACCGATCTATTGCCCATGTAAAAACATCCGTTGAGATAACCCTGAGAGCAACCGCCCACACAGGAGATCTCTTGTTATACTCCGGGTCGTCATTCCGCAACCGAACGGGCGCCTCTTTAAAAGGCTGTTGTTGAAGGGAAAATGTGATGGGCCCAGAGCCGCCTCCATTCAAGCTGTCGGTGTTTGTTCGAAAAGAAGATAAACAAAAATTCGCAGCAAAAGCTTGCGAGGGTTGGGGCAGTCCCGGTCGCGGAGGATTGTTGCTCTCGGATAATAAGCGCCCGTACGCGTATGATCCGCTACTTATGGAGGCCGCGAAACAGACGAAGGCCATCAGTGCGGATTTCCATTTGAACCCGCAAAAACGTTGCCTTTGTTGTTCCGTCACGGTATCCTCCTTGACAGAAACGCGAGGGATCGTGCATCCACGATCTATGGGCTGCCGTTTCTTCATCGTCGGCCCCGAGAAGACGTTTCTCGAGGCCGACGTGAAGGGGCTGACAGAAGCTCGACCAACCCCAGCCCTACTCCTGATTGATCTTTTTCTTTTTGTCGGGCGGGGCCTGCTTCTCCTTCTTGGCCGGCTGGGCGACCTTTTTGACCTGCTCGGTATCCTGTTTGTGCCGTTCGGTCAACTGTTGCTTCTCGGCCTGATGCTGTCTCTGCAATTCGGCCGCTTTGGTCTGGTAGCCCTGCTGGATCTTCGCTTTTTCAGCCGTGTCGCGGATTTTCGCTTGTTCCGCGGCACGCTTGTTCTGCATGTCCTTCAGCTCTTGCGCCTGGGTTTTCTTGAGGAGGGTCTTCTCCTCGGCTTGCCGCCTCTGGACGGCCGCGGCTTCCGTCTTGATGGTCTGTTGTGTTCGCGGCTCGAAGACCTTGGCCGGGGCCAGTTCTTGCCGGGCCTGGTCCCTGTTCAAATAGGCCTTTGGTTTTGCGGCTTCATTTTGCCGGATGGCCGGCCGGAAAATCTGGACCTCTTGGCCCACGACCCTCGTACGTCCCGGCTGCTGGGCATCCTGCAGCGCGTATCTGGGGACGTCCCGCCCGGTGATTCTGCGGACCTCATCTTGCCCGATTCCTTCGTTGATGATCCGGTCGTTGCGGGTGTAGATGTTGTTGTGCATAGATGTATAGTTGACGATCGTCCGGTTGCGTTCATACGGAAGGACATAGGGATTGAGATTCCGGTCCTGGAAATGCGAGCCTTGGATGAAGATCCAAAAATTGAAGGGAATGTCGATCGAAAGCGAATTGAAATTCATTCCGACTCTGAACTCGACGCCAGGCGGAAAAGGCGCCCAGCCCATGTATTGGTCGTTCGACCTCCAGGTCACCCAGGCGGGGCCCCACATCGTGTCGGGAACCCAAAACCAGCCGATCTCGTTATCCCAGCCCCAGCGGCCATAATGGAAGGGAACATCTCCCCATTCCTCGTTCGCGATCCAGGTCCAGCCGTAATCGGTCCAGACCCAATGTCCGTCGCTATAGGGCCGCCAGCGGTAGCCCATATGCCTGGGGGTCCAAACGTAGCCGTAGGGGTTGAGGTCGACCCAGTTTCCATAGGGGGACAAACGATCATAAAAGTAGGAAGTATCTTCATTTCGACCATACTGTCGAGCACTGGGAGAATACTGTTGAACATTGGGATCCATGGTACTTCCCCCGTTAGGAGGATAGCCGACTTCAGGCGAGGAAAGATACCCAGCACAGGTCGCCGTGATCAAAAGAATCACGGGAATGATCCAGAGGCCTTTTTTCATATTCGTTCTCCTTTCGTTAAATAAGCTGTGCAAACTTTGTGCCAACTCATTTTCGTTATTTCCACTCCGTTTTCATGAATGCAACTTGCTCTCCAAGCCCTGATAGCCCAGACACATAGGGTAAAAAGGACGGCCCGGTCCTAATGATCATTTCCGGATAGCTTGGCAGGAAGTACGCTCTTTTATAGGAAATGTGCTGTTTATTAGGACAATTACTTAGAAGATAGCCAGCTCAATTCGTAGGACCAGGCTGCCCTTTATCTAAAAAGGGTGATTCTCAACCTCTTGAGCATACGGAAAGAATTTGGCATGAAAACCGCATTAACTCGGGTGACCTCTTCCGAGTCCATCGCGCTATCCGATAACGGAAGGGCGCAGGACGGCGAGAGGCAAAAGAAAAAGAGGAGGTTTCTATGCTTTGGACAATCTTGATCGTCCTGTTTATTTTATGGGCTCTGGGGCTTTTCGCGTTCCACGCCGGAGGCCTTATCCACATTCTTCTGGTCATTGCCTTGATCGTTCTGATCGTACGACTTTTAAAGGGCCGGAAAATTTTTTAGAGGAAGATCTGACGGGAAGTCCATCACGCGACTCGATGTGAAGAGGGCGTCCTCTACATAAGAGCAGGGATCCATAATGGTAAGAGCCGGATCAAGTGTCCGAAAGATAGCTCGGAGAAAAGTTGTCGTTGCCCTGATGGTGGGCGTTGTGGCCATCGGCTCGCTCATCTTTTGGAAAAGATACGAAATGGCCATATGGTATATGGAAGGAAACAAAAAAATACAAGAAACGGTGATCCTCACCATGCTGGAAAACGCGAGACCGATCATCGAGAGAGACCTAAAAATGACTCTTCCCGAAAAGATATTGAGCTCAATGGCAGGCAAGAGAAATGAAAAAGAGAGACAGACAGATGCTCTTAAAGATGTCAGAAAATTCGGCGAGATGGGTTTTGAGAATCATTGGCTCAAATTCAAAGATGTGCATAACTTAGCTTCTATGAACGGTTTTGAGCTCCATGGATTCAACTTTGCGCTGGGCTGGAACCGAGGAAATACGGACGAGGTTTTAGTTGCCTTCAATGTCAATCTCTTAAAAAGAAAAATCGGCAAGATGCAAATAAATCAACAGTGCAGTTTTTTTCCCGAACTTGGGCTTTACGTCGAGAAAAAAGCTAAACAGAATTGATTCCCGGCTGGAGTCATTGAGGTCAAGGACCGTCCCATGAACACGATCAGGGCGAGCGAAAAACAGCACCGGGCTATTTTGCAGAGCATCGCCCAGCGAGCGATGATCGATAGAGGCTTACTCCCTGACTTTTCTCCCGAAGCGCTCGCCGAACTTGACAGGATTCAGGCCCCCTCCTCCGCGAATGATGAGGCCGCCCGTGACCTTACCAATCTTCTCTGGTCGTCCATCGATAACGACGACTCCCGTGACTTGGACCAGCTGACCGTGGCCGAGGTCATGCCCGGAGGCACGATCAACATCCTTGTAGCCGTCGCCGACGTGGATTCGATTGTCAAAAAAGGATCGGCCATTGACGATCACGCTCGCCATAATACGACTTCGGTTTATACCGCGGCCATGATTTTCCCCATGCTGCCTGAAAAGCTGTCCACCGACCTCACCTCCCTGAACTTCAAGGCCGATCGCCTCTCCATCGTCATAGAAATGGTCGTTGGCCCGGATGGATCCGTAGGGGATTCTCAGATCTATCGAGCGCGTGTCCGCAATCATGCGAAGCTTGCCTATAACAGCGTGGCCGCCTGGCTTGAGGGGAAGGGAGCTGTGCCGGAAGCTGTCGCGGCCGTCATTGCGCTCGGCGAGAATCTGCGCACGCAGGACCGGGCCGCACAGAGTCTGAGGAATCTGCGGCATGTCCATGGGGCGCTGAGTTTGGAAACCATCAAGGCGAAACCGATCTTTGACGGCGATCAAATCCGTAATCTCGAAGTGGAATACAAGAACCGCGCCACGGACATTATTGAGGATTTCATGATCGCAGCCAACGGCGTGACCGCCCGGTATCTCGCGTCCAGAAAATTTCCTTCTATCCGCCGCGTGGTCCGTACGCCAAAGCGCTGGGATCGGATTGTCGAGATCGCGGGGGAACACAAATTTAGGCTGCCTGCCGATCCCGATCCAACAGCGCTGGACGAGTTTCTCATAAAGGAGAAAGCCGCCGATCCGCTTCGATTCCCTGACCTCTCCCTCGCGGTGATCAAACTCTTAGGAGCGGGCGAATACATAGCTGAGCTTCCCGGCGATACGGCCACGGGACACTTTGGTCTCGCGGTCAGAGATTATTCCCATTCCACCGCTCCGAATCGTCGCTATCCCGATCTGGTCACTCAACGCTTACTGAAGGCCGCCGTGGAGGGCGATCCCTGGCCCTATCGCAAGGATGAACTGGATGCCCTGGCGAAGCACTGCACCGAAGAGGAGGATGCCGCTAACAAAGTCGAGCGGCAGCTCGACAAATCCGCCGCGGCCCTTCTTCTTGAATCGAGAATCGGTGAACAGTTTGACGCCATTGTCACGGGTTCTTCTGAAAAGGGTACCTGGGTGCGGCTCCTCCATATTCCGGTGGAAGGGAAACTGGTTAGCGGGTTCGACGGCCAGGACGTCGGCGACCGCGTTCGCGTGCAGCTGATCTCGACCGATGTCGAGCGCGGCTTTTTAGATTTCAAGAAGGTGGGTCTCTCAAGACAATGAGGCTGCGACGGAAGCCTGTCATAAAGGACCGTGTTATTGAAAAAAGCGGCGGGGGGGGAATCGCCGCGAAGATGGCCGGCCATCGTCACGTAGGATCAGTGAGAAGTCCGATACATTTTGTCGAGGACTTTGCTGAGATCTATGAAATTGTCATTTTTCTGGCTTAAGAATCGCGGCAACAAGAGATGGGCGAGTTCGATGGTGCTTTTCTTTCGATCCGGGATCACAAGGACGACAAAGATCTCCGTCAGCAGCCCGCGGAGCAGCTGCATCTTCTGAAGCTCTTCTCGGTCCGACGCCGAGAGAACTGCGATGGAATCCGGTTCTATTGGCGTCCGGAATCTCTCCATGAAGTCATCCAGTCTTTTGAACAGTTCGATTTTACTTTCTGGGATAACCTTATGAACTGCCGCTTCAAGTCTCTTCTTATTTTGATCATCCCTGCTTGAATAAAAGAGCAGTTGCATGGGCTTTGAATTTTCCCTTAATGACGAACCTACGCCATTTCTGTATATGCCTATCGAATCATTATCAAGAAACATGCCAAGTTCATAAAACCAGACGGTGAGTTTTTATAGGGGTGAGGAAATTGTATGAGCCGCCTTCAGCCAGAATCGACGGCCATTCGTTCTCTTAAATAGCACTTATTCCAATAAATGAGCACTCATTCTTTGTTTTTTTAGAGGGCATGACCGGCATCATGCCGGCCTACGCCCATCAGCTGGTCGGTATTTTCTGAGAAGAGTATAGAATCTTGAGCGAGACAAGCCGGAAATCCGGCAAGCTTTGTTGATATCTCCGCCCACAAAAGAGATCAGGTCTTTCAGATACCGTTGCTCGGCTTCAGAAACTGCGGCTTTCCGAATATCCTTCAATTTAGGCGGCGCTTGGGGAACGCTCGAGCGTATCTCTGGCTTGCGTTGGCTTGCCGACTTCTTCGGGAAAGAGCTCCGGGCCACCTGGATACGGATATACGTCGGAAGGTGTTTGGGAAACAGTACGGGTTCATCTCTTGCCGAAAGCAAAGCTTTCTCCAGAGCCTGGATCAGTTCTCGCACATTGCCGGGCCATTGATATTCGGTCATGACATCCCAGAATTCAGGAGAAGCGTCTTTTGGCACTATTCTAAACCGCTCGCACAAGTCGTTGATATAAAAGACCGTCAATTTTTTGATGTCTTCGGGCATTTCTCTCAGCGAGGGTGATTCAATCACAAGAGTCCGGAGCCGAAAGAGGAGATCTTCCCGGAATCGTCCCGCACGGACCATGTCTTCCAGATTTCGGTTCGTCGCCGCCACAAGCCTGAAATGGCTCGTGATTTCTCTATGTCCTCCGACAGGACGGAAGCAGTGCTCTTGAATGACCCGGAGGAATTTTTTTTGGATCAAAAACGGCAGCTCCCCGATCTCATCTAAAAACAGAGTTCCTCCGTCGGCCTGCTTGATCAACCCCTCCTCACTCGTTTCAGCCCCGGTAAAAGCTCCCCGCGCGTGCCCGAAAAGAACGCTTTCCACGAGTGTCTCAGGAAGCGCCGTGCAGTCAACGACCACAAAACTTCTTTTGGTTCGAGAGCTGTTAAAATGGACGAACTTGGCAAAAAGCTCTTTTCCGGTGCCGGTTTCGCCAAAGATGAGAACATTGGCATCGCTGCCGGCGGCCTGGGTCAGAAGTTCCAGACAAGACGTGAGCTTTTGTGAATCTCCGATAATGCCGTTTCTTTTCAACGCGATCGACGGCTTCCCCGGTATTCTTTCCGCTCGATATTCCAGAGCCCGGAGGATGGGAAGCTTGATGGCTTCGAACGAAGCCGGCTTTTCTAAATAATCCCAGGCGCCGGTTTGGATGGCAATTTCAGCCTCGTCGGGGTCGCCCAGTCCGGTGATCACGATGATTTCCGGGGAAGATGGGGCGGCTTTGATTTTCGGAATGATGTCCAGGCCGCTTCCGTCGGGCATCTGGACGTCCAGAAAAACGATGTCGAATGGTTCGGATTGGACTTTTCTGAGCCCCTCCCGGAGAAGGTGCGTCGAGACGGAGTGATGCCCTAAGCGGGTGACCACATTCGCGATCCAGTCGCAAATGAGCTTATCATCATCGATGATCAGAACAGTCGCCATCGGATTTCCAGCAGTTCTGATTTGGGGGGAAATAGTAAAAAGGAAAATAAAATTTGTCAAGCCCGGGCACGGGCGTCAGGCTAAGCAACTGGGTCGTGGTCAGCCGTGCGGGTCCGTAATCAAGGGAAAAGGGCCCTGTTCTGCATATCTTATAATCCTTGACTAGGGCCCCGGGCCGGCGATATCATAATTTGGAAAGGGGAGGCATCAGTTTCGAGCCCTGTGGCCTGGATTCGCGAGCGGCAGGGAAAAAGAAATTCCTATCTGTGAACGAAGATCCTTGGTTTCCCGGACGCAGCAAACGGAGGAGATTATGGAGAGACATCGCTTCAAGCATCCATCGGCGCTAGTAATTGCCGCGCTCTTCCTGCTCATGGGCGTTCTCAACGGCTGTGCGTACCTCGTGCGGCAAGGGCAGGTCGCGTACATGAAAGTCAATGCCCAACTTTCCGACCAGGAACTCGAGATAGAGATTAATAAATCCTTCCTCGAAAAGTACAAAGACAGGGTCAGCATCAATGCGACCTTCACCGTGGACAAGGCGGTGCAGAACCCCGTCGCTCGCATCTTCGACGGTGATTTCCACCTCGCGGGCCGAGCCCCTGAGATAGCCCTTCCCGTCGTTGCGGAGATTGCGAATGGCGCTTCCGCGAAGAAGGCGTCGGACCTCGTCCATGGCGCCGAAGGCACGGGTAAACCATTGAAGATCTCTGGCGTGTGGAGGATCTGGCCGGAGCACGCAGGTAGCGCGAAAGAGGAGCAGGGGAGGCCACTCGCTGCCTCGACATCCAGTAACCCCGGCCATATCTTCGAGATTCATCCGGTCACCAGGATTAACGAGGTCGAGGTTCTCGATACCTTCAGGCCCATCGAGGGATACATGCCCGGGGACGCTCGTGACACTCTCGAAGGCTATGAAAAAGTCGTGTGCAAACTCACGGTCAAACCGAAGACGGTTTTTATTGTCACCCGGAAGGGTCTCTGGAATGATGTAGAATTTCTCATGGAGATCGCCGACGACCGACAGATCGAGGTGCCCGGGGGCAGGTTCGTGATTGCCTCGGCGAGGGACCTGAAGGGAGACTTGCTCGTGAAGCGGCTTCGCATGGTCTTCGTGAAGGACACGCCTCCCGAGAGAGCGGTAAGACTCCTCAAACGAGGAAACCGCCTGCATGTCTACGGACTGCCGAGGGTGGATTTCGCGGAGGTTTCGCGGCGTGTGAGGGGCTCCAAGAAAGACCCTGCCCTTCTTGTCAAACCCTTGCCGTACGAGATCATCATCCAGGGCGTTTACAAGGATGCAAAATAGGTCGACGAGGACGGCGCGCTGACATCGCATCGTGCCATCCAAAAACGGATAAGCGCAGGATCATGAGAGGCAAAAAAAGGAGGTTGACAAAATGAAGAAGCTAAGACTACCAAAGAACCTGGGGATGATCTTGCTGGGCATCTGGCTCATCATGACCGGGCTGATCCCATTGCTCCATTTCAATTTTCAGGGTCTGCCCGTGGTCATGGCTGTCTTCGCCATCGCGACCGGTGCGATAATCCTCTTCGGCCGGTAAGCCTGCGGGTTCAGTCTGTGCTGTTTTATTGAGCGACTGGACTAGCCTGCTGCAGTCAGCACCTGAACAGTGAACGCCTGCATCCTCCGACAACTGGCCGCGTTAACAGGCGCTTGGACCGCAACGCTGAAAAATGAACCAAACCGGGGACCGACTTAAGGGGGAAGGTCAGGCCGGCATCGATTTCTGGTCAAGAGGGATAAGTCATGACGAACCGTAAGAGAAAAGTATTATTGATCGCAGGGGGGGTGATCCTGGCCGTTATCGTCCTGATCATCCTTATTCTCCTGTTCGGCATCAAAGCTCTGAAGCCCAGGATCGAAGCGACCGCGTCGAGGGCCCTGGGAATGGATGTCCGTATCGGAGGCGGGGTGAGCGTCTCTTTTTTCCCGGTCTTCGGCGCCTCGATCGCGGATCTCACCGTCAAGAACGGCGGGGCTGACGTGGCGACGATGGCAAAAATGAAAATAGGGCTGAAGCTCCTGCCCCTCATCAGGCACAGAGTTGAGATCAGCCAGCTGGAGCTCGTCAAACCCGTCATCTCCATCATCCGGCAGAAAAACGGAAAGCTGAATATCGAAACGCAGGGAGGCGAACCGTCGGGAAATCCCGTGACCATGAAAAAGCTCGCCATTTCCCAGGGAAGCCTCCTTTTTTCCGACCTTGAATCGGGCGGAAGAATTGAATTGGAAGGTGTCGATATTACGGCCAGAAACCTTTCTGCCGGGGGGACGCCGGGCGGGGGGCCGTTGAAGACCCTCTCGTTCACCGACGATATCCTGTGCCGGACGATCAAAGCTGGGAACCTCACGCTGACCGACCTCGTCTTGAGAGTCGCGGGGGGAAACGGCGTTTTCGATGTCAGCCATGCCCGAATGAGAGTTTTCGGCGGGGAGGGGAGCGGCACGCTCCATGCGGACTTCACAGGGGCCGAGCCTCATTTCAGGATCATTTATGCTTTGAGCCGGCTGAAGATCGAAGAACTGCTTCAGGAATCGCCGAACAAGAAGAACATGGAAGGGCTGGCCAACTTTTCTGCGGACTTGACCGCGAGGGGGAAGACTGCAGTTGAAGTGGAACGATCCCTCAGCGGCCAGGTTTCCCTAAACGGCGAGAACATCGGGCTCAATAGCATCGATATCGACGGCGTAATCTCGTCGCTCGAACGGAGCCAGAACTTCAACCTCGTGGATGTCGGAGGGTACTTCCTCGCGGGCCCGTTGGGCGCGGTTCTCACGAGAGGATACAAATTTGCCGACCTTTACAGGGAATCCCAGGGTGGAAAAGGGGTTATCGCCAAGCTCGTTTCGGTCTGGAAGGTCGGAAACGGCGTCGCCGAGGCGGTCGATGTGGCCATGGCCACGAAAAAACAGAGGATCGCTATGAAGGGTGGGCTGAATTTTGTCAACAGCCGCTTTGAAAACGTCACCGTGGCGGTCCTCGATCAACGCGGTTGCGCCGTCTACAGCCAAAAAGTCCACGGGCCGTTCAGCCGTCCGGAGATCGGCAAAATCAGCACCTTGAGGTCGCTCACGAATCCTCTAACGAATTTGCTGAAGAGCGCGAAGAAATTGTTCGATCGCGAGCCGTGCATCGCGTTTTACTCGGGTTCCGTTGCGGCGCCGGAGCATAACAAGCTGCCGTAGCCCACTCAGGTCGATAATCTCGATACCCCCGCTCTCCTCGGCTGCCGCAGAGTCCCGAGGAATGGACCCACCGATCATCCTCCTCCCGAATCCGACCTGCGCAGCCTGAGTCGCCCTCGTCAGACAATCGATCGTTGTCGGTCTTCTTCCAAGAAATAAGCGAACTCCGCTCCCACGATGACAATCGTCGAAGAATAATAGACCCACAAAACAAAAACGACCAAGGTATTTAATGAGCCATAAAGATTGGAATAACGAGCGATATGGACGACATACCAGGTGAAAAGATGTTTAGTCAGTTCCCAAAGCAAGCCCGTGACGAGAGCCGCCTGAAGGGCGGATTTGACATGGACTTTCTGATGAGGAATGATTTTGTAAATCAAAAAAAACATGCAAAAGGTGAGGATAAAAGGGAGCGCGTATTTAAGGACCCATTGAAGCGTCGGCCCTATTACCACGGGAATCTGTCCCCGGAAACTCTGGGAGGCGGCCATCACGGAGCTCAGGAAAAGGCTCACGACGAGGAGGATTCCCGTCAGGAGAATCATCAGAAGATCAATGCCGATTCCACGCAACATTCCCCTGCTCTTCTCCACCCGGAACACGATATTGAAAGCGATCCGCAGGGAGCCGAAAACCCATGTGGAGATCCAGAGCAAACCGATGAATCCTAAGACTCCCACAACCTGGCGGTGCTGGATGACGTCTGTAAGGTTTTTGGCAATCTTCGGATCCAATGCCGGAGCCACATCTCTTAAATAGGCGCGAATATGGTTGAGCACTTCCTGGTCTTTGTAGAGATAGGTTCCAACCAACGCCAATAGCAGCATGATAAAAGGAATCAAGTTGATGAGGAGATTAAAGGTAATACCCGAAGATAAGAAAAAGCCACTGTCAGCTTTGAACTTTTTTAGAGCCGGCCAGAGAAGACCGAACTTCTTGATAATCTTATCGAGCCGTCTGAATCTCACCGAATGAGTCCGTTTCATTGCGGCGAGGTCTTGCAAGAGGTGACCTGCCCCGCATCAATGTACCACCTGCAAAGTGAAATTTTCAAGCCGTTGGACCTTGCCGGATCATTCTTGATGGCTAGCCTCATCTGTCTGATCTCCCAATTCTAATTTTAGTATCCTGGGCATAGCAGGGGATATTGGCCTAGGGTATATGTTCTTTGGGGGATTCCCCTGGCTTCGGAAGCAAGAACTGGGTGAGCCGGCGGGACAGACAATCCCGCCAAGAACGTCTACTTGCCGATGAAAATTGAGCAGAGATTGAGCAAACTCTTGCTCAAAATAGCTCAGTCTAGCCTAAACGTGATCAAACCATCAAGATCTGTAAATGCAAGAAAAACAAGCCGGATGCCGTCCAACAGGGGAGAAAACGCAAAAGGGGACTTCCGCCGAGATCGTTTTTGAAGTCCAGAGGGTTCACCGGAACCCTGACCCTCCCGTAATCTTCTATAGAGCAACGCGGAAGGATGATGCCAAGAAGAGTTTATCACAAATGGCTAGGGACGGGATAACGCTCAGGTTACGCCTCGGCTATGGTTTCAACTTGACGAGCTTCCGCACCGGGACTACCATAGACTTGTAGCGAGGGACCCTAGACGGTTTCTCTGCAACCGGAGGCACAAAGATGGCCACGAACGCGGACCTTATGCTCCGGCAGCAGCTCGTCGAGCGCCGGCATCAACTAGAAGGGGCCATATCCGTCGGTGTCGTGAGCCTTCAAGTCCAGAAACTGATCCGTGAGGTTGACGCTGCCCTCTCCCGCATGGAAACCGGAACCTACGGCCTCTGCGATGTCTGCCATGAGCCCATTGAGACCGACCGGTTGATCAGCGATCCACTTGCCCGGCTCTGCCTGGCTCATTTGACGCCCAATCAACAGCGCGCTCTCGAAAGCGACCTCGAACTCGCCGCCAAGATACAAAAAGGATTGCTCCCCGGGTCGCATCTCCATTTCGGGGGATGGGAAGCGGCTTATCATTACGAGCCTGCCAGCATCGTTAGTGGAGACTATTGCGATTTCGTCCCGGCGCAAAACGGCGACTTCTATTTCATCCTGGGCGATGTTACAGGCAAAGGGGTTGCGGCATCGATGCTGATGGTTCACCTACAGGCCATGTTCAGGGCCTTAATTCCGATGGGACTTCCTCTTCCTGAGCTCGTCGAGCATGCCAGTAGGGTATTCTGTGAGAGCACACTGCCGACTCATTACGCTACACTTGTATGCGGGAGAGCCGCCGATTCAGGTGAGGTCGAGGTCTGCAACGCCGGCCATCTCCCGCCCCTCCTCATCTCGGAGGGAGGGGTCATGCAGATCGATCCAACCGGCCTGCTCCTTGGTGCCTTTTGCGATGAGCAGTTCACCACAAGTCGAGTCCGAGTCGAGCCCGGACAGACGATCCTCCTTTATACGGACGGGCTTTCCGAGGCTAGGGACAGCAGCGGTCGGATGTATGGAAGCGACCGAATACGCGAACTAGCCCTCAGGCAGCAAGGGAGTCAGCCCAAAAATCTGATCGAGATCTGTTTGAAAGACCTAGCGGCTTTCCGGAAGGATGTCCCTGCGGGAGACGACCTCACAATCATGACCATCCGCCGTTCTGCGGCCAGTTGAGGCAGTGTCAGATAGACTCTGTAAATCCCCGTTTGCATTAAGTCACGGTGACCCAAACCGTCGGTGGTGATTTCCCTCGAGATCGTTTTTGAAGTCCAGAGGATTCACGGGAACCCTGACCCTCCCCTCGGCGTTACCATCGAGGTCCCCGGAGATTCGAGGATATTTTTCTACGCTTCAGGCATACCGCGTTTGACTTGCCGCCCATCCCTCTGTTAATCTGAGGCCAAGTTAGAGATGGGGAGATTACTTGGCCAACAAGTGCCCGACCTGTCATTCCGACAATCCTGAAACCGCGAAGTTCTGCGCAAACTGCGCCGCCCCCCTCGCTCGGGCGGACACGCCGCCTAAAGCAGAGCGTCAGGCCGGCCCGACCGAGACGATGGCGACGATCGTGACCGAGCTCCGATCCGGGACGACGTTCGCCGGCCGGTTCGAGGTGATCGAGGAGCTGGGCAAGGGCGGCATGGGTCGCGTTTACAAGGTCTATGACCAGAAGACCCGGGAAAAGATGGCTCTCAAGCTCCTCAAGCCTGAGGTCGCGGTAGACAAGGAGGCTATCGAGCGGTTCGGGAATGAGCTCCGTTTTGCTCGGAAGATCAGTCACCGGAACGTCTGCCGGATGTACGACCTGGACGAAGAGAAGGGGACGCACTTCATCACGATGGAGTATGTCTCGGGCGAGGACCTGAAGAGCATCATCCGGATGACGGGGCCGATGAGCCCGGGGAAGACAGTCGGCGTCGCCCGGCAGGTCTCGGAAGGGCTGGCGGAGGCGCACCGTTTGGGAGTTGTTCACCGCGACCTCAAGCCGCAGAACATCATGATCGACCGGGAGGGGAATGTCCGGATCATGGACTTCGGCATCGCCCGCTCCGCGAAAGTCAAAGGGATGACGGGGGCGGGCGTGGTGGTCGGGACGCCGGAGTACATGGCCCCAGAGCAGTTCGAGGGGAAGGAGGCGGACGCGAGGTCGGACATCTACGCCCTGGGCGTCGTTCTCTATGAGATGACCACGGGGCGGCTGCCGTTCGAGGGCGAGACCTTCGTCAGCATTGCCCTGAAGCAGAAGACCGAAACGCCGCGGACGCCGAAAGAGTTCAACCCGCAGCTTCCGGACGACCTGACCCGCCTGATCCTGCGCTGCCTGGAGCGCGACCGGGAGAGGCGCTTCCAAAGCGTTGACGATATCCTGGCCGACCTGACCAAAATCGAAAAGGGCGTCCCGACGACGGAAAGAATACTGCCGTCCGTCCCGGCGACATCGCGGCAGATCACGGTTTCATTCAATCCCCGGAAGCTCATTTTCCCCCTTTCCGCCGTCCTGGTCGTCGCCGCGGCGTTGATCATCATCCTGGGCATCTTGCCCGGCAAGAAGGCCATCCCGCCTCCCTCCGGCAAGCCGTCTCTGGCCGTGATGTATTTCGAGAACATCACGGGCGACGCGAGCCTCGACCACTGGCGGAAGGCCCTTCCGATGCTTCTCGTAACGGACCTCTCTCAGTCCAAATATGTCAGGGTTCTCACCAGCGATGAGCTCTATGACGTCCTCAACCGATTGAGCCAACTCGACGCCAAGAGCTATTCCTCCAAGGCCTTGAAGGAGATCGCCGCGCGCGGAGGGGTCAACCATATCCTCCTCGGCCAGCTGACCAGGGCGGGAGATTCTTTCCGGCTCAGCTACACGCTCAAGAAGTTCGGTGTGGGAGAGACCATCGGCTCCGGTTGGGTGGCCGGGCAGGGCATCGCGAGCTTTTATCCCATGATCGACGCCCTGACCAGGAAGGTCAAGGAGGACCTGAAGCTGACCAAGGCCGAGATCGCGGGCGACGTCGACGTGGG
>Ga0153916_10001044_pt1 | contig 19433 bp, 10 predicted proteins | sample Opewatmetagenome_FD_109642 | JGI IMG/M metagenome (GOLD analysis project Ga0153916, IMG submission 109642) | Freshwater wetland microbial communities from Ohio, USA - Open water 3 Core 3 Depth 4 metaG | ecosystem: Environmental > Aquatic > Freshwater > Wetlands | place: USA: Ohio, Lake Erie... | reverse complement strand
GGACGAAACCCGTGTCCACGGGGGAAACCAAGGCCATCGAGGCGGGCAGGAACCAGCCATTCAAGTAGGCTTGCGGTTCGTCCATGAACTCATTATGGCCGACGGGGCCGACTCGGGCCAGCCTCGCTTGCTTGAGCGACGCTCGCGGGCGTTGGGCCGTCGGACATGGGCTGAAGAAAGGCGTACCAGGCGAGCCGCGAGCGGATTGCGGGGGCCGCGAGGTAACCGTCCCACGTGTGGTTCCTGCCGACTTCGCAACCGAGGTCGACCAGCTCGATCTTGGTGGGTTTCGTATCGGGCTCGCCGGCGCAGGCCGGCCCGCGGAAACCGAGGGCCGCCGGGCCGCGCCAGCGTTCCATGTGGCGGTACCACCTCAAGGCGTGGTCGGCCGCGTTGCGGGTGACGAGCACGCGATCGACCTGGCCCAGGGCCCCGGCGCCGGAGCCGCAGGGGGCCAGCGCGGTATCGTCCGCGGCGGCCGCGATGAGCACGGCCCGCATCGCCGCCCGCGGCGTCGTCCCTCGCCGCTCCAGCACGTGCCCGGCGAATTCGCCGCCCGCCAATAGGGTTAACGCCCCGCAGATCGTCCGGGTACCGAAGCTGTAGCCCACCAGGCAGACCGGCACGCCGGGCCGGATGGCGTCGATCGCCTCGGCGAGGTAGCGGCTTTCCGCGTCGCTGCGGGCGGCCTTGATGCGAACGTCGGGCCGGAGGCGGCCGGGAATGCGGTCGGCGGGCCAGGACCAGACCACCAACCGCAGCGGCCTGCCCCCGGCTTGCTCGACGAGGCACTGATAGACGTCCCAGCCGGTCTGGACCGCGTCGTCGGCGTCGGACCGGTTCCCGTGGAGGAAGAAGACCGTCGGGACCGCGGCGTCGTCGGAGGCGAGAAACGCCGCCCGATCGGCCGCCGCCCACTGCCCCTGGGCGGCCAAGCGCCAATACCGGGGCCGGGCCTCGGCCGGGGGCGAGCAGGACGGGATCTCCCGCGTGCTGACGAGCCAGACCTCCTCCGCCGCCCCTGCCGCGGCGGGCACCAGCGGGCTTTCCACGAGTGCCGTCACGAGGACGGCTGCCGCCCCAACAATCCTCCGCAAAGCCGCGTTCATGGCGCTGGTCCGAAAGTGCCGGCAGGGTGCAACGTAGGTTCCAGGAAAAATGTAGCTTCTGGTGAGCGCAAAGCCAAGCGCGAAGGGGACGGGGGATGGAAAAAATGTGCATGTTTCATTTGCACATCAACCGGCGTGGTGTAGAGTTGCGAAGTCGATTGCTTCGAGAGGGAGCGAGGGAGTTTGGACGGGAGAATCCAAGAATGAAGAAGCTGCTCATCGTAACGGCGATAGGAGTTCTGACGATCGGCGCGACCGGGTGCCGGATGTGCGATCGGCTGTTCCGCGGCTCGGCCGTCGCGACGCCGGCCGTGATGGCCCCCGCGACGATCTGCTGCCCCGATCCTTGCCCGGACCCCTGCGCCACGTCGGTTGCCCCGTGCGCGCCGGCCGGGGTGATCCTTGGCGCGCCGGGACCCGGCTAGTTTCGCACGCCTCCGACCGTCAGCCCGGGCTGAATTCGAGAATCAACCCATTCCGGCGATCGGGTCCATCGCGAGCTGGTCGTGCAAAGCTGCGCACGGCCGGCTCCGATGGACCTCTGTCCGAGCCGCCAAGGGAATGTCGCCTCCGGGGAGGGCGAAGCTCCTGCTGAGCCGCATGAGCCGAGCTACCCAAGCGGGGCGCGGAATCCCGACGAGGGCCGGTCAATAGCCCCTCTTGGCGCCGCACTCGTAATAGTCGTTGTAGTACCCGGTGTGACGCCAATACTGGGCGTGCTGCCGGGCCCCGAAGTAGCCCCAATTGTAGTACGTAGCCCCTAGGGCCTGGCCGTAATAGGGTCGCGGACCTGGCAGCGGCACGCCGACCGGCGGCAAGCGGGTGGAAGGGGCGTTGGGAAAGAAGGCGGAAGAAGGGCCGGGAGTCGTCGCCCCGGAGACGGGCTGGGCTCGCCCTTGCGCGGCGCTCCATCGACCTACAAGGTCAGCGCCCATACCCCTTGAGGCGAGACAGAAGCTCAGCCCCGCCGCGCACGCCACCAGCACGATTCCCCCTCGACGCATAGCCCTGTCCCCTCCCGCGAGACCGACTGTCGGCCGATCGGGTGGGCACAATCCCCCCGCCAAGCGTCGGCCCCCAAAGAGAGACTTTAGCATCATTATCGGGTAACCACGAAAGCGCGAAATCAGGCGAGAATAGAAAGGTCCCTTATCCCTAATCGAGCAGCACAGACCTCAAATCGTTTCGTGCTTTCGTTTTTTCGCGTTTTCGTGGTCTCTTTGGTGTGCGGAGCCCCACGGAACCCGATATCGATGCTACAGTCTCCCCAAAGACGTCCTTTTCTTGGATCGTGCGATGCCGAGGGAAGGTTGCGTAGAGATGTACCGGACGTAGCGGATACTCGGCTTGCGAGGGCCGGTCGTAACGGTTGCGTCGAGTCTGCGGGGGGGTCAATCGTATTGGATCAGGCTGAAGACCTCGTACTGGGCAAGCTTTTTCGATCCCCCCAGGCGGGTCAGCTCGACCACGAAAGCGCACCCGGCCACTTCGCCCCCGGATTTTTCCACCAACCGGCAACAGGCTTCCACTGTACCCCCGGTGGCCAACAGGTCGTCCACCACCAAGACCTTCGCGCCGGGGGGGATCGCGTCGACGTGGATTTCCAGCGTGTCCCGGCCGTACTCGAGGTCGTAGCTGTGGGCGAGCGTTTTGTAGGGGAGTTTGCCCGGCTTCCGAATGGGGACAAACGGGACTCCCAGACGAAGCGCCAACGGGGCGGCAAACAGGAAACCCCGCGCCTCGGCCGCAGCAACCACGTCGATCTTCCGGCCCGCGACCCGGTCGGCCATTTGCGAGACCGCCTCCTGGAACGCCCGAGGATCGGCCAACAGCGGCGTGATGTCGCGAAACAGGATCCCCGGCTTGGGGAAATCGGGGATCGAGCGGATGTGGTCGCTCAGGTTGAGCGGCGTCGAGGGGGGCAGCACGGCAAGCTCCTTCGGAGGGCCCGGGGCTGGTGAGCCGGTCGGCGTCGAGTATAGGCTGGCGGTGGCGCGGGGAAAAGAGGGGACTTGGGCGTCGGCAAGGGCTGGTGGGCGGGAACAAAGCGGCCGTGGCGGGCGCCGGATGGGGCCCGCCACGGCCGGTAGGGATTCGCGGTCCTTTTCGGGAAGTCCTCAGGGCCCGGGGGTGACGCCGAGCTTGGCTTCCTCCTCTTCCTGGATGATGATTCGAGGCGTGACCATCATCATCAGGCTTTGGGTTTCGCGGCCGATGCCGACGTTTTTGAAGAGCCGGTTGATGTAGGGGATCTTGTTGAGGATCGGCACGCCGGCCTCGTTGCGGCCTTCGCTGAGGCGTTTGATGCCGCCCAGGAGGATCGTGCCGCCGTCGGGGACGCTGACGGTGGTGCTCACGTTGACGTAGGAAAAGGTCGGCAACTGCACGGTCGTGCCCGACCGCTCGACCCTCTTGGTGTCCGCTTTCTTGGTGTTGTCGTTCGGCTGGTCCTGGACGCCCTCTTGCGAGCTGTCGGTGATGGTGGTCTCCGACCCCGTGAACTGGAAGGTATTGACTTCGTTGATCTGGCTGAAGTAGGGGATCACCGTGAGCCGGACGAAGCGGCGGTCGCTGGAGACGACGGCCTGGACGGTGAGGTGGGTTCCTTCGGCCAAAACGACGATCACCGGCTGCTGGGCGGAGGCGAAATCGCCGACCACGGGGATGACGCTCATCACGAAGGGCGTCTGCGACTGGTCGGAGATGCTTGCGTACTGCCCGTTGAACAACGTGACCTTGGGGGCCTGCAGGACGTTGCTCCGCTTGTCGCTTTGGGCGGCGTTGATGAAGAAGAAGGCTTCGATGTCGCTGAGGATGGCGAAGCCCATCTGGGCCCCTGCCGAGGCGTCGAAGCCGCCGAACTGCGGCACGGCCAGCCCGAAGCTGTTCTGCGTGAAGGGGATGTCCAGGTCCGCCGTGAACAAGGGGGGCGGGCCGGCCTGGGAGAGCCCCACCACCGTGCTGGGCTCGGAGCCGAACTCGTGCCATGCTTCGATCCGGGTATCTCGCGCCGGCGACGCGGCGCCCGTCGAGCCCGCGGCTCCCGGCGTTCCGGGGTTGATGATCCGGCCCCAGAACATGCCGGGATGGTCCATGCGGTCGTTGATGTTGAAGTCGAAGTCCACGCCGATCCGCTCGAAGAAGTTGTCGTTGAGCGTGATGAAGCGGACTTCGATGGTCACCTGGAGGTCCTGGAGCCGGCGGAGCTGCTCCAAGAGATCGGTGATTTCCTCGTGGATCTGCTGGGTCTGGCTGACCACCAGGCTCAGGCTGGTTTCAAAGGGCTCGATCGTGCCGGCACCGCCGGCGTCGAGCCAGCTATCCGGAGCGATGGTGTTCTGGATGAGGTCGATGAGGCTGTCGAAGTCGGCCATCGAGCCGCCGCCCATCCCGCCCGGTCCGCCCACCACGGGCATGTTCGCCGGGACGCTGCCCCGATTGTTGCTCGACACCTGGGCGAGCAACTGCGGGTTGAGCGCGGCGTGGGCGGGGCGGCCGTCCTTGTTGGCCACCAGGGTGAGCGGCGCCGGCACCGCGCCGCCGAACGGCGCTGTCCCGCCGGGGTTCACGCCGTGCATGCCCTGCTGGTACGCCGCCTCCAGGCCCGTGTTCCCGCTGCCGATGAAGTTGGGGATCGGGATCACCAGGTCGGCGACGTTGTAGACCACGGTGTGCACGTCGCCGGCGCGGAGCCGCTCGCTCGTGACCTTGAGCACCTCGTCCTTGACCACGTAGCCCAGGTGGAGCGGGCGGAGGATCAAGTTCAGCGCGCTTTCCAGCCGCACGGCCTGGGGGAGATTGATGTTCACCGGGACGTCGGTGGAGACCCCCTCGTCGGACAAGCCCTGCGGATCGAGGTGGATGTTCACGTTGGCCAGCTTGCCCAGTTGATCGATCACCTGGGCCAGCGGGGCATTCTCGAACTGGACCGAGATCGGCGTCTTCAGCCTCTGGTAGATTTCCATCTCGCCCGGGGTGAGCTTCCGGCCACGGTCCTTGGCATACTTCGCCCGCAAGCCCGACTTCTCCTTCCACTCCTTGGGGTCCGGGAACTTGAGCGGATCGCGGTCGTCGAAGGGGACGCTCGCGGCCTCGACGCTCTCCAGGCCGGCAACAAACCCGCTCTCCTTCTCGTCTCTCAAGGCGCGGCTGTTGAACCAGTGACGGGCCAGCTTGCCGAAGGTGACCATCTGGGCCGCCGTGGGATCGGTCGGGGCGAGTTCCAGGGCCTGCTTCGCGGCCACTTCCGCTTCGGCGAAGCGGCGTTCGCGCATCAGGGTGTTGAACTCCTCCGTCTTCTGCTTGAGCTTGCTCTGCACGTCGAGCTCCGCCTGCTGCTCGCGATCGACCTGCTGGCGGACCTGTTGGTTCTGCTCGTCGAGCTCGAGCCGGGGACGGTTCTCGGCCACGAACCTCCGCGTGTCGGCCAACGCGGCGTCGATCCGGCGGAGGAGCGGATCCCGGTGGCTCGGGTCGAGCCCCGCCGACTCGACCTTGGACCGGGCCTGCTCGAGGATCGCCATCGCCTGCTTGGCATCGGTTTGGCGGGCGTTCCTGGCGGCCACCAGTTGGTTGCCCACCTCGACCGCCATCTGGTTGGCCTGCAACTGCTGCTTGGCGGCCACTTCGTCCACGGCTTGCTGGCCGGGTGCGGCCGGCCGTGCCGTGCCGGGGCTGGCCAGGAGCTGGAGCAGCTCGTGGAGCCGCCGCGCCGTCGAAGGATCCAGCTCACCCGCCCGCTCGTTGGCCTGGCGGAAAAACTGAAGCGCCGTCTGCGTGTCGTGGGCCCGCAAGGCCGCTTCGCCCTGCTGGAACAAGGCGTGGGCACTGCCGGGCGGGGGAGCGGCGGGTGGCGGCGGCCGGATGCCGCCGGGCGAAAGCGGTTGCTGGTTGGCTGCCCGGACGTTGCGGGTCGGATCGTTCAACGGATCGTAGACCGCGGCATTGGCCCGGCGGTCGAAGTCGCCGCCGGTCGCCGGGGCGATCAATTCCGAGCCGGCCGGGACGACGCCCGGGTCGCGGATCGGTGGTGCCACCCGGCCTTGCCGCCGCGCATTGGCGATTTGTTCGAGGAGGGTTTCGGGGCGCAGCTCGTAAGGCGTGAAGCCGGCCCGCTGCTTGGCGGCCTCCCAGGCCAGACGTTCCGCCTCGTCGAAGTCCCGCCAGCGGAGCAGGGCGTCGGCCTGGTCCATCAGCGACTTGGCGTATTGCCGCCGCCATCCGTCGGTGTTTCCCCGCTCGTTTCGCTGGGCCATCACGTCCATGTACCCGGCCATGGTCGCTTCGACCTTCTCCGGGGTATCGCCCAAGGGGTGATACTGGGCGTTCATCGCCCTGGCCCGCTCAAGCTGGTCGCGGGCCACGCGGACGTCTCCCAGGGCAAGGGCCCGGCGGGCTTCGAGGAGCAACTGGCTGGCGGAGTGCACGGGCGGTTGCGCGGGGGCCGGCGTCATCGGCCGGGCCGCAAGGGGGGACGCGGGAGCGGCGGCGTCGGTGGGCGGCAGGGGGACGACGCTTCTCGATCCGCGGGGCGGAGCCGGAGGTGCTTCGTCGACGGCGCCGCCCGAGCGACGGATGTCGGCCGCCAACCGCTCGGGAGAATCCTCGTTGGGGCCGAAGGTGGCCCGCTGCTTCGCCGCCTCCTGGTACCACCGGACGGCGCCGGGGAGATTGCCGGCGTCGAGCTCGCGGCGGGCCTTGAGGATGCATTGCTTGGCCGTGCTCTTGGGATCGCCGGAGGGGGCGCCGCGGGCCGAGAACGGATCGGCCGGGCCCGCAGCCGGCGACCCCCCGCTCCGCGAGGACGCCGGCGTTCCGGATCGCGTGGCAATCCGGCCCGACCCCTGCGCCTTCCGATCCAGCTCGCGCCGCAGCGTCTTCGGCGTGTCGCCCAAGAAGAACGGGCTGTATTGGACGCCGAGCGAGTCCGCCTGGTCGATCAGTTGGCTGGCCGCGGCGAAGTCGTTTTCCGCCATGGCCTGGCGGGCGCGGCGGAGGAAGTCATCGGCCTGGAGGCGCTTGTCCTCGAGCCGATTGCCGGGACTGGGATCATTCGGCACCGGCTCGGCCACGACCAGGGCCGCGGAGAGAGCCAGGGCAACGCCGATCAGGCCGAGGAGGATTCTTGCGGTCGTTCTCAACACACGATTCTCCTTTCGAGACTCGCAGGATTCCCTAGCGGTTTAGACGAGGCTCGCCCCGGGTGGTTCGGCGTTTGTGCCGCGCCGGACAGCCGCGATCCCGGAAGAGGTTCCCGCTCCGGAGGTTGGCTGCTGCCGGGCCGCACCGGCGGACGATCCGCCCGCGAAACACCAGCGGCGATAGGCTCTTCGCACTGTGTTCCAGAGATTCGGTAGAAGAGAGCGGGATAAATACCCGGAGGCGAAATCCGGGTCAAGGGCATTTTTGAGGATTTCGCGGCGGGAGCGGTTTTGCCCTCGTCGTCGGCCCGCACGCCCCCACCGGCTTTGCCCTAATCCGTTTGCCGGCGGCCGGTTGCGGCCCGGTTCCGGATTGCGAGCAGGCTTGTCCCGGAACCAGAAAAAAAGCCCCCGGGCAGATCTACTGCCCGGGGACCTTTACGTTTCCCTTTCGATCGCGCCCGATTCCGGGCCGATCGCCCGACACGGGGACGCTATCGGCGGCCTGCCTTTTTCCCCTGTGCCGGGCGGCATTGCCGTCTAATCCGTGGGCGGCATCGTGCCCCGGGGCATTCTGCCCGAGCCCGGGTAGCCCGGCGGCATTTTGCTCGAGCTCGAGCCCGGGTAGCCCGGCGGCATTTTGCTCGAGCTCGACCCCGGGTAGCCCGGCGGCATTCTGCCCGAGCCCGACCCCGGGTAGCCCGGCGGCATTTTGCCCGAGCTCGGGCCCGACCCCTTGGGCATCGAGGAGCCCGGCGACATCGGTCCGGGGCCGTAGGAGGAGGAGGAGGGGTACTTGCTGGACCCCCTGGAGCTTCCCTTGTCGGAGCCCTTCCTGGATCTCTTGGAATAAGGGCTGTCCTCCAGGCCGCTCCCCGGACCATACGAGGAATACGGCATCTCCGCGCCCGACCACGCGCCCGGCCCTCCCGGCATCGCGGGCGGGGTGTAAACCTCGACCTCGGGCTTGTCGTCGAGCTCGCTGCGGACCATCAGGTTGCCGTTGGGATCCAGGAGGAAGGCAAACGACGGCTCGGCGATCGTCTTGTCCTTGCCCGGCAGACTGCCGCCCCCCGCTCCGTCCAGGAAGACCGTGTCCGTGAGATAATCGACGGTCTCCTTCTCCTCCGTGCGGGCGGCGCCGAACTGAGGCATCCTGTCCATCATCACGGGCTGCACGACGCCGGAGGACTCGCGGTTCCGCGCGTTGAGCAACTGGCCGCGCTGGATCTGGGCGAACTCCTCGAAAGAGACCTCTCCGTCCCTGTAGTTGAAGTGGACCAGCATCAACGTGGCCGAAGGACCCTTGGCCGAAACCACCAGGGCCTGGGAATCCCGCGGGATCGCCACCACGGGGCTCGGATCGCTGGGGATGGTGTGCAGGAACGGCTGCACGCCGAGATCGTCTCGTTCCAGGTACTGCGGATTCACCCCGTAGTTCGGATTGGCCAGCACGAGCTGCACCCGATAACGATACTGCTTTCCCTCCTCGACCTTGAAATCGAAAAAGCGGAACAAGAGGACGTCCGGCTCTTGCAGTTCCTCCATCCAGGTTCCGTCGCCATAGCCCTCCGGGCCATATCCCGTTCCCGGTCTCCGTGCCCCGCCGTAGGGATAAGAGCTATCCTCGGAGGACGGCCCGCGGGATGCGGTCGGGTAGCGCGGGCTGGCCATCATCCGTCCCGGCCCCGCGCCGGACATGGGCCCATAGCCGGGGCTGCTGGGCCCCCGTGGCATCCGGGTCCGGTAGCCCGGGGTCTCTTCCATGCCGCCCATTCCCGCCGCCCCAACGGCTCCGCCGGGCATCGACGGGGCGTCGGGCGTATTGGCCTGGAGCGCTTTTCTGGCCGCGATCCGCCTCTCGGCGGCCTTCTTCGCCGCGTCCCGGGCCTTGGCGGCGGCCGTTCCCGGCTCGGGCTCTTCCGCCGCGGCATCCTCCTCACCGGGCTTCTCCGATCTCTTTCCGGCTCGCGCCGACTTGCCCACCATTCCCCCCATCCCCGGATACATCATGGTCCCCGCCATCGGCCCGCCTGCCATCGCGGTTTCCGGCTCCAGGAGGGGGATCTCGGGCGGGTGGGCAACCTCCGTCCCCCACATCCGGTCTTGGAGCGGGCCGAGCGGGAAGGCAAGCTCGATCCCGTCCGGTGTCGGCGGCGGGAGGAAGGTCGGGTCCACGACCTCCGGGAAGGAGGCGTTCCAGTACGTCATGACGTACATCGCATCCGTCGTCTTCAAACGCTGCCACGTCGGCTCCGCCGAGGGACTGCGAGGATCGACCTCGGCCCTCTCCACATAATAGTAGACGTATTGGGGCCAATCGTTGGGCGAGTGGTGGGCGGCTTCCTGGAAGACGGTTTCGTAGGCGTCGCGCTGCTTCTTGTAGTCGATCAAGGCGGTAATCACCGCCCACCGCTGGCCCTTGAACTGTCCCATCATCGCTCCCCCGCCCATCACGTCACCCGTCATCGAGGTCTGAATCTCCTCCTCGTCCGACATGGCGAACTTCCCGTGTCCTCCCGCGACCTGAAGGTCCCTCACCGGGAAGAGCTTCGGCATGCCGCGGCGGGCCAGCCCCGGGTCCAGCGGCGAACCCGGCTTGAGAACCGGGAGCCGGTAAGGGTCTTCCGGGACCTTCGAGAGGCTGACCGCGTCCCCAAAGCGCTTGACATCGGGCACCTTCGTGTTGATGGTGTGGGCGTCCTGAATCCGGGCCTCGGCCCGCTTCGCATCGGCGATCAGCTCGGCGGGGCCCCAGGAAAGCCTTCCTTCGCGAGCGACGGCCTTGTAGACCAGGAGGAGACAGCAGAGGACGACCAGTCCGAAGAGCACTTTTTCAAAATGCTCGATGAGCCCCTGCTTGAGCGAGTTCGGATCGAGACTCACTTTGAGTTTCATGGTTTTTCCTCCTGTGTTCGGTCCGCCCTGCTCGATCTCGGCGGGCCCTCGCTGGCCGCCAACGGCGGAGTGGTTACTCTCTTCAGGCTTGGGGAGATGGCGATCCCGGGGAAGGTCCCGGGCCTGGTGCCGGTTCTGGGGTCGGCGCACCCGGCCCACCCGCAGGCGGAACTCCCGGAGCCGCGGGCGGTTCCGCGGCCGGTGGTTCCGCGGCCGGTGGTTCCGCGGCGCCGGGTGCCTTGGCAGCCGCGGGTGGTTCTGTAGCGGCGGCCGGCTCCGCGGCGGCCTTCGGAGTTGGCCCGGGTACGGCCGTGCCTTCGGACGCACTCGTCTCCACGTTGGGAGGATTGAAGATGAAAATGATTCCTTCGATCTCCACGGTCATGTCATAGGGGCCAAGATTGACGTCCCCCCCTCCCGCGACGCCTCCGGTCGGATACGTGGTCGACGTTCTCGGCACCGACGGTCCGTAACTCCGAGAACCCCCGTACCCACCCGGTGAGCGCGGATACATGCTGGAAGAACTCCCATACCCGCTCGACCCACCGGGATACATGCTGGAAGGACCTCCAAACCCGCCACTCCTCCCCATCCCCCGCATCATCGATGACGAGGACGGGCCCATGCCGCGCCCGGACATGCCTTCGTCGTCCGAGCGGCTGATCCGGCTACCGCCGAATCCGCTCACCTGGAACCCCCCTCCTCCCGCTCCGCTCTCCAGACTCAGTCGGCGGACCTCGACCGGCATGCTGGAATTCGCACAGTTTGCCAGCAGTCTGGGAATCCGCCGGTGGTCCATGACAAGAACCGCGTGGACCGGCGTCATCTTGAATTCCTTGAAGGGCTGCTCGGCACCGGGGGCCAGCGGCCGACCGTTCTGGTCGACGTAGCGTGCGTACTGCGCCATCCCGTACATCCCTCCGCCGTACGTGCTCATAGGACCGGAAGGGCCATCGCTGCTCGACGGACCGCCGGTCGGGCCCATTCCGGCACCCGAGGAAGGCCCGGAGGAGGCGCTTCCCATGCTCGTTCCTCCGGAGGTCGTCATGGGCGGCGAGCCCGACCCCGAGCTGCCCGACCCGGAGGGGTAGCTTGAGGGCATAGACCCCGAGGGACCTGGCGAGCGGGGTCCCGTGCCGGGATACGAGCCGGGATACGAGCTGGGGGATTCCCCCTCCATGCTCGGCCGACCCGCCCCCATCCCCGTAAAGCCGCCCAGCACCCGGTTTTGCGCGGCGGCGAATGCGGCGGCCGCTTCCTCGGCGATGCTCAGGCTGATGATCCGCTTGATCGGCGCATTGAATTCGTTCGCGCCCTCGTTGGTGTCGCGGATAATCCTCAACAGGGCCTCGATCACCCAGAGGTCTTCCTGGGCCAGTCGCACTTCCTGGCTGGTCGGGGTGGTCTGCCAGCGGTAGTAACGGTCTTCCACCTTGGCGTAGTCGTCCCACCAGACGACGCCCACCAGCTCCTGGCTCTTGTCGTCGGCGCCGGCAGCGATCGCTGCGGCGCCCGCGTCCGCCGTAGCTGTCGCGGCGGTCTTGCGGGCCGGCTTTTTCGGCTTCTTGTCGGGTGGGGCGCTCAGCTCCTCGGCCTCCTGGCGGGTCATCCGCATGTTCACCAGCAGCTTCAATTGCGGCACGTAGTCCTTGATGAACACGGCGTAGTTGTAGCACTCGTCCGCCGGAATCGGGTCCTCCGGCTTGAGCGACTCGATGATGCTGAGAAACTTCGGTCCCAGCTTGCTCGGCCAGGGATTGAGCTTCGTCTGCTCGGTATAGAGTTTCTCCCACGCCACGAGGACCTGCTTGCTGGTCAGGCCGTGGACCTCCCGGATCTTGTCCACGGTCTTCTCGTTGTGCGGCTCGCCATCGCTGGCCACCGTCTGGACCTGTTCCCTCGCCTTCTTGCGATTCTTTGTCTCGTTCTCGAGCTTATCGCTCCAATCGGCGGCGGCGGTCTGCCAGAGCACCAGCCCGCCGAGGACCGTAATCGCGAACAGGATCCAGAAGTAGTACTTCTTGATCGCGGTGGTCACCTTCTTGCCTTTGTCCATCGCTCGGTTCCTCCGCGGCCGGGGCCGGCCGGAACAGGTTCGCTAGGGTTGGGGGGCGGTCGGTTCACTGGGGTTGGCCGGTGGGGCGGCGGGCGGAGCCACCGGCGGGCTCGGTTCGGGGGCCGGCGAGGGCCCCGGCGCGGTCTTCGGCATCGGGGCCACCTTGGGCGGCGGTCCCGCGGCAGGGCCCTCCGGGTTGACCGCGCCGGTCCCCCCGGGCGCAACCGGCGGTGCCACGGGGCGCGCCCCCTGCCCAACCCGCGCAACCCACTCGCTCCGCGGAACCGGTTGCCACGCGAACTGAATCACGAAATCAAACCGCTGCAACTCGATCACGTTGCCCACTTCTGCACCCGGTGCATAAGTGCCCGTGCCGGGGGGAGAGCTCATCGGGGGCCTGGGACCGGGATAACTCCGCGGCCCGCTGCTGTACGCTGACGACGGTCCACCCATGCCCGGCCCCGGCATACTGCTGGAGGGCATCGGCATCCTCCCCGACCCGGTCGCGGAACTCCCGCCCGGGTAGCCATACCCCGGCGGCGAGCCCATCGTCCTGGGCTGCCTGACGCCGGGCGATCCGCCCTCGGGTCCCCCTAGGGGCCCCGCGTTGGGATCCGCGATGATCTCCTTGTAGGGCATTTGGGGGTTCACCAGCACGGGGCAACACACCCCCAGGTCGTTCAACGGGACGTAGACCACTTCCCCTTTCCCGGTGGGCAACGGAACGCGTCCGGTGCGGAGGCTGTTCATGATGGTCTTCTGGACGTACTGCGGGCCGATGGCAAACCCCGGTCGATTCGGATTGTGGTAATGATGCCCGCGGATCTCGACGAGCCAGCCGGAGCCCTGCGGCCCCTCGCTTGTTGAGGCACTCTCGGCCGAAGCGTCGGTGGTAGTCGCACCGGGGGAACCGCCGGTGGCGGGCGTTCCGCCGGAACTGGGCGTTCCGCCGGCGGTGGGCGTTCCGCCGCCCATGCTTCCACCCATCCCCCCGGCCCCCATCCCCTCCGGAAGTGGATCGCTGGCCGGGAGTCCGTACGCCGCGCGCTCCTCCGGGGCCAGCCAGTTCCACTGCCTCATCAGGCCAAACCAGGGACCAAAACTCTCCACCCACTGGCAATCGAGGCCATCGATGTACACCAGGTTGCGCAAGCTGATGTCTTCCGGGGGCTGCCGCCCCGGGGGGTCGCTGGGCAGGCACGCGCCGACGGCCTTCAGCAATTCCAGCCAGCGGAGCCGGCCTTCCACGTTCTCCACGACGTGCCTTCCGATGGTCTCGGTCTTGCCGAGCCCGTCGAGCTCCTGTTGCGCCTTGTCCTTGTAGCCCCTGGCTTGGGTGACCACCGCGTTGGCCTGGGCCTCGGCCTGCTTGAACTTGGCGGGGTCCACGGTACCCAGCGCACTGGCGAGGCTCGCCAGGCTGAGCGTGCAACCCAACAGCAGCACCGCGGCGGCCGCCACCGCCCAGGGCTTCTTGGCCCCGATCAGGCGGTCCTTGACGATCTCCTTGGGGAGAAGGTTGGTCCGCAAGGCTGCTTCGCGGAGCCCCTGGAGAGCCAAGCCGTAGCACACGGCGAAGCAAAGCTGGTTCTCCTGGAAGGCGGGGGCGTTGAGGACCTCCGGGCCGGTCAGCTTTTGGAAGCTCTCCAGGCGGGTGACCTCGAGGTTCAGCCCCTGGGAGAGATACCGCCGCAGCCCCGGCAGCTTCACCGGGTTGCCCAACGCCACGATCCGCTCGATCTTCGCCGCCCGGTCGATGCTGGTGAAATAGCCGATCGAGCGCTGGATCTCGGTGAGCAGGTCGTTGAACACGGGCCGCATTGCCTGGAACACGGCCTTGGGGTCTTCCGCGGTGGCGGCGTTCCGCTTCAGGTGCTCGGCCTTGGCGAAGGTGAGCTTCAGCTCCTTGGTGAGCGCCTTGGTGAAATGGCTGCCGCCCAGCGGCACGCTCCGCTGCCAGACGCGGAAGCCGTTGGTGATCACCAGGTCGCTGGCGTCCGTGCCCATCGAGAGGACCACGACGGACGGCGGGGGGTTGTCGGGGTCGTACTCGTCCGGCGGCGGGAGATCGCCCAACTGGTCGAACGCCATGAAGTTGTAGATCGCCAGCGGCGTCAACTGCACGCAGTCGACCTCGATCGCCGCGCGGTCGAAGGGCTCCAAGGCGCGGAACACCTGGTCGCGCTTCATGGCGAACAGGCCGATCTCGGTTTCCAGGACGAATCCCCCCTCTTCGCCCGCGCCGCCCATCCGCTGGTAGTCCCAGATGACGTCGTTCAGGTCGAAGGGAATCTGCTGCCTGGCCTCGTAGCGGACGATGTCGGGGATCTTCTTGGCTTCGACGGGGGGGAGCTTGATGAAGCGGGCCAGACCGTTCTGGCCCGACACCGAGATCGCCACGGTGTCCCCCCGCACGCTGTTGCGCGAGAGGAACTGCTGGATCGCGTCGTTCACGAGCTCGACCGCCTCCGCGCCAGGCTGCGTGAGGATCTTGGGGTATTCAATGTAGTCGAACGCTTCGGCAACCACGCTCCCGCGGGTCTCGCCCGAGCGGCAGCGGAGGGCCTTCAGGGAGCAGTTGCCCACGTCGATAGCCCAGACGGCGCCAGACTTAGCCATCGTGCGATTCCTCTCTATTCCGGAAGGAGCGATCCGCCAGAACCTGGCGTCCGTTGGACGTGGACGGCCCCTGGCCGGAGAGTGGCCGATGAAGATGTGCCGGCAAACAGATCACGCGCCTCTCCTACAACCCAATCTACCGCCCCAGAGCGGTCCCTGTCAATCAAATCTCGCGACTTCGCGCAGGATCTCACCCCTCTCCTCCAAATGCCTATTCTATTTCCCGCAAAGCCTTATGCAACACCGAACAACGGCAAGAGCTGCCAGACCGGTCAGTTTACCCATCCAATCCCCCGCCATAAGTGGTATCAGGGGGGGGCCGGCAGCCCGGGATTGCCGAGAACAGCGCACCTCGACGCGCCGCCCCCCAGCGAGTATCGTGGACCGGGTATGACCTTCAAAGAGTTGATCGTGCTCCTGCCGTGCCAGAGCCTCGAGAGCTTGTCGCTCCAGCGGAGCGCCCAGGAGGCGGAAGAGATCCTTTCCGGCTGGTCGGCCCTCTACCACCCGGCCCTCGTGGCCCATGCCGAGGGCATGCCCAAGTGGACCAGCGCCGAGGTCCCGCCCGATGACCCGGCCGGCAGCCTGATTGTCGTCCCGGGGTGTGCCGAAGCGAGCCTTCCGGGCGGTTGGATCGAGCGTGCCGAAGGGGCGGGGGCCCGCCTGCTTCGCAATCTCCGCGACCGCGCGGCGCTCGTGGCCGCCGCCCTGGCGATGCTGCCCGAGGAGCCGGCCCCGAGCGCCCCTTGCCTGGCCGGAGACTTCCTGGCCCTGGGGTTTTGTCATTTCCAGGTCGAGCTCCTCACCCGGCAATTGCGCTACATGAGCAACCTGGACGAGGCCCGGTTCCACCAGCATCTCCGCGACGCCGCGCAAAGCGCGGTGGCGGGAGATGAGAATGCCACCCGGGAGCATCTCCGCGGCGCGTTCGACCGCTTGACCGAGGCTCGCGAGTACTTCTATCCGGTCGAGACGTACCTGCTGGACTTGACGCTGGTCGCCCCCACCACGTTGGGCGCCGGGCTCCGGGAGGAGCTCGCCTCGGGCCGGCCGGTCAACCTGATGGTCTCGGCGGGCGTGCTCAGCCGGATGGCCCAAGAGGAACCGGAGAGCCTGGCACTGCTCAAACAGGGCCTGGAACAAGGCACGGTCGCGCTGATCGGCGGGGAAGAGGACGAGCAGGAGCTGCCGCTGATGGCGATCGAGGACGTGCTGGCCGGGTTGCGGCGCGGACTGGCCGGCTACGTCGCCGCGGTGGGCCAGCGGCCGGCCCTTTTCGGGCGGCGCCGCTTCGGCCTGACGCCGCTGTTGCCCCCGATCCTCCACAAACTCGGCTTTACCGGCGCGATCCATTTCACCCTCGACGACGGCCACTTCCCCACGGGCCGTGAGAGCAAGATCCGCTGGGAAGGCTTCGACGGCACGGAAATCGAGGCCCTCGCCCGAATCCCCTTCGACGTCCGCCGCCCCGACTGCTACCTGAGGCTGGCGGAGCGGTTGGGCAACACGATGGACCTGGACCACGCGGCCACCGCGGTGTTCGTGCACTGGCCGGGCCAGTCCAGCCCGTGCCATGAGGACCTCCGCCGGATGGCCGAGTACGGGCCGGTGCTCGGCCGGTTCAGCCGGATGGCCGACTACTTCCAGAACACGCTCCATTCCGGCCGCTCGGCCCGCTACGAGGCCGAGAAGTACCGGTCGCCGTATCTGGAGCAAGAGGTCGCCGCGGGCGGTGCCGACCCGATCTCCCGCTGGGTCCGCCGCCACCGCTTGCGCGCCGCAGCCGACGCCCTCCAGGGCCTGGCGACGCTAAACGCACTGATCGCCGGATCGTCCACGAGCGGCCTCGAAAGCAGCCTGGAGGCGGCCCTGGCCCGGTTCTGCGACCTGGCTGCGGGCGCCAGCGAGCCATCCCAGGCGGGCTACTTGGTCGCCAATCCCCTCAGCTTTGCCCGGCGGCTCTACCTGGACGTGTCCGATCTGGACCGTCTGCCGGAAGTCGGCGCGCCCGTGTTGCAGGCCATCGAGTCGTCTGCTGGCAAGGAGGTCGTGATCGAGGTCCCGCCGATGGGGTTTGCCTGGGTTGGACCCGCGTCCAACGACGCGATCCGCGAGCGCGGGAAAGGGGCCTCCAGCCGGCAGGACGGCCCTCCCCTTGCCGCGGATAACCAACTCCGTAACGAGTTGTTCGAGGTCACGCTGAATCCGACCACCGGCGCGATCCAGTCGATCCACAACTTCGCCATCCGAGGCAATCGCTTGGCCCAGCAGATCGCGATGCGGCTGGTGGACCCGGCCGACGCCCGCCGCAAGGGCATCGAGCCGGGTACCGAGGAGGAGTACTCGATCATGGCGGCTGACGAGCTGGCCGTGGCGGAGTCGGGGCCGCTGGTGGGGCGGATGGTCGCCCGGGGCCGCCTGCTGGACCGGTCGGGGGACCTGCTGGCCCGCTTCGTCCAGTCTACGCAGGTCCGCCGCGGCAGCCGGATTGTGGAGTTGGAGATCGAGTTGGACCTTCAGCGCGAGCCCGGGCCCAGCCCCTGGAGATCGTACTATGCCGCCCGGTTTGCCTGGGCCGACGAGATGGCCGAGGTGCATCGCGGCGTCGGCCTGACCCGCCGGCCCATCGACGGGAGTTTCATCGAGGCCCCCGAGTTCATCGATCTCCGCTCCCCGCGGACCCAGTTCACGATCCTCCCCGGGGGGCTCCCCTATCATCGCCGTTTCGGGTCGAGAAAGCTGGATACGCTCCTGGTCGTCCGCGGCGAGCGAGCCAGGCGGTTCCGCCTGGGAATCGGCATCGACGTGGGCTATTGTGCCCGGGCGGCGGTCGAGTCTCTCGCCGCGGACCACTGCCTCGCCGGCAAGCACACCGCCCCGGCCAAGCCCTCGGGATGGCTCTTTCATCTCGATGCCAGGAACGTGCTGGCCACCCATTGGGAGCCGGTCACGGCGGAGGGGCGGACCGTCGGACTGCGGGTGCGGCTGCTGGAGACCGAAGGCCGCCACGTCCGAACGCAGCTCCAGTCGTTCCGGCCCGTCGACTCCGCCCGGAAGACCGACTTCCTCGGCCAAGGGCTGGTCGGGTTGCCGGTCCGCGCCGACGGCATCACAATAGAGTTGAATGCCCACGAGTGGGCGGAGGTCGAGGTGTTGTTCAAGAGCTAGCGGACCGACAAAGTGGACGCGGCTCCGTTTATTGATCCTCAGAAAAGTTGTACAACTTCCGTTTAGCGGGGCCGCTTGCGGCCCGCGGTGTTCCGCCGGCCAAACCCGGCCACAAGTGGCCGGGCTAAACAGTCGGCTCTTGCATTACTTTTCTGAGGATCGATAGCCGCGAGGCCGAAGGCGAGCGGCGGATCAGCCGGCTATGATTGTCACCATCGATGGACCGGCAGGCTCCGGGAAAAGCAGCGTGGCGCGGGCGCTGGCCCGACGACTGGGGTTCCACTACTTGGACACCGGCGCGATGTACCGCGCGGTGGCCCTGGCGGGATTGCGGCGCGGGCTGGACTGGAACCAGCCGGAGCGGCTGGCCGAACTGGCCCGACACGTGAACATCGAAGCCCTCGGCGAGCGGATTCTGCTCGATGGCGAGGACGTCACCCTGGCGGTCCGCGGATCGGAAGTCACTGCCGTCACGAAGTTTGCAGCCGACAACCCGGACGTCCGCCAAGGCCTAGTCCAGTGGCAGCGCACGGCCGCTTGCGGCCGCGACGTGGTCACCGAAGGCCGCGACCAGGGGACGGTGGTCTTTCCCCACGCGGAGTGCAAGATCTTTCTCACGGCCAGTGCCGAAGAGCGGGCCCGACGCCGACTGTCCGACCTCCAGGCTCAAGGGGAATCGTCCACCCTCGACCAGGTCCTGGCCGACCTGAACCGCCGCGATCAGCAGGACGCGTCGCGGCCCGTAGGTCCCCTTCGCAAGGCGCCCGACGCAATATCCATCTCGACCGACGGAATGACCCTTGAGGAAGTCGTGGAGCGGCTGGCCGCGATCGTGGCGGACCGCCGATCCCGGCTCTAAGGACCGTATTGTCAACCCATTTCCGATCGTGACGGTGCTCCCGGCGGAACGATCCATGGCGGAAACGAAGATCGTTGATTGGATGTGGTACGAAGGGTGTCGTGTGCTGGTCCGTCTGGCCTTCACCTTTGCGTTTCAGGTCCGATACTCCGGACAGGAGAACATACCACGGAAGGGTGGTGTGCTCGTGGCGTCGAACCATCAGAGCCATTTGGACCCGCCCCTGGTCGGCGGAGGGTGCAAGAGGCGGATGAGCTACCTGGCCCGGGACAGCCTTTTCCGGTTTGCCCCGTTTGCCTGGCTGATCCGCTCCTTCGACGCGATCCCCATCGACCGGGAAGGCTTGGGGCTCTCGGGCGTCAAGGAGACGCTGCGGCGGCTCAAGCAGGGCAAGATGGTGCTCGTCTTTCCGGAGGCGACGCGAACGCGGGACGGCGAGATCGGTCGTTTCAAGCCCGGATTCGCCACGATGGCCGTGCGGAGCAAGGCGGCCATCCTCCCTGCGGCGATAGAAGGGGCGTACCAGGTCTGGCCCCGCCGGCAGCGATTCCCCGGCTTCGGCATTATCCACGTCCACTACGGTC
>Ga0153916_10001043_pt1 | contig 19451 bp, 23 predicted proteins | sample Opewatmetagenome_FD_109642 | JGI IMG/M metagenome (GOLD analysis project Ga0153916, IMG submission 109642) | Freshwater wetland microbial communities from Ohio, USA - Open water 3 Core 3 Depth 4 metaG | ecosystem: Environmental > Aquatic > Freshwater > Wetlands | place: USA: Ohio, Lake Erie... | reverse complement strand
TGCATCGAGATTTTCAAAGGGTACGGTCCGGAGACATGGGTGACAGTTTAGTCCAGGGACATGGGTGACAGGTTGACCATTGGGGCACCGCAGGAGGTGTCCCATGCCGTGGAGTCAGACCTGGCCTATGGACCAGAGAACGCAATTCATCGCCGACTATCTTCGTGAAGTGCTGAGTGTCACCGAGCTGTGCGCACTGTACGGTGTGTCGCGCAAGACGGCCTACAAGTGGATCGAGCGTTACCTGCGGCAGGGGCCAGCCGGGCTCGAAGAACGCTCTAGGAGACCGCACGAGTCACCGAACCGCACGGCTGAGGAAATCGTGGCGGCGATCGGCGCTGTCGGCCTGGTGGGTGCGCCTAGGCGTACTGCCCGAGCTCATCGAGCCGGGCAAGCCGCAGCAGAACGGGCGCCACGAGCGCATGCACCGAACGCTTAAGCACGAGACGACGCGTCCACCCGCGGCGAGCCTCACCGCACAGCAAAGGAAGTTCGATGTCTTTCGTCGGGAGTTCAATCACGAGCGACCGCACGAGGCGCTCGATCAGCACACGCCGGCGAGCGCGTACCGCCCCTCGCACCGGGAGATGCGCAGCAAATTGCCGCCGCTGGTCTATCCAGACCGATTCGAGGTGCGCTACGTGAGCGCCAATGGCGGGATTCGCTGGAACCGGGGCTGGGTCAACGTCTCGACCGTTTGTATCGGCGAGTACGTCGGGCTCGAGGAGATCGACGACGGGATTTGGGACGTGTACTTCGGGCCACTCAAGCTCGGCCGCCTGCACGAACGTCACATGAAGATTGAAGATGCCTACGGCCGGCTACTGCGCCATGGCGCCTGAGCGCCTCCAGCGATTGCGCGCGAATCGAACAGAAGCAGCAAGACGTGGAATTGTGTTACCCATGTCCTCAGACACTTCTGTCACCTATCTCCCCGACCGGTCACCGCGGCATCGGCGCCACCACCGCGCTTGCCATCGTCGCCACCATCGGCAACGCTCGGGAGTTCAGGAACGCGCGGCAGTTCGCCGCATGGATCGGCCTCACCCCCAGCCAACATTCCACTGGTGGCAAGGCCCGCTTGGGCCACATCAGCAAGCGCGGCGATGCCTACCTCCGAGGGCTTTTAGTGCAAGGTGCCCGATCGGTATTGCATACCGCATCGGGTCACCAAGATCGAATCTCGCGTTGGGTACTCAGTCTGCAGGAGCGACGCGGTTACTACCGCGCAATGGTGGCTATTGCCAACAAGAATGCGCGCATCGCCTGGGCCTTGCTCGCCAAGAACGAGACGTTGCGCTTAGCTTGAACTCGACACCTACCACGACTGCAACCGTTGATGACGAATCGGTCAGACCGACGCCCGGGCACTCTGAACTATTTAATGGCAGCCACACGATGCCGACTAACGTGCGAGGACCGGGCGGCGGCTTTCATCAGGGCCAGAGCATCCAATGCTCACAAACAGGCCGGTTATAGTGACGCAGTCCGACCTTCCATCGTCATCACCGCTACCGTTGCAATAGCGGCGGAGTCCTTATAGTGTAATAGTCAGATTAGATGCTGAATATCATAGCCTGGTGAGTTGAGGGGCGTCCCAATGCCTCCTGCAATCAAACTCTTAAGAAGAGGACCGTCGGACGGAGGGCGTGATGGCCGACTTACGAAGAGGCAATGCGCTGTTTATTTTCTCTAAATCGCGGAACGGCTGGACGAATGGAGAAGAGCGTCAGGTTGCGCGATGGGCTGCGCGGGCGGCCGCGAGACGGCCGATGGGCCTATCGGCTGGCGAGCCGCGACTAGTAGCGCCGCGGCTTGCGCAGGGTCGGGTTTAGCCGCTCGATGTCGGCCTGCACCTCGGCGCGGCTGCGCTCGTACACGATCTCGCGCCCCATCACCGATCCGGCGTAGGCGCGCTCGTTGCGCGTCGGGGTGAGGTCGCACTTCACGTTGTGCACGCCTTCGCCGAGCACGACCGTGATGCGCTCGGGACGTTTGCTGAGCACCACCACGTCGACCGTCTGCCCGGTCTCGGTGACGCGCACCTTGATCTTCTCGGTATTCATGGGATCCTGATCAGATTGCGAGGCTGGCGAGCAGGTCGGCGAGGGCCGCGGGGGCGGTGACGTGCGGGCTGTGGCTGGCGTCGATCTCGAGCGAGCGCCAGCGCGGCTCGCTGCGCGCGCGCTCGGCGAACCGGCGGAACACGTCGCCGGGCGAGGGCCGGGTGCAGTAGACGTAGATGCGCGGCAGGAGCTCGCCGGCGCCGGTGAGGCGGATCGGCTGCTCGAAGGTCCCGAGCGGCTGCATCACGCGCCGCGGCATGATCCAGGAGACGTCGAGCTGATCGGTGTCGGGCGGCAGCGGATTGGGCGGGATGCGCCAGCCTTCGCCCGATTCGCCGGCGGCCTTGCGCATGTTGGCGCGCGCCTCCGCCGAGACCAGGTCGAGGAGCGCTTCGCCGTTGCGCGGCACGAAGGCATCGAGGTACACGAGCCGCGCGACGCGCGCGGCGGCGCGGTCTGCGACGCCGGTGGCGACCATGCCGCCGTAGCTGTGGCCGACGAGCACGACCTCGCCCAGGTCCTCGGCGTGCAGCACGCCCAGGATGTCGTCGATGTGCGTGTCGAGGTCGATCCCGGGATGGGCGAGGTGCGCGCGCTCGCCCAGTCCGGTGTAGGTGGGCGTGACGAGCCGGTGGCCGCGCGCGCGCAGCAGCGGGTGCATCTTCTTCCAGGCCCAGCCTGCCGACCAGGCACCGTGCGCGACCAGGAACGTGGCCACGCCGCGCTCAGCTCCAGCTCACGTCGGGCACCTCCTGGAAGACGCGCCGCAGCCCGCTCGACCAGAACTGGCTGATCTCGCGGAAGTACGGGTCGTTCTCCTGGAAGCGGCGCCTGAGCGTGACGCGCAGCGAGTCTTTTTCGTAGGCCAGCAGGTCGATCGGCAGGCCGACCGACAGGTTGGAGCGCATGGTCGAGTCGAACGACACCAGCAGGCACTTGGCGGCGTCCTTCATCGGCACGTCGAACTTCACCACCCGGTCGATGATCGGCTTGCCGTACTTGGTCTCGCCGATCTGGAAGTAGTTCGTGTCGATGCTCGACTCGATGAAGTTGCCCTCGGGATAGACGTGGAACAGGCGCGGCGCCTCGCCGGCGATCTGGCCGCCGAGGATGAAGTTGCAGCCGGTGTCGATGTGGCGCGCTTCGAGCGAGGCGCCGTCGCGCCGCAGCACCTCGCGCAACGTCTCGCCGACCAGCACGGCGACGTCGTACATGCTCTTTGCGCCGAGCATGCCGTCGGCCTGGCGCTGCTTCAGCAGGCTCAGCACGCTCTGCGTGACGCCGAGGTTGCCCGAGCTGAGGATCACGACCACGCGCTCGCCGGGCACCTCGAACACGTTCATCTTGCTGAAGGTCGATATGTGGTCGACGCCCGCGTTAGTGCGCGTGTCGGAGGCGAATACGATGCCGGAGGCAACGGCGGCGGCGACGCAGTAGGTCATGCGCGGGCGATCATAGCGCAACTATGCGCCTAGTTCTGCTGCTGCTGGCGCACCTGGGCGCTGACGGTCATGGTCTCGTGGGCGCCGCCGATGCGCATGCCGCGGATCGGGCAGGCGTCGAGGTGATCGGCGCCCATGGCCACCTTGACGTGGCGCTCGCCGATGGAGCCGCCCAGCGCGACGTCGAAGCTGTGCCAGCGCTCGTCGACCCAGGCCTCGGCCCAGGAATGGCCCGCGCTCCGGTCGGCGGCGCGCTCCGGCAGGTAGACGTAGCCGCAGGCGTAGCGCGCCGGGACGCCGAGGTAGCGGCAGCAGGCGATGAACACGTGCGCCAGGTCCGGCGGCGGCCCGGAGCCTTCAGCCAGCGCGTCGCCCGCGCGCCGATGGAAGCCGGGTTCGCCGATCTTCGGCCGAATGCGCTGCCTGACCGCCGCGGCGAGCTCGCGCAGCCCGGCGAGCGCGCCCGCGCCGCGCCGGAAGCCCTCGGCGAGCGCGGCGATCGCGGGGTCGGGGCGCGTCAGGCCGGTGGCGCGCAGGAACAGGAGCGGCGACAGCGGCAGGCCGGCGAAGTCCGAGGGCTGGTCCACGACCGCCGAGGTCTCGACCGTGCCACGGGCCACGATGCGGATCTCGGTCACCGGCTTGTCGAGCGTCAGCACGTCGAGCACGTTGCCGAAGCCGTCCTGCGTTCGCACCGTCGGCGCGGGGGTGTCGAGCTTCCACTCGATGACCCTCTGGCGCGCGGTGTCGCGCGGCACCAGGCGCAGGTATTGCGTCGACGAGCGCACCGGCGCGTCGTAGACGTAGCGCGTCTCGTGCGTGACCGTGATCCTCATACCGTCCCCAGGTAGGCGCGCTGGATGCGGCTGCCCAGCTCGATCATGTCGGCGAGGCACGAGGTGAGGAACTCGTGCAGCCCGCCCTGGAAGATCTCCTCGATGTCGGCGTGCGTCAGGCGCGTCAGCAGCTCGCCCGCGAGGCGCTTGACGGCGTGGTCGTGCTGCCCCTCGATGCGCTCGAGCGACTGGCAGATCTGGTCGAGACAGGCCGCCAGCGAGCGCGGCATGCGCCGCTCGAGAATCAGCAGCTCGGCCACCTTGATCGGGAAGATCTGGTCGCGGTACAGCGCGCGGTAGGTCTCGAACGCGGAAACCGAGCGCAGCAGCGCGGTCCACTGGTAGTAGTCGAGCGCCCCGCCGACGTCCTCCACCGAGGGCAGCAGGATGTGGTACTTGACGTCGAGGATGCGCGCCGTGTTGTCGGCGCGCTCGAGGAAAGTGCCCAGGCGCGAGAAGTCGAACGCCTCGCCGCGCATGATGGTGCCGTAGGTGACGCCGCGGAACAGGTGGCTCCTTTCCTTCACCCAGTCGAAGAACTGCGTCGCCCCGGCGCCGGTCACGCGCTCGCGGCGGATGCCGCGCACCTCGAGCCAGGTCGCGTTCAGCGTCTCCCACATCTCGGAGGTGATCTGCCAGCGCACGGCGTTGGCGTTGTCGCGCGCGTCGCGCAGGCAGGAATAGATCGACGAGGGGTTGGTCTCGTCGAGCGCGAGGAACGCGATCAGTGCCTCGAGCGTGAGCGCCCGGTGCTGCGCGGCGAACGCCACGGCGGTCCCCGTGATGGCGAGCGGCGCGAGCAGGTTCTCCTCCTGGCGGTCGCGGGTGCCGAACAGCACCAGGTTCGAGGTCACCCCGAGGATGCGCGCCATGTTCTCGGCGCGCTCCATCTGGCGGCTCATCCAGAATATCCGGTCCGCGACGCGCGACAGCATCAGTCGACCACCCAGGTGTCCTTGGTGCCGCCGCCCTGCGAGGAGTTGACCACCAGTGACCCCTCGCCGAGCGCCACGCGCGTGAGCCCGCCGGGCACCACCTTCACCTCGCGCCCAGAGAGCACGAACGGGCGCAGATCGACGTGGCGCGGCGCGATGCCGCGCTCGACGAACGTCGGGCAGGTCGACAACGACAGCGTCGGCTGGGCGATGTAGTTGGCCGGATTGGCCCGCAGGCGCGCGCGGAACGCGTCGATCTCGGCCGCGGCGGAGGCAGGTCCGATCAGCATGCCGTAGCCGCCCGAGCCCTGCACCTCCTTTACCACCAGGTCGGCGAGGTGCTCCAGCACGTAGGCCAGGTCGGCGGGGCGCTTGCACTGCCAGGTCGGTACGTACGCGAGCAGCGGCTCCTCGCCGAGGTAGAAGCGGATCATGTCCGGCACGTAGGGGCAGGTCGACTTGTCGTCGGCGACGCCGGTGCCGATCGCGTTCGCGAGCGAGACGTTACCTGCGCGGTAGGCCGAGAGCAGCCCCGGCACGCCGAGCAGCGAGTCCTCGCGAAACGCGAGCGGATCGAGGAACGCGTCGTCGATGCGGCGGTAGATGACGTCGACGCGCTGGCGCCCTCCGGTCGTGCGCATGTAGACGTAGCCGTCCTTCACGAACAGATCCGGCCCTTCGACCAGCTCGACTCCCATCTGCTGCGCGAGGAAGGCGTGCTCGAAGTAGGCGCTGTTGTACTGCCCGGGCGTCATCACCACCACGGTCGCCTCGCGCATCGCGTGCGGGCCGATGCTGCGCAGCGTCTCGAGCAGCAGCGCCGGGTAGTGCTCGACCGGATGCACGCGCTGGCGCTCGAACAGCTCCGGGAACAGGCGCATCATCATCTTGCGGTTCTCGAGCATGTACGACACCCCCGAGGGCGTGCGCAGGTTGTCCTCGAGCACGTACCACTTGCCGTCCTCGTGGCGGATCAGGTCGATCCCCGAGACGTGCGAGTACACCTGGTGCGGCAGGTCGAGGCCCAGCATCGCCACCTGGTAGGACTCGTTCGTGAGCACCTGCTCGGCCGGAATCACGCCCGCCTTCAGGATCTCCTGGCCGTGATACACGTCGTGCAGGAAGCGGTTGAGCGCGGCGACGCGCTGCTCGAGGCCCTTGACCAGCATTTCCCACTCGGCGAGCGGGATGATGCGCGGGACGGTGTCGAACGGGATCAGCCGCTCGGCGCCCTGCGCGTCGCCGTACACGGCGAACGTGATGCCGACGCGGTGGAACAGCAGGTCCGCCTCGCGGCGCTTCTCGACGACCCGCTCGGGCGGCGTTTCGGCGAGCCACTGGGCGAGCGCGCGGTAATGCGGGCGCACCGTGCCGTCCGCCGCATACATCTCGTCGAAGTGACTTCGTTGCAAGGCGATCCCCCGGTTACGCCATGCCAGAGCAACCGGCGTGCCAGCGGGCACGCCGTCATGCGCTTCGGCCGCTCAGCGGGTAGGGTCGGGCTCGGGCTCGCCGTTGTCGGGCGTTTGCTGCGGGCTTGCCTCGGGCTTGGTCGCCGCGCGGCGGTACTCGGACGGCGGAATGCCGACCTGGTGCAGGAAAAAGCGCGTGAAATTGCTTTGCGCCGAGAACCCGAGCTCGGCCGAGACGTCGGCGATCTTGACGCGGCCGTTCGAGAGCTTCGCGATCGCCGCCTCGACGCACAGCATGTCGAGATAGGCGCGCGGCGAGCGTCCGGTGCAAAGCTGGAACAGGTCGTAGAAGCGCGAGCGCGACAAGCCCACCTGGGTGGCGAGCTCGTCCATGTTCAGGTCCTTGTTCGGATGCGCCCGCAGCAGCGCGATCGCGCGCCGGATGCGTGAATCCTCGAAGCGCGAGCCGCGCCACAGGGCCGACGCCGACCGGCGCCGCGCCATGTAGGTGTCGACGATCGACAGCATCAGCTCCTGCAGCATGAACTCGAGCCGCTCGGCGGACAGGAACTGGTCGTTCAACGCCTCGACCGCCAGGGTATCGGCGAGCCGCCGGATGCGCGGCGTGATCGCCTCGCGCTGGTGCGGGAACGGGCGCCCGTCGGCGGCCGCGAACACTGCCGGGAAGTTCTTGTGCAGCCAGTCGCTCGAGGCGTACAGCACCACCACGCGCGTCGGCGGCACGTCCGCCGCCGGATGGCCGGCGTGCGGCTCGTTCGGATTGACGAACAGCACGTCGTCGCGCGTCAGCGTCAGGTGCTCATCGCCGATCAGGTACTCGGTGTCGCCGCCGTCGTGCTTGAGCAGGATCGCCGGGTCGGGCAGGGACTGCGGCGCCCCGGCCGCCTTGACCTCCAGCAGCATCAGGCGCCCGAAAGGCCCATCGAATATGCGGATCGGCCGGCTCATGGTCCGTAAAGCATACTTTCCGAGCGGGCTTCGCGCCAGTGAATTTTGACGAGGTTCAGTAGGCCAGCCAGCGGGGCCGTTTGGCCGAAATCACCCGGGTATTGACCCCCACCCAGTTGAGCCCCCCGAACAGGCGCGCGTGCTCGATCTTGACGCAGCGGTCCATCACCGTTTCCAGGCCCCCGGCGCGGGCCTTTTCGGCGGCGGCTTCGTTCTTCACGCCGAGCTGCTGCCACAGGACCTTGGCCCCGATGGCGATCGCGTCGTCGGCGATCGGCGGCACGTCCTGGGTGCGGCGGAAGACGTCGACGATGTCCACCTTTTCCGGGATCTGGCGCAGGCTCGCGTAGCAGGCCTCGCCGAGCAGCCTCTTGCCGGCGTAGCGCGGGTTGACGGGGATCACCCGGTAGCCGTGCTCCTGCATGTACTTGGCCGCGAAATAGCTCGGGCGATACCAGTCTCCCGACAGGCCCACCACGGCGATGACGCGGTTCTCGGCGAGGATGCGCCGCAGCGTGTTGATGTCATCCATCGGCGGACTATAGCGCAGGAGGCAGCGCCTATAATCATTCGCTTTGACCCGTGGGGAGAGGACCGTGTACGTCGAAGAACGCATGTACGTGCTGCAGCCGGGCAAGGCGCCGGAATACCTCAAGCACTACGAATCCGAGGGCATGGCGGTGCAGTTGAAGCACCTGCCGAACCTGGTCGGCTACTACGTGACCGAGATCGGGCCGCAGAACATGGTGGTCCACATGTGGGGCTACGACGACCTCAATCAGCGCGAGAAGTGCCGCGCCGCGATGCACGCCGACGCGGCCTGGCAGGCCTATCTGCCCAAGGTGCGCCCGTTCATCGTGTCGCAGGACACGCGCCTGCTGAAGTGCGCGCCGTTCTTCGTCGAGCGCCTGAAGAAGATGCTCGCCGCGACGAAATAGCGCCATGGCAAGTCTCCATCCGCAGGTGGCGGCCCTGCTCGAGCGCGCGGCGCGCTCGCCCCTGCCGCCCTACGCGACGGTGCCGCCGTTCGTCGCGCGCCGCATTTACCGCGACACGCGCGCGGCGCTCTCGCCGGCACCGCCGGCGGTGGCGGAGGCGAAGCTTCTGCTCGCGCCGGGCCCCGGCGGCCCGATCCCGCTGCGCGCCTACCGCCCGGCAGGCTCGAACGCGGCGGAAGTGCTGCCCGCCTTGCTGTATTTCCATGGCGGAGGCTGGACCATCGGCGACCTCGACACGCACGACGTCGTGTGCCGCCAGCTCGCCAACGGCGCGCGCTGCGCGGTGTTCTCGGTCGACTACCGCCTGGGGCCGGAATGCCCGTTCCCGGCGGCGTTCGACGACTGCCTGGCCGCAACGCGCTGGGTCGCCGCCGAGGCGCGTGCGCTGCGTGTCGACGCCGCGCGCATCGCGGTCGGCGGCGATAGCGCGGGCGGCAACCTCGCCGCCGCGGTGGCGCTCGCCGCGCGCGACGCGGGCGCGCCGGGGCTGTGCTTTCAGCTGCTGGTCTACCCGGCGACCGACCAGCGCATGGGCTTTCCCTCGCTCGAGCGCAACGGCGAGGGCTACCTGCTCACCCGCCAGTCCATGAAGTATTTCCGCAGTCATTACCTGCCGCGGCGCGCCGACTGGGAGGACTGGCGAGCCTCGCCGCTGCTCGCGCCGAGCCTCGCCGGGCTGCCGCCCGCGCTGGTGATCACCGCGGGCTTCGACCCGCTGGTGGACGAGGGACGCGCCTATGCCGAGCGCCTGGCGCGCGAGGGCGCGAAGGCGGCGTATCGCGAATATCCGGACATGGTGCACGGCTTCCTGCTGATGGGCGGAGTGCTCGACACGGCCAACGCGGCGGTCGAAGAGTGCTGCAGCGCGCTGCGCGCCGCATACGACGGAGTGAAGTGATGAAACAGGACCTCAAGGTGCGCCACGGCGGCAGGATCCTCGCCGACGCGCTGGTCGGCCATGGCGCGAAGATGGCCTTCGGCGTGCCCGGGGAGAGCTACCTGCCGGTGCTCGACGGCTTCTACGACGTGCGCGACCGGCTGAAATTCATCGTCTGCCGGCAGGAGGGCGGCGCGGCGTACATGGCGGACGCTTACGGCAAGCTCACCGGCGAGCCGGGGATCCTGTTCGTGACGCGCGGGCCGGGCGCCACCAACGGCGCGGTCGGCGTGCACACCGCCTTCCAGGACTCGACGCCGATGGTCGTGTTCATCGGCCAGGTCGGCAACGATTTCATGGATCGCGAGGCGTTCCAGGAAATGGACTACCGGCGCATGTACGGGCAGATGTCGAAATGGGTCGCGCAGATCGACCGCGTCGAGCGCCTGCCTGAGTACCTGAGCCATGCCTTCCATACCGCGATGGCGGGGCGCCCGGGCCCGGTGGTGCTGGCGCTGCCCGAGGACATGCTGTTCTCCGATGCCGCGGTGGCCGACGTGCCGCGCTACAAAACAGTGCGTCCCGCACCGGCGCCGCGCGACATCGAGGAGCTCGGCCGGATGCTCGCCGCAGCCGAGCACCCGTTCGTGCTGGTCGGCGGCGGCGGCTGGTCGAAGGCCGCAAGCGACGGCCTGCGCGCCTGGCTCGAGAAGAGCGGCCTGCCCGCCGGCACCTCGTTCCGCTGCCAGGACCTCGTCGACAACCGCAGCCCGAGCTTTGCCGGCGACGTCGGCATCGGCATCAACCCGAAGCTCGCGCAGCGCGTCAGGGAGGCCGACGTGCTGCTGGTGATCGGCGCGCGCCTGGGGGAGATGACGACCGGCGGCTACTCGCTCGTCGAGGTGCCGGTGCCCAGGCAGAAGCTGATCCACGTGCACGCCGGAGCCGAGGAGCTGGGGCGCGTGTACCGGGCGGCGCTGCCGATCAACTCGGGCCACGCGCAGTTCGTCGAGGCGCTCGCCGGCATGAAGCTGGACGGCGCGCGATGGCGCGACTGGACGCAGGGCGCGCGCGCCGAATACGAAGCCTGGAGCCGGCCGCAGCCGATCCCCGGCAGGTTGCAGTATGCCGAGGTGGTGAAGTGGCTCGACGCGGCGCTGCCCGAGGACGCGATCGTCACGGGCGGCGCGGGCAACTTCTCCGGCTGGGTGCACCGCTACTTCCGTTACAAGGGCTTTCGCACCCAGCTCGGACCGACCAACGGCTCGATGGGCTACGGCCTGCCCGCGGCGGTGGCGGCGAAGCTCGCCGCGCCCGAGCGCACCGTGGTGGCGGTGTGCGGCGACGGCGATTTCCTGATGACCGGCCAGGAACTGGCGACCGCCGCGCAGTACGGGGCGCCGGTGATCGCGCTGGTGGTCAACAACGGCATGTACGGCACCATCCGCATGCACCAGGAACGCGAGTATCCCGAGCGCGTGAGCGGCACCGAGCTGAAGAACCCGGACTTCGCCGCCTACGCGCGCGCCTTTGGCGGGCACGGCGAGCTGGTCGAGGAGACCGCGCAGTTCGCGCCGGCCTTCGAGCGCGCGCGCGCTTCGGGCAAGCCCGCCGTCGTCGAGCTGCGCATCGACCCCGAGGCGATCACCACCGGCACCACGCTGTCGAAGATCCGCGCGCAGGCCCTCGAGCGCCGCAAGCAGCGCGGCTAGGTGGTCGCGATGTACTGCGGGTCGTCCTGCTGCTCGCGCTCGAACTTCAGGAACTCGTAGTAGCCGCAGCGCGCGCTGTCGGGATAGTCGCGGCACACGCCGGGGCGCGCCTCGTACACGCTGCAGCGGCGCGTCTTGCGGTCCAGAAACTGGCAAACGCTGTCGAACACATCGTCCTTGCGGTGGCGCAGCACCATCGCCTTCTCGCCGGCGTCGTACTTGGTGAAGCGCGCCTCCGCGGCCGCGTCGCTCAGGCCGAAGTGGCGCGCGAGGCGCGCGACGTCGCGCTTGGTGATTTCGATCAACGGGTAGCTGCAGCAGTAGGCGGGGCAGGTGTTGCAGGAATAGAGGCGGCGCGGGCCGGCCCCCGGGCGCATCTCACTCAGGACCGGGATCGGGAAGTGCTTGCCGTTCTTCATCTTTGCGCGATCGAAAAATGGAAGGCGCGCATTTTACGCGACTTCACCGGCGCTTTTCACATTTAACCCTTTCTCCGGCGCCATTCGTTTCACTGATCCATGAGCCCGCCACTTCGGCGGGCAGTGAGACGAAAGGAGAGGGTATGAAGATGCTCAAGATCCTGGGCGCAGCGTTCGCGCTCGCGGTCTCCACGCAGGCCTGCGCCGGCGGCGGGCTGGTCGACGTGGGCGTGTACGACCGCGCCGAGGGGCGGCAGCTGCCGGTGCACTGGCACCAGGGACGCGCCTATGTCGCGGCCAAGCCCGGCAACGAATACCGCCTGACGCTGCGCAATCGCAGCGGCGAGCCGCTGCTCGCCGTGGTGTCGGTGGACGGTGTCAACGTGATTACGGGCGAGCGCGCCGACCCGCGGCAAAGCGGCTACGTGCTCGCCCCCGGGCGCTCGGTCGACATCCTGGGCTGGCGGAAGAGCCTGTCGCAGACGGCGGCGTTCTACTTCACCGACCTGGCCGACTCCTATGCCGCGCGTACCGGCAGGCCCGACAATGTCGGCGTCATAGGCGTGGCGCTGTTCCGCAAGAAGCAGCCGCGCCCGCGGCCGCCGGCGGCGCTCGGCCGCACCGAGGAGAGCGCAGCCGCCGCGCGGCCGGCGGACGCCGAGAACAAGCTCGGCACCGGCCACGGACGCCGCGAGGATTCGCCGGCCGCCTACGTCGAGTTCGAGCGCGCCAGCCACCATCCGGCCGAGATCATGACGCTGTACTACGACAGCCGGCAGAACCTGCTTGCGCGCGGCGTGCTGAGCGAGCCGCGGCCGTTCCCGGGGTTCGTCCCCGATCCTCCCGGGGTTACACTACCCTGGCATGGAGGCGACGGATGAACAGTTGATGCTCGCCTACGCGGCGGGCGACGCGGCGGCCTTCGAAACGCTTTACCTGCGGCACAAGGGCGGTTTGTACCGCTTCGTGCTGCGCGGGATCAAGGAGCGGGGCATCGCAGAGGAGCTGTTCCAGGAGATCTGGATGCGCGCGATCGAGGCCCGCGCGCGCTACGCGCCGCAGGCGCGCTTCACGACTTGGCTGTATACCATCGCGCACAACCGCATGGTCGACCACTGGCGCAAGCGCGGCTTGAGCCTGGTGTCGCTCGAATCCGAGGACCCCGACGACCCCGCGCCTCCCGAGCCCGTCGCGGCGGCCGCGCGCGAGCCGCAGCGCCAGGCGGAGACCAACGAGCAGCTCGCGCGCATGGCGCGCGCGCTCGAGGCGCTGCCGCCGGCGCAGCGCGAGGCATTCCTGATGCGCGAGGAGGCCGGGCTTTCGCTCGCCGAGATCGCTGCGGCGACCGGAGCGAACGAGGAGACGGTCAAGAGCCGCCTGCGCTACGCGGTGGCGAAATTGCGCGAGGCGCTGGATGGCTGAGCACGACGACGACAAGCTCGCCGAGCGCTACCGCGCGCTCGGCCGCGAGGAGCCGCCGGCCGAGCTCGACCGCAAGATCCTCGCCGCGTCGCGGCGTGCGGCGGGCTCGCGCCCGGGGCTGCGCCGCTGGGTCCTGCCGCTGTCGATTGCCGCGGTGATCGTGCTGTCGGTGGCCGTGACCCTGCAGCTGCAGCGCGAGCAGGCCGACCTGGAAGAGCAGGTTGGAGCGCCGGCCGAAGCGGGCAAGGCGGCCGCGCCGGCGCCGCCCGCGGCGGGCAACGTCGTGCGCGCTCCGGTTCCGGAAGCCAAGCTCCAGAAGCCCGCGGCGGGCGCTCCGGCGCAGGAGGGACGGCCATCGCGCGAGTCGGCCGACCGCGAGCGCTTCGAGCGCGCCGCGCCTGCGGCGGCCGAGGAGCGCGCGAAGCAGCTGACGGCGGAGGAGTCGCCCGAGCGCCGGCTGGAGCGCATCGCCGAGCTGCGCCGCGCCGGGCGCGACGACGAGGCCGACCGGCTGCTCGCCGAGTTCAGGCGCCGCTACCCCGACTACCGCATTCCCGAGGCGACGCTGAAGGAAGTCGAGCGGCGCTAGGCGGGAGGCTTTTCGCCGGCCGCCTGCAGGAACACCGCACAGGCGTCCAGCCCGCCGAGCGCGTTGCGGCGCGCCGCCTGGAACTGGCTGCGCACCAGCGCGGCGATCGGCGTCGGGCGGTCGAGCTCCTGCGCCATGCCGAGGAAGTAGCGCAGGTCCTTTTCCATGAGCTGCAGCTGGAACTGCGGCTTGAAGTCGCGCTGGAACATCATCGGCATCTTGGCTTTCAACAGGCGCGAGCCGGCCGCGCCTTCGCCCAAAATTTCGAGCGCCGCCTCCCGGCTCACGCCCGCCGCCTCGGCGATCTGCGCGGCTTCCGCCATCGCGGCGGTCATGGTGCCCGAGAGCATGTTGTTGATCAGCTTGACGGTCGCGCCCGCGCCGGAGTCGCCGGCGCGCTTGGCCATGCGGCCCATCGCCGCGAACAGCGGCTGCGCCTTGTCGAAGGCCTCCTGCGGCCCGCCGACCATGAACACGAGCTCGCGGCCCAGCGCCTGCTTGAGGCTGCCCGAGACCGGCGCATCGAGGTACGCGCAGCCGCGATCGGCCGCTTCGCGCGCGACCTGGCGCGCGACGCCGGGCGTGTTGGTGCTCGAGTCGATGATGATGCAGCCCTTGGCGGCGGCGCCGACCGCGCCGTTGGCGCCCAGCATGACCTCGCGCGTCGCGTTGTCGTCCGAGACGATCGAGACGACGAACTCGGCGCCCTTAGCCGCGGCCGCGGGCGAGTCGGCGACCTCGGCGCCTTTTTCCGCCAGCGCCCGGGTCTTCGCGCGATCGCGGTTGTACACGCGCAGCTTGAATCCCGCCTGCTGCAGATTTGCCGCCATGCGCGATCCCATCGCGCCCAGTCCGATGAATGCCACGGTGGTCATGCCATTGCCTCCGTTCGTTGCGATCTCAATGCCCGAGGATCTTGGAAAGGAACAGCTGCGCGCGCTCGGAGCGCGGCGTGCCGAAGAACTCCTCCTTGAGCGCGTCTTCGACGATCCGACCGGCGTCCATGAAGATCACCCGGTCGGCGACGCGCCGCGCAAAGCCCATCTCGTGGGTCACGACCATCATGGTCATGCCTTCCTGCGCGAGCTGCACCATGACGTCGAGCACCTCGTTGATCATCTCCGGGTCGAGCGCCGAGGTCGGCTCGTCGAACAGCATGGCAATCGGATCCATGCACAGCGCGCGCGCGATCGCGACGCGCTGCTGCTGGCCGCCCGAAAGGTTGCCCGGGAATTTATCGGCATGCGCCTTGAGGCCGACGCGATCGAGCAGCGCGAGGCCCTTGGCGAGCGCCTCGTCGCGGCTGCGGCCCAGCACCTTGATCTGCGCCAGCGTCAGGTTCTGCGTCACCGTCATGTGCGGGAAGAGCTCGAAATTCTGGAACACCATGCCGATGCGCGCCCTGAGCTTCGGCAGGTCGGTCTTCGGATCGCCCACCGAGATGCCGTCGACCGTGATGTCGCCCGCCTGGAACGGCTCCAGCCCGTTGACGCACTTGATGAGCGTCGACTTGCCGCTGCCGGAAGGCCCGCAGACCACCACCACCTCGCCTTTCGCCACCTCGGTCGAGCACTCGGTGAGCACCTGGAAGCTGCCGTACCACTTGCTGACGCCGCTGATCTTGATCATGGAAGGGATTTCCGGAGGGTCATCGGACGACGGCGATGCGCGCCTGCAGCCTTCTGACGAGCTGCGACAGGGCGAAGCAGGCGGCGAAGTAGATCACGGCGACGAAGCTGTACATCTCGACCAGGCGTCCGTCGCGCTCGGCGACCTTGCTCGCCGCGCCGACGAAATCCGTGATCGAGAGCACGTAGACCAGCGACACGTCCTGGAACAGGACGATGGTCTGGGTCAGCAGCACGGGAAGCATGTTGCGAAACGCCTGCGGCAGGACGACCAGGGCCATCGATTGCCAGTAGGTGAGGCCGAGCGCGTAGCCCGCCGAGACCTGCCCGCGCGGGATCGACTGGATGCCGGCGCGCATGATCTCGCAGTAGTAGCACGCCTCGAACATGACGAACGTCAAGAGCGACGAGGCGAAGGCGCCTACCTGGATCGGCGTGTCCGAGCGCAGCACCCAGGCGCCGATGTACGGCACCAGGAAGTAGAACCAAAAGATCACCAGCACCAGCGGCACCGAGCGCAGCGTGTTGACGTAGGTGCCCGCGATCCACGCCAGCGGCTTGATGCTCGAGAGCCGCATCATCGCGAGCAGAGTGCCGAATACGATGCCTCCGGCCATCGCGAACAGCGTCAGGCGCAGGGTGAACGCCATCCCGGTGAAGAACAGGTAGCGCCAGGAGCGCTCGATGACGTCGAAATCGAAATTGGCGAACATCGATCTCTGCCGCTAGTGGCCGGCGGTCGGCGTAGCGCCACCGCTCATGCCGATGTAGCCCGGCACCGCGACCTTGCGCTCGAGGTGGCGCATGAGCAGCACCACCACCAGGTTGACCAGCAGATAGATCACGGTCGCCGCGGTAAAGGCTTCGAAGACCTGGAAGCTGTACTCCTGCATGGCGCGCGCGCGCGCCGTGAGCTCGACGACGTTGATCGTCAGCGCCACCGCCGAGTTCTTGATGATGTTGAGGAATTCCGAGCCGAGCGGGGGCACGATGATGCGGAAGGCCATCGGCAGCAGCACGTGGTGGTAGGTCTGCGGCAGCGTCAGGCCAAGCGCCGTCCCCGCCATGCGCTGGCCGCGCGGCAGGGAATTGATGCCGGCGCGCACCTGCTCGGCGACGCGTGCCGAGGTGAACGTGCCCAGGCAGAGCACGGCCGGCACGAATGCGCCCCATGGCGGGGGCATCTGCTTGATCCAGTCGCCGAGCCCCTGCGGCACCAGCTCGGGCATGACGAAGTACCACAGGAACATCTGCACCAGCAGCGGGATATCGCGGAACAGCTCCACGTACGCGTTGCCCAGGCGTTCCAGCCACCTCACCGGCGTGGTGCGGATCACGCCGACGATCGTGCCGGCGACCAGCGCGAGCGCCCAGGCGAGCAAGGCGAGCGAGAGCGTCCAGCCCAGCCCGATCACCAGCGTATGCAGGTACGTGCCGCTCCCGTCCGGCGACTGCTGCCAGAAGATGCGCCAGTTCCAGTGGTAGTGCACGGTGCTCCCGCCGGTCAAAACTGCGACGGGGGCTGTCGCCCCCGTCGCGCGGATACGCCGGCCGGCTTACTTGTAGACGTTCGGGTCGGGCGAGTCGGTCGGATGCGCGAACACGCGCTTCAGCGCGTCGCTGACCGGGATGTGGAGGTTGATGCCCTTGGGCGGAATCGGGTTCATGAACCACTTGTCGTAGATCTTCATGATCGCGCCGCTGGTGTAGAGCTTGGACATGGCGTCGCTGACGAGCTTCTTGAACTCCGGGTCGTCCTTGCGCAGCATCAGGCTGTAGGGCTCCAGGCCCAGGCTTTCCGAAGAGATCGTGAATTCGGACGGGTTCTTGGAATTGGCGACCAGGCCCGAGAGCAGGATGTCGTCCATCAGGAACGCCGTGGCACGTCCGGTCTCGACCATCAGGAAGGCCTCGGCGTGGTCCTTCGCGGAAAGGATGTTCATGCCGAAGCTGCGCGTGGTGTTGAGGACGTTGAGCGCGTTCATGTCGGTGGTCCCGGCGGTCGACACCACGGTCTTGCCCTTGAGGTCGTCGATCTTGTCCATGTGCGAGGATTTCTTCGACACGTAGCGGTATTTCACGACGTAGTAGGTCATGCCGAAATCGACCTGGTTCTTGCGCTCGGCGTTGTTGGTGGTCGAGCCGCACTCGAGGTCGATGGTGCCGTTCGCCATCAGCGGGATCCGCGTCGCCGGGGTCACCGGCACCAGCTTGACCTTGAGATTGGGCATCTTCAGGTCGGCCTTGACCGCGTCGACGATCTTCAGGCAGATGTCCATCGCGTAGCCGACCGGATGCTGCTTGTCGTCGTAATACGAAAACGGGATCGAGCTGTCCCGGTGTCCGATGGTGATCGCGCCGCTCTCCTTGACCTTCTTCAGCGTGCCTTCGAGCGCCGATGCGGGCACCGCGACCGCCGCGCCGGCGAACAGCGCGAGGACGAGGGTCGTGCGTTTCATGGCATTCATCAGGGTCTCCCGATTGGAAATGGGCGCGGCGAACGCGCGCCTTCTTGGCGGGTCATTCTCAGCGTGGCTGCAGGGGGTGTCAAGCGCCCTTATATAATCGGCGCCATTGGCATTTCGCGCTACAGGAGGATCCGTGTCCGAGCCGCAAAAGCTCTGGGAGCCGTCGCAGGAGGCGATCGAGCGGGCGCAGATCACCGAGTTCGCGCGCTGGATCGTGCGCCGCCTCAAGCTCGACCTGAACACCTACCCCGACTTCTACCGCTGGACGGTCGACAATCCGGAGGAGTTCTGGAGCTCGGTGTGGGAGTGGTGCGGAGTGATCGCGTCGCGCAAGGGCGCGACGGTGCTGGTCGACGGCGACAAGATGCCCGGCGCCAAGTGGTTTCCTGACGCGCGCCTCAACTTCGCCGAGAACCTGCTCAGGCGCGGCGATCGCGGCGACGCGCTGGTGTTCTGGGACGAGACCGGGTTCCGGCGGCGCGTGTCGTATGCCGACCTGTACAGCGACGTGTCGCGCGCCGCGCAGGCGCTGAAGGCGCTCGGCCTGCGCGCCGGCGACCGCGCGGCGGCGTTCATCCCCAACATGCCCGAGACCATGGTGTTCGCGCTGGCGGCGATCTCGCAGGGCATCGTATGGTCGTCGTGCTCGCCCGATTTCGGCACCGATGGCGTGCTCGACCGCTTCGGCCAGATCGAGCCCAAGGTGCTGTTCTGCGCCGATGGCTACGTCTACAACGGCCAGCGGCACGATTCGCTCGAGCGGGTGCGCGCGATCGCGGCGCAGCTGCCGAGCGTGCGCAAGGTGGTGGTGGCGCCGCACCTCGAGGAGCGGCCCGACGTGTCCGACATCCCCAACGCGGTGCTGCTGGACGAATGGCTGCGGCGCTACACCCCGGGCGACATCGACTACGCGCAGATGCCGTTCGATCATCCCCTCTACATCCTGTTCACCTCGGGCACCACCGGCAAGCCGAAGTGCATCGTGCACGGCGCGGGCGGCTCGCTGCTCTCGGGCCTCAAGATGTACAGGCTGCAGTTCGACGTGCGCCCCGGAGATCGCTTCTTCTACTACACCACCTGCAACTGGGTGATGTGGAACCTGCTGTTCGCCGGGCTCTCGGCCGAGGCGAGCCTGATGCTCTACGACGGCTCGCCGTTCGCGCGCGGCGCGCGCGTGCTATTCGACTTCGCCGCCGAGGAGCGCTTCACGCACTTCGGCACTTCGGCGAAATACATCGACGCAATCGCCAAGCGCGGCCTGCGGCCGCGCGAGACGCACGAGCTGTCGCCGCTGCGCATGATCGTCTCGACCGGCTCGCCGCTGGTGCCCGAGAGCTACGACTACGTGTACGCCCACGTCAAGCAGGACGTGTGCCTGTCGTCGATTTCGGGCGGCACCGACATCATGGCCGCGTTCGCCGACGCCAATCCGATCCTGCCGGTGTACCGCGGCGAGCTCCAGTGCCGCTCGCTCGGCCTCGCCGTCGAGGTGTACGACGAGCAGGGCCATGCGGTGGTCGGCGAGAAGGGCGAGCTGGTGTGCACCCGGCCGTTTCCGTCCATGCCGCTCGGCTTCTGGAACGACCGCCACCACGAGAAGTACCACGCGGCGTACTTCGCCAAGTTCCCCAACGTCTGGTGCCACGGCGACTGGGTCGAGCTCACCGAGCGCGAAACG
>Ga0153916_10001042_pt1 | contig 19456 bp, 18 predicted proteins | sample Opewatmetagenome_FD_109642 | JGI IMG/M metagenome (GOLD analysis project Ga0153916, IMG submission 109642) | Freshwater wetland microbial communities from Ohio, USA - Open water 3 Core 3 Depth 4 metaG | ecosystem: Environmental > Aquatic > Freshwater > Wetlands | place: USA: Ohio, Lake Erie... | reverse complement strand
TCAGCAAAATCTGCCAAGACAATGTTAGCCACCGCTGAATTTCTCTATTTTATGATCCTCTTGCGAGATAATTTATGTGCAGGTTTGATCCCCGACTGAGATGGCTCATCATACACACTTTTAACCAGGATGGCGATGAAATGCCCTTCTCCAGGACCATGATGGGGCCAGATGCGCACGGCTCGGTTGAGCTTATGGTCATGTGGGAGACCAATCCAATCAGGTCTGGCAGATCGCATCCAGGGTGTAGGATCTATCGGCTTCAGGTCGAATTCGGGATGCTCATCCAGGAACTTGAAGATAACTGCTTCATTTTCCTCGGGAGCAAATGTGCAGGTGGTATATGCGAGGCAGCCACCAGGTTTAACCATCCTGGCAGCCTGCTCGAGAATGGCTGATTGACGCATGGCACAGCTTGAGGCTGTTTCTGGTGCCCAATCTCTACGCGCCTGCTCGCTTTTACTGAACATGCCTTCCCCTGAACATGGGGCATCGAGCATCACGCGGTCAAAAAAAACTCCAAAGTGGTCCGCTAATCTGGCGGGCGTTTCATTGGTCACGATGGCATTGGTGACACCACAACGTTCCAGGTTTTCCGCCAGGTCCCACACCCTGTCTGGGTGGATCTCGTTGGCAACTAAAAGGCCTGTATTGTTCATCAGCCCCGCCAAGTGGGTGGTTTTGCCCCCTGGTGCTGCTGCCAAATCAAGGACTTTCTCACCGGGCAAAGGAGCTAAGAGTTCAGCAGCTGCCATGGCTGAGGGTTCCTGTAGGTAATATAATCCCGCACTGTGATAGGGATGTTTGCCTGGGGGCATGGTCCCCGGTTCCAGGGTAAATTCCCCTACGCTAAAACCGCTCGAACACCAGGGTAATGCGGATAATTCGTAGGGTGACTTCTCGCTGAACTCCATGGCAGAAATTTTTAACGTGTTTACTCGCAGACCGTTTTTAGGTAAATCGGTCAGGCTTGAGAGAAAGTCATCGTACTCATCTCCCAATAATCCTGCCATCTTGATTAAAAATGCAACCGGCAGCTCCTGGGAGAGGTCATGGTTGTGTTTCACCATCGCTCGATGAACCGTGATTTCATAAACAGAGTCGGCTAAATGATCTTTCGGCCCATGGCGTCAAAGGCTTCAATTTGAGCCTTTGAGGCTGGGCTGGTCGGGTAATTTTCGCTAAATAGCGTCCAGATCATGCAATCGCGTAATTTGCCATCCGTGTCCATGGCACGATCATGAAGCGTGGCTTCGTGGACGTATCCCAATTTTCTTGGAATGGCTGCACTGCGTACATTTTTGGGATCACAGTGAATTTCAACACGTTTCACATGGTCTATCTCGAATGCGACTCTCGTCAATGCAGCCGAACATTCGGTGGCAAATCCTTGATTGATATGGTCTTTGTGGATCCAATAACCGATCTCTCTCATCTCATTACCTTGGTGGGGGTTTAACCTGGCACAGCCTAAAACCAGGCTTTCTGCAGGATCGAATATCCCAAATTCGAAATCAAGGCTAAGATCAAAATTTCCGCGCCACTCTCGCAAGAGCTCTATTCGCGACTGGAGGCTCAAGGGTTCCTGCTTTGCCCACGGTGCCCATGGCAGTAGATGATCTAAACTCTGTTCCAAAGCCATTGAGAGTAAAATCGCATCCTTGGGCTGTAGGCAACGTATGACTAAACGCGCAGTCTGGATACGGTAGGCTGGTCCGGGGATCGGGTCAGAGGAGGTCATTTTCCTGTCACTGCTTTATCTGTGATCGATAGGGCATGATCAAGGATGTCAAACCCTTCTGCGAGCTGGGCTTCGGTGATGATCAAGGGAGGGATGACCAGCACAGTATGCCAATGCGTATAGACAAACAAGCCGTTTTCAAGCAGCGTTTTGCGCAAGGCCGCCATCTCAGGGCTGCTGCTGTTCCAGGGAGACAAAGGTTCTTTCGTCTTGCGGTTGCGGACGAGCTCAATGATGCCGAACAGACCAATCGAACGCACCTCACCAATCGATGGATGCTGCTCTCCCAGGTCAGCCAGCATGCGATGCAAAACAGGACCCATCTCATTGGCGTGCTCGATGATGTGATCCTCCTGCATTACTTTGATGTTGGCGATAGCAGCTGCCAGCGAGATGGGATGGGCAGTGTATGTAAGGCCTCCCTGATAGACAACTTTGTTGAATGCGGCTGCAATCTCAGGCTTCATCCCCACCGCACCTAATGGAGCATAGGCTGAGGTAAGCCCTTTTGCCATGGTCATCAAATCGGGGACGACGTTCCAGTGATCTACGGCAAACCATTTACCCGTACGACCAAAACCACTCATCACCTCGTCTGCAATCATCAGGATGTGGTATTTGTCGCATAAGGCGCGCACACCTTGCAGATAACCCTCTGGAGGGATAATGATCCCATTTGTGCCGGTGACCGATTCCAGCAGGATGGCTGCAATGGTGCCAGGATCCTCGTATAAGATGATTTCTTCCAGGTGGTTCAGATAGTCCTGGGTGAATTCAACCTCGGAGATATCGGGGTTGGTGCGGTGGAATGTAGAGCGGTAACGGTATGGATCGAGGAAGTGCACCACCCCAGGCATCAGGTTAGGCTCCCACGTGTTTCGCCGTGGGTCTCCGGTGAGAGCCATCGCCCCGGCTGAGGCCCCATGGTAAGAGCGATAACGGGCCAGGATTTTATGTTTACCTGTGTAGCCGCGCACCAATTTGACCGCATTTTCGTTGGCATCTGCACCACCCAGGGTGAACATGAAATGGTCCAGGTTGGCGGGTGTGATCTCCGATAATAGCTTACCCAGGATCGCCCGCGGTTTGGTTGCCATCCCAGGGGCGGCATAAGGGAGAGCTTTGGCCTGCTCGATGATGGCGTTGATCACCCTTTCATCGCCATGACCAATATTGACACACATGGTCATCGAGTTGAAATCCAGGTAGCGTTTCCCGTCCACGTCCCAGAAATAAACACCCTTGGCACGTGTTACTGGAATGGGAGCGACTTTCGCCTGGGCAGACCAGGTCCAAAAGTTATGCTCAAGCGCAGTGGATAGGATGTCGGCATCGGGGAGATCAAACATATTCACCTCTTCTTGACTATGTCTAAGCGGAAGTCTCTCAGAAGTTATAGTGTAATAGCAGGGATGATTTGGGTCAAGTATGAGCGGGATTCTAAAAGAGATTTCCATCTCAGGTTGTCGCGACCTTCGTGTGATTGAAGCGGTATAATCCATGGTCTATGGACCGGCAAAGATTCGCAGCCTACCTCGAAGTCACCTTTGCGGTGGTCGTATGGGGCGCGTCATTTATTGCGACCAAAATTGCTTTGAGAGACCTTGCTCCGGTGACTGTGGTATGGCTCAGGTTCGCTATCGGAGTGATAATCCTCGGGATTGCTACCGCAATAAAACGTCAATTTTCTCTTCCCAATCGAAAAGAGTTGCTCTATTTCACTATTTTGGGATTCTTAGGGATCACTTTTCACCAATGGCTGCAATCAACTGGTCTTGTGACCTCGCAGGCTTCCACCACAGCCTGGATTGTAGCTACGACACCGGTGTTCATTGCTATCTTGAGCACGATATTCCTGCGCGAAAAACTCAATTGGCTGCAGGTGTTGGGGATTATCCTTGCAGCCGGGGGAGTCTTATTGGTGGTTAGCAAAGGTGATTTCATGGCCATGTTCGGAGGGCGTTTTGGCGAACCGGGTGACATCTTGATCATGATCAGTGCCCTGAATTGGGCTGTATTTTCGATCTTATCCAGGCGAGGGCTGCAAAAACACCAGGCTACCCAGATGATGTTTTATGTCATGGTAATTGGCTGGCTGTTCACCTCAATTCTATTCTTTGGTGGTGGTAATGCCAGAGACATTGGTCACCTCACCTTTGACAGCCTCCTGGGTATCGGTTTCCTGGGGATATTCTGTTCTGGTTTGGCATACATCGCCTGGTACGATGGGTTGCAAGCCGTACCTGCATCTCAAATCGGAGCTTTTCTCTATCTCGAACCGTTGGTGGCGGTAATCGTAGCCTGGGTATTTTTGGGGGAGAATTTATTGCTGACCGCCATAATCGGGGGATTGATCATATTATTCGGGGTGAGGCTGGTGCAGAAGCTTGGGTAAGCCCCACTGCCTGCGTACGGCTTGAAGTTTGACTTTCCTTTCAGGTTCTAGTAAACTTATCGTTTGGGTTTGATGCGGATATTTGGAGGTATTCATTGAAGATTGTAACCCCCGCTCATGAGTATGATTTTAGTCAAGCGTATACCCCAAACAGGATTCGGGGTATTTGGCGCATGATGAGCGGTTTTCGCCTGCCATATGCTGGCGCCACTGCCAGCCTGGCGATAGCAGCCTCTTCAAAGACAGCCACTTTCTTATTGCTGCGTTATTTTATCGATCAGGTGCTTGGCCAGGGCAATTATAGCTTGGGTGGTAACTTGATCCGCACCCTGGCTATCATCGGCTTAGGGTTTTTAGGGCTGGCTACATTAGAAGGGAGCTTCAGCTATTTCTCAGGCCGCCTGGCTGCCTTTACCGCTGAGGGGATCACCAGGCGCCTGAGAAATTACTTGTTTGACCATATCCAGCACTTGGATTTTGCATATCATGACAAGACACCTACGGGAGAGCTGATTGAACGCTGCACCTCGGATGTAGATGCATTAAGGCGATTTTATAGTGAGCAAGCGATTGGCGTAGGCAGGATCGTGCTGCTCTTCGTGATCAACTTCGCTGCCATCCTTGAACTGAATGCCAAGCTGGCGTTTATCTCCATCATCGTAGTACCGATCATCATCCTGACCTCCATCTGGTTTTTCAAGCGCCTCACCAAAGCTTATGAGGCTTACCAGGAGCAGGAAGCGATCCTTTCGACCACACTACAGGAGAATCTCGCAGGAGTTCGTGTAGTCAAGGCATTTGCCAGGCAGGACTATGAGATCGACAAATTTAATATTGAGAATTGGGAGAAATATCTCCGTGGACGAAAACTCTTGACCATGCATTCCCTCTTCTGGCCGATATCCGATATCGTTTGCAGCGCCCAAACGTTGACCGGATTTTATATCGCTGCCACCATGGCCATCAGTGGGCAAATCACCGTTGGGACATACCTGGCTTATGCAGGTCTCGTTGGCTGGTTGATTTGGCCGATGCGCAACCTGGGCAGGTTGATCGTCCAGACCTCAACCGGATTAGTGTCTTATGGGCGCGTGATGGAGATCATCAAGCAAAAACGCGAGCCGTTGACTGAAGGCAGTTTTCATCCGGATTCATCCATCCTGGGTGAGCTTGTTTTCGATAAAGTGGGATTCTCATATGAAGATAATCCACCTGTGCTCGCCGATATCAGTTTTTCATGCACACCAGGGCAGATGGTCGCACTGTTAGGCTCCACGGGTTCTGGCAAGACCACACTGGTCAACCTGTTACCACGCTTCTATGATTACACCAGTGGGAGCATTAAGCTGGATGGCGTGGAGCTGAAAGACTATCCCAGGGAATATCTGCGCGGCCAGGTAGGAATCGTCGAACAAGAACCATTCCTCTTCTCCCGCTCTATACGTGAAAATATCACCTATGGTGTGGGATATGATGTACCACAGGTACAAGTGGAAGGTGCAGCTGCATCTGCTGCCATACACGATGTGATCACTACTTTCCCGAATGAATATGATACTTTAGTGGGTGAAAAAGGTGTCACTCTCTCCGGAGGTCAAAAACAGCGCGTAACCATCGCTCGAACGATACTGAAAGATTCACACCTCTTGATCCTGGATGATTCGACCTCATCGGTTGATACGGAAACCGAGGCAAGCATTCGCGAGGCACTATCGGGACTGACTCCGAAGCGGACTACTTTTGTCATCGCCCACCGTATCCAAAGTGTCATGCACGCAGATCTGATCTTGGTGATGGATAAGGGTAGGATTATCCAAAAAGGCACCCATGAGGAGCTGGTTGCCCAGGATGGGATGTACCGGAAGATCTATGACCTCCAGACTCGCATCGATGAGGAGCTGGAGCTGGAAATTTCGCAGGGAATGTCGAAAGCGTAAAAAGTGGCCGATATTGAGCTCGAAGAAGATGAGTATACCAGCCAGATAACCGGCAAAACATTACGCCGTATTCTGGGGTTAACCAGGCCTCACTGGCGTTGGGTGGTTGGATTCTGGCTAATGATTGCCTTCACCTCGATCCTGGATGCCCTCTTCACCTACCTGAACAAGAATATTATTGACCAGGGGATCGTAGCGCAGAACCACCAGGCGCTGATACGTATTCTAACGTTATACGGCGGGTTAATTTTGGTCCAGGCTGGGTGCGTGTTTACGTTCATTTTCTTGGCAGGTGTGTTGGGAGAGCGTATCCAGTATGACCTGCGGCGGGCGATGTTCAACCATCTCCAGGAGCTCTCCTTAGCATATTACAGCCAGACTTCCGTAGGCAGGCTGATGGCACGCGTCACCTCTGATTCCGGAAGAGTCTCCGACCTGGTGACATGGGGTCTGGTTGATAGCACCTGGGCGGTGATGAACATCATCACCTCGACTGTATTCATGCTGATCATCAACTGGAGGCTGGCATTGATTGTCTTAATCACGCTTCCCATCTTGCTGACCATTGCAGTTCAATTCCGCAAGCTTATATTAGTGGAGTTCCGAAAATCGCGCCGGGCTAATTCCAAGATCACTGGATCTTACAATGAGAATATCAGCGGAGTCAGGGTCGTTAAGGCTTTAGGTAGAGAGGATGAAAACCTCAAGGAATTCAAGCTGCTCACCAATGATATGTACCAGGCGAGCTATCACGCTGCCTGGCTGTCGGCATTGTTCTTACCCACGGTGCAAATCGTCTCTGCCCTGGCGCTGGGTTTCATCGTCTGGTATGGAGGGTTGCAGGCAAATCTTGGGATCATGACGATTGGCGGGATCCAGGCATTCGTCAGCTATCTCACCTTCATGATGTGGCCAATCCAGGACCTGGCGCGTGTATATGCAGAGATGCAACACTCGATTGCCTCTGCAGAGCGGATCTTCACTTTGCTGGATTCGCCGCCTGAGGTAAGAGACCGACCAGGGGCATTCGACCCTGGCACAATCAAAGGCACGATCGAGTTTGACCATGTGGACTTCACCTACGAGGATGGGAAACCGGTATTAACCGATTTCACCATGAAGGTGGAACCGGGCGAGATGATCGCGCTGGTTGGGCCAACGGGCGGTGGAAAAACTACCATCGTCAATCTGCTTTGCCGGTTCTATGAGCCCAAACGTGGGGTAATCCGGATAAATGGACGTGATTACACAGACCTCACTTTGCACGGCATCCAATCACGGATCGGGATTGTCTTGCAGACACCCCACCTGTTCTCCGGAACCGTCAGGGAGAATATCCGCTACGGCTGCCTGGATGCATCGGATGAGGAAATCGAGAGAGCCTCCCTCCTGGCAGGGGCACACGATTTCATCCTCAACTTTGAGAAAAAATACGAACAGGATGTGGGCGAAGGAGGTAATCTCCTTTCGGTTGGGCAAAAGCAGCTGGTCAGCATCGCGCGTGCCATCTTGGCACAGCCTGATATTTTCATCATGGATGAAGCCACCAGCTCTGTGGATACTCTCACCGAAGCACTCATTCAGCGTGGGATGGAAAATCTGATGCAAGGTCGGACAAGCTTTATAATTGCCCACCGTCTATCCACAATCAAACGAGCCCACAGGATCCTCGTGGTCGAAGATGGACGCATCACCGAAATAGGCACGCATGCAGAGCTCCTGCGCAGAAGAGGGCATTATTATCGCCTGTACACCCAGCAGTTCCGGCAGGAGTTGGAGGAAGAGTACGACCCCTTCCTTACCAAGCTGACGTCTCTCCCTGCAGACTAAGCGATTTATTCAACCTAAAAGCGTATGCTTCCAGGGCTGCCACAAAAGTGAGCAAGCCTGGTTCAATCCCATCATCCTCCCCAGAATTGCCTTCATTTTACAAAAGCCTGCAATTTCCTCTTCCCCCAAATTACCCTCCAACTGCGGGAGATATCTTAATTCTTCCTCCCTTATATTGCATTTCAAAACTGGATGGTCTCCAATTTCCTCCGCCCAGATCTGCCTTTATTCTACAAAAAGTGTTACCCATGTGTCCGAACACCTGTACCCCATGTGTCCAGTCTATACACTCTTTATTTGGGGGAGGTTGGGAAGGGGGTCCATATCTGTTTTATTCCCATCACTCCTCACCAACGCCCAATTACTAAAAACTGAATATCAGACGTAAAGTATAATATTTACCAGCAAAATATATGATCATGCCACGCACATGGAGCAAGAAATGACTGTCATCGGCAAGCCCATCCAGCGCATCGATGCTTTGGGGAAGGTGACTGGGGACACACTCTACCCAGGTGATATAGACCTGCCCAATCAGGCTTACATGAAAATCCTGTTTGCAGCCCGCCCGCATGCGATCGTACAATTGGTTGATACCTCTCAGGCAGATGCTTTGCCAGGGGTAATTGCAACCTTCACAGCGAAAGATGTGCCGGTGAATGAATACGGGCTGATTTACAATGACCAGCCAGTCTTATGCGGTCCAGGCTCAAGCAAGCCTTACACAGACCGTGTGAGGTTTATCGGCGACCAGGTGGCACTGGTAGTCGCAGAAACGGAAGAAATTGCCTCCCTCGGGCGAGATCTGATCAAGGTTGAGTATGAAAATTTACCCGTGGTCACCGATATGCTGGTGGCGATGAAGGATAATGCAACCCTACTCCACCCTGATAGAGGCTCGAATATATTTTGCCATTACCGTATCCGGAAAGGTGATGTGGAAGCGGCATTCGCCAAAGCTGATGTAATCATTGAAGGGGAATACCATACTCCAAACCAGGAACATGCCTACCTGCAACCCGAGGCTGGTTTGGGCTACCTCGACGAGGAAGGTCGTGTGACAGTCCAGGTGGCGGGGCAGTGGACCCACGAAGATCAGCAGCAGATTGCCCATGCCCTGAATATCCCCATGGAGCAGGTACGGGTCATCTATCCAGCCATTGGAGGGGCTTTCGGGGGGCGAGAGGACATGTCGGTCCAAATCGTTTTGGCTCTGGCAGCTTGGAGATTACACGAGCGAGGGATTGATCGACCCATCAAAATCATTTGGAGCCGGGAGGAATCAATCATTGGTCATCACAAGCGCCACCCGTATATCCTTCGATCACGCTGGGGTGCGAATAAGGATGGCAAGCTGATTGCTGCTGATGTCGAAGTCATCGCCGATGGTGGGGCTTACGCATATACATCCACAAAAGTATTGGGAAATGCCACCCTGATGTGCACGGGACCGTACGAAATCCCGAATGTTAAGGTGGATTCGTACGCTGTGTATACCAATAACCTGCCAAATGGTGCCTTCCGGGGGTTTGGTGGGCCGCAGGGAGCATACGCTGCTGAAACCCAGATGAACCGTCTGGCAGAGAAACTCAACCTCGACCGGGTTGAGATAAGAAGACGTAATGTGCTCACGGAAGGCGCGTTTCTCTCCGTAGGCACACCTCTACCAAAGGGAGTTACGATTGGAAAGGTTGTCGATAAATGCGGGCAGGAAGTCAGCCGATCGAAAATCGCCCATCAGGCATCGGGGAGTACACATCTCCTACGTGGGACGGGATTCGCCTGTGCTTTCAAGAACGTAGGATTTTCATTCGGCGCGCCCGAGAAATCCACGGCCACAGTGGAGATTTTCGGTGGGGCTGAGATCGACCATGCGGTGGTCCATCACGCCGGTGCAGATGTCGGGCAGGGTGCCCATACCGTCATGGTGCAGATGGCAGCCGAGACGCTTGGGATTCCCGTTGAAAAAATCCGCCTGATCACTTCTGACACTGCGGTGACGCAAGATTCAGGTAGCGCCTCCGCCTCTCGGATGACTTTTATGGCTGGAAACTCGATTAAAGGGGCGTGTGAACTTGCGCTTGAGAGATGGAAAGCTGAAGACCGACCAGCAATTTCGACCTTCGAATACAAACCTCCCCGCACTACGCCTTTGGATCCACAAACGGGTAAATCAGAACCCAATTTTGCCTACGGTTATGTTGCCCAGGGGGTTACTTTGGAAGTGGATAGTGAGACCGGTTTGATAAAAGTATTGGAAGTGATTTCGGTGAATGATGTCGGTCGTGCGGTAAATCCGCTGAATGTCAGGGGACAGATCGAGGGTGGGGTTGTGCAGGCGACTGGATATGCCATATTGGAAAATTTCATCCAGAAGGATGGTTTTGTCCTGACCTCATTGCTTTCGAATTACCTGATCCCCACGGTGGATGATGTGCCGGACCAGGTGAAGTCGGTCATCATGGAATATGCTGACCCGATTGGCCCTTATGGAGCGCGTGGTATGGCAGAGATGCCATTCCTGCCTCTCGCTCCGGCAGTGATCGATGCGGTGCACCAGGCGACCGGTGTGTGGTTTTTTGAATTCCCCCTTACTCCAGAGCGAGTTTTGCGAGGTTTAGGAAAATTATGATCGTCTTGATTCGCGGTGGTGGCGACCTGGCAAGCGGAGTGGCATTCCGTTTATATAATGCAGGCTTCAGGATTGTGATTACCGAGCTGGCGAAGCCATTAACCGTCAGGCGGATGGCTAGTTTCGGCGAGGCGATCTACACTGGTGAAGTCACCTTGGAAGGAATCCTGGCTAAACGGGTGAATGATATTGATGATCCATTGCGCGTCTTGCAGCTAATTTCCAAAGGACGTATCCCCGTCATGGTGGATCCGGAAGGCAAATCGATCCAATCAGTGCATCCGACCGTGATCGTGGATGCGCGCATGTTAAAATCTGCACCCGAGCCGATCAAACATACTGCCAAACTCTATCTTGGTTTGGGACCGGGCTTTATCGGTGGCGCAAATTGCCATGCAGCCATTGAAACGCAACGTGGTCCATGGCTGGGAAGAGTGCTGTGGGATCGTCCAACCCAGGCGGATAGTGGTGTGCCAGAATCGGTTGGAGATAAGCATGGGGAAAGGGTTTTGTATGCTCCCTCCGATGGAACTTTAATTGCGCATAAACACATCGGAGATTCGATCAAGGAAGGTGAGCTGGTGGCAGAGATCAATGGTCAGGCAGTGAGTGCGCCTTTCGAAGGAGTTTTACGTGGCTTGATCCACCCAGATGTGGAGATTCATAAAGGGATGAAAATCGGGGATTTGGATCCGCGCAATGACCCCGACTTGTGCAACCACGTATCTGATAAAGCGTTGGCGATCGGAGGGGGTGTGTTGGAAGCGATCCTCTCAAAAGCCGAGATAAGGCCACATTTATGGAAGTAAGGTCATGGGGTAGACATGTTCCATCAGATTTTTGATAAAACCTGGTGATGTGGCTGGTATCTGTGCAGCTGTTTGATGCGTTACGCTATTCGCAGGGAATGCATCTGGCTTTTGTGGGTGCGGGAGGAAAAACCACCGCCTTATTCAAGCTGGCTAGAGAATTATCGACCATTCTGCAATCCAAACCATCAAAAAAGACGGTTCTGGTGACCACATCCACGCATTTTGGCGCATGGCAGGTGGGGCTCGCAGATCATTTTGTGCGGATAAAATCAATGACTGATATCACTAGGCTGGAGCATGATTTACCGGAAGGTGTGGTCCTCCTTGCTGGGGAAGAAAACAACAATCGCCTGAGTGGCTTGAAGGCGAAGGAATTGGAACGAGTGCATTCATTTGCTAAAGCGCTTCAGTTGCCATTGATTATTGAAGCTGACGGGGCACATACCCGCCCGATAAAAGCGCCGGATCGGTTCGAGCCGGTTATACCAGATTTTATCAACCACGTGGTCGTCGTAGCAGGATTATCAGCCTTGGGGAAGCCATTAACAGATAAATGGGTCCATCGATACAAAATATTCGCTGAGCTATCTGGACTGAGTGTTGGTGAGGTCGTTAATCGCCAGGCATTGGTTAATGTACTGCGACACGAAAGAGGTGGGTTAAAAAATATCCCGCCTACCGCCCGTAAAACTGTATTGCTCAATCAGGCAGATACTGCAGAATTGCAATCACAGGGACAGGCTATAGCCACCCAGCTGATCCATGATTATCAATCGGTCATCATCGCTTCCCTGGCTTCAAGTAATGAGATCATTGAGCCAGAAAATGGCAGCGAATCCGTGAGAACCGGACAAATCCATGCAGTGATCGAACAGGTCGCCGGAGTCGTTCTGGCAGCTGGGGGTTCCAGTCGATTCGGAAAACCGAAGCAATTGCTGCTTTGGAAGGGTCAGCCGTTAATCAGGCACGTTGTCTTGGCTGCTTTGCAATCAGGCTTATCGCCGGTGATCGTGGTCATCGGTGCAGCAGCCGATGAGGTTAGGGCCGCAATATCGGATTTGACAGTGCGCATAGCCAATAATCAGGAATGGGTGCAGGGTATAAGCGGTTCCATCAAGTCAGGGATCACCTGCCTTCCAAAGGAATTGGGTGCAGTTGTCTTTTTACAGGCAGACCAGCCTCAAGTCTCACCGCTTATGATCACTAAACTGATTGAGATACACCAGCAGACTTTAGCCCCGATCGTTGTCCCTCAGATCGATGGGCAGAGAGCTAATCCGGTCTTGTTCGACGTCAACACTTTCCCTGCTCTCCAGGCTTTGGAAGGAGATGTAGGAGGCAGGGCGTTATTTTCGAAATTCCCTGTCCAATGGGTTGACTGGCATGACCAAAAGCTATTAATGGATATCGATTCCCCCGAAGACTACCAGAAATTCCTGGAAATGTACCCCAATGAAGGCTAGAAGCAGGATTTCTGCGCTCGTTTTAGCGGCTGGTCAATCCCAACGCATGGGCCAGCCTAAAATGCTCCTGCCATGGGGTCAAACCACAGTGATTGAAAAAGTAATTTTCACCCTCGTGGAAGCAGGGTTGACTGATCTGTATGTGGTCGCTGGAGGCAACTATAAAGATTTAGAAGAAGTGTTGGCTGGTTTTCAACCAAAAGTCGTCTTCAACCCGGATTATGCAAATGGAGAGATGCTTTCATCGGTCCAGGTCGGACTGAGAAGTATTACAGAGCATAGTGAGGCTGCATTGATCGTGCTCGGAGATCAGCCAGGGATAGAGGTTCAGGTAATTAAAGCAATCATTGAAGAATATCAATCCAAGAAAGAGAAGATCATCGTACCCAGCTACCACATGCATCGGGGACATCCATGGCTGATAGATAGAGAATTATGGGCTGAGATTGAGGAGCTCAGGCCTCCCGATACGTTACGCGATTTCTTGATTCAACATCAAGAAATGATTTCATACATTCGTGTTGAAACACCATCAGTAATCCAGGATCTGGATACACCACAGGATTATCTGGCCCAAAAACCCTGACCTGAATTTGCCGGATTAACCTTGCATTCTTTCAAATCTTATGCTATTGTTCGCACGTCGGGAAGATTGGATCGTTGTAAAATAAATTCTTCTGACCAAACGCATGGAATTATTAATTGGTCACTGAATAGTTTATATTAATGATTGAGTATCTAGCATCTATATACTTGTCGAGGCGATCTAGCTGAGCAAACACACACGGGAACCGAGATAGTAAAATGTCGGTGATTCGAGCCTTCATAGCGATTGACTTATCACCTGAGATTCACCAACGCCTGGATGAATTGCTGGAGAATTACAAGTCACAGCTGGTGAATGTGCCTATTCGTTGGGTAGCGGTGACAAACATTCACCTGACCTTAAAATTTCTAGGTGATGTGTCATTGTCTAACCTGGATATTCTCACCAATATGCTCCAGGCTGAAGTATCGAATCATTATCAATTCGAAATTAGTGTGGGTGGATCAGGTGCATTTCCGAATTATCGGCAGCCGCATGTGATTTGGGTGGGGGTTGAAGCTCCCCAAGAGTTAACTGCAGTTCAGAATGGGATTGAAGCAGCGACGTCCAGGCTGGGATATGCTCGCGAAGAAAGGGCTTTTTCTCCCCATCTCACTCTTGGCCGGGTATCTCGAAATGCCACTTCCCAGGACGTGAAAGAAATTTCGAAATCTCTTGAAAAAACCAGGGTTGGTTTTTTAGGCGCTACGTGTGTGGAGAAAGTACATTTATACCGCAGTGATCTGCGTCCCACCGGTGCAGTATATACGCAGGTATTCTCGACCGCATTGATGAGAAAAACTGAATAAAGAACGAAGAGGTGAATTCTGGAAACTTTAGAAATAGCCCGAGCAATCATTAACCATTTAGAGGAGAAAAAAGCTGAAAATTTGGTGCTTATCGATATCATAAATCTGGCAATCTTTGCGGATTATTTCATTATCTGCTCTGGTACCAGTGATCGCATGATCAGCGCTTTAGCGAAATCAGCGGTTGAATTTATACATCAAAATTATCACATGCCGGCGAATAAGGAGGGTGAATCCCGGGATGGGTGGATATTGATCGACGCAGGAGATATTATTATCCATATCTTTTCTCCTGAGCAGCGTAATTATTACAAGCTTGAAGATTTATGGTCACAAGGTAAAACCCTGCTTCACGTGCAATAATCCTGAAATGAATATGGACGAGATCGAATTCAACATTCGTAACGCTACCCCTTCTGATCGATCTCGTTTGGCGAATTTGATCCATTTCAGCCCATATATCCACCAGCACCTGGATTGGAAACCTCCCTTGGAATGGATTGGGAGTAAACCATATCTCCTGATCGAAAATAATAGCAGCTTACTTGCCACATTAGCCTGCCCTCCCGACGTGCCAGAAATTACCTGGATTCGTTTGTTTGCAATAAGCACCATGATCCCGGTGAAAAAAGCTTGGAGATTACTCTGGTCAGCAACGCTGCATGAATTGGTGACAGCCAGTGTCCAACGGATCGCGGCTCTATCTTTGCAGAGCTGGTTCAATAAAATACTCGAGGAAAGTGATTTCGTGCACACCGATAATGTCATTGTCTTGATGTGGGATAATACAATCCCATATCCTGAGCCGAAATCAATGGATATTACCATTCGACCCATGCTTCCTGAGGATCTTAAAACCGTGGTCAGTGTTGATAACCTGGCATTTGAAATCGATTGGAGGAATTCCTTTGAATCATTGGAACTCGCCTTTCAACAGTCAACTTTGGCAAGCGTGGCAGAATCTGGCGAGGAAATTGTGGGGTATCAATACAGCACTTCAAGTGGTATGGGAGGTCATCTGGCACGCTTAGCGGTCAAACCCACCATGCAAGGGAAAGGGATTGGTTATTCGTTGGTGCACGATGTATTACAGCACTTCAGAAAGCAGGGCGTGATACATGTCACTGTAAATACTCAGCAAAATAACACTACCTCGCTTGCGCTCTATGCGAAAGCTGGTTTTACCATCACGGGTGAATCTTACCGGGTTTACCAATACCATAATACATAGAGAGGTTCTTTTTATTTATGACACATGAAGAATTCGAAGGCAAAGCATTTGATGGTCTGAAGCTTTATTTTCAGTGTTGGAATACGGACGAGCCACAAAAAGGGATTATTTGCCTCGCACACGGGTTGGGCGAACATAGTGGGCGATATACTGAATGGGCCACCTGGCTTAACCAGGCTGGTTATTCGGTGCTGGCTTTTGATTTACGCGGGCACGGAAAATCTGAAGGGCAAAGGGGGCACATATCATCTTTTAATGATTATTTAGAAGATACTGGCTTGTTATTACATGAAGCTGATGACAAATTCCCTGGTATTCCCCACTTTTTATATGGGCACAGCTTGGGAGCCATAATCACATGGACTTATGTCTTACGCCATAAGCCGCTCATTGCGGGTGTGGTTCTGACCGCATTAGATTATCGGAATTCACTCGAGGAACAGCGGGTAAAGGTTTGGATCTCAAAAATATTAGGTGTACTGGCCCCAAAGATAACAATTTCTTCCGGATTAGACCCCCAAAGCATATCGAGGGATCCAGCAGTAGTGACTGCGTATATAAACGATCCACTGGTGCATGGCCAATTGACACTTGGGTTTGCGAAGAGCTCGATGGATGCAATCGCCTGGGCGAACCAGCATACCCATGAATGGGATTTACCCGTCTTGGTTATGCATGGAGAACTTGACACGCTTGGATATGTTATTGGCAGCCAGGAATTTGCTTCCAGGGTAAAGGGAGATTGTACTTTGAAGATCTGGCCGGGCTTGTATCACGAAGTGCATAATGAGCCAGAAAAAGCGCAGGTATTCGAATATCTACACGATTGGCTTGATAAGCATTCCCACGTAGAATAAATCTCAACATACTAGACAAAGATGAGTTCTCGTGTGAAAATACAGGCTTGAAAATTTTAATCGGGAGTAATAGGTATGAGCATTAGCAAACGGGATGCGATCAAGGCTCAAAGAACGAAGAAAAAACGACAGCAGAGGAGAAATACCTTATTATGGGCGGTTGGGATAATTATCGTGCTCCTCTTGTTATTTGCCTCACCCACGATCATCAATGCCTTAAAACCAGCAGGGACATTCGTCAGGATCACACCGGCAGCTTATCCAATGGAGAACGGTAAGGCCATCGGGAGTCCGAATGCCAAGGTGAAAATCGTGGTTTACGAGGATTATCAATGCCCATCCTGTAAATTATTTACTGAAAATGATGAAAAACAGCTTTTGACCAGCAGCTACATCACCAATGGACAGGTATATTACGAACTCATGATGTTTCCCTTTCTTGACGCGAACTCGATTACCAAAGAATCACATCAGGCCGCCAATGCCAGCATGTGTGCATCGGATCAAGGGCATTTCTGGGATTACCATGCGATCTTGTTTGCGAATCAGGGAACGGCTGAAAATGCAGGCGCTTTCACTGATAAAAGGTTACAAGCCTTCGCTGAATCGCTCGGCCTGGATATGAATGCATTTAATAGTTGTTTTAAAGCCAACAAGTTTTCTACGCAAATTGAAGCTGAGTTGCAGCAAGGAAGGAATGCCGGAGTTACTGGAACACCAGGGGTGCTAGTAAACGGAAAAATCATCACCCCTGGTTATATCCCATCCTATGATGATTTGAAAACTGCGATTGATACCGCCTTGGCTGGCGGAGGTTGATCGGTTAGCTTAATAAACATGAAACGAGAGCGTGGACATATTCATGCTCTCGTTTCTATGTTAAGGATTAATAATCAGCTATTCCTTGGCTAGGGTAACGTGGCGGCTACCCGCAGCCTGATTTTCTAATAACTCCAGGGCAAAACATAACGATGAAAGGCGGTTCACATAGCGCATGATTTGACGATTGGCGATCATCTTCTTGTGGAGCAGATAGGCAACTTGCCTTTCTGCCCTGCGTACAACCGTGCGCGCCAGATCAATGACTGCGCCTGCTTTTGAATCACCGGGGATGATAAATTCGTCAGGTATTTCTACCTCTTTGGTGATGCTATCGATCTGTCCCTCGAGCCATGTCACGTTTTCACCCGATATGGTCTGAAATTCGGCTGCATTTTCAGGTGTAGCCGCAATTTCTGCCATGATGTGATACAGGTCTTTTTGGACTGCTAAAAGGATTGAAGCGGTTTTGGGTGCCAGGCAGAATGCCCGTGCCAACCCGAGTGTAGCGTTGGCTTCATCGATCGCACCAATGGTCTCAATTCGGCGGTCATATTTCTGAACCCTGCCTTTACCAAGCAAGCCGGTATAACCTTCATCTCCAGTTTTGGTGTAGAATCTTGTCATGTTTACTCTTATACGAAAGGAGTGATCATATGCAAATACGCTGTCAACATTGTCACCGCCCGTTCGGTCTTGATAAAGCTGTAATTCATGCGGCGCTGGATCAATTATCGAGTGAACATTTAGGACATTATAATGTTCATTGCCCACATTGTGGAAAGTCAAACCAGGTTTCTCGTATCGAGCTGCAACGCGGCGCACCTGACTGGAAAAAGACCGAGGCAAAAACCGGTTGATTGACGGATTCATAAAGGTATATTGTAGCTCCTACAATATACCTTTTGTTTTTTTATGCTACTAAAACAGTACTAAAGCTAATTCCTGGCGATATTGTTGGGTCAGTGGGTGACTATTACCCAGGACTTCGAACAAGCCGAGCAACACTTTCCGAACTTCATCATTACGATAATGTTTGTCCTGTCGAAGGATGTCAATTAGCCCATCCATCGCAGCGGGTAGATTTCGCCGTATGATCAGGTTTAATGCATTCTGGTAGGTCGCCTCCAGGGGGTCATCTGGAGTTTGTTTTTCGGATATAGCCTTTACCAAGGCATCAAACAACGGCCGGATCACTTCCATCTGGGCAAATTCCGGACTGGCAGGAAACTCCTCCAACAGCCTGCTGGCTTCTGTAAAGTTTCCTGACATCAGGTTGGATTTTAATAATCCCAGTAGGCCTGCTGGGTGGTTGGGTGATTTAGTCAGGAATTGGCGGAAGGAATTACCTGCCTCGAGCCATTTTAATGATTCCAGCTGGCTTTGCCCCTTCTCAAGCAACAGATCTATCTGGCTGGGCGCCAAATTGCGGATGAATTCCTTTACCCGCGGCTCAGGCTGCAAGCCTAAAAATTCGGAAACTACCTGACCATCTCTGAACGCTTTGACATTGGGGATGCTTCTTACACTGAATTGTAATGCCAAATTGGGGTTATCATCCACGTTAACTTTCGCCAAGCGAAAGCTACCCTGGGCTTCTTCAGTGATTTTTTCTAAAATTGGCGTAAGTGTCTTGCATGGACGGCACCATTCTGCCCAGAAATCGACGATCACTGGGATTTGCTTCGAATACGCGATTACTTCGTATTCAAAATCTGATTCCGTGACTATTTTTATGAATTCTGAGGTCATACCCGATCTTCTTTATTAATCTTCCGGTGCAGAGGTACCAGGCTGGTTCACTTCAAGTACCTCACCATGCACATTTATCTTCACGCGAAAGCCCATCATTCCCATATATGCCCGGCCTTCCTCTGGAATTCCAGCTTTTAGCACAGCTTCAAATTGCTGCTCCATGTTCTTAAGCTGGTTTTCGATCAATGCTTTTGAAAATATATCATCCTGGCCAAGCATTTTTGCCGTCTGTTCTGCAAGTTCGTCCTCATGACCTTCGACCATTTTTCCCATCATCATCAGCACCTGCCGGTCTACCCCTTCCGAAGGTATGTGCCTGCGGAACCCGGCATCGTTGACTACATAGCATGGCTCATCTCCAACGAGCGTCACGTCAACCGGTTGGTCGTTTTCATCGAAAATCAAGCCCTGGAAGAGCGGTTGAGTAGCCATGGTCTAAATCTTATTTATGCTGGCGCCCTTCTATGATGGCAAGCAAAATAGCTGCAGCTAATCCCAGGCGGTGATCAAGCTTACGACCAGTGTCCATCTGAAAATCCACTAAAAGCTCATAGCGGAAAGGGTTAAACTTCTGCTTATAATCTGCGAC
>Ga0153916_10001041_pt1 | contig 19458 bp, 14 predicted proteins | sample Opewatmetagenome_FD_109642 | JGI IMG/M metagenome (GOLD analysis project Ga0153916, IMG submission 109642) | Freshwater wetland microbial communities from Ohio, USA - Open water 3 Core 3 Depth 4 metaG | ecosystem: Environmental > Aquatic > Freshwater > Wetlands | place: USA: Ohio, Lake Erie... | reverse complement strand
GCGGAACACGGTACTTGTCTGCCTGACCCCACACTACCTCAGACTGGGGTTCTACACCACCCACGGCGCAGAACAGGGCAACAGCACCATCTAAAATTCTCAAAGACCTCTCTACTTCTATCGTAAAGTCCACATGGCCGGGAGTATCGATAATATTAATACGACGATCATTCCATGTACACATGGTGGCCGCAGAAGTAATGGTTATTCCCCGTTCCTGCTCCTGCTCCATCCAGTCCATGGTTGCCGTACCTGCGTCAACCTCTCCCATCCTGTGGGTTTCACGGGTATAGTACAATATGCGTTCTGTCGTTGTTGTTTTACCGGCATCTATGTGCGCCATAATGCCGATATTACGCAGATTATGTAAAGGAACAGTACGTGCCAATTAATATTCACCCAGACCTTCGAGAAGAGCTAAAACCGGTAATGGGCAAATGCTTTATTCGCCTCTGCCATTTTGTGAACGCTTTCCCTCTTTTTGACAGAAGCACCCCTATTGTTGGCGGCGTCGATCAATTCGGCGGCCAGCTTTTCTTTCATCGTTTTTTCAGCACGCTCTTTTGAATGGAGAATTAACCAGCGGACCGCCAGGGCAACTCTTCTTCCCGGCATAACTTCCGTCGGAACCTGATACGTGGATCCCCCCACACGCCGAGATTTTACTTCTATCACGGGCTTTACATTATTCAAAGCCTTTTCAAAAACCTCCACCGGCTGCTCTTTCGTTTTCGTTTCAATAATATCTAAGGCACCGTAAAAAATAGACTCAGCAATACTTTTTTTACCCTTTCTCAACAGGCTATTGATGAATTTCGCCACTAGTTTATTATTGTACTTGGGATCCGGTATTACTTCTCTTTTGGTAATCTCTCTTCTTCTCGGCATAACCCTAATCTCACTTAGCTCGGCTTTTTAGCTCCGTATTTTGATCTTCCCTGTTTTCTATCCTGAACACCAACTGCATCCAGCGTGCCTCTTATGATATGATACCGAACGCCGGGAAGATCCTTTACCCTGCCTCCCCTCACCAGAACAACCGAATGCTCTTGAAGGTTATGGCCTACTCCCGGTATATACGATGTCACCTCGTAACCGCTCGCGAGACGAACCCTCGCGACTTTTCTTAGCGCAGAATTCGGCTTTTTCGGCGTAGAGGTGTACACCCGGACACAAACCCCCCGCCTCTGCGGGGAACCCGTTAATGCAGGTGTTGATGTTTTCTTTTGTATCTTTACTCTTCCCTTACGGACCAATTGATTTACTGTCGGCATCATTCCTCCAAAATATTCTCACCCAACCATTCATCCTGTGCAACAAAAGATGTTTTGCTATCAATTTGCAGCCTGTATGTCAAGCTTTTTCTCAACTAAATTTTCTTCCATCTCCTGATTTTCTAATGCGAGGGGGCTTGCCTCTTCGACTGTCTTGATGCCGAGCTTCCTGTACATGGATAGACCGGTTCCTGCCGGGATCAGTCTGCCCATGATGACATTTTCCTTGAGTCCCCTTAAGTAATCTATCTTTCCGGCAAGAGAAGCCTCTGTAAGAACCCGTGTGGTCTCTTGGAAGGATGCGGCAGAGATGAAACTCTGTGTACTGAGGGACGCCTTTGTAATGCCCAGGAGCATTGGCTCACCGATAGCCGGTTTTCCACTTTTGGCAATAACCCTTGCGTTTTCTTCCTGGAAGCGATGTCTTTCTATTTGCTCATCGGTTATGAACGATGTATCGCCCGGATCTTTTACTTTTACCCTGCGCAACATCTGGCGTACAATTATTTCCATGTGCTTGTCATTGATTTTGACGCCCTGCAGTCTGTACACCTCCTGCACCTCATCCACCAGGTACCGGGCTAATGCCTTTTCACCTTTAATCGCAAGAAGATCATGGGGATTATGGACACCATCCATCAGGGCCTCACCCGCCTGCACCCTGTCTCCCTCCTGGACACTGACATGCTTGCCCTTAGGGATAAGATATTCCTTTTCTTCTCCCACATCCGGGGTAATAACGATTTTTCTCTTTCCCTTCGCGTCTTTGCCGTATGATACGGATCCATCAATCTCGCTTATAACTGCGAATTCCCTCGGCTTTCGAGCCTCAAAAAGTTCAGCAACCCTGGGAAGACCTCCCGTGATATCCTTGGTTTTCGTGGTTTCCCTTGGAATTTTCGCAACACTGTCACCTGCCTTTACCTTATCACCCTCGGAAACGACAATATTGGCTCCTATAGGTAACAGATACCTTGCCACGGAATTCGTACCGTGAATTTTTGCCGTCTTACCCTTATCGTCTTTAATGGAAACTCGTGTACGTAAATTAGCGCCCTTATATTCGACGATCACCTTTCTGGAAAGACCGGTTACTTCATCAACCTGCTCCTGCATGGTCTTTCCTTCTATAATATCCCCAAACTTTACAGTCCCGTCAACCTCAGCAAGTATCGGTATGGAGAAAGGATCCCATTCAGCAAGCAAATCTCCCCTTTTTACATTGCTGCCATCCTTGACCTTAAGGTGCGCCCCATAGGGGACCGTGTATTTCCCGCGGCTCCTTTGCTGTTCATCAAGAACATGAATTTCTCCATTTCTGTTCATGACAACAAGATCCTGCCCATGACTTTTTACTGTATTGAGATTCACATACTTTATCGTGCCCTCATGCCTTGCTTCAAGTGTTGAATGTTCCTCGAACTTTGCCGTACCGCCAATGTGAAATGTCCGCATTGTAAGCTGCGTCCCCGGCTCACCAATGGATTGGGCAGCAATAATTCCTACAGCTTCACCGATATTGACAAGATGACCATGAGCGAGGTCTCTTCCATAACACATGGCACAGACGCCTTGTTTCGATTTGCATGTGAGCACCGATCGCATGTTTACCTTTTCTATACCGGCCCTATCAATTTTCTCCGCGAGGGCTTCATCTATTTCCTGATTTGCATGGACGAGGATATCCTCAGGAGTAAAAGGATCTCGTATTTCTTCAAGAGCAACCCTGCCGAGAATTCGCTCACCCGCTGTTTCGATAATCTCTCCACCTTCCATAAGGGCGGAAACATAAATACCATCAATGGTGCCGCAATCAATCTCACTGATAATACAATCCTGGGCCACATCAACAAGCCTTCTGGTGAGGTATCCTGAATTGGCAGTTTTGAGGGCTGTATCCGCAAGACCCTTCCTGGCGCCATGGGTAGAAATAAAATATTGCAGAACCGTAAGGCCTTCCCGGAAGTTCGCCGTAATCGGAGTTTCAATAATTTCCCCGGACGGTTTGGCCATCAATCCCCTCATACCTGCAAGCTGTCTGATCTGCACGGCACTCCCTCTCGCACCAGAATCAGCCATCATATAGATGGGATTTAGGCTTTCTCCCTTTCTCTTCACCCCGGATGGTTCCACTACTTCTTCCGAACCAATACCGCTCAACATCTCCGCGGCAATTTTTTCCGTTGCCTGCGCCCATATATCGATAACCTTATTGTAGCGCTCACCATCCGTAATAAGACCATCCATATACTGCTTCTGAACCTTGAGGACCTCACTGTCCGCCATATCTACAATATTCTTTTTATTCGCCGGAATGACCATATTGTGGATGGCAATCGAGGCCCCTGAACTTGTCGCATATTTAAATCCCAAATCTTTCAGCTGATCTGCCAGTAAGACCGCTGTTTTAGCGCCACACAACCGGTAACAATTGTCAATGAGATTTGCCAACTCTTTTTTATTCATCACTTTATTGATGACATCGAAAGAGATGTCTTTCGGTACAATATCATAAAGAACAACCCTTCCCACACTCGTATCCTTCAATTCATCCCCGATACGAACTTTTATTTTTGCGTGCAGGTCAACGGCATTCGCATCGAGGGCGCGGCGAACTTCACCGGGATCGGAAAAGATCATTCCCTCCCCTTTTACACCGGATCTGGCCCTCGTTAAGTAATAAATCCCCAGTACAATATCCTGGCTCGGATTGATGATTGGTTTCCCATTCGCAGGAGAAAGGATGTTATTCGTGGACATCATTAAAACCCTGGCCTCTGTCTGAGCCTCAATAGACAGGGGAACATGGACAGCCATCTGGTCACCGTCAAAATCGGCGTTGAATGCCGTGCAGACCAGAGGATGAAGTTGTATCGCCTTCCCTTCAATAAGAACCGGCTCAAAGGCTTGAATGCCAAGCCTGTGCAAGGTTGGTGCTCTATTCAACAAAACCGGGTATTCGCGAACCACTTCATCGAGAGCATCCCATACCTCGGCTGTTTCCTTTTCCACCATCTTTTTTGCACTTTTCACCGTGGTTACATAACCCTTTTCCTCAAGGCGGTTATAAACAAAGGGCTTAAAAAGTTCCAAGGCCATCTTCTTGGGAAGACCGCACTGATGAAGCCTGAGATCAGGACCTACGGTAATCACGGACCGTCCTGAGTAATCAACCCTTTTTCCCAGGAGGTTTTGTCTGAATCTGCCCTGCTTGCCTTTCAGCATATCAGATAAGGATCTGAGGGGTCTCTTATTGGAACCGGTAATTGCCCTGCCCCTTCTCCCATTGTCAAAAAGAACGTCTACCGCCTCCTGGAGCATTCTCTTTTCGTTTCTCACGATAATTTCCGGGGCATTTAATTCCTGCAGGCGTTTTAAACGATTATTTCTGTTGATCACCCTCCTGTAAAGATCGTTCAGGTCCGATGTGGCAAAGCGGCCACCATCAAGAGGCACCAGAGGTCGCAAATCCGGAGGAATGACAGGCAATACTGTGAGAATCATCCATTCCGGTCTGTTGGTCTTGGATTTTTTAAGAGACTCAATTACCTTCAACCTCTTCACAAGTTTTTTCCTCTTGGTGTCAGAAAGAGTTGATCTGAGCTCTGATCGAAGTTCTTCATCCAACTTTACCAGATCGATTTCTTCAAGAAGCTTTCTCACAGCCTCGGCGCCAATGCCAATCTCAAACGTATCTTCACCATACTGCTCTTTTAGTTCACTTACTTCTTCCTCAGAAAGAAGTTCTTTCTTTTTCAAAGGTGTGTTCTTTGAATCCAGCACGATCCAGGACTCAAAATAAAGGACTTTTTCAAGTTCTTTGAGACTTAAATCGAGGACATTTCCGATACGGCTCGGAAGACTTTTAAGAAACCAGATGTGCGCCACCGGTGTCGCCAGGGTAATATGACCCATCCTTTCTCTGCGAACCTTTGACTGGATAACTTCGACGCCACATTTCTCACAGACGACTCCGCGATATTTCATCCGCTTATACCGGCCGCAAAGACACTCATAATCCTTTACAGGACCGAAGATTTTTGCACAGAAAAGCCCGTCTCTCTCCGGTTTGAATGTTCTGTAATTAATCGTCTCAGGTTTTTTCACTTCACCATGGGACCATGAAAGAATTTTTTCCGGCGAAGCAACGGACATTTTGATGGCACTGAACCTGATAGGATCTTTCGGTTTTTCAAAATAGCTATAAATATCTTCCACTATTTTTTATCTCCTTTATCACCCCCCCTTCTGGCGGATGATAATACAATATTTCTAATTAAATTTTCCTTATGCCCCCGCTGAAAGCGGGAGACAATGTTACTCCTCTTCCATCAATTCCACATCGAGGCAAAGACTCTGCAGTTCCTTGACGAGAACATTAAAGGACTCCGGAAGCCCCGGTTCGAATGTATGCTCACCCTTCACTATAGCCTCGTATATTCTTGTTCTCCCCGCCACATCGTCGGACTTAACCGTGAGAAATTCCTGCAGTGAATACGCGGCGCCATACGCCTCCATGGCCCACACTTCCATTTCCCCAAGTCTCTGACCACCGAATTGTGCTTTTCCACCGAGAGGTTGCTGTGTCACCAACGAATAAGGACCTATAGACCGGGCGTGAATCTTATCATCAACAAGATGGTGAAGCTTCAGCATATATATCAAGCCAACGGTAACCTCCTGATCAAAAGGTTCTCCAGTCTTCCCGTCGAAAAGAATAGTTTGTCCATTTTCCGGCAGGTTCACCTTTCTAAGCATATTACGGATTTCACTTTCATCTGCTCCATCGAACACCGGAGTAGACACCAAAATACCTCTTTTCAGTTTTCCAATAAATGCCTTGAGCTTATCCTCGGAAACACCATCGATAAAGCGATCAAATTCTGGAGAGGAATAAGTGTTTTTTAACTCCTGCTTCAAACGTTCCGTACTGTAATGCTTCTCCAACATATTATTGATATTTTCACCTAACCCCCTGGCAGCCCAGCCTAAATGTGTCTCCAGAATCTGCCCGACATTCATACGGGATGGAACACCCAGAGGATTTAAAATTATATCTACTGGTGTCCCGTCTTTGAAATACGGCATATCCTCTTCCGGGAGTATCCTTGATAACACTCCCTTATTGCCGTGACGGCCAGCCATCTTGTCACCGACAGACAGCCCTCTCTTAATGGCAATATAAACTTTCACCATTTTGATCACACCGGGGGGAAGTTCATCACCTGCCTTCAGCTTATCGATTTTCTCTTCAAAATATGCTTCTACAATCTCTTTTTTTCTCTCATAATTCGCCATCAGAACATTTATTTTTTCCTCTGTGGCTTCCTCTCCGACAAGCGAAATTTCTTTCCACAAGCTAAAGGGTATCTTCTCCAGGATATCCCTCTCAATCTTCTCTCCTTTTTTCAATACTACCTTTTTTTTCTTTGGATCGACCAACTTCGCTGCGGATGTTTTTCTGACAAGCATGCCGGCAATGGTGTTTCTCACGCTTTCTGTAATAATTCTGATTTCATCATCCCGGTCTTTGCATAAATCCCTCATCGCCTCATCTTCAATATATTGAGATCTGTGGTCCCTTTCAGCGCCTTTTCTGGTAAATACTTTCGCGTCTATCACGGTGCCTTCTACACCGGGGGGAACCCGGAGAGACGTGTCCCGGACATCGCTCGCCTTTTCGCCAAATATCGCCCGCAGCAGTTTTTCCTCCGGTGATAGTTGGGTCTCTCCCTTGGGAGTAATTTTCCCCACAAGAATATCTCCGGACTTTACGAACACGCCCATCCTGACAATGCCGCTTTCATCGAGATTTCTGAGAGCATCCTCCCCTACATTAGGAATGTCTCTGGTGATTTCTTCCTTTCCCAGTTTCGTGTCCCTCGCCATGGTTTCGAATTCTTCAATATGAATCGACGTATAGATATCATCTTTAATGAGCCTCTCACTGACCAGAATGGAATCTTCATAATTATATCCTCCCCAGGACATGAAAGCGACCATTACATTCCGCCCCAAAGCGAGCTCTCCGGCATCTGTCGCAGGACCATCAGCAATAATGTCTCCCTTGTTGATCCAATCTCCCTTATTTACTATGGGTTTTTGGTTAAAACAGGTATCCTGGTTTGATCGCTGGTACTTCGCGAGGTTGTAGATATCAACACCTGTATCAAGTTCGTCCTCCCCTACTCCATCACATTTGATCACGATCCGGGAAGCGTCCACATGCTCAACAACTCCGGGGCGTTTCGCGACAACGACTGCCCCCGAATCCCGGGCAACAATAGATTCCATCCCTGTACCCACAAGGGGCACTTCCGGTCTCAGGAGGGGAACCGCCTGCCGCTGCATATTAGAACCCATGAGCGCCCGGTTGGCATCATCATGCTCCAGAAACGGTATGGAAGAAGCGGCAATACTGACAAGCTGATCAGGCGAAACATCCATTAAATTGATCTCGGTGGGCGGAACAGAGAGAAAATCACTGCCTTTTCTGACAGAAACCAGTTCTCCTTTAAATTTCCCTCCTTTATCGAGGAGACTGTCTGCCGGTGCGATAATGTATTTTTCCTCCTCAATAGCCGTCAGATAGCGAACTTCATCGAGAACTTTCCCATCTTGCACCACCCTATATGGTGTTTCAATAAAACCAAATTCATTTACCCTTGCATATGCACTGAGGGATACAATCAGACCGATATTGGGACCTTCCGGTGTCTCCACAGGGCATATTCGACCATAATGGGTGGGATGAACATCCCTGACCTCAAAACCGGCTCTTTCGCGGGTGAGGCCCCCGGGACCGAGGGCGGAAAGCCTTCTCTTATGGGTAATTTCGGAAAGGGGATTTGTCTGATCCATAAACTGGGAAAGCTGACTGCTCCCCAGAAACTCATTCACGACAGCCGATACCGGTTTGGCATTGATGAGTTCATGAGGCATCATGGTTTCGATATCCTGAAGACTCATCCTCTCCTTAATCGCCCTCTCGATTCTTACCAAACCTATCCGGTACTGATTTTCGATAAGCTCTCCCACTGACCGGACTCTGCGGTTACCAAGGTGATCAATATCATCCACACTGCAGTCGCCGACGCCATTCTTGAGATTAATGAGATATTTCACAGCAGACAGGATATCCTCACTGCGCAAGACCGTTACATCTATGGGGACATCGAGGCGGAGTTTGTAATTCATTTTTGCCCTTCCTACATCCGAAAGGTCGTAACTTGTAGGATCGAAAAAGAGACTGTTGAAAAACTTGTGCGCCGTCTCCGGTGTAGGCGGGTTACTCGGCCGCAACCTTCTGTATATCTCAATTATCGCCTCTTCAGCATTATCTATCTTATCAATCAAAAGGGTATCCCTGATGGAGGCATTCGACCTTTCCTCATCAACGTAAATAAACCGAAGTTCCTTAATCCCCTTAGCACGCACCAGATCGAGATCTTCAAGCGCCAAGTCTTCATTACATCTCAACAATACCTCTCCGGTTTCGGGATCTGCTACATTGGAAGCGAGGATTTTCCCAATTATATCGACATCCTTAATCTGTATCCGATTGATTTTAAGTTCAGTCATTCTTTTGATATGAGTCTTGCTGTACTTTCTCATCTTTTTAATAATGACTTCACCAGTTCCGGGATCTTTAATATCTTCAGGGGCCTTCTCTCCTACGAGGGAGTCATCCACAACCATATAAAGCTTGTTACCATCTATGTATACCTTCTCAATATTGTAAAAATAACTGAGGAGGGAATCCGTAGCGGCCCCCATAGCCTTGAAAAGAATCGTCACAGGCATTTTTCTTCGCCTGTCGATTCTGACATAGAGGAGGTCTTTGGAATCAAATTCAAAATCCAGCCAGGAACCCCTTATGGGTATAATCCTTGCGGAATAAATCAGTTTTCCACTGGCAAGAGTTTTGCCTTTATCGTGATCGAAGAAAATACCCGGCGATCTGTGAAGCTGACTGACAATGACCCTTTCTGTACCATTCATGATGAAGGTACCGTTATCCGTCATCAAAGGGATTTCTCCGAAGTATATCTCCTGTTCTTTGATATCCCGGATTGTTCTCTGCCCGGAACCACGATCGGTATCAAAGACGACCAGCCTCACCACAATCTTCAAAGGAGCTGCGTAGGTCATACCCTTCTGGACACATTCCTTCACATCATATCTGACACTTCCTATCTTGTAACTCACAAATTCTAATGAACATTTCCCGCTAAAGTCAGAGATCGGGAAAACACTTCTGAATGCACCCTGAAGTCCGAAATTGCCCCTTTTCAAGGGCTCTGTATCCTTCTGAAGGAATTTTTCGTAGGACTTTTTCTGGATATCAATCAGATTGGGAATATCCATTATCTTCTTTATTCGGCCAAAATTTTTTCTAAACTCGCTCATAGTATCCTTTTGTGTTGTAAAGTTTTCTCCTCACAAACACATCATTAATTGTTCTCATTAATTTTATTACGTCTTACCTGATCTTCTACTTAACTTCTACTGTGCCTCCCACTTCCTCTATTTTTTTCTTTATATCCGCCGCCTCTTCTTTCGAAACACCTTCTTTAATCGGCTTGGGTATTCCATCAACCAGGTCTTTCGCCTCTTTCAGTCCCAAACTTGTAATAGCCCTGACGACTTTGATCACCTGAATTTTTTGATCACCAAATCCGGTCAGTATCGCATCGAATTCTGTTTTTTCCTCCGCCGGGGCCGCCTGTTCTGCCCTTGCGGAAACTTGGGCCACAGCCACGGGCGCGGCTGCGGACACACCGAATTTTTCTTCCAGTTCTTTTACCAACTCAGAAAGCTCAAGAACCGTCATTTCCTCAATGAATTTTACCACATCATCTTTTGTAATTTTACTGGCCATTTTTATTATCCTCTCCTGTATGTTTAATTTCCTGATTCTTTTTTAGTTCGATACGCGTCTAGTGCACATATGAAACTTCTCGGCACTGCGCTTAATACGTTCACGAGCGAAGCCTGGACCCCTACCATTACGGAAAGGAGCTTCCCAATAAGGACTTCTTTACCCGGCAATTCCGCCAGAGCACTAATCTGTTCTTTACTGATAAGCTTACCATCCAGTATACCTGCCCTGATCTCCAGCTCTGCATTCTTTTTGGCAAACTCGATCAGCAACTTTGCCGGCCCAACTACATCTTCGCGATTCAAGGCTATTGCCAAAGGTCCCTTGAAATACTCTTCCAATTTACTGAAATCGGAACCCTTGGATGCAATTCCGAAGAGTGTGTTTTTTAGTACCCTGAGTTCGGTACCTGATTTGCGCAAAGCATTCCTCAAAGCAGTCATCTTCTCAACATTCATCCCCGTGTAACCGGTAAGAACAGCTAATTTTGTACCCTTGAGTTGCTCATGAAGCTCAGCTACAACTTTTTCCTTAGTTCTCCGATCCACTCATTAACCTCCTTTCCTCATCAGCATAAATTTAAAGCCAGAGAACCCTACATAATACAGGAGATACTAAACATAAATGACCATTACTATGTAATTTAGAATCATTCAGTGGTCTCGGCAGGCCGACTATACCGTTTAAACTCCTGTACCTGCTGTCTCAGACTTTTTTATTGCTATATATTCCTCACATCCAGGGGATCGACTTTTACCCCCGGTCCCATGGTGGTAGAGAGCGATATACTTTTCAGGTAAGTACCTTTACTAGATGCCGGTTTTAACTTGATAATCACTTCCAAAATGGCACTGACGTTTTCACACAGCTTATCTACTCCAAAAGATACTTTCCCCACCGGACTATGTACAATACCCGCTTTTTCCACACGAAATTCCACCTTGCCGGCTTTCAGTTCCTGAACAGCCTTTGCCACATCAAAGGTGACCGTACCAACCTTTGGATTAGGCATCAATCCACGGGGACCTAAAATCTTTCCCAGTTTTCCGACATTGCCCATTACGTCCGGTGTGGCAATTACTCTATCAAATTCGAGCCATCCTGCTTTTATCTTTTCAATAATATCATCAGAACCGACAACATCGGCCCCCGCCTCGATGGCTTCCTTTTCTTTTTCCCCTTTGGCAAAAACCAATACCCTGACTGATTTCCCCAGTCCGTTCGGTAACACGACGCTTCCTCTGACCATCTGATCAGCATGCTGTGGATTCACACCCAACCGGATGGCAGCATCGACGGTTTCGTCAAACTTCGCCCTCGCCGTACTGACGACTATTTCGATAGCTTCCTTCAGGGTATACCTTTTCCCCGGTTCGACCTTCTTTTTCACTTCAATAAAACTTTTACCTTTTTTAACCATGTTACAACCTCAAATCAAGACTACTCACTCAAGAAAAAAGCTGGCATTCGCACCTTCCTCAGCAGAGTGGAGTTTTAAACACCTCAAGTTTATTCAACCTGACACTTCAATTCCCATTGACCTCGCTGTTCCTTCAATGATTCTCACTGCTCCATCCATATCAACAGCATTGAGGTCATTATACTTCACTTCTGCGATCTCCCTGACCTGTTTCGCAGTCACCGCGCCGACCTTTTCCCTCCTTGGATCCCCTGAGCCCTTGGCAATTTTTGCCGCCTGTTTGAGGAGCACGGAAGCCGGTGGAGTCTTGGTAATAAAGGTAAACGATCGATCTGCATATACTGTTATAACAACAGGAATCACCATTCCTTCCTGATTTTGAGTCATAGCATTGTATGCTTTGCAGAACTCCATGATATTTACCCCGTGCTGACCAAGGGCAGGCCCTATGGGGGGCGAAGGGGTTGCTTTTCCTGCCTTAATCTGAAGTTTTATACTCGCGATAACCTTTTTTGCCATTATGATCACCCCAACTACATTTTTTTATTTCCAACTACTTCTTTTGTCAATTCTGTGCCACCTGGATAAAATCCAGTTCAACAGGCGTTGACCTGCCGAATATACTCACAATAACCCTTAATTTCCCCTTCTCCGGCTTAACTTCATCGACAACCCCATCAAAGTTTGTAAATGGCCCATCGATAATCCTTACATGATCGCCAACTTCAAACCTGAATTTTGGTTTTGGTTTCAAGGTTCCTTCATTAATCCTGGTCTTCAGGTTTTCCACATCCTTGTCGGATATCGGCGACGGTTTATCCTTGCCGCCGATAAATCCCGTAACTTTGGGTGTACCCTTGACAATATGCCATGTGTCGTCGTTCATTTCCATTCTGACGAGAATGTAGCCCGGGAAAAATTTTCTTTTGGATGTCTTCTTCTCTCCTGAAACGAGTTCTACTATATCTTCTTCAGGAATGAGAATATCGGAAAAGTACTCCTGCATCCCTGCAGCTTCGATCCTTTCCTGCAGAGAGAGTTTAACCCTGTTTTCAAATCCCGAATATGTATGAACGACATACCACTTAAATGCCATATTTTATCCTAAAACCAGCCTTATTAATTTGGCTACTCCAAAATCTACGATACCGAGATATATGGATACAATTATTACGACAATAATTACCACAGATGTGGAAGCAAGGGTTTGCCTGGGGGTCGGCCAGGTCACTTTTTTCAGCTCAACCTTTGCTTCTTTGAGAAACCGTATTATTTTTTCCGTAATTAATTTTATCCTGTCCATCGATGCAATCCCTTACCATTAAACCCAAGACCCTTCGCGCCGTTTCACTCGCTCGGGTTAATTCGACTATGCCCTTTTTCTATAACTTTGCCTTGATAAAGGCCAAGTCTCATTGAAATTAATTGGCAGGCCAGGAGGGACTCGAACCCCCAGCATCCGGATTTGGAGTCCGGCGCTCTATCCATTAGAGCTACTGGCCTGTTCGTTACATAGCATATTCTATAGACAATTGAATTTACTTAGTTTCCCTGTGAATCTTATGAGACCGGCAAAATTTGCAATATTTTTTCAGTTCCAGACGATTTTGCATGGTTCTTTTATTTTTCGTCGTGGTATAATTCCTTTGCTTGCATTCTGTACAGGCCAACGTAATAATATTTCTCATGATCATCCCATTTCCACTAAATTGGAGCCCACGACCAGGATTGAACTGGTGACCTCATCCTTACCAAGGATGTGCTCTACCGACTGAGCTACGTGGGCTAACTTGTTAATAATAGCCTCTCTATAGGAGAACTTTCACAAAGTCTTACTCTGACGGGTAAATCCCCACAGTCCAATCAATTTATTTTTAAGTCAGAAATTTATAAAATCCAAATAAAATTAGACTTTTAAACCTTTGCAAGACTTTCAAAAGTCTTTGGCTTTATATGGAGCGGGAAACGGGATTCGAACCCGCGACCCTCAGCTTGGAAGGCTGACGCTCTAGCCCCTGAGCTATTCCCGCCCACTTAAACAAAACATTGAAGGTTTCCCTAAGAAATTCCCGTTACTCTCAGTTCCTGGTGGAGGGGGGAGGATTCGAACCTCCGTAGGCTGAGCCGGCAGATTTACAGTCTGCTCCCTTTGGCCACTCGGGTACCCCTCCAGATAAAATTCCCAAATCCGAGAGCTGGCGATGGGACTCGAACCCGCAACCTGCTGATTACAAATCAGCTGCTCTACCTGTTGAGCTACGCCAGCTGATTTACTACCCTGAATACAATATCCTATCTGCATTTTAAAGAGCAGTACAAAATTGCGATGAAACATAAGTTTTAAATGCTAATTACAATATTACAATTTGTCAATATAATTTTTTATTTTATATTATTCTCGGTATTACAACGCTTTTTATCATAAAAAATTTGTGATGTTTTAGGGGTTACTCTCTGAAGTGAGGATTTTTTCCCAAAGGTTTCTCACGAATGTTGACGACTTTTTTTACGATATCATCAATGTTGGTTAAAAACGTCTGCAGAAAATATATAAATTTTAGTATCCTTATCTCTCCAGGCGCCGGGATGAAGACCGGCTTTATAACAGGTTTCCTCCAGAAATGTTGTGCTATCCCATTTATATTCAGTAGCCACCTGAGGAAGCAGAAGGCCGGAATTAAATCCTTTCACGATGTAAATACCGTGTATACCTACTTCTATTTCGTCGATATCTTTTATTTCTTTGAGGGGGCTGAGTACAGAAATCTCAATCGTTACATGTTTAAGCTCATCACGTTTTAGAGGAGGAAAACGCGGATCGTTAAAGGCCGCTGCGATAGCCATCTCCTGCACAGCTTTGTAAAGGGGCTTTCTCGCTTCGATATACCCGATACAGCCTCTTAAATGTCCATGCTTTCTAATGGTTACAAAAGCCCCCCTCTTCTCCTTCAGCACTTCCAAATCAACACGAAACTCGGGGACATTCTTGCCGGTTACCCTGGATTCTATAGTTGTTTTCGCAATATCAATGAGTGTCTTTTTCCCCTCCTCCGTCAGCACCATAAAAGTCCCCTTCCAGATATACCATGACTCTTTATGTCTTACTGATAAAAAACTGCAGAAACATAACCGACAACGCTTCCCGTATCTCCTGTCACATCTCCTGAATTGGCGTACTTTAAAATTTTTGCAGTCCTTGCACCTAATTTTTCGGAAACCATCATGGTTACAACAGCCGGACCGCCGCCGCAGGCCTCACACACGTTGCTCTCCAGATCTTTTAGAAGCCCCCTTCCATCCATCTTTTCTATGTGCTTCAATACAACAGAATCAAGTTTCACTGCCTTCTCATAGGAGTGGAAATGCGAAAGATCGGTACTTCCCACTAGCAGAACTTTACGATCACCTATGGTCCTCAAGAGGCTCTCTGCAAGGGTTTCGCAGGTTGAACGGTCCTGCTCCCCCATAACAACAGGTACAAAGCGAAATTCTCCGAGGACTACCTGAAGAAAGGGGAGTTGTATTTCAAGAGAATGTTCCTGGGCATGGGCTGCAGGTATGTGGGAAATCATGTTACTTTGAGCCATAATATCGTTCGCTAATTTTACATCCACGGGAACAATGCCCAGAGGGGTTTCATATCCACCTCTATCATATATGGAAACGCCGTGGAAATATGTTCTGTGGCTCGGCCCTAATACAATTACGGCATCAAAGGTTTCTCCCTTTATGATATTATAGGCAAATGCGGCAACTTGGCCTGAATAAACATATCCCGCATGGGGAACTATAAGACCTGTGACCCTTCCATCAATTTTCCCATCAGGTACGTTGTGAAGAAAATTTTCTATATCTGTACGTAAAACCTTTGGATTGCCAGGATACCAAGTCCCGGCAATAACTGACTTTCTGATATCTTTATCCACAGTACCACCCCCTCTTACAGATTGAGCGGTTAAGATTTTATTTCACTCTCCACATCATCCCGGAAGCGGTGTCGGAAACCTCAATTCCCATATCAAGGAGTTTTTTCCTGATCTCATCGGAAGCTTTCCAATTACCGGCCCTTCTTAAAACCTCTCTCTCTTTCAAAAGCTGTAATGCCTCTTCGCTTAATGTCTCCTCCTCGAAATTTATAACGCCGAGTACAGCGTCCATCTTTTTCATTATATCGAGCACATCATCCCTTTCCTTTTCGTTCATTTGCCCTCGGGAAAGAGGAACACTGATTTGTCGTACAAACTCAAAAAGTGAAGCCAAAGCTCCGGATATGTTAAAATCATCATCCATGGCGCCGGAAAATTTCTGTCTCACGTCATAGATAAGTTGATCCGTATCCAGATGATCTGTTCCGGGGGTAAACCGGATCAATTGCTGAATAAATCTATTCAATTTTCTCACCGTATTCTTCGCGGTGTCCAGAGCACCAAAAGAGAAATTCAGCGGCTTGCGATAGTGAGTGCTTAAAAGAAAAAACCTTATTTCTTTACCGCCATATCCCATCCTCTCTAAGTCTTCTATGGTTCTTACATTATTCAATGAACGGGACATTTTTTTGTCATCTACCATCACCAGGTCTGTATTGATCCAGTAGTTTGCCATGCGTTTTCCCGTGGCAGCCCTCCCAATGGCCATAACATTTTCGCAGTGTGGAAATACGACATCGGTTCCACTCGCATGGATATCAAAAGTATCAGATAAATATTTAAGGGAGATAGACGCACATTCAAGGTGCCAGCTCGGCCTCACATTCCCCCAGCGGGTTTTGAAATAAATTCCCCTCTTTAATTCATTTAATGTTGACCGCTTCAGGAGGGTAAAATCCATGGGGCTGTCTTTTTCATAATCGTCCAAGTCAATCGTTTTACCGGCCTTCACTTTTTTCAGGTCAATGCGCGAGAGTCTTCCATAGTCATCGATTTTAGATATGTCAAAGTATACCGACCGCAATTTTTCGTATGCACAACCCTTTTCCACAAGTTTCTCAACAAGTTTCACCATATCCTCAACATTTTCGCTTGCTCTCGGATACATTTCTTCCTGTTTTATATTTAATTTTCCGATATCGCGAAGAAACTCCCCTGTACATTGATCCGTATATGAACCAAGCTCCACCTCTGCCTGTTCCGCCTCTTTAATCGACCTGTCGTCCAGATCAATGATATTCATCACATGCTTGACTTTATATCCTTTAAACTCGAGGTAGCGTCTGATCATATCAGACACGACAAACCGGCGATAGTTCCCTATATGGGGTACTTCATGAACAGTAGGGCCGCATGAATGCATAAGGATTTCTTCAGGATGAATCGGTTTGAAGAATTCCTTTTCCCTGGTCAGCGTATTATACAGACGCAGGGTGGATTGTTCCTTATCGGCAAAAAGTTCCGTACTGAGATATCGTTCTCCTCCATCGGGAAGAATCACAACAATAAGCCCATTTTCCATTTCCCTGGCTTTCTGGATAGCTACATGCATGGCAGCGCCTGAACTCATCCCTGCCAGAATACCCTCTTCCCGGGCGAGATTTCTTGCCATTTCAAATGCGTCCTCGTCGAGGATATTGATCTTCTCATCGAGCCGGTTCTTATCAAAAATCCCGGGACGGTAGGATTCCTTCATATTCTTCAGCCCCTGGATTTTATGCTGAAGGAAAGGCTCTACGCCGATAATTTTAATGTCAGGATTGTATTCCTTGAGACGCTTTGAAATCCCCATGGCGGTTCCCGTCGTCCCGAGGGTTGTCACTACCATCGTCACAGCCCCCTCCGTCTGCTGCCAGATTTCTTCACCGGTACCAAGATAATGAGCCATCATATTATCGTAGTTATTAAACTGGTCCGTTCCGAAATATTTCTCCGGATTCTGAAGCATCATGTTATATGCAACTTCAATCGCCCCATCCGTGCCGAGATTCGCCGGTGTCAGGTATAATTCCGCTCCCATAGCCTTGAGGATTTTTTTTCTCTCCTCACTGACGGATTCAGACATAGCCAGACATAATTTGTATCCCTTGGCTGCAGCAATGAGCGCCAGACCTATGCCCGTATTGCCGCTCGTTGCCTCCAGAATGATTTTATCTCTGGTCAGTTCACCTCTTTTTTCCGCTTCATTCACCATATGAAGGGCTATTCTGTCCTTCACAGACCCCCCGGGATTAAAACACTCAAGTTTCGCGTAAATTTTCACATTCTTGTTGGGATTCAACCTGCTGATTTCTACAATAGGGGTGTTCCCGATAGTATCAATAACGCTCTTATACATTCTTTGCATGATGATAGTTAATTAGAGTAGATATTGGATAAAAAGACCATTGAAGATCTCCGCAGTGAACTGCGGAGAATCTTCGATCCACAAGGAATAATAATGTTACCCATTCGCTCGCTTACCCCGCAGCATGCTACGGGGAATGCGCTCGCTGCCGGATTCAAGATTTTAACTGTCAAACTTAGGCACGGGAATTTTGAAGAATTGAACACCTTCCTCCCTGAGACTTTCTTCTTCATTCTCAGTAGTGGTTCCCTTGATATTTCTTTTCTCTTCCTCCCCGCGATGTATCTTCAAGGCCACTTCGGCGAACTTAGGGCCAACATCAACGAAATTTTTGTTTACATACTCATGAAATAATTCTATAGCCCTCGGCAGCGATAGTTCTTCGGCACTCGTCCTACCTGATGTCTTAGTATCCCTTGCCATGACGGATATTGTAGAGGGTACCATCTCTACGTCCGCATTTCCACAAAGGGGACAGGTTATAAGCCTTTGAGATTTCTGGTTTTCAAAGGCAATCCTATCCTCAAACCATCCCTCAAATTTGTGGTCCTTTTCACATCTAAGATCGTATATTATCAAAGGTTAGACCCCCAGGCCGACAGCGTGCCATAAAAATAGTTATGGACATTTGTCATTAAATTTTATATCTATCTCTCCATGTCGGGATGTGGCCCAGTCCGGTAGGGCACTGCGTTCGGGACGCAGGAGTCGCGCGTTCAAATCGCGCCATCCCGACCATATTTTTGAGAACAGACTCGTCAAATCCCAGCCTTATCAAATACGGGGCAGGCCTTGCTTTTTTTCAAATAAATACATACACCTGCCGAAGGCAGACGATAATCCTAACCGGCGACTACGGAAGCTATCTGGAAGATCGGAAGGTACATGCAAATGATCATTCCTCCCACAACAACTCCTAGAAAAATCATCATAAAAGGTTCGAGCATTGCTGTCAAGGCGCTCACTGCCACATCTACCTCATCGTCATAAAAATCCGCAATTTTAGCCAGCATCGCATCAAGGGCACCTGTCGCTTCACCAACCGCTATCATTTGAACCACCATGGGAGGAAAGACGTCAGTTTCTGCAAGGGGCTCAGCAATGGTTCTCCCCTCGCTGATACTTTGTCTGGTTTTCATTATAGCATTCTCTACAATTACATTCCCCGCCGTTTTACTCACAATGGTGAGACCCTCAAGAATCGGAACACCACTACCCAGCATCGTGGAAAGAGTGCGGGTAAACTTTGCAACAGCGATTTTCTTAATCAATGGCCCGAATACGGGCGCCTTCAACACCAGAGCATCAATATTAAGTCTCCCCTTTTCTGTACGGTAATATCTCCGGAATATAAACACAACGACAATAACAACACCGATCATGAAAAGGAAATAACTCTGCGTAAACTCGCTGATATTGACGACAAGTTGCGTGGGACCCGGCAATTGACCGCCCATGCCTTCGAACAATTTCTTGAACACAGGTATAACATACACAAGCAATAAGGCAACAACACCCACGGCGACAATAAGAACAATGGCAGGATAGGTCATCGCACTCTTGACTCTTCTTTTTAATTTCAGCGCCTTCTCCATATAACTGGAAACACG
>Ga0153916_10001040_pt1 | contig 19485 bp, 16 predicted proteins | sample Opewatmetagenome_FD_109642 | JGI IMG/M metagenome (GOLD analysis project Ga0153916, IMG submission 109642) | Freshwater wetland microbial communities from Ohio, USA - Open water 3 Core 3 Depth 4 metaG | ecosystem: Environmental > Aquatic > Freshwater > Wetlands | place: USA: Ohio, Lake Erie... | reverse complement strand
GCCCATATACTACCTGTGTGAAAGCTTCTCCCAGGGTTAGCAAGAAATCCGTATCTTTTATCTGCTCCTGGTTGGGGGTGGCTTGAGTCAGCATCGTTTTGAATATGCCGATTTGTTCTTTGAATATTCTGACATTAGGAACATCATAGGCTTCAAAGATTGTGGAATAATCGTGAAATTTGATCCGGCTCAGCCCTTTGGCAGGACCCTGGCGAAAGAGAAAATCGTCGTTACGTGAAGAATCCTGGCGAGGAACCTGTGGATAGTCTTTGTGGTTGAAGAAATAATTCGCCATGAATTTGACTATCAAAGCGATATTGACATGCACCGTCCCCTCCAGCTTCGGCAAGGCGCGGATATCCCGGGCAGCCATTTCAAAGTACATATCCTTCTCGAATCCCTTGGCGGCAATGACATCCCATAACAGGTTGACCACCTGCTCTCCCTGGGTGGTGACCTTCATTTTCACCACAGGGTTATAGAGCAAGTAACGCCTGTCATCTGATGTGGCTATGCGCATATAATCAGCAGCGCGTAGAGTGAACAGCTTCATCGCCACCAGCCGAGCATAGGCTTCGGTAAACATCATCTTCACGTGCGGGAAATCCGTAACTGCCATGCCATATAGCCTGCGGTAGGCTGCGTGGTGAATGGCTTCATAAAAGGCATGTGTGCAAATACCAATCGATCCCCACCCCAGGTTGTATTTGCCAATGTTAACCGTATTCAGGGCAGCATCCCAGGCAGCCTGACCTTTAGATAAGATCTCCGCCTCCGTGATCGGGTAATCATGCAAGGCAAAGTTCGCCACATAAGATTGGCTATGGGTTACGTTCTGGATTAGGTCATACCCTTTTTGCCGGTAATCAGCCACAAAGAACACATATTCATCCGATGGCGTCAGCTTCCCGAAGGTCGAGACCATGGGTGCCAGGTTTCCATTTCCGATATAATATTTCTCGCCATTAGCCAGGTATGTCCCATCTAATTGGGATGACAGTTTCATCTCTGTAGAATAAATATCTGCTCCGTGTTGCTGTTCCGATAAGCCGAAAGCGAAGACCTCTCCCTGGCTCAACAATCGTGCGGCTTTGCGCTTTAGAGCTTCATTTTCGCTCTGCCAGATGGGTCCCAAGCCGAGAATAGACACCTGCCAGGTGTACCAATATCCTAGACCATAAAATGCAAGGATTTCATTGAACTCGCAGTTACGCCAGGTATCCCACCGACTTTCACCTCCTCCATATTCCTCAGGGGTCAGCAAAGTGGCGAAAATTTTCTCATCTCTCTGAAAATTCAGAAAGTCAGCGTACCATACACCTTCGCGGTCATCCGCTTTGAGCTTTATCTTTCCCTTGTCTTCGAAAAACTGGATGGTTTTCAACATTACATCCCTTGAGCGCTCATCAGGGTAGTAGCGATTATGTTTTTTGGGGTTCAATAGAAGGGTATTCATTTACATTTCCTCCATGGAAGAGCTTACATAACGATTATATGTTATCTTAGCTATTCTAAAAGTCAATACTACAGACGGGCAACCTCCGGAAAATACGATCCATGATAATGTGCTAGTCGATTGTTTCAAACCACGCATTCAAAATGAAATGATAACAGCTCTTAAACGATGACAATAAGCAAATATTATGCAATAATTGTGCACATCTTCAGTGCACATCGTTTCTGCACAGTCGGTAGACCACGGTCGTTATTGCACATCCATTGAGGAGAACTTATGAAAGATTATAGCGATAAATCATTCTGGTTAGCTACATATGGAAATTATCTCCCTAACCCACCATTACAAGGTGATTTGAATGTTGACATTGCTATTATCGGTGGAGGGTTCACCGGCCTCTCCGCAGCTTATAACCTGTGCAAGGATGACCAAGGTGTGTCGGTTGCTGTTCTTGAGGGTGAGGTGGTGGGCTATGGTGCCAGCGGTCGCAACGGTGGTTTTTCGATGACCCTCTTCGGTCTCGAGCCTGCAGTGACCAAAGCCATCTTCGGTCACCAGCGCACCGTCGAAGCGCACCGTTACATGGAACGTGCTGTAGATTATGTGGATGAGTTAATCAAGGAACACCATATTCAATCCGATTATTGGTACCCGGGTTTTCTACGGGCAGCAACCACACCCGGCTATGTCAAGCGCATCCAATACGACCTGGAAATATTGACCTCGATGGGGATTACCGGAATATCTTGGATCGACCCTGACCAGATTAAAAATGAGGTCAATTCCCCGCGCTTTCAGGGAGGTTGGTGGGAACCGAGGTCGGGTTTACTTAATCCTGCTAAACAGGTGCGTGAATTGAACCGGATCGCCATGCAATCAGGAGCACGGGTATTTGAGGAAACTCCGGTTTTAGAAATTCATCGCGATGTTTTTTTTACTTTATCCACTCCTAATGGCAAAGTAACTGCAAAGAAAGTCATCTTCGCAACCAATGCTTACTCCCATTTGTTTCCCCAACTCAAGCGTAAGCAAATACCAGCGTTCACCCACATGGTGGTAACAGAGCCACTAAGCCAGGCTCAACTAGATCAGATTGGCTGGAAGAATCGCCAGGGAATTGAAGATGCCCGTAATCTGGTCCATTACTTCCGCCTGACCATCGATAACAGGTTAACGATGGGCGGCAGTGATGTCAGTCTGGCTTACGGTGGGAATATGGAACATGATCTGAACACTCATACCTTCACCGATCTTGAGCGTGATATCGTCTGGCTTTTCCCCCATCTGAAAGGCATACTAATCACACATCGCTGGGGCGGCCCTGTATCGGTACCCCTGGATATGGCACCTGCTATCGGTTATCTTGGCGATCAACGTGCCATTTATAGCCTGGGATGTGTGGGGCATGGTGTCTCAATGACCCACCTTAACGGGCGCACCATGGCAGATCTGGCGCTTGAACGCAAAACCGACCTGACAGATGTGTGGTTCGTTAACCGCCGCATGATCCCCTGGCCTCCAGAGCCGTTACGCATGGCAGCGAGCCAGGCAATCCGGGGTTATCTACGCCTGGAAGACAGCTTGTTCGAGCGACATATCTCGAGAAAGGATTAATCTTGCCGATCGTTTCTGCCACAGCAGTCGCCCGTCCAAATATTGCGTTTATCAAATATTGGGGCGATATTGATCCATCTCTGCACATCCCTGCGAATGGGTCTATCTCCATGAATCTGGAAGGGTTGACCACGCGCACAACCGTGAGCTTTGACCAATCGTTATCTCAAGACCAGTTTACGCTTAATGGTGAATCGACGGTGGATGAGGCTCTCGTGCGGGTAAGTAAATTACTCAGCCGTGTGCGTCAAATAGCAAACGTGTCAACCTATGCCAAAGTGGAAAGTCATAACAATTTCCCTATGGCGGCTGGGATTGCTTCTTCCGCTGCAGGTTTTGCGGCTCTGAGCCTGGCAGCTTCTCACGCGGTTGGTCTTATATTCATCGAGAAAGATCTATCCCGCCTGGCACGTACCGGCTCCGGCTCTGCCTGCCGTTCGATCCCAGGTGGGTTTGTGGAATGGAATGCAGGTCATGACGATAAGGATTCCTTTGCGTATTCCATTGCTCCGCCAGATTATTGGGATCTAGTGGATTGTATCGCTTTGGTTAGTCGGGAGGAAAAACCAACCAGCTCGAGCACAGGTCATTTTCTAGCAGGGACGAGCGCGTTACAAGCAGCGCGCATCGCAGATGCTCCCCAACGCCTGAGCTTGTGCCGGGAGGCAATCCTGGAACGTGATTTTGATCAACTCGCTAAGGTGGTGGAGTTGGACAGTAACCTGATGCACGCGGTGATGATCACCTCCACGCCACCGTTGTTATACTGGCAGCCTGCCACCGTGATGATCATGCATGCGGTTCAAGCCTGGAGAAAAGAGGGGATACCGGTCTGCTATACCATTGATGCAGGTCCCAACGTGCATGTGCTTTGCCCTGGTGAGCAGGCGGAAAGCGTCGTAAACCAATTACGCCAGCTACCTGGCGTGATCCAGGTGCTCACAGCTCACCCGGGAGGACCGGCAATGCTTGAGAAACGCACCGAAAACATGGATGAAGCCAGTTTTTAATCCATATATCGGAGTTAACCCTTAGAATTCCGTTAGAATTTTCCCCCGGTAACCACTTCTCACTAGATACATACTCCAGTACGGGATATAATTCCGTGGTTATTAAAAGCTACAAAGGCCGGTTAGAACGATTGTTGAACCCTAAAGGTACAGAATGACTATACAGTTGATTATTGAATTTATTATCGCGCTTGGGACAATCATATTCATCCACGAATTTGGACATTTCATTGTCTGCAAGCTGTTAAAAATCGAAGTAGAGGAGTTTGGGTTTGGATACCCACCTCGAGCGTTAACCCTGTTTGAGCTTGGGGGCACCAAATTTACCCTGAACTGGCTGCCATTTGGAGGCTTTGTGCGTCCGAAAGGTGAAAACGATCCCACCATTGCTGGCGGCATGGCAGCAGCCAATCCCTGGAGACGTATTGCGGTTTTGTTGGCAGGTCCCACCATGAATCTGCTTACTGCGGTGGTTTTATTCATCGCCATCTACAGTGTCATCGGCTCCTTGCCAGACCGCAACCGAGTTCAGCTGGTGGATATCTCACCGAATTCGCCCGCCTCAACCGCAGGTTTGAAAGCCGGTGATATCCTGGTCAGCGTCGGAGGAGTGGAGATCCATTCCTTGGATGCCGTCAGACCAGTGATTTATGCCAACCTGGGTAAACCACTGGAGTTCATCTACCAGCGTGATGGCGTTACCCAAGAAATCACAATTACCCCATTGGCCAACCCGGGCAGCTCAGGCGCGGTAGGTATCTATATGAACTACCCGATGAAAGCTTTTACAATTTGGGGTGCCGTCCCAGAAAGCTTTACATCCATGTATGAATACGTTAAAGAATTGTTCACCATGATCGGTCAGATGATCCAAGGTCAATCCACGGCTACCGAGGGACGGTTGGTGGGGATCAAAGGGATGTTTGACCTATATGCCTCCGTGCGTGAAAGTACTGGCACACCTGGTGTACCGACCATTATCAATGTGATGCTGTTCTTTGCCAGCATCAGCATATCACTTGGATTAATGAACCTGCTTCCCATCCCGGCATTGGATGGAGGGCGGATTGTATTCGCCCTGCCAGAGATCATCATCCACCGTAGAATTCCACCCAAATATGAAGTCTGGGTGAATTTCATCAGTTTCGCTTTATTGATCCTGTTGATGATATTTATTAACCTGCAGGATTTCATTCACCCGATCACCACACCTATCCCTTGATAAATTTATATGGCTGTTCCAAAACCTAATCCATTTACGATATTAATCGAGGCGTTACTCGATGAAAGTACCCCCTTTTCGCCGCGTTATCTGAATCGTTTATCAGACCTGGACCCAACAGACACATCCTTATTCGCAGAAACCTGGCCTAAGGTCTCCTTGCGACGCCGCCAAGCCCTTCTGGAAGACCTGGAAGAGCTACATCTGGCAGATGACCTACTTTGTTTTGAAGAAGTTGGACGAGTGGCATTAAAAGATAGTAATCCAGGTGTGCGCAAGCGAGCCATACAAATCCTGCGTGAATACGAGCTGGTAGACTTGTTACCCACATTCGTGGATATGTCGGAGCATGACCCTGATGCTGATGTTCGCGCAGCTTCGGCAGCCGCGTTAGCCACTTATATTTATATGGGCGAAGTGGAAGATATATCACCCAAAAAATTACAACTGGTCGAGGAATGCCTGCTGCACCTGATTTCTAGCACCGATACCACCCTGGTGCGCCGTAGAGCGTTGGAAGCATTGGGATTCTCATCGCGCAAGGAAGTCGTTGGGCTGATAGAACAGGCATACGCCTCGCCTGATATAGATTGGCTCGCCACGGCACTGTTTGCCATGGGCCGTTCCGCCAACCCACGCTGGAATCTGCAAGTATTGAAAATGCTAACTTACAAGCGTCCGACTGTGAGGGCAGAAGCTGCCAGTGCGGCTGGGGAGCTTGAAATCAAAGCAGCGGTACCCATTTTGTTGGAATTACTCGAAGACGTCGATCCAGACGTCCGCCTGGCCTCCATTTGGGCGTTATCCCAAGTTGGAGGAGAAGGTGTGCGATCAGCTCTTGAAAATATGCTGGAAGAAACCGTGGATGACGATGAAGCGGACCAGATCGATAAAGCCCTGGAAAATCTGGATTTTACCGAAGAAATGAGAAATCTTGCCCTATTGGAGATACCTGAGGACGGGAATGAACCTGACGACTCCTCAGAGGATGATTACGATAATGATTTGGACGAGATCATTTCTGAGGATGACGAAGATTGAGCGATTTATTTGCTCTCTTCTTTAATAACCTCTTCCCCATTTTATTGGCTGCTTGTATTGGTTTCGCTTTAGCTAAATGGTTAAAGATTAATCCACGCCCGCTTTCTCAAGTCATTTTTTACGTATTCAGCCCGGTCCTTGTTTTTAGCCTGATCATTAATAGTCACTTGAGTAACCAGGATATCCTGCGGACCCTCATCCTTGTCATCGTGTTAATGGTCTGCGTAGGTCTCATTACATGGCTTATCGGCAGCATCCTGCGCCTTGAGCGACGAACCTTAGCAGCTGTAATGATCACAGCCATGTTTATGAATGCCGGCAATTATGGATTACCTCTAACCAGCTTTGCCTTTGGTGAGACGGCACTGGCTTTCGCCAGTATCTTTTTTGTCATCAATGCCATGTTCACCAATACAGTTGGGATCGTAATTGCCTCGTCAGGGTCAATGAGCGTGATTAATGCGATTAAGGGGCTGGTTAAATTTCCAGCCATCTACGCCTTGATTTTAGGAATTCTATTTCTACAATTCGGCTGGAAATTGCCATCCGGATTGGACCGGTCAGTAAGTTTGCTCAGTAATGCTGCCATTCCATGCATGCTGGTACTGCTCGGCATGCAATTGGTGAATATTCGTCTGGAAGGTCATGTCCTCCCGCTCATCCTCACCAGCAGCATGCGCCTGCTGATTGCCCCACTGCTCGCTTTTGGACTAACCAGGCTATTTGGAATGACCGGACCTTCCTACCAGGCGGTGGTTCTAGAAGCCGCCATGCCCGTTGCCGTGCTCACCACGATCCTCGCCACCGAATTCGATGCTGAACCCACCTTCGTCACCACAGCTGTAATGGTCACCACGCTGCTTAGTCCATTGACACTAACCCCATTACTAGCGTTCCTGGGAGCATAGAATGCCACACCATCTCCGGAGAAGCTCGATTAAATCATGGATCAATCTCCGCCAATCCTGCATCCATAGACAATCCCTACCATCTGATATGGAGGGCAAACACAATGACAGATGAAACAAATTCCTGCTTCCACGCAACGGTAACAGGCCGGGTGCAAGGGGTTAGCTTTCGTTATTTTGTATTGGAGAAGGCTGGAGACCTTGATCTTTGTGGTTGGGTGCGCAACCGGTGGGATGGCTCAGTCGAAGTCACCGCTGAAGGACCACGCCAAGATCTCGAGCTTCTGCTGCAAGCATTACGCCAGGGTCCACCCATGTCTCAGGTGGCAGATGTTGATTTTGAATGGCTGACTTTCACAGGTGAGTATGACGGTTTTCGGGTAAGGTCGACGGTTTAATTAACATTTACCCTTGTGTAAAACCCAATCCTCTTTCTTTTAAGGAAACAAATCGCCCACTGCCAATAATGATATGATCGAGTAGTTTCACATCCAGAAGCTCTCCAGCTTGCAGGATGGCGCGGGTGATGGTCACATCATCCGGGCTTGGGGTTGGGTCTCCGGATGGATGGTTGTGGATAACAATCAGATTGGTGGCATTGCGCCGAATGGCAGCCTTGAAGATTTCAGCTACACGCACCTGGGAAGAGTTGACCGAACCACGATAAACCGTCTCGATGTGCTGCACCCGGTTGCGGGTATCCAGCAGCAAAACGCGTAATTCTTCCTGTTCCAATGCACTCATCTCATATTGGACCAATTCTGCGGCATCAGCAGGATTATGCACGATGGGTCGTTCCTCAGGGGATTCCAGCACCAACCTCCTACCGAGTTCTATCGCGGCTTTGATCTGGGCAGCCTTGGCGAGCTTGATCCCTTTTTGGTTACTCAATTCATCAAACGAGGCCCGGTGGATTCCGGAGATACCCCCGAAAGTTTGCAGCAACCTTTGACCGACTTGAACTGCAGTCTCACCCACCATGCCCACCCTCAGCAGGATCGCCAATAACTCTGCAGTCGCCAATGACTGAGGTCCAAGTTTCGCTAATCGCTCCCGGGGACGTTCTTCTTCTCTCAAATCCTTGATGGTGTAGATATTGGTTTCCGAACGGCTCATTTCCTTGCACTCCTTTGATAAATGCCATCTTTGTGCGACATGATTATCGATTCCAATGCTCAATGCTATAATCAACCCTGGGAGCGTGTGTAGATGCTTGATCCACAGACCATAAGTAATCTTATCATGGGACTGGCTGCCTGGGGCGCAGCGTTCTTGGTGGCATTATGGCTGAGTTTGATCATCTGGACATATCGGGATATCCGTTCTAGGGCTCGGGATCCTCTGATGCGTATCCTGGCAGTTATTATCGTAGCACTGCTTTTCCTGCCAGGAATCGTTGTCTATCTCATTTTACGTCCGGCACGCACCCTGGAAGATAAATATCAGCATACCCTGGAGGAAGAAGCGCTTCTTCAGTCTATCGAGGACATCCCGCTTTGCCCTGGTTGTGGGCGCCATATCAAGGACACCTGGACGGTATGCCCGAACTGCCATACCAGACTCAAGAAAGCCTGTCACCAATGCCATAAACTGATGGAGCTGTCGTGGAATATATGCCCTTATTGCGGTACACCGGCACCGGGGATGCGCCGTGAAAATATGACCATGGATGATGTCACCCGTCCAATCCCCATGGAAGAGGAAGCTCCACCGGACGAAACGGTAGTAATAAAAGAGCCTTAATGATGAAACGCTAGTAACAAAAAGTTAGTAAATAAAAACGGCGCACGCTATAGTGCGCCGTTTATATAATTAACGTCTGAGTGCTCCCCAGCCGGCATATTTAGCCGTCTCTCCCAATTCCTCTTCAATGCGCAACAATTGATTGTACTTGGCAACCCGGTCAGAACGGGCTGGTGCACCTGTCTTGATCTGCCCCATGTTGAGTGCAACCGCCAGGTCGGCGATGGTGGTGTCTTCCGTTTCACCGGATCGATGAGAAGTGACTGCCCGCCATCCAGCCCGGTGGCAGGTCTCCACAGCTTCGATTGTTTCAGTAAGGGTGCCAATCTGGTTTAGCTTGACCAATAAAGCGTTGGCGGCTTTCTCCTTGATGGCTCGACGAACACGTTCAGGGTTGGTAACTAGCAGGTCATCTCCTACAATCTGAACGCGTCCACCGATTTCCTGGGTCATAAGCACCCAGCTTTCCCAATCATCTTGTGCGAGCCCATCTTCGATAGAGACGATCGGATACTGGTCTACCCAGGATTTCCAGAATGCCACCATCTGTTCGCCGGTGAGTTGCTTGCCTTCTTTGCGTAGGTTATACAATCGAGTTTGCTCATCGAATAACTCAGAGGCCGCCGGGTCGAGGGCAATCCCAATCTGTTCGCCAGCTTTATAACCCGCCTTCTCGATCGCAGTTAGGATGACTTCCACCGCTTCACTATTAGCTTTAAGTGCCGGAGCATAACCACCTTCATCCCCCACCAGGGCAGTGTAACCACGTTCTTTAAGCACAGATTTCAAGGCGTGGTAGATTTCAGCACTCCAACGCAGCCCTTCAGCAAAACTTGGGGCTCCCAGGGGCATGACCATAAATTCCTGTGCATCTGTCGATTGCCACCCAGTGTGTGCTCCACCATTCAGGATGTTCATCATCGGGACCGGTAATACATGTGCATATACGCCACCGATGTATCGGTACAAAGGCAGCCCTAGAGAGATAGCAGCTGCCTTTGCCACAGCCAGGCTGGTGCCCAACATCGCATTTGCACCTAGCTTGGATTTGTTGGGTGTCCCATCCAATTCGAGTAAAATTGTGTCAATCAGCTTTTGTTCAGTGGCATCCCACCCACTCAGCTCTTCAGAAATGGCACCGTTCACATTATCTACGGCTTTTGTGACCCCTTTACCTAAATAACGCTGCTTGTCACCATCGCGTAATTCAAGTGCTTCGTGCACGCCTGTGGATGCCCCTGAAGGCACTGCTGCTCGACCCAATGACCCATCAAGTAAAATTACTTCGACTTCCACGGTTGGGTTACCCCTTGAATCAAGAATCTCTCGCCCCAAAACTGACTCAATCAATGTATCCATACTTTACCTCTATTCTTTCTTTTTTTACTCTCCCTAACCTGGGATGAGATCTTATATTGTGAAAACAGCCACTATTTTACCGCATTACGGCAATTTTATTATCCTGTTTTACGAAAGTCAGCTTTAGCCTTAATCTTATATCTCCACCAACGCAGTTCATTGGATAACCAAGACTGATATATCACGAACTGGTGTAAATTTTATGCTATCCCTGCCCTTTGCTTGACCACCCGCAGAAAAGCTACAAACAGCGGATGTGGCCGGTTTGGCCGTGATAGGAATTCAGGGTGGAACTGCGTCCCGACCATGAAGGGATGATCCACCAGCTCAGCAATTTCCACCAGGCGACCATCGGGTGAAATTCCCGAGAAGCGCATTCCATTTTGCTGCAAGTCTTCCCGGTAAGCATTATTCAGTTCAAAGCGGTGCCGATGACGTTCTTGAACTAAAGGTAGATCGTATGCTTTGGCTGAAATTGATCCTTCTTGGAGCACACAAGGATATAAACCCAACCTCATAGTGCCGCCCATATCGACTACCCCGCGTTGATCTGGCATCAGGTCAATCACCGGGTAAGGCGTCGTCCGGTCAAATTCTGTTGAGTTGGGCTCTTCACTTTTATAGATCATTCGAGCAAAATCAACCACCATGAGCTGCATCCCAAGACACAATCCAAAATAAGGTACCTTGTTCTCACGAGCATAGTGGGCAGCTTGTAGCTTACCTTCGATCCCACGCGAGCCGAATCCGCCTGGCACGAGGATGCCATCTGCTTGCCGAATCTCCTCCCAACCACGCCCTTTTTCCAGCTCAGCTGAATGCACCCACAAGATATCAACATCGACTTCCAGTTCCAGACCAGCGTGTTTAAGCGCTTCGCGTACGCTCATATATGCATCATGTAGCTCGACATACTTCCCCACCAGGGCAACCTTGACCTTTGGATTAGGATGACCGACTTTTTTCACCAATGCTTCCCAGGCTGTCCAATCAGGAACGCGCCGAGCGTCCAAACCAGCCCGTTTTAACAGGTAATCTCCAACCCCTGCTTTCTCAAGGATCAATGGTACTTCGTATAATATGGGGGTCGTAACCATAGGGACAACTGCCTTTTTCTCCACGTCGCAGAAGAGGGCAATCTTATCACACAGCTCTTCTCCCACAGGATAATCCGAGCGTGCCACGATCATATCGGGAGCAATACCTATTGACCGCAGTTCTGCCACTGAGTGCTGGGTGGGCTTGGTTTTCAGCTCATCTGTAGCCCCTATATGAGGCAACCAGGTCACATGGATGTAGATGGTGTTCTCGCGACCGATATCGGAACGCATTTGACGTAGTGCCTCGAGGAATGGTAAAGATTCGATATCACCTACAGTACCGCCAATCTCCACCAGGACAATCTCAGCTCCAGTAGCTTTTGAAACCAACATGATCCGGCGTTTAATTTCATTGGTAATATGCGGAATTACCTGAATGGTCCCACCCAGATAATCACCTCGCCTTTCTTTTGAAATCACTTCGGCATAGACCTGCCCGCTGGTGAAATTGCAGACCTTGCTCAAGCTGGAATCGATGAAACGCTCATAATGGCCCAAATCCAGGTCCGTTTCGGCTCCATCATCCAGGACGTATACCTCACCATGTTGGTATGGGCTCATTGTTCCAGGGTCGACATTGATATATGGGTCCAGTTTTTGTGCAGTGACGTTGAATCCGCGTTCTTTGAGTAACCGTCCAATGGCTGCAGCAGTGACACCTTTCCCAACAGAGCTAACCACCCCACCGGTGAAAAAGATATATTTCGTAGTCATGTCACCCTCCACTCCTGGTTCATGCAAGGCGCTTAGAATACTGGCTTCGGTTAATAGAGCCCAATAATAAAGGCAGTGGGGAGGGCCGTTTGACGGCAGCCTCCCCACCGAAATCTGTTGAATATCCTATTTTATCTACTCGCATCATTCCACCACTAGTTGCAAATCTTCTGCCGCCCGGCGCATTTCAAGGAAGATCAATCCAAGCTTGGCTTGTTGCCCTGCCAAAGCAGTTAATACAGCTTCATCACCGATGGAGGTGAGGATCACGAAACCATCTCCGCCTTTGATGTAAACTTGTTCCAGGTTGCCCCGACCCAGCTCGGTAGAAATGCGCTCTCCAAGGCTGAGCATGGCAGCTGACATAGCAGATACACGGTCCTCCTCGACTTCATTCGGAAGTGCAGAAGCGATGATGAGTCCATCTACCGAAACAACCGCTGAGGCTTCGATATCCGGCGAGGCTGCCTGCATTTGGCGTAATCGTGAAACCATCTGTTCTGTGCGAGATGATGCCATACTGACCCTATTCTCAGTGGTAAAGATTAAATTACAACTCATGAGTTTACCATAATTTTCTCAAAGTGTTAAAACCAGTCAGTTGAGTAATTATTATTGTAAATAAGCTAATCGGGGTTATATTGAAACATTTTTTAAACAGGCTCTTTTGAGATCAATTAACTCACGCAAATTGCTCGAGGCCTGTTTTTATGTTATATTAAGAGGTTGCCATGGGCAACTGGTATTTAATCCTGACCTGTATGATCCTCTTTATACCCCACCTTATCAGGGCGGAGTGGATGTTTCCGTTTAACAGGCAACTGGATCAAGTTGTAGATGCAGCAATTATCTCACCGATTGTTGGGCAGTCAGTTCAAGATAGCGTGGTTATCCGGGGTAGTACCACCTTGGATGGATTTCAAGCTTATGAAGTATATTTTGCATCTACCTCCGATCCCACACAAACATGGTTCCTGATCCAGGAAAGCACAACTCCAATTCAAGCTGGGATACTGGCGGTATGGGATACTTCCACCATCATAGATGGAGATTACAGCTTGCGTTTGGTGGTCCACCAGACTAACGGTGACCGAGTAGAAGCATTCGTTCCTGACTTACACGTGCGGAATTACTCGCCCAGCGAGATAGATACTCCCACCCCCGCCTCACCTGTTATGACCCTTTCGCAAGTTTTACCCACCGGTATGCCTTCCTCTTCTGCCACATCTACGTCGATTGCGATTCAACTGCTACCCACAATCACGCCATTACCGACAAACCCTGCTGAGATTTCCTCTTCTCAGGCATTCCTTGCTTTTGGCAAGGGAGCGGTATTTACAATTGGATTCTTTGCCCTCTTAGGTGCTTATCTAGGTATTCGTACCATCCTACATGACCGTAAGTGACACCGGAGACACATGACTGATCAAAATCTAGAAACTCAGATCCAGCCGCTTAAGCGTGAAGGACCCTTCCTCATCGCCGGTTTGGGTAACCCAGGCAGAAGGTTCGAGAGAAACCGGCACAATGTCGGCTTTATGCTGCTCAACCGTATATCTTCAAGATTGGGTGAAGCTTTTGGATCCGTTGAATCAAAAGCCCTGGTGGTGAAATCCAGCTATTTGGGAGAAAGGGTGATCCTGGTCAAACCGCAAACCTATATGAACAACTCAGGAGCAGCAATAAGCGCACTTGTCCATTTCTATAAGATACCATTGGATAATTTACTGGTGGCATATGATGATGTCGACCTGCCACTGGGAGCGTTGCGCCTGCGTCCATCAGGGGGCTCGGCAGGTCAGAAAGGTATGCAATCGATTATTGAACGCCTGGGCATGGAAGAATTCCCTCGCCTGCGAATCGGCACCGGCAGACCACCTGGCAGGATGGAAGCTGCAGATTACGTGTTGCAAGATTTCCCAAATGATGAGTCTGACCTTTTGATAAACACCCTGGATCGGGCAGTCGAGGCTGTGCTGACCTTTCTTCAGTATGGGTTGGACCGAGCTATGAATTCATATAATGGGTAATCAACTAAGGTAGTTTTATTACCAATAAAGGCATGTTATTTCATTACACATATGGAACTTGAAAGAATAGTAGACTCTATTTCAGCTGCTTCATCCAACCTGTTCAGTATGGTTGGGGAAGAGCACCAAATTCCTCCACTTGGAATTCGGCGATCAGCCAGGCTCCCGTGGTTAGCAGCGCTGCGCCAATCACTGAAACATCCACTGCTGCTAATTACCGATCGCAATGATCATGCATTGATGCTTGCCGATGAGTTGGCTTTGTGGGCGCCAAAATTACCGCGCCTGTTCTTTCCCGAACCCAACCCCCTATTTTACGAAAATGCTCCCTGGGGACTGACCACCCGGCGGGATCGCTTGATGGTGTTGACTGCATTGGCAGGTTATCATATTCCAGGTGGACCTAAGCTTCCTCCTCCAATCATCATTGCACCAGTCAGAGCAGTCATGGCTCGCACTTTACCCAGGCGCGATTTCCTTAAGGCTTTGCGCACGATCAAGATTGGTCAGATCATCCAACCCGAGGAGTTGTTGCGAGCCTGGGTGAGCTTGGGTTACGAACACTCTAACATCGTGGTAAGCCCGGGTCAATTCTCCAGGCGGGGTGGAATCCTGGATGTATGGACGACCTCCTCTGACCAGCCCGTCCGGATTGAGTTCTTCGGTGACGAGATTGACACTTTGCGTCGCTTCGATCCTGCCTCGCAGCGTACGGTAGGAACAATTGACCGTTTGCCAATTTCCCCCGCTCGTGAGTTCATCACACCTGATGCTACACGCATGAGTGAACTAAATATCGAGGTTTCCAGCGTGTCGGAATTTCATATTCCTTTGCTCCATCCCACTCCAGCCAGCCTTTTGGATTACCTGCCTCCTCAAGCAATGATCTTGATGGATGATCTCCAGACTGTGCGAGATTGTGTCCAGGAAGTGGAAGAGCAGGCAGTGGGGCTGCGTAAGGATTACATCAAGGATGGTGAGCTCCCGACCGATTTTCCAATCCCATACCTGACTTGGGCTGAGATCGAAGATACACTGGCAGATGAACAAGCGATTGATTTGGGTCAGCCATTAGAACTGGAAAGCCTCCCAACAGGCTCAATGAATATCTCTGATAGCTTCCAACCTGGGGCTCGCTTTGCAGGTCAGCTCAAGCCTTTGATGGATTATATTGGAAAAATATCAACTCAAGCTGAGGACTTGACCATTGTTTCTCGCCAGTCTGCCCGTCTACAGGAGCTCTGGAAAGAACATAACCCTTTCACAGCAACCACCCAGTCCATAACATTTTACGATGCCAGCTTGTCAGAGGGTTTTACCTTTGCGCCTCCGGGTGAAAAGCCTTTGCATCTCTTGACGGATGGTGAAATATTCGGTTGGCGTCGACCTGAGCTGCGCCAACGCGCCCGACCGATAGCTGAAGCGCCTGAGGCAGCCTATGCTGACTTGGAACCGGATGATTGGGTGGTGCATGTCGATCATGGTATTGGGCGTTTCAATGGATTGGTTCAACGATCCGTGGACGGCATCGAGCGTGAATACCTATCGGTGGAATATGCGGAGGGTGATCAATTATTCGTCCCGATATACCAGGCAGACCGTCTGACACGCTATATCGGTCCTGATGCTCACCCGCCAGCTCCTACCCGTTTGGGAAGCCCCGAATGGCGTACAACCAAATCCCGCGTCACGGAAGCAGTCGAGGAGGTGGCACAAGACCTTTTGGATCTGTATGCCCGTCGAAATGTGGTGGAGGGGCATGCCTTCGCAATAGATGCCCCATGGCAAATGGAACTGGAAGCTAGCTTCCCATACATAGAAACCCAAGATCAATTAAGGGTCATCTCAGAAGTCAAACGGGATATGGAAACCTCAAAACCGATGGACCGCTTGATTTGTGGCGATGTCGGTTATGGAAAGACAGAGGTGGCTTTACGCGCAGCATTCAAGGCTGTGATGGATGGCAAGCAGGTGGCGATCCTGGTGCCCACCACAGTATTGGCACAACAGCATTACCATACTTTCTGCCAGCGTCTGGCACCTTTCCCGGTGGAAGTGGAGATGCTTTCCAGGTTTCGCACCCCACAGCAACAGAAGGATATCCTGGACCGTCTCCAACGAGGTAAGGTGGATATCGTTATCGGTACGCATCGTTTACTCCAGGGAGATGTGTTGTTCAAAGACCTGGGTCTCCTGATAATAGACGAAGAACAACGCTTCGGTGTGACCCATAAGGAGACCCTGAAGAAGATACGGACTGAAATAGATGTCTTGACCCTGACTGCTACACCCATCCCGCGTACCCTCTATATGACCCTCACCGGTGTGCGCGATATCTCAACCATAAACACACCGCCCGAAGAGAGACTGCCGATCATCACTCATGTAGGACCGTATTCCCCCTGGTTAGTCCGCCAGGCGATCTTGCGCGAGCTGGAACGTGGAGGGCAGGTATTTTTTGTCCACAACCGGGTACAAACCATCGGTGCAATGCGCTCACATTTGGAAAAATTGATCCCTGAAGCTCGGGTGGTCGTAGCTCATGGTCAGATGCAGGAAGACCAGCTATCACACCGCATGGAGCAGTTCGCGGCTGGGGATGTGGATATCCTATTAAGCACCTCGATCATCGAGTCCGGATTGGATATCCCCAACGCCAATACTCTCATCGTGGATCGTGCGGATACGTTTGGTCTTGCTCAGCTATACCAACTGCGAGGTCGAGTTGGGCGTGGGGCGCAACGTGCTTATGCATATTTTTTCCGCCATAATCACCTGGCTCCGACCTTGGAAGGCCGACAGCGCCTGGAAACAATCGCTGAAAACACACAGCTCGGAGCAGGTTACTCAATTGCCATGCGCGATCTTGAGATTCGCGGGGCTGGTGATATCCTGGGAACCCGCCAACACGGGTATATTGCCTCTGTTGGGTTCCATCTATACACCAAGCTCCTGGCTGATTCTGTACAGCGACTGCGGAGAGGGAAAGTGTTGCCAGTTCTTGCCGAAGCTCTCCAGTTCGAAGGGGTAGCTCCTGGATTACCTATTTCCGTGGATTTACCGTTGCCCGTCAGTCTTCCAGCCAGCTACATCCCTGAACGGCAAACCCGCACACGCCTGTACCGACGTCTGGCAAATCTGCGCTCACACGTTGATATTGACGCGTTATCTGAGGAATTCATCGACCGTTTCGGTCCCCTGCCGGAGGAAGCGCAAAACCTGTTCTATCAGCTCAAGGTCAAGCTTTTGTCTGAAAAGGCTGGATTGTTATCCGTGAGTGGCGAAGGTGGTCAAATCATCCTGCGTTTTCCACCCCTGCCTGAGGGTGAGACTACCCGGGCCTTGCCCGAGTTAGGGGATGATATCCGCACCGGGAAAAACGCACTATGGATACCTGTGACTGAACCGAATGGTTGGCAGGACAAACTTTTAAGTGTATTACAAAGGTTGAGCCAAGATTGATCGATAAATGTAACAATTTTTTCTATAGTTAAGTTAAAATATGAATAATAATTGCTATTAAAGTTATAGAGTGGCATATACAGCAGTACAAGTGTGAGCCCATATTTAACTTGGGAGCCCGAGGAGGAATCTATGAATTATAAAGATTTCCAAAACCGTGTCGATTATGGCACCCAAATGTTCGATTCTGGGAATATGCAAGCTGCGCTCGAAGTATTTACTGGTTTGGTCAGCAGCGATATATCTGATCTCGATAAATCATCCATGTGCCTTAATATTGCTGTAATCTATGACAAATTGGGAAATACCCAGCAGTGCTTAGAATTGTACGCTAAGGCTATTCAACTGGAAAAACCACATTGCCGGTTTGAAGCCCAGGAATATTTAGCAAACTACTTAAAGCAAATTAGCCGACCTCGTGAAAGCCTAAAAATCCTCGAGAGCATACTTGCCTCAAGTCATCTGACTGAAGTAGAAAAAGTCCGCATCCGAGAAAACATCGAAGGGTTGAAGGTCGAGATCAATAAACCAATTTACCGGCGCCCTGGTTCACAAGAAGAAGGTTCAGCCTAGTAATACCTAAGTTTTCCCGACTCAGGAGATATCGCATCCTTGCGGGTGAGCTGAAATTACCCCCATGCCTACTGTTCTGGAATCACTAAACTCAGCTCTGCACCATGCATTTACCGACAATATAAACGTTTATTTGTTGGGAGAGGACGTACTTGATCCATATGGCGGTGCATTTAAGGTCACCCGTGGCTTATCAACCAAGTTTCCTGATCGAGTTTTAACCACTCCTCTCTCAGAGGCTGGGTTCGTCGGAGTAGCTACTGGGATGGCTTTGCGCGGTTTACGACCCGTGGTGGAGATCATGTTCGGTGACTTCACCAGCTTGATTGCTGACCAAGTCATCAACCATATTGCTAAATTCCGCTGGATGTACAATGATCAGGTAACTCTTCCCTTAGTAATCCGCACTCCTATGGGTGGTCGACGTGGGTACGGCCCCACTCACAGCCAGACACTCGAAAAACTATTCATGGGTATACCCGGATTGACCGTGGTTGCACCTGCAGCCCTTAGCCGAACAGATGGATCAGGCAGCCCGGGAGAATTGCTTTATCAATCGATCCTTGAAAGCGAAGAACCAACACTTTTCATTGAAAATAAGCTCCAATATTTACTCCCTATTCAAAGCCAGCTGGATTTAAAAGATTTTATAATCACAACAGATCCCAGAAGTAAGGGCTCAAACCCACCTACCTATACCCTCTCAATTCGAGGCGCCCCACCAGCCACACTCACCATTGCCGCGTACGGATATATGGCCGAGCTGGCCAGGCAAGCCGTTACCCGTCTGGCTTATGAGCACGAAATTTTTGCTGAGCTGGTGATACCAACTCGGCTCTCCCCATTCATAGTTGAGCAGATTATCTCTTCCGTCAGCCATACATATGCCCTCCTGACGGTCGAAGAGGGAACCTTCACACTGGGCTGGGGGGCTGAGGTGCTTGCCAGGGTGGCTGTAGCGCTCGGCTCTTACTCAGTCAACTACCAGCGGCTGGCAGCTAGAGAGGTACCAACCCCCGCTTCCGGACCACTAGAAGCAGAAGCTTTGCCTGGCGTTGATGACATTATTCAATTAGCTCTCCAAATGAAACCATGACACATCCACAAAGATGCTTTATTAGATCCAACCATGAGTATTGATTTCTGCTGGTTGCAGGTTAGTGTTAAAATTCGATATGAATAATAAATTTAATGAAATATGAATGAACCTAGTCCAATCACCATTCCATTGATAAATCCCAATGAGCCCGGAG
>Ga0153916_10001039_pt1 | contig 19487 bp, 16 predicted proteins | sample Opewatmetagenome_FD_109642 | JGI IMG/M metagenome (GOLD analysis project Ga0153916, IMG submission 109642) | Freshwater wetland microbial communities from Ohio, USA - Open water 3 Core 3 Depth 4 metaG | ecosystem: Environmental > Aquatic > Freshwater > Wetlands | place: USA: Ohio, Lake Erie... | reverse complement strand
TTCACATAAAGCCCGTACCCCAATACCCATTGCTCATCTCGCCAATCACTGGTTGGCAATTGGGCTACCATTACTTCATTCGCTGGACTTTGGTATTCCATCCATGTCATCGCTTTCTGTACTGCAGCATCAAGGAAGTTGGCGTCCCCGGTTGCTTTTCTATATAGACCGACGGCTAGAAGAAAAAGCGGGGTCGAATCGCTTGAATTAAGTTCATTTGGGTCATGAACAAGTACCGGAATTTGCCCCATTTGGCTTTGATTTCTAGCTAGCGTCTGGAGTACACGTCGCAAAATTGTCGTCAACTTTTGGTTCCCGCAGGCTAGTACGCCTAGCCCGGAGATTAAGAGATCACGGGTGTAAGGCTCTGGGTACCCCCATCCTGCGGCTCTAGGCAGTGAATGGTACGGACCTCGGGCATTGTGCAGCAAGACCTCCAGGGCTGCTTTCTTGGTTTCCCTAACACTACTCCATTGTTGTGCTTTCATCTCATGTAAGCCCCAGTTTTTCCGAGATGATCTGAACAAACCTTTTTGCTACAATTCGGTAGTCATAGTTCTCTACCACTCTTCTCCTCCCCGCTTCCCCCATCCGCCGTCGCAGTTTCTCATCTTGCATGAGAGTCAACAGGTAGTCAGCTATATCATGAACACTGGCCCGATAATCGACAGTATGTGGATTCTGAAAGACTATCCTATGCCCTGGCTCCCAGCCAGACTCCTCCCCGGCAGTTGTTTCTTTAATCACGACCTCCATGGCGATATCAGCCAAGAAAGCTGTTTCACCATGGACTAGTGTGTCAAGCATAGCCATAGCTTTGATAGAGACTACCGGCTTGCCGCAGGCTCCTGCCTCAACTTGCGGCATCCCGAATCCCTCTAACCTTGAGGGAGCAGCGTAAATGTCACACGCATTCAGAAGGTAAGGCATGAAATTCCGCGAAACGATGTTAGTGGTGTAGATCACCTTGTTCATTATGCCAAGGGAGGTCGCTAGCTGAAGATCCATGAGATTCTGCTGCAAAGTCCTGGGCTGTGGCCAGACCTTGCACACGTATTTCCACTTTGGCGCTTTGCCATCAATAATCGCCAGAGCTTGCATCACTTCCTGTGCGCCTTTGGATGCGGCATCTCCGCCTACAGTAAGAATCATAATGTCTTCAGGCTTAACGCCTAATGCCTCACGGACACAGGCCACTTTCTGTTCACTCTTGTCGCGTGGCACGAAGGATTCAGTGTCTACTCCAACTGGCAAAACCTCTATATTCTTGCCGTGCAGACCATCGCGTTTGTAGACATCTTTAACCCATTGCGATGTGACCAGAATGAGAGGCAGTGCGTTAAGGATCTCCTGATAATTCGCTACATAGCCATCGGCCACCAGCCAGGGCACCGGTAGGACCCCATACCGCTGAGCATGGAGAATCAAATCAGGCGTATTTCCCCAGTAGCCCACTCCCACAACTATATCTGGTTTGTACCAGCGGTAGTACCATTCCTTTTCCTGTGCAGAAGAATAATGAACCGCTTGAGCGTCAATCCCTAATTCTTTGAGTCCCTTGTAGAGTAGGTCACCTTGGGTTGCCAGTCCTCCAGGGGGAGGTGGATAGTCGTATAGTACTAGTACCCTCATCGCTTCCGCCTCTCGGTCTTTGACCATTTTCGGAATTCAACAGGGGATTGGAAACACCAGAACGCTTCTTCTCTCATGACGATATCAGCTTCATATGTCCCAGGAGCAAAGCCATATATGGCATTAACGATAGTATACTTCCTTAGCCATATGTCCTCAGGCAAGTATGATATCAGATGTGCCGTCTTAATCGCTTTAGGGAGATCATCCTTACCACCCTTTCCACCATCCTCATAAGCGAACATCCAGACCTCTTTTGCTTTAATCAGTTCTTTCTCCCATAGTAAAGCAACTGCTGTCCCGATTTCTTCGTGGCGTCGATGCCGTGTGTATTCTCCATGTGGACTGTGGGTCAGGATAAGGTCAAAATGCTTTTCAGGCAATAAGGAGAGCACCATTTGCTGTACATCAGCTTCTGATAGAGGCAATTGCTCTGTTCCATCATCAAGATCACCAATCTCACTGACTCCGCCAAGTTGCTGGACAGCGCGAATGAATTTTGGCGCCCGATCTGTGTCGCTTCCACGACAGAGCGATACAATTGTCCAATGCCAGTCCGGGTGGATGAGCACAGTCCCTCCAGCCCAGATCGTTTCATCATCAGGATGCGCAACTATCATAGCAGCTGTGACATATTCCCCTTTTTCCATACATTCTAGTAATGATGCAAGAGATAAAAGATGTAGCTTCTTGCACATGACTACAATGTGTGTCTAATAGTCGGACCTGAGTTTCAACTAGAGAGAGATGTTGAAAGGGATTGCCCTTACCATGCAGTCTAGCCCTACCATCATGTTAAATACCCCTATCTGGCAAGCAACGGATGAGAGGAATGGTTGATTGAAGATTAACGGTTTCATGATTGAAGATGTAGTGATTGCTTCGGGGGATATCTCTATCAAAGAGGCGATTGGCACCCTTTATCACAAGCATATTGGCTCAGTCATTATCATTGACAAGGACCGGAAGTGTAAGGGGATATTCACTGAACGGGATGCCATCCGAGTCGTAGCTACTGATGTTCCCTTGAGTACACCGCTCAAGGAGGCCATGACGACTAATCTCAAGACAGTGGAAGAGGGAGCTACATTCGCAGAGGCTCTGAATATCATGAGGACCCATAACATACGACACTTGCCAGTCACCGATAGACAGGGGAAGCTCATTGGCCTCCTTAGTCTTAGAACAATCTTGGATGAAGTCTATAATATGCGCACTGCCAAACCCTAGGATTCCTTCACGTAACATCAGGAGAGAAAACTAATGAAGCGCTTCGAAAACAACCCAATCCTTGAACCAGTACCAGGTCATTACTGGCAAAATCGAGAAGTATTCAATGCAGCCGCCCTCTATGCAGGAGATAAAGTCCATATCCTTTATCGTGCCATGGGAGACGATGGAGTGTCACGTTTGGGATACGCGAGTTCTTCGGATGGATATTCGATTGACACACGACAGCCCGAACCAGCTTTCGCACCGGCAAGTTCCTGTGAGAATCTAGGCTGTGAAGACCCCCGACTCACCCAAATGGATGGAGAATGCCTGATGACGTATACAGCCTACAGGAGTTATCCCAGTAACGCGTACCAAGTCTCCATCACAAGGATTTCTCTAGAAGACCTACTATCAGGTGACTGGAACTGGGGAGAGAGATGGTTGCCCTTTGATGGTATACTCAACAAGAATGCAGTGATATTCCCTAAGAAGATAGATGGGCGCTATGTGATGTATCACCGTATTGAACCTTATCTGTGTGTGGCGTATTCCGACGACCTGAAACGGTGGTGTAATATGAAGGCGGTGATGCAGCCCAGACACGATAGTTGGGACTGCCTCAAGGTCGGATCAGCAGGACCGCCCATCGAAGTGAGTGAGGGCTGGCTTTTCATATATCATGGGGTGGATTTTAACTACGTCTATCGTCTCGGCGCTCTCTTGATTGACAAGGAGAATCCGGAGAACATACTCTATCGTTCGGAAAAACCAATATTGGAACCAAGTGAGGAGTATGAAAGGTTTGGCAAGGTGCCTAATGTCGTGTTTAGCTGTGGGAGCGTCATGTTGGATGGCAAGCTTCTGGTCTATTATGGTGGTGCGGATTCCGTAGTCTGTGGAGCCGAATATGACCTGGGAGAACTTCTTCCCTAGTTGAGTTCGGCTTTTCCGATTAAACACTATGGCTCATTCTTACACAAAGTCTCCATCTCAAGACGGGCCAAGAGATAGGAGAGACCTGACTCCGCCCCCTGGTTTCTGTTGAGTCCTTCAGGTGTAATCCCGTCAAAACAACCGCCAGTGGCGGGATTATAGACCATTATGTTCTTTGAGTTCTTTCCCATGAACCAATCAAATGCAATGCATGCAATTTTGGAGTATCGCTTCTTTCCAGTTACCTGAAATGCTGTGGATGCCGCTTCCACCATACATGATGCTTCAATTGGCTGTTGATCATAGAGCGTCTTTCGTCCACCTCTTCTCTGCCAGGACCGATTGCCTACCGGTTGGAACATATCATGAATAATAACCGTTGATGCAAGAAACTCGAAAGTCTTCTCAGCGATGATGAGATAATCTTCCTTTCCGGTTGTCTGATATGCCCTGAAAAGGGCATGAGGAAGTCGAGCATTTGCATACGTAAGGTTTGGCTCGAACCATTGCCACGACTCTGTTGATTCATGCCTATAGGCTTCACAGAGGCGATCAGCCAATTGAATCACATTCAACGGAAGGTTCTTGTCTTGAGGAAATGCCTTAACATAGTAATAAAGGCCCAGGATGGCATAGGCATGTGTTCTAGGCGAACCAGATTTCAACGCCCAAATCAAGCTCTTGTCGAAAATCTCATTCGCTATCATTCTTAAATCGTCAGAAACCAGTGTATCTTGAGAATATCCACAGGCCCAAAGAACCCGACCGAGTGAGTCTTCCGACCCCTCTTCATCGAGAAAGCTGCGATTGTATCCAAGGAAGTTGTGAACCCGCCCATCTTCCTTCTGCATATGGAGAAGAAAGCTCAGATAGGTCCGTGCAAGGGTCATAGCTTGTTCATCTCCGCCTAATCTATATAATTTGAGGGCAGCTATGAGAGCACGAGCATTATCGTCAGTAGTATATCCTTCTCTCCTGTCAGCAATCGAGGCTTTTGCGTGTTGGAATATACCTGTGTCATCGGTCAGATCTTGTAGCCAGCCAAAGCTGATAGAAGGAAGTTTGATAGAATCCAACCTCCTCTCTACCGAATCACTTCTTTAAATAAAGAAGCATATTTCGAAGCCACTTTGGGCCATGTCATTTCCTGACCGTACTCATATGCCAGCTTCTCAATACTTGCTCTTTGCCCAGGGTTTTCTAAGAGTTGTCTGATGCTTTCGGTGATGGAACTGGGATTTTTAAATTTGCAGAGTAATCCCCGACCTTCAGCCAAAACTTCTGTAGCGTAGTAGAAGGGAGTAGAAACAATGGCTCTTCCAGCCCCTAGTGCATAAGTCACTGTCCCACTTGAGAGTTGATCCACGTTGATATAAGGGCAAATATACACATCCGTACCCTGTAAGTATTGAATTAGTTCATCTTGGGTCAGAAAGCGATTGTTGAACTTGACATTGTTCTCTAACTTTAATCTCTTCACCAAACGGACTAGTCGGTTTCTGTATTTCTCGCCTTCATGCAGTCTAACCTGTGGATGAGTCGCTCCAATTACCAGATAGAGTATGTCGGGCCACTCTTTGACGAGTTCTGGCAGAGCCTTGATTGCATTTTCAATTCCCTTATCTCGACTTAAGAGGCCGAAGGTAGACAAGACAATTCGCCCATTGAAGCCCAAGGCATCTTTTGCCAGCTCGCTTGGCACAGATGGCATAGGAGGGGCTCCATGTGGAATGATCCGGATTTTATCAGCATCGATATCATAGGTTTCTCTGAGGATGTTTGCCGCCATCTTCGTCATGACTACAATGGCAGAGCTGTATCGCCCTATCCCCTTCAACACCTTGTTATGAGCTGCAGTACTTTCAGGCGACTGGAATATCTTCGAATGGGGCGAGAGTGTTGTGTGCATTGTAGTAATGCTAGGCTTGCTCAGTTTTCCGAGGAAGGTCAAGAGATAATTCCCCCAATCTCCACCGAAAAGTCCAAACTCATGTTGCACATTTACCAAATCGAAATCTGAACCGTTGACTAGATCAGCTACTTGGTGATAGGTTCTCTCATCAGCCGCATCAATTTGCATCACAACTTCTTTTCCATAGTTATAGGTTGAGCCGGGATCATTTATACCGATAATAGCTGCAGGTTCCAATACGTGGAGAGCGTCTATGCTCTTTGTCAAATCCTCAGTGAAAGTGGCTATTCCACACTCTCTGGGTGTATAACTGCTGACATAAGCTATTCTCAACATAAACTAATCACATCACCAGTGGATACGAAAACGCCATCCAGTTTGAATTCCTACCTTGCAGCTAGAGATAAGCGTTATGAACTGGCATTTTCAATAGGTATAACTCAAGTACCAAATCAGTCTGTCATTTCATTTGGAGATGATACTAGATAATGGAAGGAGGTTTTAGACCAGTTTCTCTGCACGCTCAATAAGCCTAACACCTTCGTCACTGAGGCGATCTGCAGTTTCTTGCGTGTTTCCTTCGGCAAAACAACGATAGATAGGCTCAGTGCCGGACGGTCTGATGAGAATCCAGCCGTCATCGTGGATTATCTTCACACCATCTATTGTTATACGATTCATGTCCTTACTTAGTTCAAGGAGTGCCTCTAGAATCGATTCCTTCTTTTCTTGAGGTACATGTACTTTCACCTTTGTATTGAAATATGCAGGAAGTTCACTGACAAGCTGTGAGAGAGTCTTACCTTCTAGGGCAATCATTTCCACCACTTGGGTAGCAGTCATTGCACCATCACGGACAGGCTGATGAGCCGGGAAAAAGACCCCGCCATTTTCCTCACCACCTAATTCTGCGCCAATCTCTTCAAGTCTGTGCGAAACAACAACACTTCCAACTTCAGTCCAATCAATCCTGGCGCCAGCTTTTCGGACTACATCCTCAATAAGACGACCGCTTGAAACAGGCGTGACTAGAGTTGACCCATGTTTCTTAGCCAATACTCGCGAGGCAATCAATGCAAAGGATTGGTCACCCCACAGTACCCTGCCCGTTTCATCAACAAAGGTTGCTCTATCTGCATCACCATCATGCGCTATCCCTAAATCAGCCCCAGTGACTCTCACCGCGAGTGCGAGGTCCTTGATATTCTCAGGGATTGGTTCAGGATTTCTTCCCGGAAATGAACCATCCAACTGAGCGTTAAGTGAGACTACGGTACATCCAAGTTCTCTTAGGAGCCTAGGTGTCACTAAACCCCCTACACTATTAGCACAATCAACAATCACTTTCAGTTTCCTATTCTTTATTCTATCGACATCGAGGAGCTTTTTGATTCCCTCTATATACACATCAATTGCAGAGTCATAATGTGTGACAAGACCAATTTTGTTCCAATCAGCAATCTTGAACTGCTTCGATTGGTAGATTAATCCAATCTGATTTTCGATCTCGCGAGATATCTCAATTCCCGTGGATCCTATCACTTTCATTCCATTGAATTGAGGGGGGTTGTGTGAGGCTGTAACCATGACTCCAGCGATACATCCTAGTCTGGGAATCATATACTGCAAAGTCGGAGATGGCACGAGACCAAGATCGACAACAGAACAGCCTGTTGAGGTCAACCCAGAAGTCAATACCCGAGTGAACATTTCGCCTCCCATCCGCGAGTCCCGCGCTATACCAACTGCACCGGGGCCTAGCACAGTGCCTACAGCACGACTCAGATTGAGAACCAATTCAACGGTAAAGTCCTCGTTTATTATACCACGGACTCCGTTTGTACCAAACATTGTTGTCAAGGGCCTTTCACCTGAATCTGTACAAGTAGGTGATGACTTAAGAGTTGTTTCACGTGTTTCTCATTGTGATTTCTGATGCCTCTCTCTAGACATCCACGAGACCAGATCTATTACGCAGCAGCAAGGATGATGACAGAAGGTAGGAATAGAGAAGCAATCGAAGCACTAAGACTCCTAATTGAAAAGAATTCAAATCATGTCAATGGTCATGTCACATTGGCTGTAGCACTGATGCAAAGACAGGAGAACCTGGATAAGAACAATCCAGGCACAATTGAAGCCCTTGCTCTCATAGATACTGTTACCTCCCTCAATCCAAACGACCCTATCCCACTAATAGAGAAACAGATGTAGTTTCAATTTCAAATCGAGAGAAGTTCTTTCTCTCTTGCCCATTCTTCCTACAATCATCATACTGAATGGAAACAGCTGAGAACCAGTCGCCTAGGCTGCGTAGTCCCTACTATCACACCTCTTAGGTCTGTTGAATCCACCACATAGCCAATGGGACCACTAGACTGCCTACGGGCCAGGCATTACACAGTATCTGCTCTCGACATCCTTGCTATACCTACAAAGTAAAGGCAGGCACCAATGACGACCATTGGAGTACTCGCTATGATGAGAATAAGTGGCAGGTTCTGGAGGGTAGCCATCATGGCAAATCCTGCAAACAGCGAAATCATGAGGATAACCATTACCAAGAAGACAGAAGCAAGGGTGTTCGCTATGAAAGCGAAACTCTTCTGGTCCTCATAGGTAGGGTTGTTTGCAGTGATACCGATGCTGATCAGCACAGCACCAGCTGTCGACCAATATGTGTAGAGGAGAATTGCAGCAAACTCAATTATCCCGAACTGGAACACAATCGTCACTGCGACAGCCGGTATTATGACTATGAGAACTGCGATGATGAGTGATTCTACTAGCCGTGCCTTTGCGAACTTCCACGCGCCGCTTGGCGCGGACTTGATTATCCAGAGTTGGTCCTTAGACTCGAGGAATCCCATCCCGCCAAAGGTAATCCCACTGATCATGGCCGTCATCATGCCCACCATGAGTATGACTATCATCGTGATGAGGACTTGTACACCTTCCGGAGCGCCTTCAGGAAGGGATTGCACGGAGTAGCTCAGTATCACAGGTAGAAGCACAGAGAGGACCACTCCATAGATCAATCGGGATACGTTCTGCATCTTTCTACTGAACTCCTTGATGGAAGTCACGACCATGACCCCGAAAGGACCCGGGAGGAGACCTCGAATCTTCCTGAGAAGAATGTTCTCACCTCGTATTGTGACAATCTTCTCGGTCCTAGGTCCTGCTCCAAAACTGAAGATTCTATCCGCGGCCCTGAATGCAATGAGCACAACAAGACCAGTGAACACACTCAAGAGTAACAGGTCTGCAAGCGCGTCAAGTTTCAGAATGGCCAGGAACGCACCTGACGAGATTCCAAGTCCATTGAAGAGAACTATTGTCCATGAGATGATGTCTGCACCCCAGGTAAAGGGGAAGAGCAAGAAGACATCCATCCCAAGGACTGAGGACAGAGCATCAGCGAAGTACATGAGTCCGTACATCGGAACAAGGACTACGACTGCAACGACGATTGACAGTGCCTTGGCAATGTCGTTTCCTCTTGAAGACTCTCCCAACTTAGCTTGAATTGCAGTTGTCACGAGAGTTGAGAGGAATAGTGTACTCAACGCCACGAAGAACACCATGAGATACATGATAGCTTGCCCTACTAGGCTGACTTTGAGGGCAATTGCAAAGGGAGTTAGCATGACTGGGGCAATAAAGAGTACAAGCAGTCCATAGCTTGGAACTTTGCCCAAGAAGAATCCGAACATCATACTGCGCGTGCTCACATTATGACTCAGCATGATCTCCCATTGACCAATCCGTATCTCCTGTAGAGCGTAGGATATCGGATAGATCAACACAATGATCCATAGAAGCAGCATCACGGACCGCATCAAGCTAGGGAAGGTGCCTTGAAGAAGTATCTCAACGCCTGATCCAAAGATCTCAAGAATACCGGGCATTATCGCTGGTACAATCCAGAGAGCCCAGACTATTCCTAGACCCAGCAAGAAAACGCTTGCTGCCTTTCGGTATCGATGGAGTCTTGAGGTCTGTACTAAGAACTCGGCCCTGGCAATTGCGAACCACTTGCCAGGCATGCTCTAATCCCTCCAGGCCAGGAGCTTGGACCTGTCGACCTCTCCGCCGACTATCTTGAGGTATGCTTCCTCTAAATCACTTGCTCCGATTTTGTGCACGATGTCTTCAGGAGAGCCGAGAGTAGTAAGAACTCCATCGACTAAGATACCAATTATGTCGCAGACGTGCTCCACAAAGTCCGTCATGTGAGAACATATGAAGAATGTCGTTTCTGTTTCCTTGGCCAAGGCAAGGATCAGTTCTTTTACAAGAGCACTAGCAGCAGGGTCCAGTCTGGAGGTGGGTTCATCCAGAAAGACAAGACGGGGTTCATGGATTATCGTCGATGCCACGAGCACCTTTTGTTTCATGCCTGAGCTGAAGGACTCCAATAGGTCATTCTGTCGACTCTCGAGACCCATCAGTGCCATGAGCTGGTCGATGCGCTTGTGGAGTATTTCTCCAGAGAGGTCGTTGAGTGCGCCTATGAATTCAAGAAACTCTACGGCAGATAGCTTGGAGTAGAGACCTGGTGCTTCTGGCAAGAGGCCTGTCACAGCTTTGATCTGGTCTCTCTGGGTGTGTATATCGAAACCGCAGACTGTGGCGTTACCGCTTGTGGGACGCAGCAGTCCTGATAATATCCTCACTGTTGTGGTCTTACCAGCACCATTCGGACCGAGGAATCCAAATGTGCCACCCCGTTGCACCTCTAGGTCAAGATCCACAAGGGCTCGAATGCTTCCAAAGCTCTTAGTGAGCTTCTCTGTTCTGATGTCTATTGAGTTGGACACCTTGCGTTACTCCTTACCAGCGCCTATCTATAGGAACGCTGTGAACCAATAAAGCATTTATGAATCGCACATATGGAGAGCGACCACTCAGCCGTCATCTCATGAATCACAATGACTTGCTGGTTGTTGGCTTACAGAATACTCGGGAATCTTTCAGGGAGGCTTCGTGTCTGCCATCGCTCTTGAGGCTGGTCTTCCCCCGATCCCCCAGTGGGTCTTTGGAATCTCTTGAACAATGACTTCGACAGCTCGCTCCGGAATTCCTAATTCAACAAAGACCTTCGTAATTCCGGAGATGATTCGTTCCACGGCGTCTTCTGATACGCCTTTCCACATTTTAACATCAACAGTCGGCATGCGCTATCCTTGAATTGTGGATATTAAACGGTTCTGACTTCGTGTTTTGCGTTTCCTCTTTCTCGTGTTCAATATGACTTCGCGAGATTGTCAAGCCTGACTGGTCCCCTATCGCGAAGAGAAGCAGGTGTGATTGTTCAGCCACAAGAAAGTTCGGATTATCTGCCCTCCTCTTTGGATTCCATTGTGCGATGAATGCAATCGGAAAGCGCAGTTACCTATGGGATTATCATCAGCCATCAGCAAGAAGTAACGGCGAGGTGTCCTCCATGTGCGAGCTGAGTATGACAAAGTAGCGGATTCGGTCTATTTCAGACTCAAAGGAGAGAAGGTGGCCGAGAGTGTTGAGATCTCAGAGGGCGTCATCATCGACTACGATAAGAGGGGAGAGGTCAGTGGGATTGAAGTGCTCTCCTTTTCTAAGAGGAACTTGGACCTGAATCGATTGGTCAAGCTTGGGGATGTAGAATTAATTGCTGAGGTTGCCACAGCTTGATTATCTTCACAAAGCACGCATTGGAGAGAATGAAGCAACGTGCGATTACAAGAGATGAAGTCATTGAGGTACTATCGACATCAGAGCAATTCTCTCTCAGAAGAAGATAGACGAAGTACTTCAGGCGATTGAGAGAGTGAGCCAACATCAAGTCGAAAATGAGAGGGAGGTTTCAGAGTAGTGGTCATCTGTGAAACAGTCACTCGATGAAGACCTGAAACTCACCGTCAATCTTGCGAACATGCTCAAAGTGTTGGTCCTTCGTATGCAAGACTAATCCTCGGTTAGCAGCAATGGCAGCCAGCACAATGTCAATGGCAGGGATAGGTGTTCCAGCCTTGAGCAGCAGGATTGACATCTCGAATCCTCTGTCATAGTCATCCTTGCCTGGAATGAGAATATCAAGACCTTTGAGTGTGACAGCCTTTGGGAACTCTATCAGGTTGAGAATGGTTGTGAAGCCATCAAGCGAGGTTTCCCCATTGCGCATGTGTTCTATGAGGACATTCGTGTCGTAGAGTGGCGTTTCCATTCCAAGTCCCTCATCTTTTTGTAGTGTCGTTCAGCCTCAACCAAGGGTATTTCTTCGAGCCTGATACCTAGACGTTCCGCAATCTTGGCATAATAAGTCGAGTCGCGTGTCTCACTACCTGTGAGATCATCCAAGTATTCGATGATGGCCCGCCGTACGACCTCGCTCCACTTGATCTCTGGATACTTCCTCATCCTTTCTCTTACGTCATCGGGAATCGAGAGTGTTATGTTCGCCATACAATAAATACGTGTTCTCACATATTTAAGTGCATTCATAGCAGATGGTCGCCCCGAGTCCCTCCCGTACCGCCTAGGGAAACAGATGTAGTTCCAGTTTTCAAATCGAGAGAGGTTTGAATCCTCTCTCTCAGTCTCACATGATGCATGAATAGACTAATTACAGGCATCACACAACAGGCGACACGCAATGCCACAACGTTGCGACTGGCATTCATTGTCAACTAGGAGGCACAGCCTTGTCTGATGAGATTGTGACACTGAACAGAGATTTTCTTGGAAAAGAGTACAGTACCGGACCTCAACTTGTGGAACCCGAGAGTATTCGGCAATATGCTCTAGCTACCAATGAGAAGAATCCACGTTATCTGAGCAAAGGACGAGGTACTGACCTTGTTCCACCTCCGCTCTATCCCGTTGTGTTCTTACCAGATATCCTACGCCAGCTAGTGGATGATGCAGAGGGTATGAAACTTGACATTCTACGGGTGGTCCATGCTGAACATAGGATGTCATGGAGAGCTGCTCTTCACCCAGGAGATTCGATCCGCACCACTGCGAAGATCATCAACATGGAGCAACGTGGAGTCAATGACATCTTGGACATGCAGATTCAGTGCAAGCGAGGAAAGAGCATTGTAGTCGAGATGAGGTATCGATTACTGGCCAGGGGGAAGAAGGCAGCAAGAGATGAGAAGACCCGAGAGAGTGCTCAGGTTGTTGAGAGAGGAAGAGTGCTTGCGAAGAAAAAGACAGTCGTCACAGGGGACCAGGGCGCAAGGTATGCTGAGGCTTCCGGAGACCATAATCCAATTCACATAAGTGATGAGATTGCCAGAAGTGCTGGACTTCCCAGTGCTATTCTCCAGGGATTATGCACTATGGCTCTCGCCTCACAAGTGCTTGTGGACGAACTCCTAGGTGGCGATCCAACGCGGTTGAAGAGCATGGAGGTCCGCTTCTCAAGGCCCGTTCTTCTGAACCAGAGTCTAGTGACAGAGGTCTACGATGCAGGAATCAAAGAGAATGGAGTCCATGTCGTGCACTTTGAAACGAGAGATGAAAAAGACATTCCAGTATTGGTCAATGGAATTGCCGAGTTCATTGGATGATACTGCAAGACTGTTGAGATCTGCTAGAGTATACTCACGAATCTTGGATTGAGAGAGGGACAACCTCTCTCCCTCACTCTTTCTTTGTGATTGGCACCTGCTCAGAAGGCTCCAGTCCAAGAGCTGACTCTATCTTCGCCTTGTACTTCATCTGGGAGGACCACATTTGCCCAGCACTTGTACCTCCATCCACAACCAATGCATGTCCAGTGACAAAGCTCGAGTCATCGCCTGCTAGCCAGAGCGCAGCATTGGCAATGTCCTCTGGGAGACCAGTCCGCTGAATGGGTTGCATTTTTTCGAAGAGACGATTCAGATTCTCCTTTGTGCGTGCAATATCCGGACTAGACATTCCCTTGGTCATCCCGAATATGGAGGTCACAATCATGCCCGGGCAGATACAGTTCACGCGTATCTGGTACTGTGCCAGCTCCATCGCCACCGTACGAGTCAGCTGGATGACAGCCGCCTTAGCTGCACTATACGGGTGATTTTGGGATATGCCACGCAGACCAGCTATGCTGGCCATGTTTATGATGTTCCCCTTACCTTGTCGTTTCATGACCGGAGCGGCGTGTTTCATCCCCAAGAACACTCCACGAAGCAGAATAGCCATTGTCTTATCAAATCCTGTGACAGGTATGGACTCGATTTCCCCTTCAACACCACCCATGCCCGCATTGTTGACAACGCAGTCCAGGCGACCATAGGAGTCTACGGCGTGATCAATCATACCCTTTACGTTGTCTTCTAGGGTGACATCAGTGTGAATGAAGCTGGCCTTCTTTCCAAGACTCCTAGCGAGTTTCTGACCAGGCTCATCTTGGATGTCGGCAACGACCACCCGAGCACCCTCTTTCACGAATAGACGTACTATTGCTTCTCCAATGCCACTGGCACCGCCAGTTATCACAGCCACTCTATCTTCCAGTTTACCCATTCTTTCACATCCTGTAGGTCATAGCATCCAAGACATTATGCATGGTAATGAAGAGGTATGGTGTTCTTCCATATCTTCTTTGTTGTCAATCTGGTCTGGATTTTGAGAGATGCAAGTCCTTTTGGAGAGCGGGTCTTCCTCTCTCCTTCATTCTTTCCTCTCTAGTCATCCGTATTCTGACAGTCTAACTTCTACATGGTCTATGATGGCAATGACAATGCTGGAAGCCAAACCAGTGCCACCATCGGCAGTGCACGGGACGCCATCCTTGAGTGGCATCATAGTTCTGTCCGTCATCTATGGGTATCACAAAACCGCATCTGTGCGTATGATGCGGTACATAGACGAACACAGAACCTAGTGTTTCACCTCCTCGCCCATCAGAAGCCAAGAAAGTGATCTCGTAGACCCTGCCATTGCCGCATCCGTTTCTCTCAGCTCGAAGCCATGCAGTGTCAGTACCGACCCCATAAGCATCTGGGCGCCATCCGACAGGCTCATCACTTGTGATGTTCAGTATCGTGATGGTCACATTGTCACCATCTGGGTCAAAGACACCCTCTATTGTTACACCGACATATCTTCCGTTGGGCGGCCACAGGAACTCAATGCTTGGATATGCGCCTGAGACATCGGGGGGACGATTATGCGTCATGCCAGCGATGCTGTAAAGTGAGAGGTGTTGCATCTGCGCCCAGACGTATCCAGCATAGACTTCACCATAGAGATACATGTCAGTGGTGTTTACGCCAGCGGCAATGACCCAATCAAGACCCTCATTAAGCTCAATCCACAATCCAGCAGCCTCATCATAGAAGTAGAGGGCAAGAGTGGTCTCATTGAGGTCCTCAATGTCAGTTGCCAGTCCATCGCCAGTGCGGTCAAGCTCGGACTCCTTGTAGTAGATTCTTATCATTGCGGAGTCAACGGGTGCATCACTGGACCCCTCAATACTCAGGTCGATTTCAAGATACTTGCCCATAGATTCACTATAGGTCTCCAACCCGGTCTCATCTGTTAGTTGAGAGGGAGTCGTAGACTCATTATAAAGCCTCATAATGACTGTCGGTTGTGCCGGTTCTGTAAATGCCACCATTAACGTCGAGTCGGTCATCTTCACTACGTCAATGTCATCAAGTTGCAGAAAGATGTTCACAATATGCTCTGTATTAGTGAGTAATGGAAACTCAACAATGATAGTGTCCCCATTCAGGGTGACGTTCTTCTCCTTTAATGCTTGAAGAACAGGATAGACATCTTGAGGTGCCACCTGTGAGAGCATGACGACCGTCTGAGTCTCATTCCATATTCCATATCTTACAGCGATGTGGTTCCCACCGGATTCTATCATGGCCTGCAACACATCCGGAGAGTCTTCTAACAGAGTGAAAATGAGATTGCCCACGGTTTCATTATCGGGCGAGGGCGCTCCTATCAATACAATCCAGGGGTCATCTGTATAGTTGGCCAGAAGGCCCTCTCTATCCGTAATGATTGCATTGTGATATTCCATTACGTTGTCGACGAATGCCGCAACTTCTGGATCACTGAGGTCATCACAGACGAGGATTATTCGACCTGAGATATCGGATAGTGAGTCTGAGTCAAGACCGTCTGGAATGCCATCATTGTCTGTGTCATTGCTCCGAGGGTTCGTACCCCCTATCAGCTCAACATTGTCCGGGATATTATCTCCATCTGTGTCATTTGATACAGGATTGAGACCTAGAGCAATCTCCACGAAGTCCGTCACATTGTCCCCATCTGTATCATTAGAGAGTGGGTTAGTGCCCATGATGCCTTCTAGACCATCTTCGATGAAGTCCGCATCACTATCACCATTGACAGGATCTGTGCCTTGGTCAAGTTCAGCACCATCAAAGACAAAGTCACTGTCTGAGTCGGGTGAGAGCGGCTCTGACCCAACCATCAATTCCTCAGTGTCATTCGCGTCATCATGATCAGTGTCAATCGCCAGTGGATTGGTGCCGTGTAGGAACTCGATGTGGTCATCTGTGCCATCAAAGTCTGTATCTCGTAGAAGAGGACTGCTACCAAAGGTCAACTCTGTACCATCATCCAGCAGTTCTCCATCGGTATCGAAGTCTGTAATGTTTAGGCCATTTGACCATTCGAAGTGGTCATCCAACCCATCCTTGTCGGTGTCCCCCAATCGTGGATTACTACCCAGCTCCCATTCTTGTAGGTCGGAGAGCCCATCAAGATCAGTATCTTCCTGATTCTGATTGCTATCAACATGAGCGAACCATGTTCCATCAGAGGTCACGTAGGCTATGTCCCAGCCTGCAGTCTCTACGTCGTTGATGAGTCCGTCCTCGTCCCAGTCAATGGATTCGCTTGGTGGTTCGGTCTCAACGTACACTTCATAGACTCTGTACCTTGCAAGTCTGTCCCAAGTTGCGACATACAGATTGCCATCGTCGTGCAGTCTCAGCGCCATAGGCGAAGGGAAAGAGAATGACGTAACAGGGACTCCATTTTCATCAAACACAAGCACACGATTGTTTCCTGTGTCAGCAACGTAGACATTGCCTTCTGAGTCCACATCCACGGCTCTAGGTTCCGAGAATCCAGACCAAGGTGTTGGCATCAGTTCTCCAGCAGGGGAGAACTTCAGAACATCGTTGTTCCTCCTATCAGCCACGTAGATATTTCCATCATTATCAATGGCCATACCGCATGGACGAGAGAGCCAGCCACCACCGATGAAGCTAACCAACTCACCAGAGGGAGCGTATTTTCGGATGCCTGCAATGACCGTATCATCGTATGACACGTACAAGTAGCCATCCGAATCCGATGTCATGCCAAATACTGACGTATACCAAGGAGAAATTCCCCATGCTAGACTGGGAAGGAACAGTCCTGCATCTGTCCCATCGGAATCAAAGCGTACTATCCGGTCAGGGGCAGTTGAGAACTCAAAGACGGGCATTGGTTGAGTTATATCAGTCTGAATGGCAGCTCCCATCAATCGGCTCGCTGTAGAATCGATTGCCACAGAATAACCAAAATTGCCGTGCGCAGACTCCAATATTGGATCTATCCAGGAGAGCGGCACCCATGTGGAGTCACACTCTTCAAAGACGAACATTGCGCCTCTTCCTCTTCCTGGTGAACCAATTAGAACATGATCACCGACTGGATTGAGCCTCACTGAAAATCCAAAACGATAGTTTGTACGACCGGTTGGATCCGTTAGTCTTGTTCTTTCTATCTGTGATTGTGACCACGGATTGGATGTGGCATCCTTTGTGAAGATGTATACTGATCCAGGTCCTTTTCCTTGGTCAGAATAGTGCGGCGCGCCAGCAGCTATGATGCTGCCTGAGCTATCGATTGAAACATCATGACCAAACTGGTCTCCAGCGAGTCTATCTGCACTTGTCAGCTCATAAGGTATCCACTGACCTACTGCTCCGTTGTACTCAAAAACAAAGACCTTTGCTTCTTCAGAAGAACCAGAATAGAGGTACTCTGCACCCACTGCGATCTTAGCGCCACTATCACTGACAGCTATAGAGGATACAATTCTGTTCGTGGTTGGAACCGTATATCTCCGATAGAAGGTATATCCCCCATTCTGATAGACATAGATGTAGATATTTCGTCCCTGACCGACCACAACTATACTTCCTGAGCCAGCAATTGCCACTGCATAGCCGAAGTGGTATGTGTGTGCGTCTGATACAGAGAGGAAAGAATTCAGACTCCATTCGGTTCCAGATCTGGTATAGACATATGCGGCTCCATTACTGGACGAAGCAACATCACGCAAATGCGCTCCAACAACAAGTGTGTTTCCATCCGCACTGAATGCAAGAGAACACCCAAAGTTCTCAGAACCTGCTGTTGAAAAAAGCGTGCTCTCTAGGATCCACTCTGAACCGACCCGATTATAGATCCAAACCGTATCATCATACCTTGAGCCAACTGCCAGTCTACTACCATCTTGAGTAAGGGCAATAGCCGGGTAGATGCTGTTAGTATAAGTGGGCAAAGAGATCTTGGGGATAATCGAGGGGATATTCCAGTCCTGAACATAGACAGTGTCTTGATTTCCCGTAGCTAGAGCCATTGGTAGAGTGAGTTCCCCAGCGCCATAATTAAGGATGGCCTCCCCGCCTGGGTTGAATTTCCAGATCGATGAGCCTGAGGTCGATACGTAGCCGCAATGTATGTTGCCTAGTGAATCAACGTCGAAGCCGTTTGTGGATCCTACAGACCTTTGCCAGATTTCCTCTACCAGCGTCTCGGTCTCTGGAGCAGGTTGATCAAAGACAGAGTCGCCATCAGTGTCTTTTGATTGGGGATTGAGACCACTCTGGTATTCTATGAAGTCATTGATCCCATCCGCATCACTGTCATTGTTCCGCGGGTCCGAGTACACGTGAGTAGTGAATGGAATAATCACGGAACCTTCGGTCTGAGTGTAGTTGAACTCGATATTCCAGCCGGCAATTTCAACATAGTCTGGAAGTCCGTCAACATCACTATCACGCATTGTCGCATTAGTGCCATAGACAATCTCCCATTTATCGCTGAGCCCATCCTCGTCACTATCGAAATTATTCGGGTCCAGGCCGTAGTCGATTTCGTACTTGTCTCGAAGGCTGTCCCCATCTGAATCGTACTTCCATACATCTGTTGAGGACTCCTCAGAGTCCTTCAACTCATCTGCATCAGAGTCAAGCAACTTGATTCCGCCCCATCTCACAAAGTCATCGATTGTTTGAGGCATGATATCGAAATGATATCTAGTCAGTTGTTCGACGCCAGAGCCCTCCGTCCAGTCTGTATGATCGCAGTATACCCAGTTCATGACTAAGTGTCGCCAGTCATAACGAAGTCTGTAATCATACTTGAGCAACACCAGAACTGGAAAATTCACCATTGGCAGACTCGGCGTTGCCCATGCAGCTGTGTCATAGGTCTCTGATTTCCAGAAATCGCCCTTCTCCACTTTCATATCATCTACAGCAGGGTATCCAGAAGACGAAACCTCGCCCTGAGGTACGAAGAGCTGAATATATGGTCTGATGTAGCTGTCCACTGGAATTGTACTATTGACTGTGTCCTCTACTGTTGCGCGGAAACGCACGATGATCTCGATTGTATCTCCTACATCAAGACCGTTCCCATCATGGTCAATGGTTGTCGCTGATGGTGGTCTTAGAACCTCAATCCCAGGGTCAGCAACCTCAGCCTTGTGCACATCCTCCTGATCGCCGAATATGGCTCCGGTGAGCCATTCTATGAGCTTGTCCGAGTAGCC